>Ga0335078_10001658_pt1 | contig 33544 bp, 29 predicted proteins | sample Lox_Sample_32_FD_206711 | JGI IMG/M metagenome (GOLD analysis project Ga0335078, IMG submission 206711) | Soil microbial communities from Loxahatchee National Wildlife Refuge, Florida, United States - Lox_Sample_3.2 | ecosystem: Environmental > Terrestrial > Soil > Wetlands | place: USA...
ATGATCCAGCAGTCGATCAGCTCCGACGACCCGGTGATCTTCTTCGAGCCGAAGCGGCGCTACTGGGACAAGGGCGAGGTCGACACGGTGAACGGCGTGACGCAGGCGCTTGCGTTCGACCGCGCCAAGGTCGTGCTGGAAGGCACCGACGTGACCGTGCTCTGCTACGGCCCGCTGGTGCGCACCTGCCTGGAGTCCGCCCTCGCCGCCCGCGAGGACGGGCGCAGCGTGGAGGTCGTCGACCTGCGCTCGCTCTCCCCGCTCGACGTGGACACGGTCTGCGCCTCGGTGCGCAAGACCGGCCGCTGCGTCGTGGCGCACGAGGCGCCGGTGTACGCGGGGCTGGGGGCCGAGATCGCGGCCCGGGTCACCGAGCAGTGCTTCTACCGTCTCGAGGCGCCGGTGCTGCGCGTCGGCGGCTTCGCCACCCCCTATCCGCCGTCCCGGCTGGAGGATCACTACCTGCCCGACCTGGACCGGATCCTGGACGCCGTCGACCGCACGTTCGGCTACTGAGGGGGGCGCGACCATGGCCGAGCTCAGGGAGTTCAGGCTTCCCGACGTAGGCGAGGGCCTGACCGAAGCCGACATCGTGGCCTGGCACGTCAAGCCGGGCGACCGGGTCGAGGACGGCCAGATCATCGTGGAGATCGAGACGGCCAAGGCGGTGGTCGAGCTGCCGTCTCCGTGGGACGGCACCATCGCCCGGCTGCTGGCCGAGGAGGGCCAGACCGTCGACGTGGGCGTGCCGATCATCGCGGTGGAGGTGGCGGGCGCCGGCGCTGACCAGCCGGCCGTAGCCGCTTCCGGCCAGGAAAAAGCCGATTATGCCGAACGGGCTGCGGTTCCCGCCCCGCCGCCGGCCGACAGCCCCGGGACCGGTACGCCGGGGCGGCAGCCGGTGCTGGTCGGCTACGGCGTCAAGGCCTCGCCGACCACGCGCCGCCCGCGCAAGGCGCCTCCAGCCGTCGCGGCCGCGGCCACGCGTCCCGAGGTGGCCGAGGTCCCGACGGCACCGGAGGTTCCGGTCCAGCCAACACAGATGCCGCCCGGACCGCTGGAGGTGCCCTCCGGACCGGTGCGCGCCCAGACTAAGCCAGCACTGGCCAAGCCCCCGGTGCGCAAGCTGGCCAAGGATCTCGGCATCAGCCTGGCCGAGCTGGCGGGCAGCGGCCCAGACGGCTCCATCACCCGGGACGACGTGCAGCGGGCCGCGGCCACGGGCAGCCCAGCCCGTTCGGCCTATCCCGGCGTCGGGAACGGAGCCCGGACGGCCCCGTCGGCCGCGGTCCCCAGCCCCGGCGGCGAGGAACGCATCCCGATCCGGGGCGTGCGCAAGCACATGGCCGCGGCCATGGTGTCCAGCGCCTTCACCGCCCCGCACGTCACCGAGTTCCTGCAGGTCGACGTGACCGAGACGATGGCGGCGCTGCGGCGGGTCCGCGAGCTGCCCGAGTTCGCGGAGCTGCGGCCCTCGCCGCTGCTGTTCGTGGCCCGGGCGCTGCTCATCGCGGTGGCCAGGCATCCGCTCATCAACTCCTCCTGGGACGCCGCCGCGGAGGAGATCGTGGTCAAGCACTACGTGAACCTCGGCATCGCGGTGGCCGCCGACCGCGGCCTGATCGTGCCGAACATCAAGAACGCGGGCGCGCTGCCGCTGCCCGAACTCGCCCGCCGCCTGCAGGCGCTGGCCGAGACCGGGCGGGCGGGCAAGGCCACCCCGGCCGACCTGGCGGGCGGCACGATCACGATCACCAACGTGGGGGTGTTCGGGGTGGACGCCGGCACCCCCATCCTCACCCCGGGCGAGACGGCCATCCTCGCGTTCGGGCAGGTCAAGGACACGCCCTGGGTGGTCGACGGGCAGCTCGCGGTGCGCAAGGCCTGCACCTTGTCGCTGTCCTTCGACCACCGCATCGTGGACGGGGAAGCCGGTTCCGCCGTGCTGCGCGACGTCGGCTCGATGCTGGCGGACCCGGTCCGGATGCTGGCCTGGGGCTGATGCCCGCCCGGCTGGCGCGATAACGTCAGCCCATGATCAGGCACGTGGTGATGTTCCGGTGGACCCCCGAGGCGACCGAGGACCAGAAGCGGCGCGTGGCGGCCGAGCTCAGCCGGCTGCCCGCGCTGCTGCCGGTGCTCCGCGCCTACCGGATGGGCGCGGACCTGGGCGTCAATGAGGGCAACTTCGAATGGGCCGCGGTGGCCGACTTCGACGACCTCGAGGGATACCTGACCTACCGGGACAACCCGGAGCACCGGGCGATCATCGCGGAGTTCATCCGGCCGATCATCGCCGAGCGCGCCGCGATCCAGTACGAGTCCTGAGAGCGTTATGCAAAACCGGCTGCGAGTGCAGGCCTTCTGGGCCTGCGCGAGCGGCCGGTGCAGGTAGCACGGACAGCAACCGCAGCGGGTCCTTGCATTACGCGAACTTTTACATAGGACACTGAGCCCGGCTAGAAGGCGCCCTCGGGCAGGTCCATCAGGTCCAGGGTGGTCTCCTCGGCGATCTTCCGCTCGGCGGCCAGCCGGGGCAGCACGGTGGCGGCGAAGAACCGGGCCGCGCCCACCTTGCCCGCGTAGAAGTCCCGGTCGGGGGAATCGGCGGCGATCTCGTCCAGCCTGCCCAGGGCGATCTCCGCGTGGGTCAGCAGCAGCCACCCGATGACCAGGTCGCCCAGCGCCATCAGCAGCCTGGTCGTGTTCAGGCCCGCCTTGTAGATCTCGGCGGGCTGCTCCGCCGACGCCATCAGGAAGCCCGCCATGGCGCCGGCCATGGCCTCGACGTGCCCGGCCGCCTCGGCCAGCGCGGCCCGTTCGGCCTTGAGCCTGCCGTTGCCGCCGTCCGCGGCGGCGAAGTCCCTGATCGTGGCGAGCAGCGTCCCGAACGCCCGCCCGTTGTCCTTGATGATCTTGCGGAAGAACAGGTCCAGGCTCTGGATCCCGGTGGTGCCCTCGTACAGGCTGTCGATCTTGGCGTCCCTGATGTACTGCTCGATCGGATAGTCCTGGAGGAACCCGGAGCCGCCCAGGGTCTGCAGGGACAGGGTGAGCAGCTCGTAGGACCGCTCGGAGCCGACGCCCTTGACCACCGGCAGCAGCAGGTCGTTGAGGCCCGTCGCGACCTCGTCCGTCCGTCCCTGCGCCGCCGCCACCTGCAGCGAGTCCTGGATCGAGGCCGTGTAGAGGACCAGCGCCCGCATGCCCTCCGCGTAGGCCTTCTGCAGCATCAGCATCCGTCGTACGTCCGGATGGTGCACGATCGTCACCCGCGGCGCGGTCTTGTCGGTCATCTGGGTGAGGTCGGCGCCCTGCACCCGGTTCCTGGCGAAGTCCAGCGCGTTGAGGTAGCCGGTGGACAAGGTGGCGATGGCCTTGGTCCCGACCATCATCCGGGCGTCCTCGATGATCCTGAACATCTGCCTGATGCCGTCGTGCACGCCGCCGACCAGCGTGCCGACCGCGGGGCGGCCCCCTGGCTGCACTGCGCCGAACGTCAGCTCGCAGGTCGCCGAGGCCTTCAGGCCCATCTTGTGCTCGACGTTGGTGACGGCGACGCCGTTGCGCTCGCCCAGCGTGCCGTCCTCGTTGACCAGGTACTTGGGCACCAGGAACATCGACAGGCCCTTGGTGCCCGGGCCGTGGCCCTCCGGCCGGGCCAGCACCAGGTGGAAGATATTGTCGGCCAGGTCGTGCTCGGCACTGGTGATGAACCGCTTGACTCCCTCGATGTGCCAGGTCCCGTCCGGCTGCTCGATGGCCCTGGTCCGGCCGGCGCCGACGTCGGAGCCCGCGTCGGGCTCGGTCAGCACCATGGTGCCGCCCCATTCGCGCTCGATGGCCTGCTCGGCGAACCGCTGCTGCTCGGGCGTGCCGAGCTCCCACAGCGCTAGGGCCATCGAGTGCCCGCTGGCGTACATCCAGATCGCCGGGTTGGAGCCGAGGATCAGCTCGGCCACGGCCCAGTGCAGCGACCTGGGCGCTTGCGTCCCGCCCAGTTCCGCGGGCAGGGCTATCCGGTACCACTGGGCGTCCATATAGGCGCGATAGGACTTGCGCAGCGACTCGGGAATCCGCACCGAATGGGTGGCCGGGTCGAAGGCGGGCGGGTTCCGGTCCGCGTCGGCGAAGGACTCGGCCAGCGGTCCGGTCGCCAGCCGCTCGAGCTCGTCCAGGATGCCGCGGACGGTCTCCTCGTCAAGTTCCGGGTAGGGCGCCTGGCCGAGTAGGTCCTGGCGCCGCAGCACCTCGAAGAGATTGAACTCGATGTCCCGCAGGTTGCTCTTGTAGTGGCTCATCGCTGCTCCGCCGTGTCGCCGTTCGTCCGTGCTGCCCCCTATGCTACCCGCTGGTAACCATCTGTGCTACCGGCCAGTAACAAGCCTGCCCGGGCGTGCGGCGGCCGCGGCCGTTTTGTGTTCGGCACACACAAATAACGGTGCGCGTCACTATTGGCTGCATGTCCTATTTTTTAGGGGTTTTCACATATTGTTGATCACCGGCGACTACGCTTCGCTTGTGTGACAGACGTTCGCGACTCCTCGACGGGCCTGCCCGCCCGGCGGCCGGGCGCGGACGTATCGTCGGACATACCGTCACTGCAGGGGGCGGGACGGAGAGCGATGCCGCCGCAATTCTCCACCGAACCGGGTCCGCAGGGAGCCGAGTTCCCTGGATCCGCTCAGCCGGACACCGACGCGCTGGCCCGCAGGCAGCCGGGCACGGGCCCGTTCGCCCGCCAGCCGGGCTCCGCGGCCCGCCAGCCGACCGCCAGGCTGATCGCGCCGGGCGGGCGCCACCGCCGCCCGATGCCTGCCAGCCTGCCCGAAGGCGCGCCGGCCCTGGTGCTGGCGGTGCCGAGCGTCGGCGAGGACGGCCTGGCCGGGGTCACCGCGGAGATCGCGACCGTGCTCCGGGTGGACAACCCGGCCCTGGATCTGCGCACGGCGCGGATCGATCACGGCGGCCGCAGTGACCCGTCCGGGATCCGGGCGGTGCTGGCCGACGCGGCGGCCAGGCGCCCGGCGGGCGCGCCCTCGGCCGTGGTGGTGCCGCAGGTGGTGACGCCGCACCCGGCCGCCTTCCGGGCGCTGCGCGAGGCCATCACGGCCAGCGGAGCCAACGCGCGCATCGGCGAGGTCTTCAACACCAACGCGCTGCTGGCCGAGGCGCTGCACCACCGGCTGGCGGACGCCGGGCTGGCCCGGGCCGACCGGGTGCGCATGTTCAGCATCACGACCTCGGCCGACGGCATCATCCTGGCCACCGTCGGCGGGGAGGAAGCGGTCGGCACCGCCAGCGTCACCGCGTTCCTGCTCGCCGCCCGGCTGGCGCTCCCGGTCATGGCCGCGTCGCTGGACGCCAAGCCCACCATCGAGGAGGCGGCGGCCCAGCTCGAAGGCATGGGCGTGACGCGGATCGCCCTGGCCCCGTGCGTGGTCGGCCCCGAAGCCGACCCGGCGGCCATCGAGGAAGCCGCGGCGGCCATCGGCGCCAAGTGCGCGGCACCGCTCGGCGCGCACGGCAACGTGATCAAGCTCATCTCGCTCGCGTACGGCCAGGTGCTCAGCCAGCTCGAGACGCCCGGCACCTGATCGCCCCGGCACCTGATCGCCCGCCAGCCCAGTCGCCTGAGTCCCCGCATACCCTCAAAGCCCCTGGCACCCTCCGAACCCGCGCCCCGCGCTCCTGCGTTTGATTAACTACTCTGTGTAGCTAATCAATGGCGTATTGCGATATCGGCCTGGGCGCCATTGCCGCCTGGGCGAGGCAGGAATGTGATCCCGAGCACATTTGTTCGTGGGGATGATTCACACTATAGGGCAGGGCCAGAAAACGATCGCTGGCCAGCCCGTTGGCCGAGCGGCCAGCGGCAAGGAGGCCGGCAAGGAGGATCGGTGGAGGACGCCGAAGTCGTGCTCAGGCGGGCACCGCTTTTCGAAGGGCTCGACGAAGAAAGCGCACGGGCGCTCCGGCGGCAGATGCCGGATGTCAAGCTGTCGCGCGGCGAGCACCTCTTCCTGGAAGGGCAGGACGGCGATCGCTTGTACGTCGTCCTCGACGGCAAGATCAAGCTCACCCGCGCGGCGGCCGATGGCCGGGAGAACCTGCTCAGCGTGCTGGGACCGGGTGAGATGTTCGGCGAGCTCTCGCTGTTCGACCCGCGCCCCAGGACCTCCACGGCCAGCGCCGTCACCGATGCGACGGTCGCGGCGCTGGCCCACGACGCGCTGCGGCCGTGGCTGCTCGAGCGCCCCGAGGTCTCCATGCACATGCTGCAGGCGCTGGCCAGGCGGCTGCGCCGGGCCAACGACGTGACGGCCGACCTCGTCTTCACCGACGTCCCCGGCCGCGTGGCCAAGAACCTGCTCGACCTGGCTGACCGGTTCGGCGAGCAGGAACGCGACGGACTGCACGTCCACCACGACCTGACCCAGGAAGAGCTGGCCCAGCTGGTCGGGGCGTCCCGGGAGACGGTCAACAAGGCGCTGGCCGACTTCGCCGCCCGCGGCTGGCTGCAGATCTCGGCTCGTTCGGTGCTCATCCTGGACACCGAACGCCTGCGCAAGCGCGCCCGCTAGCCGGCCCTTCACTACGCACCGCCCACCCGCCCTCCCCTTACCCGCCGCTAGCCCCCCGCCGCGCCCGCCGGCCACCACGCTCGCGCCCGCCGGCCAGCGCGCCCGCACCCGCTGGCCCGCCCCTCCGGCACGCGCCCGCCGGCTTCATGATCGTGGCCAGAAATGGCCGAATAGGGGCCCAAACTGGCCAGGATCATGGTCCTTCGACGGCCAGGTAGTCGAGCTGGGCGCGGACGGACCACTCGGCGGCCGGCCAGACCGACGGGTCGACGTCGGTATAGATCATGGCCACGATCTCGGCGGGCGTCTTCGCACCCGCGGCGAGGGCCGACCGGACCTGGTCGAGCCGTTCGGCCCGGTGCGACAGGTAGTAGTCGAGGGTCCCGGTGGGGTCCGCGAGCATCGGGCCGTGCCCGGGCAGCAGCAGGCCTACCCCCCGGGCTTCGGCCAGGTCGCGCAGCTGGCCGAGGGTCCGCAGGTAGTCTCCGAGGTTCCCGTCGCCGGCGATGACCGTGGTACCGCGGCCGAGCACGGTATCGCCGGTGAACAGGGCGCCATCCGCGGGCAGCAGCAGGCACACGGAGTCGGCGGAATGGCCTGGGGTCGCCACCACCCGGAGCTCACATCCGGCCGCGGTGACCACGTCGCCGTCCGCGAGCCCTTCCGGCCCGAGGCGGTGCGCCGGATCGGCCGCCTGCACCGGCGCCCTGGTCAGCCCGGCGAGCCGCGCCGCCCCGGCGGAATGATCCGGGTGCCCGTGGGTCAGCAGGATCTTCGCCACCCGCCGGTCACCCGCGGCCGCCTCGGCGTGCACCCGGCGCAGGTGCTCCTCGTCGTCGGGTCCGGGGTCCACCACGACCACGGCGGATGAGCCTGGCTCGGCGATCAGCCAGGTATTGGTGCCGTCCAGCGTCATCGGCGAGGGGTTTGGTGCCAGCAGGCAGGTCGCCCGCGGCGTCCGGAACCCGTCGATGCCCGCCGGCTGAGTCATAGCGGGTACTCGATGGCCTGCGGCATGGCCAGCCAGGGCTCGCCGTCCTCCACGACCACCGTCGGCATCAGCGGGGTGATCGTCCGGCGCGCGGCCAGGATGCCGGCCACGTCCTGGTGTGCCGCCAGCTCGGCCAGGGTCACGGCCGTCGGCGGCAGCAGCGTGATCTGGCCCGCCCGGGCCGCGTCAAGCGCCGCGGACGGCCCCCACCAGGTGCCCGAGTCCGACTCGGCGGAACCCGGTTCCGCCGGTCCCGGCGCGGCCCGCTGAGGCGGCCCGCCGGGTTCCGCCCCGGCCGCGAGCGCGGCCGTCTGCCCGGGCGGCAGGGCCGTGACGAAGAACCAGGTGTCGAAACGGCGGGGCGAGATTTCCGGCGTGATCCACCGGGCCCACGGGATGAGCAGGTCGGCCCGCACGACCAGGCCCCGGCGGCCGAGCAGCCCGGCCAGCGAAACCGACCCGGCGAGCAGCGCGTGCCGGTCCGCCGCCAGGGCCGCGCTGTCGTGCACGACGGTGGCGGGTGACGGCCCGGCGAGCAGCACGCCGGACTCCTCGAACGTCTCCCTGACCGCCGCGCAGACCAGGGCGCGCGCGCGGTCCGGCGACGTGCCGAGCCGCTCGGCGAACTCGGCCGGGGAGGGACCGGCCCAGCCGATCGCCGGGTCGGCATCGTCCCCGTCGACCGAACCGCCGGGAAACACGCAGGCGCCTGGCGCGAACTCCAGTACCTCGGTCCGCTGCAGCAGGAACGCCTCGATATCGGGCGCCTGGCGGAGCAGGATCACTGTGGCGGCGTCCCGCGGCACCGCGGGCGGAATCCCGCCCTTGGCGAACTCCCGGGCACGTTCGACCAGGCCGCGCGGTCCCTCGCCCCGCGACATCGCCACCCGATGCTGGCCCATCGGGGTCAGCCGCGGACTTCGGCGATCAGCTCGACTTCCACTGGCGCGTTCAGCGGCAGTTCGGCCACCCCGATGGCGCTGCGGGCGTGCTTGCCGTCCTCACCGAACACCTCGATAAGCAGCTCGCTCGCCCCGTTGATCACCTGGGGCTGGCCGGTGAAGCCCGGCGCGCTGGCCACGAAGCCGGTGACCTTCACGATCCGGCGGATCCCATCGATGCCGCCGATTGCGGACGCCGCGGCGGCGAGTGCGTTCAGCGCGCAGGTGCGGGCCATCCCGGCCGCGTCCGAGGCGCTGACCGCGTCGCCCACCTTGCCGGTGGCGGGCAGTTTCCCGTCCACCGTTGGCAGCTGCCCCGAGACGTACACGTACGCGCCGGTCCGCACGGCCGGCACGTACGCGGCGACCGGGGGGACCACCGGCGGCAGCGTCAGCCCGAGCGCGGCCAGCCGCTCGGCTGGCCCGCTCATGGCTTCTCCCTCTTCATGTAGGCGACCAGCTGCTCGGGGTTGGGGCCCGGGATCACCGCTACCAGCTCCCACCCGTCATCGCCCCAGTTGTCCAGGATCTGCTTGGTCGCGTGCACGAGCAACGGCACCGTCGCGTACTCCCACTTTGGCATGGACTGACCTTACGCCCTGTCCCGTGCGGGCCGGTCAGCGGCAGTGACCTCCTGTGCCTCAGGAGCCACGGCGCCCTCGACCTCGGGCGGAGGCGGGACGGACGCCTCGGCGAGCTCGGGCACGTGGGCGCTCGAGATGGCCGCCTCGGCCGCCGCCACTTCGGCGTCACCGAAGTCCTCGATCTCGGCGGGCGCCTCGTGCTCGGGATGGGACGGGCCTGGCGCCATCTTCTCGAAGAACCTGAGCAGCTCGACCGGGACGGGCATGACCAGCGTGCTGTTCTTCTCGCCTGCCACCTCGACCACCGTCTGCAGCAGCCGCAGCTGCAGCGCGGCCGGGTCGCGCGCCATCACGTTGGCCGCGGCGGCCAGCCGCTTGGACGCCTGGTACTCACCGTCGGCGGTGATGATCCTCGCGCGCCGTTCCCGCTCCGCCTCGGCCTGCCGGGACATGGAGCGCTTCATCTGCTCGGGCAGCGACACGTCCTTGAGCTCCACCCGCTCGACCCGGACGCCCCAGGGGCCCTCAGTCGGCTCGTCGATGATCCGGCGCAGCTCCCGGTTCACGCTCTCGCGCTCGGCCAGCAGCTGGTCCATCTCGGACTGGCCGATGATCGACCGCAGCGAGGTCTGCGCCTGCTGCGAGACGGCGAACATGTAGTTCTGCACGTTGACGGTGGCCTTGATCGGGTCCACCACGCGGAAGTACACCACCGCGTCCACCCGGACGGTCACGTTGTCCCTGGTGATACCTTCCTGAGCGGGCACGGCCATGGCGATGATCTGCATATTGACCTTGGCCATGCGGTCGCCGACCGGGCGGATGACGTGCAGACCGGGGCCGCGGATCTCGGGCAGGACCTGCCCGAACCGGTAGATGATGCCCTTCTCGTACTGCTGCACCACCTTGAACGAGCGGGCGGCCGCGACTATCCCGAGTATGACTAGGACCACGATGACGGCAACAATTGCACCCACCGGGATCACCTCTCTTCCTAGACCCCAGCGTAGTGACAAAAGGAACCCATGCTAGTCGCGCCTGCCGAACCATCAGGTATCCGCGCGGAGATAGCCTCCGTTGGAGAGAACAACCGGAGGCAGCAGGGGCATGACCACGAGGGATACCGACTGGGACGGCGTGCGGCTGCACGTGGTCACGGGCAAGGGCGGCACCGGCAAGACCACGGTGGCCGCGGCCATGGCACTGGCCCTGGCCAGCGCGGGCCGCAAGGTCCTGCTGATCGAGGTCGAGGGCAGGCAGGGCATCGCCAGGCTCTTCGACTGCCCGCCGCTCCCCTACGCGGAGCGGAAAGTCGCGATCGGCCTGGGCGCCCAGGGTGCCGGGCAGGGTGGTGACGTATACGCGCTGGCCGTCGACCCGGAAGGCGCGCTGCTGGACTACCTGGAGATGTTCTACAACCTGCGCCGCACAGGGAAGGCCCTGACCAGGCTCGGCGTGGTCGATTTCGCCACCACCATCGCCCCGGGCCTGTCCGACGTCCTGGTCACCGGCAAGGCCACCGAGGCGGCCAGGCGGCGGGTGGACCGGCGCGACGGCAGCCACGTCTACCATGCGGTGGTGATGGACGCGCCGCCGACCGGCCGGATCAGCCGTTTTCTGGACGTGAGCACGGAAGTTTCCGGCCTGGCCAAGGTGGGCCCGATCAGGACGCACGCGGACACGGTGGCCCGGGTGATCCGGTCTCCGCAGACGGCGGTGCACTTCGTCACGACGCTCGAGGAGATGCCGGTACAGGAAACCCTGGACGGCATCGCCGAGCTGCACGACCTGACCGGCGACGCCATCCGGCCCGGCGGCATCTTCATCAACATGGCCCGCCCGGCCATGCTCGACCGGGCCGACCTGGCCGCGGCCGTCAGCGGGTCTCTCGACGTCGGCGAGCTCGCCCTCGGCCTCAAGGCGGCCGGGATCAGCGACAACCACGGGCTGGCCACCGACCTGATGACCGAGCTGAGAGAGCACGCGCAGCAGATCGCGTTGCAGGACAGGGAGCGGGAGGAGTTGCTCACCTCCGGGCGGCCGCACTACGAGCTGCCGATGATCCCGGAGGGGATCGACCTGGCCAGCCTGTACCAGCTGGCCGCCGCGCTCAGGGAGCAGGGGGCAGCATGAGGCAGGGGGAATAAGCAGCGTGACGCAGAGGACAGGGAGCGCCGCGGCCACCAGGCCCGTGAAGCTCGACATGGACCGGATCATCGACGACCGCCGGACGAGGATCATCGTCTGCTGCGGGTCCGGCGGCGTCGGCAAGACCACGGCCGCGGCCGCCATCGGCCTGCGCGCGGCCGAGCGCGGCAGGCAGGCGTGCGTGCTCACCGTGGACCCGGCCAGGCGGCTGGCGCAGTCGATGGGGCTGACCTCGCTGGACAACACCCCGCGTCAGGTGGACGGGGTGGAGACCGCCAGCGGCGGCAGCCTGCACGCGATGATGCTCGACATGAAGCGGACGTTCGACGAGATCGTGGAGGCGCACGCCGACCCGGACCGAGCCACGCAGATCCTGGCCAACCCCTTCTACCAGTCGCTGTCTTCCAGCTTCGCCGGGACGCAGGAGTACATGGCCATGGAGAAGCTCGGCCAGCTCAGGCACGCCGACGAGTGGGATCTCATCGTGGTCGACACCCCGCCGAGCCGTTCCGCGCTCGACTTCCTCGACGCGCCGCAGCGGCTCGGCCGGTTCCTGGACGGCAGGCTGATCAGGCTGCTGACCGTGCCGGCCAAGGCGGGAATGTCCTATATGAAGTTGCTGAACGCCGGGTTCGCCATGATGACGGGCGTGCTCACCAAGATTCTCGGCGCGCAGGTGCTGAAGGACGCGCAGACGTTCGTCACCGCGCTCGACACCATGTTCGGCGGCTTCCGCGAGCGGGCCGAGTGGACGTACCGGCTGCTGCAGGCGCCCGGCACCGCCTTCCTGGTGGTCGCCGCCCCCGAACCGGACGCGCTGCGCGAGGCGTCCTACTTCGTCGAGCGTCTCGATGCCGAGCGCATGCCGCTGGCCGGGCTCATCCTCAACCGGGTGCACACCTCGCCCGCCGGGCGGCTGAGCGCCGCGCGAAGCCTGGCCGCCGCCGAGACCCTGGAAATGCAGGACCGGCCGAACGGATCCGGCGCGGACGGCCCGCGTTACTCCATCGCGGCGGCGGCGTTGCGCATGCACGCAGAGCGGATGCAGCTGAGCAAGCGGGAACGCCGGCTGGCCGAGCACTTCACCTCGGCCCATCCGGCCATCCCCGTCGCCGAGGTGGTCGCGCAGCCGGAGGACGTTCACGACCTCGCCGGGTTGCGGGTAGTCGGCACGATGCTGTCCCGGCAGGGCTCGTAACCCGTGCCGGGACGGCATGAATAACCCTTGATCAGGGTGATCTTGGCTGATGCGGCCTGGCCACGCTGCCTAGGCCGATGCTGAGCGGCCCTGCTTAGCTAGCAGCGCTCAGCTGGCGACGAGCTCGTCGATGGACTGCCGCTCGTACTCGTCGCGGGCGCGCTCGAGCAGGTCGCGCCACGAGGTCACCTCGGGGCGCCGACGGAGCAGCGCACGGCGCTCCCGCTCGGTCATCCCGCCCCAGACACCGAATTCGATCCCGTTGTCGAGCGCATCCGCAAGGCACTCCGTGCGAACCGGGCAGCCCCGGCAGATCAGCTTGGCGCGGTTCTGCGCTGCGCCCTGGACGAACAGCTCGTCAGGGTCGGTTCCCTTGCATGCGGCGCGTGTGGTCCAGTCAGTGATCCACATGTGCCCACTCCTCTTGACCGTCGACGCGTTCGCTCCACGGTCGTCTCGATGGGGTTGCGATCCCGGGGCGAGTGCGTGCGGCCGCCCTGCCACGGTTATCTGTTCGTGATCCAGCAACTTACGGAAGTCCGGCCGGGATGCCAAGACCCCGGTATGGCCATTTACCAAATAGTTCTCACGGACTATACGAACGCCTGTATATAGTCACTCTCTGGATCTGCTCATGTTCTCGTCGTCACACTAGCGGTCTGCGGTGTCCCTTGACGGTGACTTGCGGTAATAATTCTGATTTATCTGAGGTTTGGTGACCCTATGGGGGCTAGATCACGAATGTCCGGTACGAGGGCACCTGTTACTTGCCATCGCGGCGTACCCTATGTCGCGTGGAGCGCGGAGAGACGTTTTTCACCCGGACGAGCGTACTAGGACGACTCGTCGCCTTCTCAGCGGTCGGCGGGGTTCTCGCCGCCGCCATGGTGGTTCCCGTGGTGGCCGCGACCGGGGTCCTGGTCAGGAACGAAGCCAACAAGTTCACGACCCTGTCACTGGAGGCCCAGGGCCTGCCCCAGCGGTCGGAGATCCTGGACAGGAACGGCCGCTTCCTCGCGTACGTGTATGGCGTCGACGTGCCGTACTACAAGAGCACCAACACTGCGAGCGCGCTCCAGTACTTCGGCTGGGACCGGCAGCCGGTCTCCTATAGCCAGATCGCGCCGGACATGGTGAACGCGGTGGTGGCCATCGAGGACTCCAGGTACTGGGAACACGGCGCGATCGACCTGCGCGGCACCATCCGCGCCGCGGTGAACGACATCGAGCACAAGCCGGTCCAGGGCGGTTCCACGATCGCGCAGCAGTACGTGAAGAACGTGCTCCTGCTGTCGGCCGAGCTGTCGGACAACGGCCAGGCCGTGCAGGCCGCGGCGGCGGACACGCTGAACCGCAAGCTGAACGAGCTGCGGATGGCGGTGAACGTCGAGCACAACCAGTCCAAGCAGGACATCCTGGCCGGGTATCTGAACGACGCCTATTACGGCTACAACGCCTATGGCATCGAGACGGCCGCGGAGACGTACTTCGGCACCACCGCGTCGCAGCTGTCGATCACCCAGGCCGCCACGCTGGCCGGCATCGTGGAGAACCCGAGGCAGTACGACCCGGTCCTGCATCCCAAACAGGCGCTCCAGCGGCGCAATACCGTGCTGGCCCGGATGGCGCAGACGGACAACGGGCTCACCGCGGCGCAGGCAGCGGCCGCCGAGGCCAAGCCGCTCGGCCTGAACGTCTCGGTGCCGGAGAGCGGCTGCCAGTCCAGTTCGGTGGGCTCGGCCGGCTTCTTCTGCCAGTACGTGGAGGAAGTCTTCCTGCACGACCCGGCCTACGGCAAGACGCCGATGGCCCGGGCCAAGCTGCTGTCCACCGGCGGCCTGAAGATCTACACCACGCTTGACCCGCAGGACCAGCAGGCCGCCAACAACGCGGTCAACTTCGTGGAGCCCCACAGCAGCTACTGGAATCCCGGTCACAACGCGGATACCGAGGCCGTGGTACAGCCCGGCACCGGCCAGATCATGGCCATCGCCGAGGATCGGCCGTACGGCACGGAGAAGGGCCAGACCGAGATCAACTACGCGGTGAACACCGCCTATGGCGGCAGCGCCGGGGTCCAGACCGGCTCTTCCTCCAAGCTGTTCACCCTCATCACCGCGCTCAAGCAGGGCACGCCCTTCGGTTTCCAGCTGAAGGTGCCAGGCAGCACCACCGTCACCGGCTACACCAACTGCCAGGGCGGGCCGGCCGGCGTCTACCAGGGCATGGCCGGCGCGTACAACGTGACCAACGCGGAAGGCCCGCAGTCCGCGTCCACCCAGTCCCTGTACACCGGCACCACCCAGTCGGTCAACGTGTTCTACGCCATGCTCGAGCAGCGGGTCGGCCTCTGCAACGTCGTGCGTACCGCCGCTTCCATGGGGCTGACCAGGGCTGACGGCACGTCGCTGCTAAGCCGGGACGGCAGCCAGGATTCCGCCGACAACATCCCGTCGTTCACCCTCGGCTCGGTCAACGTCTCGCCGCTGTCGATGGCGGCGGCGTACGCCACCGTCGCGGCCCGTGGCATCTACTGCGCGCCCGTCGCGATCGGCAAGATCGTCAACGCCAGCGGTCACAGCCTCCCGGTGCCGTCGGCCGGCTGCCACCGGGCGCTGGACTCCGACGTCGCCGACGCGGTGAACTACATCCTGCAGGGCGTCCTGACCAGCGGCACGGCGGCGCAAATCGGCGGCCTGGCCGGCCGCGAGGCAGCCGGCAAGACCGGAACCTCCAACGTGGAGGGCGGCGGCGGCACCCCCTACGCCGCCTTCGCTGGCTACACGCCCAACCTCGTGGGCTACGTCTCGGTGTTCAACCCGATCTCCCCGACCGGCGACACCATGACCGGCCTGAGCGCCTGCTACCGGCTGGAGGACGGCAGCCAGGAATGCCCGGCCGAGATGTTCGGCGCGAACGCGCCCGGCTCGACCTGGCACATGACGTTCGACCACGCCGCCCTCGGGCCGGTCACCTACTTCGTGCCCGTTCCGCCGGACAGCCAGTTCAACAGCCTCGGCAACGGCCAGGTCGTCATCCAGCCGAAGAAGCCGAAGGGCGGCAACGGCGGTAACGGCGGCGGCGGCAACGGCGGCGGCGGCAACGGCGGCGGCGGCGGCGGCGGCGGCAACGGCGGCGGCGGCAACGGCGGAGGCGGCAACGGCGGAGGCAACGGCGGAGGCAACGGCGGAGGCGGCGGCGGTAACGGAGGCGGCGGAGGCGGAGGCAGGTAGCGGCAGATGGAGTACCGGCTGCTCGGGCTCAGCGGATGCGCGGTCTCCGCGCTGGCGCTCGGCACGCTTACGTTCGGCAACGAGACCAGCGAGACCGACTCATTTGCCCAGCTCGACCTCTTCGTCTCGGCCGGCGGGACGCTGATCGACACCGCCGATGTCTACGCGGACGGCCGGTCCGAGCAGATCATCGGCCGCTGGCTGGCCAGCCGGGCGGACGCGCGCGAACTCGCGGTGATCGCGACCAAGGGCCGCTTCCCCACCACCGAAGACCCCAACGGGCACGGGCTTTCCCGGCGCCACCTGACGGCGGCCCTGGACGCGTCGCTGCGGCGCCTCGGCGTCGAGGCCATCGACCTCTACCAGTTGCACGGGTGGGATCCGCTGACTCCGGTCGAGGAGACGCTGCGGTTCCTCGACGATGCCGCGCAGGCCGGCAAGATCCGCTACTTCGGCCTGTCGAACTTCCTCGGCTACCAGATCCAGAAGTATGCCGACCTGGCCGGCGCGCACGGGCTCATCCGCCCGGTGACCGTACAGCCGCAGTACAACCTGATGGCCCGCGCGATCGAGTGGGAGATCGTCCCGGCCTGCGAGGCGGAGGGGCTGGGCCTGCTGCCCTGGTCCCCGCTGGCCAGCGGCTGGCTGACCGGCAAGTACCGGCGGGGCGAGCAGCCGGGCGAGGGCACCAGGCTGTCGGACCAGATGGATCAGGGCATGCGGATCTGGAACGAGCGCGGGCACCTGGAGCGCAACTGGCAGGTCATCGACGCGGTCCGCAAGGTCGCCGAGGGCCACGGCGTCTCGATGTCGCAGGTGGCGATCGCCTGGGTGCTCGCGCGCCCGGCGGTGCGTTCGGTGATCCTCGGCGCTCGCACCCTGGCGCAGCTGGAGGACAATCTGGCCGCCGGCGGGCTTGAGCTGAGCGATGACGAGACCCGGCTGCTCGACGTGGCCAGCGACCCGGGTGCCCCGGACTACCCTTACGGCGAGCGGGGCCAGACCCAGCGCGCCCGCCGCATCTCGGGCGGCCGGTTCTGAACGAACTCAGCCGGTTCTAGGAGGAACTGAGCTGGCGGCGGGCCTCGGCGGCGACACGGGCGCCGTCGGCCCGGCCGGCGATCCGGGAGGTGAGCGTCTTCATCACCTGGCCCATGCCCTGCATGCCGCTGGCCCCGGCCTCCGCGATTGCCTCGCTGACCAGCGCCGCGAGTTCGTCGTCGCTGAGTTGCGCGGGGAGATAAGTGGCCAGGACCTCTCCCTCGGCCCGCTCAGCCGCGGCCTGCTCGGCGCGGCCGGCCGCGCCGAACGCCTCGGCGGCTTCCCTCCGCTTTCTGGCCTCGCTGGCAAGCACTTTCAGGATCTCTTCGTCGCTGAGGTCGCGGGCCGAGGCTCCTGCCACCTCCTCCTTGGTGATGGAGCTCAGTGCCATCCGCAGGGTGCGCATCCGTACCTGATCGCGCGCCCGCATCGCGTCGTTCAGGTCCGCGCGCAGCCGTTCCTTTAGTTCAGCCACAGGCCCATCCTAGGAACCAGGTGCCCGCCGGGGCGCGTGCGGGCGGTGCACACCTCCGGCCATGGCACCATGGGTGGGTGAAAATGCGGACTCTCATTCCTGTCGCCGCCGCGGCCGGCGCCGCCGCGGTCGGCTACGCGACAGTGATCGAGCGGAACTGGTTCGCCCTGCGCCGTTACCAGGTTCCCCTGCTGCCGCCGGGCTCGAGCTCGCTGCGTGTGCTGCACATCTCGGACGCGCATCTCACTCCCGGCCGGAAGCGGCTCATGTCGTGGATCCGGTCACTCGACGACCTCGACCCTCATCTGGTCGTCAACACCGGCGACTCGATCTCGCATCCGGAGTCCGTCCGGTTTTTCCTTGACGCGCTGGGGCCACTGCTCGACCGGCCCGGCGCGTTCGTGCTCGGCTCCAACGACCTGTACGCCCCTGAGCCGGTCAATCCGGCGCGATACCTGCTGGGACCGAGTTCGCGCTGGCGCATCAAGAAGGGGCCCGACCTCCCCTGGGAGAAGCTCCGCGATGACATGGCCGCGGCCGGCTGGCTTGATCTCAATAACCAGCGAGGACGGCTGAGCGCAGGCGGACTCGACGTCTCCCTGGCCGGGGTGCACGACTCGCATATCAAGAAAGATCGCTACGAGCAGGTCGCGGGCCGCGCTGACCCGGCCGCCGACCTCCGCATCGGGGTCATGCATTCACCCGAGCCGAGATTGCTCGACCGGTTCGCCACCGACGGTTACGAACTCCTGCTCGCGGGGCACACCCACGGCGGCCAGCTGTGCCTGCCGTTCTACGGCACGGTGATAACCAACTGCGGGATAGACCGGGAGCGGGCCCGAGGGCTGCACAGGCACCCGGCCGGCGGGCGGGCCTGGCTGCACGTTTCCGCCGGGCTGGGCACCTCGCCGTGGGCTCCGGCCCGGTTCGCGTGCCGTCCGGAGGCCAGCCTGCTCACCCTGATGCCGCGCGATCCCGGCTAGCCGACCCGGACTTCTACGCTCGCCCGGCTGGCGTCCTGCGCGGCCGTGCGCGAGCGGGTCCAGGTTTCCGCTAGACTGTCGAAGTCTCGCGCGGTCCCCGAGGTTCCGTGCGGGCGGGGTGTAGCGCAGCTTGGCAGCGCGCTTCGTTCGGGACGAAGAGGCCGCCGGTTCAAATCCGGCCACCCCGACCAGCTCAGAGGCCGGTTTCTCGTCGTGAGGGACCGGCTTTCTTGCCTCCGTGCGACACTGGTGCGTCAGCCCGGCACGGGGGCCTCGATGCTACCGGCCCGGGGTGGCAGCCAGGTCTCCCGCCCGCTCCGCCACACCCAGCCCGTCTCCTCATTCAGGTAAATCTCCGTCACCGGATGCTGCGGCTTAGTGCACACCACCGTGCCCGGGGAACCTTTCAGGGGTGATGGGCAGGTAGCGGGCACGCGTGCAGATGCCTGCGGGTTAGCAGGTCGGAGGATGGCGGACTGAAGATCAGCCGCGCTACGCTTTTCGCATCGTGCCAGGGGGAAGGTGCCGGGTATGGCAGAGCCGGGAGACGAGGTAGCAGCGGGCGCGGGCGGCCCGAGCCGCCTACGGGCGTCTGATGCCGACCGCGAGCGGGTGATCGGCATACTCAAGGCCGCATTCGTCCAGGACCTGCTGACCAAGGACGAACTGGACCTGCGGGTGAGCCAGGCGTTCGCCGCGCGGACCCATGCGGATCTGTCGGCACTGACCAGCGATCTCCCCGCCGGGGTGACCGATGCCCAGCCCCGCCGGGCGCCCAGGGCGCGCCGCCGATCGCCGGCGGAGGCGGCCAAGGCGGCGACCTGCGTGAGCATCGCGCTAGGCCTGCTGGCGGCCGCTGTGTTCATGGGACCCGGGAATTATCCTGAGCGGTTGATCGGCCTGGTCGTCTTGGTCATTCCTTTGTCCGGCTTGCTGCTAGGCGGGCTTTTGCTGCTCCACGCGGGGCTGGACCAGCGCTCCGGCCGCGGGCAGCTACCGCCACCGCCGATGCGGGGCGGCCAGGCACTCTAGGGTGAGCGGCCCGGCGATTTCGTCAGGCTTTCATTGCCTGCCCCAGGAGGCCCGGTTGCCCAGCGAGCCAATCTGCCGTGCGTCGAAGTCCTTCGCTCAAACCGACCGCGGGCTCCCAGCCCAGCAGTCTCCTGGCCAGCGAGATATCAGGCTGACGCCGAGCAGGATCGTCCGACGGCAGAGGCTCGAACACGACAGGGGAGCTGGAGCCCGTAATGGCTATCACTTTGCTGACTAGTTCGAGAATGGTTATCTCGGCTGGGTTGCCGATGTTGACGGGCCCGGCGACTTCGGCCCCGTGCAGGGAGAGAAGCCCGCGGATCTGGTCATCCACATAGCAGAAGCTGCGGGTCTGGGTTCCGTCGCCATAGACGGTCAGCGGCTGGCCCTTGAGCGCCTGAGCCAGCAGGTTGGAAACAACGCGGCCGTCATGGGGCCTGAGCCGGGGCCCATATGTGTTGAAGATCCTCGCAATCTTCACGTCGACGTCGTGCACCCGGTGGTAAGCCATGGTCATAGCCTCGGAGAAACGTTTGGCCTCGTCGTAAACACTGCGGATCCCTACCGGGTTCACATGACCCCAGTAGGCCTCGGTCTGCGGGTGGATAAGGGGGTCACCGTAGACCTCGCTGGTGGAAGCCAGCACGAACCTGGCCTGCCTGGCTCTGGCCAGCTCCAGGCAGTTGCTGGTGCCCAGGCTTCCCGCGCGCAGTGTCTCGATGGGGAACTCCAGGTAATCTCGTGGAGACGCCAGGCTGGCCAGGTGGAAGATCGTGTCGACAGGACCCGGCACGTCGACGAACGAACTGACGTCTTGGCGAAGGAAGGTCATCTCCGGCCGGTCGAGGATCGGGGCCAGGTTCTCCGCCGAGCCGGTGATGAGGTTGTCCACGCATACAACCTCATAGCCCAACTTGATAAGTTCCTCGCAAAGGTGGGAACCAAGGAATCCAGCGCCGCCGGTCACGATCGCTCTCATGGCAGATTGACCTCCTTATATCTATCTCTGCGACTTTGCGCTCTCGCGATCGGTGACCGGCACTGTTGCTCACTCCCCCCGCCTTCTGAGAAGCGCCATTGCTGTCATCATGAGGATCCGGACGTCGAGGGCACAACAGATGGACCGGGCGTATTCGATATCGAGGTCCGTACGGAGTTCCATAGGCCCTTCCCCGCGCGCCCCCACCTGCCAGAGCCCCGTCAGCCCTGGCTTGACGTCATGCCGTTCGTGCTGCCACGGCTGGTACCTCGCGACGACGGACGGCAGTTCGGGCCGCGGGCCAACCAGGCTCATCTGCCCCTTGGCGACGTTGAATAGTTGCGGAAGCTCGTCCAGGCTCCACCGGCGGAGGAAACGGCCGGCGGTCGTGTGCCGGGGGTCAGCATCGGACTTATGAGTACACCGGCGATCGGGAAAGGAAATCGGCACGTTTGCCTGACGTCTGTCAGGGAGCATGGTCCGGAACTTGAAGACGTCGAATGAGGCGCCATGTATGCCGATCCGCTGTTGGCGGAAGATCACGTTGGGGCCAAGGCTGGCCCGGACGAGAAGCGCAATAAGCGCCATGACCGGAGCTGTGACTGTTATCAAGAGAACGGACGAAACCCTATCGAGGCAGGGCTTCCAGGTGCGGACATATGCGCCTTGCCGCCGAGCGGTTGTACCCGCGTGCGGTGGACCGAGGCTACCAGAACCGACCGCAGTGATGTCGTGTTCCTCACCTAGCGATGTCATGTTCTTCACCCCTCGGCAGGAGCCGCATTTGTATTGGCTCCTTGTACTCAGCCTGAAGCAGAGACTCGGCAGGCGCGTAGTCCGCCCGAGCATGCTCTGTCCGTATTCGTTTGTGCTGCTGCCCGGCTCCGGCCGCAGCTGCTCGCTCTCGCTGATCAGGCGAGTGAACCGTCACTGCATGGCGAGCTTTGGTCAGCGCCTGGTTCGCTCGCCCGGGAAGCCTGTTCATTTGAGCATCAAGTAGGCAGCGGTGATACCGTTATCAGGAATATTGGTCGCTCGGAATAGGTGAGCAACAACCGCAGCCGCCTTGGTGATGGCCCGATGCCCTGTACCGCCCGACGTCGCGGCTGGTCGTCCGCAGGGCAGCAAATACCGTATTCCTGCCGGACGGGCGGGTGGGTACGATCCGGGCTGTGGGTGAGCTGTGGGACCCTTCGGCGCCTGGCATCTTGCGCCTGCCCTCGGGCAGGCTGGTCCGGGGCCGGGCCCTCAGCCGCCCGCTACCCGACGGTCCCGGTCCGGCCTTCGGTGCCTATCTGCTTGGCCGGCGACCACCTGCCGTCCCCTGGGAATCACGCTGGCTCCGATGGCCGGATTTCCGCCTGCCCGCCGATGAGGCTGACGTGCTGCCCGCGCTGACTGAGGCCTGGCAGCGCGCCGCGACCGAGCGGGTGGAGATCGCCTGCGCGGGGGGCCGGGGGCGCACCGGTACCGCGCTGGCCTGCCTGGCCATCCTGGATGGCGTACCCAGCGCCGCGGCCGTCGCGTTCGTGCGCGAGCACTACGACCGGCATGCGGTCGAGACCCCCGCTCAGCGCCGCTACGTCGGCCGGTGGCCCGGAGGCCGATGACCGCGGATGACTGGCCGATGGCATAGGTTATGTCCCGCCAGCATCCACCAGTTCTTCCGCTCAATCAGCCCGCCCCGTGGGGAGCCGTCCAAGTTGCGTCGTATTTCCGTGATCGCTGCCTGTGCCGCCATGTTCGCCTTCGCCGCGCTGCCGGCATCCGCGGCGACCAGCCGTAGCCATATGTTCAGCATCCCGGGCGTCTACGGCGTCCGCGCGTGGGGCACTTACTATCACACCGGAATAAGAGTTCGGATTGCGGTCTGTGTCGAGGATACGGCGCGGGGTGTCTACGGTGCGGCAGCGGTCGGGCTGGCGTTCGATTCCAGCTATCGCCAGCACGATAACGTCAGCGCCGTGACGATCGGCTATGACCACACCCAGTGCCATGTCATGACCACGCGGTATACGAGTCACCTTGTCGTGGAGGCATTGTCCGGATACAAGAACGGCAAGGTCCGCCAGCGCGGCCAGCTCAAGCGGATCTACTGATTCGCCCGCACCCATGGACGTGACAACGTAATGCTTTTTCGGGCAGGTTGTCACGTTCATGGAAATAGCGGCCGGAATGCGCCCCGCGCTGGTGTATATAGCGGCTATCTGCCGGTACCAGCGGCTTTTTGGCCTGGGGCGGGCCGGCCGGTGTCCGGATACTGGTGCGCGGGTTCCGGGCCGTGCCGCCCGGCGCGCGGTGCCCGCCTGGCGGCCGCGCCTGCACCCCTGGACACCCGGCAACGCCGGTACCTCCGGCGCACGGTGAGATCCTGGCTGGCGCCCGGGCAGGCGCGCTGCGCTATCCGGCCGTGATCTGCTTGCGACCGCTGCTGGCGCCGCCGACCAGGCCGGTGCGCAGGCTGGGAGCGGGAATGGCGACCGGAGCGGTCCGCGTCGGCGTCGGCGTGGAGCTGGTGAGGCGCAGCGCCAGCGCCGGGCACATGTCCACCGCCTGCTGCGCGTCCTTTTCCAGCCAGCTGGGCACCGGGATGTTGAGGATGACCGGAAAGCCCTGGGCATCCAGGTGCATGAGCTCCGGCACCAGGTGCGCGCAGAGCCCGTGCCCGCGGCAGCGTGTCCAGTCCACCACGAGCCGCTGCTGCGCTTCCTGCTCGGGACCGGTGGGCAGCGGCAGCACGCCGCGGACGGGACGACCGCAGGAGGAGTGGAAGACGTGCGCCGCCAGGTCCTCGGTGAACACGTCGAGCGCCGAGAGCACGAACCTGGTCACGCCGTCGGGGTGGGAGCAGGCGCCGCGCCCGGCTACGGCCGCGGCGGATCGCCTGGCCACGTCGAGCGCCTCGATGCCGCCAGATCCGTCGATCAGCGCGGCCAGGGCCCGTGCGATGGAAGGCAGGCCGAGCTTGCACGGTCCGCACTGGCCCGCCGACTCGCCGGCCAGGTAGCTCGCTATCCGTGACACCTCGCCCAGCGGGCAGGTCCCGTCGCCGAGCGGGAGCACGATGCCCGAGCCGAGCGTGCCGCCCACGGCGGCCAGGCCCTCACGGGAGACCGGCACCACATAGGCCGTCCCGGCGGGCAGCCACATGCCGTGGTATCCGCCGACGAGGACGCCGTCGCCCGCCGGGGCCTGGCAGATATCGAGGACAGCCGCCAGCGGAACGCCGGTGGGTACCTCGACCACGGCTGGATTCGCGGCCGAGCCGCCCACGCTCAGCAGGACCGTTCCGGGCTCTTCCGGTGTCCCCACTGCGGCGAAACGCTCGGGGCCGAGCAGAGCGAGCACCGCGAGCTGGGCGAACGTTGACGCGTTGGACAGCAGCGTCGGCAGGTCGGCCACGCCGGAGTCGCTGGCCAGGACCTTGCGGCCCGGCGGCACCGGACGCTTGCCGTTGATGCCGCGGACCAGCGCGCCGGACTCACCGGAGATGAACCGCTCGGGCATCTGGATCACGCGGGCTATCTTGCGCAGGCCCGGTTCGGCCGCGATGGCCGCCTCCATCGACCTGTTCGCCAGCTCGTTGCCCGCCACCCCGATCACGATCTCCTCGGCGCCGATGGCCTCGGCCACCAGGGCGGCGCCACTGAGGATGAGGTACGGCGAGCGGATCATGAGCATCTTGTCCTTGACGCTGCCCGGCTCGCCCTCGGTGGCGTTGACGACCACAACCGGCGCGACGTCGTCCGCCTCGGTGTTCTTCAACACCGCGCTGAGCTTGCGGGAGAAGGGGAACGCCGCGCCGCCCTGGCCGCGCAGATCGACCTGTTCGGTCATCGAGATCAGTTCCTCGGCGGAGAGCCGGGGCAGCGGACCGAAGATGTCACGATGGGCTTCCAGGTCGAGCCGGGGCATCCGGTCGAGTCCGGCCGTCAGCCTCGCCGCCCCGATCCTCATGATCGTCGGCGCGTCAAGGCCCTTGAGCGGGCTCATTACCACTCGCCACCTCCGGTCGGCCCGGGCATGTCGCGATACCTCGGGTCATTGGACTTCGCTCTGCGTGACGTGCGGCCCGCCGTCCGGGGCGGCGGGCCCGTGCGTGACCCGGCCGCCGGGTCGGCCTGCGGCACCGGCTTACCATGGCGAGGCATGGGACCGGTTCCCGGCCGCGGCATCGGGCCCGAGTCCGGACGGGGCATCGGACCGGTACCCAGACGCGGCATCGGGCCCGTGTCGGCCCGCGAAGCCGGGTCGGGCCCAAGCTGGGGCACGCCGCCCGGACCCGGACGGGTGGCGGGTCCTCCGCCTGCCTGCGGCGGCAGCCCGCCGCCAGACCGGGGCATCGGGCCGGTGTCGGGCCGCGGCATCGGCCCCGAGCCCAGCCGCGGCATCGAACCCGAATCGGGCCGCGGCATCGAACCCGAATCGGCCCGCGGCATCGGCCCCGTACCCGGACGCGGCATCGGCCCCGTACCGCTACGCGGGCCCTGGCCGTTACCAGCCCGCGGCATCGGGCCCGTGTCGGGCCGCGGCATCGGCCCCGAGCCCAGCCGCGGCATCGAACCCGAATCGGCCCGCGGCATCGGCCCCGTACCCGGACGCGGCATCGGGCCTGTACCGTTACGCGGGCCCTGGCCGTTACCGGCCCGCGGCGCCGGGCCGGCCTCGGGCCGGGGCATCGGGCCGGTCCCGAGCTGAGGCATCGGCCCCGAGCCCCGGTCCCCCTGGCGGGGCGGGGCGGAGATAGCCGCCCGGGCAGGCGCGGCCTGCGGCCGGCCGCCTTGCGGTCCGTACGGGTAGGAGGACAGTTCGTCCTGAGGTATGTCGCCGTGTCCCCTCGGGGCGCCCGCGAACCGCGGCGGCCCGTCATACCCGGGCTCGTAGAGCGGCTGCCGCGCCGGGCGGGATTGCTCCGCCGTCACGTAAGGGCGGGCTCGCATCCCGTTCGGCACATCGTCGCCGTACGGCGGGGCTCCCAGCGGCGTGAACCCCAGTTCCTGGTAGGCGCCGGAAGACGAGGAGGACGCTGCGGAGGCCGGAGCGGGGCCCAGGGCCGGAAACGGGCCGGAGGACGCGGACCACCCCGGTGCCGGGAGCGCGGCCAGCGGGCCCGTGCCCGGCCCGCCGATGGCGGCGCCGCGCGCGCCCATGCCGGACGGCAGCACCTGGACGGTCGCGCCGAGCTGCGCCTGAGCCATGGTCATGGCCGCACTACGCAGTGGCGAAGAACCCGACGGCTTGGCCCGGTCGACGATGGGGGACGAGCTCAGGCTCTCCTTCGGCCGCAACGAGACGGCCAGGAACCTGAGCGCGAGGCCGAGGGCGGTTACCGCGATCGCGAACCCGTAGCTCCAGTCGACATAGGGCTTGGCCGCCCGGCCACCGAGCAGCCCGTGCAGGACCCCGAACACGAACGCCACGTACGAGCTGTAGTGAATGGCCCGCCACTGCCAGGCCTTACCGTGCCCGGTGAACCGCTTGCGCAGAATCCCCGTTATCACCAGCAGCACGATGAGATCTGAGGCGATCGTGCCGAGCCCGATGTAGAAGGTCCGGTACGGCGACAGGAAGGGGACGACGGCATCGATGACGTGCGACCGCTGGGCCAGGATCTCGGTCACGATGTGGATGATGAGGAACGCCAGCGTGCCGAACGCGAAGGCACGGTGCACCGCCTGGGCCATCACCCGGTGTCCGGGCGTCATGATGATACGGTCGGTGGCCAGCAGGCTCATCAGCACCGACCCGGTGAGCCCGACCAGCGCGAGCACCCCGGCGTAATAGAGCATGAAATGCTGCGTCGCGGCGTCGATGACATGGCCGATGGGGGTCACGGCCAGCACGGCCACGATTACCACGGTGGCGGCGATCATGACTGCCACGATCTTCTGCATGTGGTCGCCAGCCGCTCCCCGGGCCCCCGAATGCACACCCTGACGACCGCGTGAACGGCCGACGGTCGTTGGCACGCGTAACCTCCTCAGGATCGTGATTGACGAGAGAAGACCAAATTGCGACGCCTAGAACGCTGGCTGTTATCCCTAGTCCGGTAGCTCGTGGACTAGTGACTATATCAGCGCTAATAACGCTTCGGCGGCGAAATGGTATCTGAACGATATCGGGCGGGTGAGACAAGCGCGAGGCTGGCCTGGATCGGCCGCACGACGGGTCCGCGACCACGCGGACCGGCAGCCGCCACGGGACCGGCGAGTCCGGTGGGCCCGATGAACTCCCTGGTCCGGGCCACCGCAGAGCAACCGTGACCGCCCGCTTGCGGCGGCCACGACCCCGCGGGGTACGTCATCCAGGGCCGGAGCATCCTTGGGCCAGCAGGAGTGTTGCGGTATCCCAGCACGTCCCTCCTTTGCGCTACCCGGCTCCACACCTGTTATACCGTCCTCAACCGCGGCAGATCTGCCGAATCGGCAAGGTCCCTGCTTACAGAACTCTTCCGCCTGTACACCACCGGCGTCACATAAGCGTCTATTTCCAGCCGTCACACTGTCCCCGAAAAACCCGACATCTGCCCATATAAAGGCATCAACCACGCGGCGCGGCGTGCGGGCTCGGGCATCTCGGAGAGGGCGGCCAGCGACCGCCCATACCATCCCGGAACGGGCAGCACCACGGATCGGCGCGACGTTAAGAGAAGTGACAGAAGGTGCGGATGCCCGGATGGGGCACCGGGCACCGGGCGCCCCGGCCGCATCAGCAGGCGCGCACCGCCGCTGGCCGGTACTCGACCGTCACCGGCAGATGATCGGAGGCCGCCCGCGTCTGCGCGGTATCGAGCACCTCATGGGCGCGCAACGCGGCGGCCAGCGGCCCGGTCACGCGGACGCCGTCGATGCGCCGCCGTACCCCGTGCGCACCGTAGACATCGTCCGGGTGATGGCCGGTCGTGGGCTGCCAGCTGGCGCCGGTGAGCGCCGCGGCGTCATGCAGCCCGCCGGACCAGAGCACGTCCCCCGGCCGCCGGTCGGCCCAGTGCCTGCGCCGCCCCTGCTCGTCGTAGTCCCACTGGCACTGGTAGATGAGATCGGCGAACCAGTCGACGGCCGCGTAGGGGTCGGCGGGCTCGTACAGCTGCCAGGTCTGGCCGGCCAGGATCCGGTCCGCGCACTCGGTGTTCCAGTCGGCGCCGACCAGGGCAGGCGGCCCGGCGGGCGGCCGGGTGACCGCGGCCACCAGGCGCTCGTTCTGGTCCGCCCGCAGCCCCCGGCTGAACGGGGTGGCATGGAAGGCGCCGTGCCGGATCAGCGGGCCGCCCACGTCCAGGGCGACCATCGCCAGGCCGTGCCAGAAGTCCCGGCCGCCGTAGCAGCGCAGCGAACCTGGGACCGGCTCGATCCCGTCCCGCCACATCAGCCCGACGTGGTAGCCGTGACCGCCGAACGCGAGCGCGGCGTCCCTGGCCCCGCCGGGACCGGGCACCTCGCACCGCAGACCCACGTCGTCCGCGAGCTGGCGCAGCCGCTGTGCGGCCGTATCGCCGTCAGGGGCCAGGATCTCCTGGACGGCGAGCACGTCGGTGCCGAGGGACCGGATCACCCCGGTGATCGCCTCGTAGTGCTCCCGGTCCGCGGCCGAGTCGCCGCCGAACAGGTCGAGCAGGTTGTACGAGGTGAACAGCACGGCGTCCGGCGATGTCCGCTGCATGCCTGCCTCTGCGCCAGCCTCCGGGCCCGGCCGGGTCAAGGTAACGGGCGCGACCCGAGTTCCGCCGCCACCAGTTCCGCGATCTGCGCGGTGTTCAGCGCCGCGCCCTTGCGCAGGTTGTCGCCGCAGACGAACAGCTCGATCGTGCGGGGGTCGTCCAGCGACTGGCGCACCCGGCCGACCCAGGACGGGTCGGTGCCGACGACGTCGACCGGGGTCGGGAACTCGCCCGCAGCCGGGTCGTCGGCCACCACGACGCCCGGCGCCATGCCCAGCACGTCCCACGCCTGCTCGCGGCTGACCGGCCGGGAGAAGGTGGCGTGCACCGCCACCGAATGGGTGGTGACCACCGGCACCCGGACGCAGGTCGCGGAGACTCTCAGCGCGGGCAGGCCGAGGATCTTGCGCGACTCGTCGCGGATCTTCAGTTCCTCCGACGACCAGCCGTCCGCCTTCAGCGAGCCCGCCCAGGGCACCACGTTCATCGCCAGCGGCGCGGGGAACGGCCCCAGGTCGCCGACCGCCGAGCGCACGTCGCCGGCCCGCTGTCCGAGCGACCGGGTCCCGGCCACCTTGTCGAGCTGCGCGTAGAGCGCCTCGATGCCGGCCTGGCCCGCGCCCGAGGCGGCCTGGTACGAGGCCACGACCATTTCCTCGAGCCCGAAGGCCCGGTGCAGCGCCCCGACGGCCACGATCATCGACAGCGTGGTGCAGTTGGCGTTGGCGACGATGCCCTTGGGCCGGTTCGCCAGCTGTTCCGGGTTGATCTCCGGCACCACCAGGGGGACCTCGGGGTCCATCCGGAACGCGCCGGAGTTGTCCACGGCCACCGCGCCGCGGGAGGCCGCCACCGGCGCCCACGCCGCCGAGACCTCGTCGGGCACGTCGAACATGGCCACGTCGATGCCATCGAACGCGTCCTCGGCGAGCGCCACCACCTCGGTCTCGCGGCCCCGGACGGTCAGCAGCCGCCCGGCCGAACGAGGCGAGGCGATCAGCCTGATCTCGCCCCAGACGTCCTCCCGGGTGGACAGCAGGTCGAGCATCACCGTGCCGACCGCGCCGGTGGCGCCGACCACGGCCAGCGCCGGACGGATCCCGGAAGCCCCAGACGCCCCGCTCACCGGCCGGTCCCCCCGTAGACGACGGCCTCGACCTGGTCCGAGTCGAGCTCGAAGGCCTTGTGGGTCGCGGTCACCGCCTGGTCCACGTCGTCCTGGTCCACCACCACCGAGATCCTGATCTCCGAGGTGGAGATCATCTCGATGTTCACGCCCGCGTCGGCGAGCGCGCTGAAGAACCTGGCGGTCACCCCCGGGTGGGACCGCATGCCCGCCCCGATCAGGGACACCTTGCCGATGCGGTCGTCGTAGAGCAGGGACTCGAAGCCCATGGACTCCTTCAGCCGCAGCAGCGTGGTCATCGCGCTCTGGCCGTCGTCCCGGGGCAGGGTGAACGAGATGTCGGTCCGCCCGGTCGCCACCGCGGAGACGTTCTGCACGATCATGTCGATGTTGATGCCGTCCTCGGCGATGGCCTTGAAGATCCGTGCCGCCTCGCCGACCCGGTCCGGCACGCCGACGACGGTGATCTTCGCCTCGCTCCGGTCATGCGCGACCCCTGAGATGATGGCCTGCTCCATCCCGGCTTCCTCCGCATCGGTGTTCGCGTACCCGCCGACCCACGTCCCGGCGCGCTCGCTGAACGAGGACCGGACGTGGATCGGCACGTCGTAACGCCGCGCGTACTCCACGCACCGGAGCATCAGCACCTTGGCGCCGCACGCGGCCATCTCCAGCATTTCGTCATAGCTGATCCGCGGGATCCGCCGGGCGGTCCGGACGATCCGCGGGTCGGCGGTGAACACGCCGTCCACGTCGGTGTAGATCTCGCAGACGTCCGCGCCCAGCGCCGCCGCCAGCGCGACGGCGGTGGTATCCGTGCCGCCGCGGCCGAGCGTGGTGACGTCCTTGCTGTCCTGCGAGACACCCTGGAATCCGGCGACGATGGGGATCGCGCCCTCGGCCAGCGCACCTGCGATGCGGCCTGGCGTCACGTCGATGATCCGGGCCCGGCCGTGCGCGCCGTCGGTGATCACGCCTGCCTGTGACCCGGTGAACGAGCGCGCCTGCATGCCGAGGTTGGCGATCGCCATCGCCAGCAGCGCCATCGAGATCCGCTCGCCCGCGGTCAGCAGCATGTCAAGCTCGCGCGCGGGTGGCAGCGGGCTCACCTGGTTGGCCAGGTCAATGAGCTCGTCGGTGGAATCCCCCATCGCGGAGACCGCCACCACGACCTGGTCACCGCCCTTGCGCGTCTTCACGATCCGCTGCGCGACCCGTTTGATGCCATCCGCGTCAGCAACCGAAGATCCGCCGTACTTCTGCACCACGAGCGCCACGGCCGCGCCGCACCTCCCCGGGTCGTGGATGGACGCTTGAGTTTATCCGCGCTGGTCCCGGCGGCCTAATTCTTTCCGGCCGTACTCCGGGTCATTAGGCCGAACGGGCCCGGCGCGTGCCCCGTCACGGTATCTATGCAAAAGTTCGCGTTATGCAAGAACCCGCTGAGGTGCTCTCGTGCTACCTGCACTGTGCTCCTCTGATGCTCGCGCAGGCCCGCAAGGCCTGCACTCGCAGCCGGTTTTGCATAACGCTCACGGGCTCGTGCTCTCCTCGGCCACGTCCAGGCTGGCGTGCGCGACCACGGCGTGCAGCGCCCGCAGGGCGGCCCCGCCGTGGGTGCCCCAGTGGTTGAAGTAGCTGTACTGCCACCACCACAGGGCCTCGAGCGACCGGCCGGCCTGGTAGTGCTTCAGGCCGTGGATGAGGTCGGCGGTCACGGCCGCGATGTCGTCGGAGATCCGGAACGTCAGGCACGACGTGTCCTGGTACGGGTCGAACACCTCGGCGTACTCGTCGACCGCGGACAGCCGCAGGGCCAGGCCGGTGCGCAGCGCGTCCAGGTCCGGGTCGTCGCCTACCTCCGGCTCCCAGTTACCCGGCAGGATCACGTCACGGCTGGCGCCGAGCTGGGCTCCGGCCAGCAGGATCTGGGACACCTCCAGCAGCAGCAGCGGTACCGTCTCGTCACCGCCGCCCTGGGCCAGCGCTTCCACGCCGTCGATGAAGTTCTTCACGTTCACCGCGACCTGGTCCGCTAGCGGCCGCCACTCACCACCCCCCCTGAGTTGGTGCTGAGCTGGCGGTTCAGACATCAAGCAGTCTCCGTCCTTCGAAGGCGCGACCCAGCGTCACCTCGTCGGCGTACTCCAGGTCGCCTCCTACCGGCAATCCGCTCGCGGGCCTGGTCACCCGCAAGCCCATTGGCTTAACCAGCCTAGCGAGAAAGGCGGCCGTCGCCTCGCCTTCGAGGTTGGGATCGGTGGCGAGTATCAGCTCTGTCACCGTTCCGTCAGTGAGCCGCGCCATCAGTTCCCTGATCCGCAGCTCGTCCGGGCCCACCCCGTCGATGGGGCTGATCGCCCCGCCCAGCACGTGATAGCGGCCGCGGAACTCGCGGATCTTCTCGACCGCCGCGACGTCCTTGGGCTCTTCCACCACGCAGATGACCGCGGGGTCGCGCCGCGGGTCCAGGCAGATCCGGCACTCGTCGGCTTCCGCCACGTTCCCGCAGGTCTTGCAGAACCGCACCCGCTCGGTCACCTCGATCAGCGCGTCCGCGAGCCGCCTGACCTCGGCGTGATCCACGGCCAGCAGGTGAAAGGCGATCCGCTGAGCGCCCTTGGGACCGACCCCGGGCAGCCGCCCGAGCTCGTCGATGAGGTTCTGGATAACCCCTTCGTACACGGTCTAGCGCTCCGGCTCGTCCTCGCCGGGTTCGGTGCCGGGCCGGGCCGGGGCCGGGCCGCCGAGGCCGAGGCTGGACAGGTCGAGGCCGCCGGGCAGGTCGAGACCGCCGGGCATGCCGGGCATGCCGCCGCCCTGCATGGCCGCGGCGAACGGTCCCATCTGCTGCTGCTGCAGGTCCTCGGCCGCCCGGTAGGCGTCCTTGACCGCCGCGAGCACCAGGTCGGCGATCGTCTGCGCGGTCTCCTCGGGGTCGTCGGGATCCACCGCGGCCGCCGCGATGCTGAGGTCCAGCAGCTCGCCCTGGCCGTTGACCGTGGCCTTGACCAGGCCACCGCCCGCCGTCCCGGTCACTTCGGCGTCCGCGAGCGCCTGCTGGGCGTTCATGAGTTGTTCCTGCATCTGCTGTGCCGCGGCAAACAGCTGCTGCATATCCATCTGGGGTTCCACATCGCCCTCCTACGCAGAGCCTACGACTAGCCCAGGATGGTTAGGCCGTTATGCGCCCCCGGCTCAATCCTCGATCTCGCCGATCACCTGGCCGCCGAGCTCACGCTGGATGAGGTCCATCCCGGTCAGTTCGGTCCCGGCGGCCGCGCGGTCGTCCGGTGACGGCTCGTCCGGGGCCATCTCGCCGGGCGGCACGTCATCCGGCGGCTCGTCGTACGGCGCGGCGAATTCCGGCGGGACGAACTCCGGCGGCGCCGGAGGGGACTGGGACGGGGCGGACGAGGGCCGGCGGGCCGGACCCGCGGCACCCGCTCCGGGGCCCGGCGGCCTGGCCGTCGCACCGGGGCCGGCGTCCCCGCCTGCCACGCCCTTGATCGTCACCTCCAGGCCGAAGCGGGCGTTCAGCACGCGCTTGAGGATGGCGTCGTGGCCGCTCACGCTGAACCCCTTGACGTCCCCGTCCCGGGGGAACCGCAGGGTGAGGACCCGGTCCTCGAGGGAGAGCACGCTCGCGTGGCTGAGCAGCATCCAGGCCACCTTGCGCTCCTGCTTGACCGCCTCCAGGATCGCGTCCCAGTTCTGCCGCAGCGAGGCGGCCGTGGCGGCGCCCGACGGCTCCGCGGGTGCCTTTTCCCGGGCGGGCGGTTCCGGCGCTCGCTGGGCCGGGGCTGGCCGTGACGGTGCCGCGGGCGGGCGGGCCGGCGGCCGGGCGGGCTCGGGCGCGGGCCGTTCCGCGGGGCGGGAAACACCAGCTCGTTCGGCATCATCGTCGTGACCGGAGTGCGGCGCGCGCGAGGGTGACTGCCGCACCGGCACCGAGGTCCCCTTCTCCAGCCGCTCCAGGCGGGCGAGCAGGGATTTCTCGTCGGTGGTGGCGGCGGCCGGCAGCAGCACCTGCGCGCACATCAGCTCGAGCAGCAGCCGGGGCGAGGTGGCGCCGCGCATCTGGTCCAGGCCGGTGCTGACGATCTCGGCCGCCCGGGTCAGCCCGGCCTGGCCGAACCGGCCCGCCTGCGCGGCCATCAGCTCGGCCCGGTCCGGCGGCAGGTCGAGCAGCCCGGTCTCGGCCGCGTCGGGCACGGCCGCCAGCACGATCAGGTCGCGGAACCGGTCCAGCATGTCGGCCGCGAACCGGCGCGGCTCGTGCCCGCCCTCGATGACCCGGTTCACCACGCGGAACACCGCGGCACCGTCGGCGGCGGCGAACGCGTCCGCGATCTCGTCGAGCAGGCTGGCGTCGGTGTAGCCGAGCAGTGCCACCGCCCGCTCGTAGCTGAGCCCGGACTCGTCGCTCCCGGCCAGCAGCTGGTCCAGGACCGACAGCGAGTCCCGGACCGACCCGGCGCCGGCCCGGACCACCAGCGGCAGCACGGCTTCGTCCACCGCGACGCCCTCTGAGCGCAGGATGTCCTGCATCAGCTCCCGCAGCACCGGGGG
>Ga0335078_10001659_pt1 | contig 33533 bp, 26 predicted proteins | sample Lox_Sample_32_FD_206711 | JGI IMG/M metagenome (GOLD analysis project Ga0335078, IMG submission 206711) | Soil microbial communities from Loxahatchee National Wildlife Refuge, Florida, United States - Lox_Sample_3.2 | ecosystem: Environmental > Terrestrial > Soil > Wetlands | place: USA...
GGGCGGGGGGGGGGGGGGCGGGGCCAGCGTGGAGAAAGCCTTTGCCAGGCGGGCGGAGACGACATAGGTGAGTGCTTCGGCCTGAACGGCTTCATCCTCGATTCGCTGCACATTTTCCTGGACCCGATCTGGATTTGCCCCAACCAGCGGCGGGAGGGCGGTGCGCAGATCCAGGCCGGTGACGCTGACCAGTGCCCGAAGGGGGAAATACCAGGTGTCCACCTGCGTGTTCACCACCTCATACCAATCGTCGGAGACAACCTCGACGACCGATTCATCTTCAATGGCCGCGAAGCGGTCGTGATCGCGGTACTCGACATCGTTGTAAGCTTTCACGGCTTCGGAGAGAAGCTTCCACGGATAAGCCGGGTCACGTTCGTCGATTGCGGCGTTGACATTGGCACGGGCTGCCGCCAGAAGGAGAACGGGCCTCAGTTTCGCATCCGCATAAGGAGTGTCGCGGACGGCGAGACCGACGTCGCCGCGGGCCAGCCAGAGCAGAGCGGTTTTGGTGCACGGGCCCAGATGGTCGGTGGGATGAATGGGAGCCGTGGCCTCGGCGAAGGAGATGAGGTGGTCCATTTTTGCGGAGAGAGCGGGATCGCCGATGCCGGCGGCGAGTTCGCGCATACGGCGGGTTTCTCGGGAGGGCCAGTGGCGGAGGATCATCTGGACGCGCAGATCGTCTTCATCGGCCTGAGTGCCTGCATTGCGGAGATCGTTGTTCTCGCGGGCGGCCGGCGAATCGGTGGCCACAATGGAATCGATCGGAGGCGCGGCGATGTGCAGGTTTCCGGCGAGTTGCTGAATGATGTTGCCGTACTGCGACTGCAGATCCGGCGCATACTGACGCGCCTGCAGATACAAGGCCAGCGCGAGAGCGTAGCGCAGTTTTGTGCGCGTGGTGTCGTCGGCATTGGCGCCGGAGATGGAGAGGAGTTCCGCACCCTGGTCGAGATAAGCGAGGATGGCATCGCCGGTGGCATCGGGGAGCGAAGCAACGAGGGTGAGAGCCACATTGCCGGAGGGCAGGATCAGGCCGGTATCGATGTTGGTATCCTCGCCGGGTCCGAACACATAGGTTCCGAGAATGGCATACTGAGCGGCGTCGAAATCGGGCTGGGTGGCGATCCAGGCAAGGCGCGATTCGAAGAGCTGGTCGGCAACGTCGGTCAGCTCCTGCCCGCGCAGCGTATTCAGAAAATCGATAAAATCCTTCACTCCGGCGTCGCTGAGCCACTCGCGCGCGGCTTCCGACGCGGAGACAAGGGCATTGCCAAAGCTGCGGTCGAGCGACTGACGGGCGTTCCGCAGGTAATATGACCGGTCCACATGCGGATCGCCCTGGCTCAGCCGTTTCGCCAGTTGACGATCGCACGTTTCGGCGCGGCTGGTGACTTCCCAGCGGGCGACGGCGATGTCCTTATCGCCGGTCAGAGGCAACGTGGAAACAAGAGCCATGGCTTTGCCGAAGAAGGTGTCGGCATAAGGGCGGCTGAAGCGGCAGACAATCTGTCCGAGCCGCGCGAGGGACTTAGCTCCGACGCGCCGGTCCGTGTAGTTTTCGAATCGGCCGGCGAGAGCCGCGGCCTGATCGAGGGCTTGTTTGTGGCGGAGCTCAACTGGATCGGGCTTGACCGCGGTGTCGGCGGATTCAGCAAATGCGGACAGAGGCGCCACGACGAGGGAAGCCGCCAATGCCAGGGCACACCGATGCATTTGCCATGTCTGACGATGTTGGGTGAGCGAACGTGCAGAGCGGATCGCAAGGCTGCTGGTTCGCAAATCGTGATAATAGGTAGAAATGGTACAGCTCAGCCGGCAGGTACGCGAAAGCTACGACGCATTCAAAGCGCGGGGACTCAAACTCGACCTGACACGGGGCAAGCCGTCGCCCGCGCAGCTCGATTTGAGCGCTGAAATGCTCGCACTTCCCGGACCGGCGGATTACACCGGAGAAGGCGCAACCGATTGCCGGAATTACGGCGGATTGCAGGGTTTGGTGGAAGCACGACGGCTTTTTTCGGGAATCATGGGCGCGCCGGCGGAACAAATTGTGGTGGGCAATAACTCCAGCCTCGCGCTGATGCACGACGTCATTGTCTACGCGCTTCTGAATGGCACATGCGACAGCGCCGCGCCGTGGGGGAAGCAGGGCGACGCTGCTTTTCTGTGCCCGGTTCCCGGTTACGACCGGCACTTCACAATCTGCGAGACGTATGGGATTCGCATGATTCCGGTGCCCATGCGCGCCGACGGACCGGACATGGACGAGGTGGAGCGCCTGGCGGCGGGGTACGATTCGATCAAGGGCATCTGGTGCGTGCCCAAATACAGCAATCCGACCGGCACAGTGTATTCGGACGCGGTGGCGGAGCGGTTCGCATCGATGAGGACGGCGGCTCCGGATTTTCGCATCTTCTGGGACAACGCCTACAGCGTGCACCATCTTACGGAGGAGCGCGTACCGATTGCGAACATCATCGAGTTGTGCGCGAAGCACGGGAATCCGAACCGGCCATTGGTGTTCGCTTCGACGTCAAAGGTGACGCTGGCCGGCGCGGGGCTGGCGATGTTCGCGTCGTCGAAGGAAAACGTTAAATGGCTGCTGGGGCGGATGACGCCACGGACCATCGGGCCGGACAAACTGAATCAGTTGCGGCACGTGCGGTTCCTGAAGGACGAGGAGGGAATCCACCGGCTGATGGACCGGCACCGGGAGCTGATTGCGCCGAAATTCGCCCGGGTGCGGGAGGTTTTCGAGGAAAAGCTGGGGGGCACGCCGGGTGTGGCGTGGACGAAGCCGCGCGGCGGGTACTTTATCAGCCTGGAGGTACCTCACGGCTGCGCGAAGCGGGTTGTGGCGCTGGCGAAGGAAGCGGGTGTCGCCCTGACCCCGGCCGGGGCGACTCATCCTTATGGGAAGGACCCCGACGACCGGACGATTCGCATCGCTCCGACATTCCCGGACCTGGCGGAAGTAGCACAGGCGGCCGAAGGCGTGGCGCTGTGCGTGCAGCTGGCGATGGGAGAGCGGGGAGCGAGCGGATGAACCGGCGTCATTACGGTGGCGAGACGCGCCGAGTGCACACCCGGCCCATTCCACCGAGCGCTTCGAGGCAGTCGGCAACAATCGCTTTCGCCAGGGCGTAACGGCGGGGACCGGCGGCGCGCCAGTTCGGTGATGGAGCGGTCCTGCTCGATTGAAGAGCTTTTTTCCCGAGGGGTGATGACCATGGGGCCTTCAAGGGCCGACCCAGGCCGGCAGGTGGGCGTCTTTCGTCCCGAGGCCTTGTCGGGGCTTCCCGGCATTCGCAAGCCGGAGATGGACAAATTCCGGTGGCTCGCAGGCCAATGGAGCTATGAGAACAGCGTCCCGGCCACATGGCTGAGCCCGGCTTACACGGACGTTGGCGTCTGCCGCTTCACGTTCTGCGAGAAGGACTCCTGGATCTGAAGAGTTGCGCCCGATGGCGGCGAGTCCCGCCATATCACGTTCCATCCATTCAGCCGGCAATGGATCTATGTGCTGACCCAGGGATCCTACGGACTCCTGCGATCGCCGGGCGGCTGGCTGGGGGACCAGATCGTATTTGCCGGCGCGATGACCATGCTGGGAATCGATTGCGAGTGGCGAATGACGTGGACCAGGATAGATGACGATGCTTTCCGCTTCGTGAACGAGCAGCTCGGCCCGGACAAAGCGTGGCAATACATCGATGAGTGGCGGTTCAGGCGGCTGTCAGGCGAGGCGAAGGAGCCCGCAGACACTCGCGTCACTCCGTGACGGCCTGCATGACGGCATTTTCGAAGTCGCGCTGGACCTGGACGACCTGAGTGTTGATCATGACGATGGTGGCCATCTTCTCTTTCGGGTCGATCCAGGTCTGGGTGGCGTAGGCGCCGTCCCAGCCGTAACTGCCGTTGGAGACGTGCAGTCCGGCGGCGACTATTGGACTATTGCCGAGCCAGCAACGGCCGGCTTCATCATCAGAGCGGTGCCTGCGATAACGCTGGTGAGATCGCCGATGGCCCTCGTGTCCGAAAGCCCGCACTTTTGGATCCACTGCGCCAGATTCGCCGCCACCTGAGGGCGCCTGAACTGCGCGACGATCATCGATATCTGCTCGCCTGTCGCACGCTGCTCCCGATATCCGAAAGTATTGATGAAGGCCACGATAAGAAGGTGCAGGGCCACCATGCGATCCCAACGATACCGCTCCTCATTTGCGGTCAGACCACAGAAGAATTCGATCAAGCTGTCGAGGCTGCGATCTGAACGTAAGCGGCTCTCAAGCGCCTGGTGCGAGATCGGGTTGTCGTCGACATAGCATGAGTCGCAGGTTCGTCGCAGCTCGTCGGCGAAGAAATGGTCGGTCGCATACTCGTGGTCGTAGCTGAGACCGTCAAAAAGACTCACGTCAGTCATCACCAATGGAATTGCGGCCGCAATCTTGAGAAAGGTCAAATCTTCTTTGCGTGCGATCCTGGCGTCGAGGTAGATGGCCTCATGCTCAAGCCGGCGACACAGACAGCAGACGCCAAGGAAGCGATGCACTGTCGAGAGGAGATAGTAACCCGGATTGGTATACGGAGCGCTCGCGCCGAGCCAATTGCGCTCGTGGTTGTCGTACAGGTTCCACATGCGATGGTGCAAGTGGACGCACGCTTGGAGCAGGCGCCCGTGATAGCGCCCAAGGAGCTGCCGTATCTCGCGGCGCTGCTCGTGCTCATACTCGACTCGCAGCTTGTCGCGAGTCTGCCATTTCGTGACAAACAACGAAACGAGGCCCGAAATCAGAGCTGAAACGACGGCGGTAGCGAACAGCCAGACGTCATGCTGCATCAGTTGGCTGGTCTCTGCGGGAGGTGTATTGACCACCATACGATTGCCTCCGAGGCGCTCCGAAGTGTCGAGCTTTTGTTGCTAACGCTTACTCTACTCCACAATCGCCTGCATGACGGCGTTTTCGAAGTCGCGCTGGACCTGGACGACCTGAGTGTTGATCATGACGATGGTGGCCATCTTCTCTTTCGGGTCGATCCAGGTCTGGGTGCCGTAGGCGCCGTCCCAGCCGTAACTGCCGTTGGAGACGTGCAGTCCGGCGGCGACGCCATCCTCGACGATGCCCACAAGCAGGCCGTATCCCATGCCATGCGCGGGACGGCCCAGTTTGCCGTTGAACATGTCGCCGACATGATTCGATGACATGAGTTCCACGGTGCGCGGACTCAGATACGTTCTGCCGTTCAGCTCGCCGCCATTGAGAAGCATCTGGGCGAACTGGATGTAATCGGCCGCAGTGGACATGAGGCCGCCACCCCCCGAGAAATACGATTGCAGAGAGAAGCCGTCCTGGTTGGGCGCGCGCACGAGACCGTTCGGGCTCTTGCTGTAGAGCGTGACCATACGCGAGCGCCGGTCAGCGGGCGGATAGAAAAAGGTGTCCTTCATTCCCAGGGGTTCGAAGAGGCGAGTGCGGAGGAACCGATCGTAGGGGATGCCGGAGACGATTTCAACGATGCGGGCCAGCGTGTCGGGCGCGGCATAGCCGCTGTAAGCCCACTGCGTACCGGGCTGAAAATCGAGCGGGACGGCGCCGAGCTTCGGGATGTAATTGGCCAGGGTGTCGCCCTCCACCATGCGCGGCGGGGCTGCTTTCGAACCCGGGCCGCCGGTGACGAGGCCGTTGGTGTGAGTGAGCAGATCGAGGACGGTGAGCTCGCGGCCGGCGGGCACGGTGTAGAAACCCTGAGGACCGGTCCACGGGATAGCGACCCTGGGATTCCTGAATTCCGGGATGTACTTCGAGACCGGATCGCTAAGCCGGAGCTTTCCTTCCTCCATCATCATCATGACGGCGACGCCGGTGATGGGCTTGGTCATGGAGGCGAGGCGGAAGATGGCGTCCTTCTCCATGGGGCGCTTCGATTCGATATCCATGAGGCCGTGGGCTTCGTAGTGGACCACGCGGCCACGGCGCGCGACCAGGGTCACGGCACCGCAGATCTCACCGGCGTCAATGTGCCGCTCGATAGCTTCGTGGATCCGCTGGAGGCGTTCGGAGGACATGCCGGCATCCTCTGGTCTACCGGGCGGGACGCCATCGGCAATCAAGGCGAGCGAGAGTGAGGGAAGAAGGAGGAGGCGGCCTGGTTTCATGATCACATTCCAAGGTACATCGAATGCGGAGGATGCGGACGGCGGTGGGCACGGGGTTTGACTAAGCGGCGGCGTTGTGCGACAAAGGCTTATAGAGAATCCATGGGCCCGAGGCCATGGAATTGCCGCGCGCCCGTAGCTCAATTGGATAGAGCGCCAGCCTCCGGAGCTGGAGGTTTCCGGTTCAAGCCCGGACGGGCGTACCACACCTTATTGCTGAAACCAGTCAGCTTTCCGGATTGTCCCGCAGTGCATCAGGCGATGAGTGCGGTTGGCGTGACCAATTTGGCGCGTTTCGGCCGGGTCTGGTTTTTCCCAGGCTTCCGGTGTGCGAACCCGGCCGAAGCCCGGGTTGCGCGGGATCGCAGGGATCGGCCGGGAACCGGTGGCGACTGCCTTCAGGCCGCGCCCTTAGTGGCGGCCAGTTCGTCAAGCAGGTTGGATGCGTGAGTGAGACTATCTACCCCGAAGACCAGCAGGAGCGAGGTTGAACCGGGCTCGAGGCCGCAATAGGAATAATCGATGTTGACCTGATTCTCGCCAAGATGACGAGCCGCGCGGCCCAGCTCGCCGGGACGGTGCGGCACCCTGATCACGGCGACGTTGGTTTCCTCGAAATTCATCCCCAGGCTGCCCAGCACAGACTTGGTGGCCGCCGGATCATCGACGACGGCGCGGGCCAGACTTTCGCCCTCTTCGACGAACGACTGGAAAGCCAGAACGTTGACGCCCTGTTCCGCCATCGCGAGGAAGCACCTGCCCAGCGCCCCCGGCGTGTCTTCAATTGTTATGGTGAACTCCTTCGCCTTGGCCACGAAAGATCTCCTCTAAGCATGGTAGCCGGAGACGCGGACTCGCGGGGCCGGGCTGGAGCCCGCTCGGGCGTCCAGGAGATCATCCGGTGACCAGGTGAAGGGCGACGATGGCAAGAATTCCCACGGATACGAGTGTCGCTGCGGCGACGATGACGCTCGCAAAGTGCGACCGCAGGGCCTCGGAGGCACGGCGGGCGGAGTCGCGCAGTGCTGCATCGGTGCGCCAGGCGCGGAGAAGAGAAGCGCTTCCGGCGATGAACACAACCAAAGGAAGAGCGATGAGAAATCCCCAGAGGGCGAGATGGGTCCGGGCCGCATACCAGTTAACGATCTGCTGGGCAGTATGCGCGGGTTCGTATTGCAGAGGTTGCAGGTTACGGACAAACAACGCCGTCATGAAAAGGGCCGAGGGGAAGATCAGCAGAACTTCCGCAGTCGCGATGGCACGCCGGAGATGCATATGGTCTTTATACAACAAAGTACACGTTGATGCAATGCGTATTGCCGGGCGGGAGCGTAAAGTCGTGCTGCGGGCCGCCCGATGGAAGTCTTAATGGGCGCCCAGGAGGAAGTACTTCCGTGCCATCTCACAGGTTTGCCATGCAACGACACGCGCTTCTGCGGCGGGTGCCGGAAGCGGATCACTGCCTGCTCCGCAAACCTGTTTGGGGATGGAAGTGTGGGAGTTTGCAACAACTGTCTCGACGAAGCGCAGTCCATGATGCTGGCCACACCCCAGCACCTCGTGTGCGCCGAATGCCGCTCTGCCGGGCCGCCGGGCAGGCACTGTGCAAGCCGTCATCCACTCTATGAGATCCGGTAGCCGGCCCGAGCCCGCGCGTCGTGCGTTCAACACGACCGGCCGCGCGACTATGGGAAAACCGTTACCGTGCTCGCCTCCTGCTGAGCGGTGTTGCCGTTCGTGTACATCAACAGCAGTCCCTTTTGCGAAGGCGAGTTTCCGTTGTACGGGCTGGTGGGAAAGACGGTTACAAGGCTGGACGAGCCGGCCGGAACTGTGAGGCTCGACGGAACCGGGAAGTCCTGAGGCGAATCCAGCTCATACTTCATACCCGTAATCGAGTCGGTCAGGCTACCGGTGTAATAGTTGTCGTAAGCAAAAACGGAGAACGTGAATGGGGCGCTGATTTGCATGCTCAGCCCGGTGCTGGTGGTCAGCGCACTGAGGGGCACGGTGAGGATGGCGTTCGCCGAATCGAGATCCGCGACAGTGTAGAAATACGGCCCGGTGGCGACGCCGTTGGTCTGGTCAGCGACGAAAACCCCGTTCTGGCCGCTGTACGTTCCGGTGGTCGCCTGCCCTATGTCGGTGTTGTAAACCACCAGGTCAGGCGTGCCATCGTTGTTCAAGTCGATGAGGACGTCGAATTCGGCGGGCACATCGGGATGCGACCTCTGCCCGAAAGTATTCACGGCGAATTGCACACCATAGACGGGAGTACCGGAGCAATTGGCGATGCAAACCAGCCGGACGCCAACAGCGTGAAGATTGATGACTGCATAATCGGAGCCGGGCGCAGGCAGCTCCGATGCGGGGAACTGCACTCCGGTTCCAGTCAGGGAGAAAATGTCCACCGGGCCGCCAATCGGCGACGGCGAGTTCGTAAGCTGCAACAATTGAGGCGCGCCACCCAGGGCAATTGAGGATACACTCGGCGCAACGTCGGCCGCCACGTGCGGGAGGATGTGCCAGGGGATCTCAACGTTCTCGTCGCCGCTGGTGAACGTGAGGTATCCGGCATACTCCACGGTATTGAGGAGTTCGCCATTGCCTCCGTCGACTCCACCGTCGAGGGTCCAGGCGGGCAGTTTCGAGGCATTCACTGTGAGACTCATGGCAAAACTCGCCGTGCCGCCGGCGGGCACATACACGGTTGGGGGAATGGTGACGGTGACGCCGGTCATGTTGGGCGCGTCGCGGTATACGTTGGCAATGGCGTAGGTGCGATTCGTTTTACTGTAATTGCGGATCAGGACTTTCTTGCGGTACGTCTCATTCGTATTCAGCCGGTACTCGCCGAAGGACAGGCTAACGGCGAGCACATTGCTGGAATCCCACACGGCGGTGGACGCGGCCGCGGCGCGATCGGCCCGCAGTTCGCCCGAGCCGATTCGGCTCAGCGGAGCGAGGTACCCGGGCTGGGTCTGCTGGTTCTCATAGACGGTCGGGTCGGTTGTTTCCATGAGGAGCGCCTTGAGATCGAGCGGCCCGAGCGTGTGATTTGCCGAGAGAAGCAGCGCGGCGGCGCCGGAGACGAGTGGGCATGCGAACGAGGTTCCCGTCTCTTCGGTCTGGCCGTTCCCGGTACCGGCCGCGGCGGCGATGATATCGCCGGGGGCGCTGATATCGGGCTTAAGCATGTTGTAGCTGTAATTCGGTCCGCGTGAGGAGTAGCTGGCGACATTGGAGGCGAGGGATATTGCATTGTTGGGGCTGATGGTGGCATTGACTGCGGAGGAGCCCAGCGCGCCCTTGATCAGGTTACTGGTGGACTGATCGATCACCAGGGAGGGGACAAAGTCGGAACCGCCCCCCGACGAAAAGGTGACTGCCGAACCGGGCGCGACGAGGCCGATCAGAACGCCGGTGGCGCCGGCATTCGCCGCGGCGTCGATCTTCAGGCTTACGCTGCAGGCACCGCGATCGATCAGCGCGATGGCGCCGTTCGGACTCGCAAGATACGGATCGGCCGGGCTGCCGGAGCTGATGGAGTTGGCCGGGCAACCGCGGCCAACGTACACCACATTGCTGGTGACCGTAGTGTTAACGGGGGCAAAACTCAGAGTCGCGGTATCGCCGTACGTACCGGCGATGGAAGGAGGGGTGTTGACGACGAGAGGAATACCAGTGGCGGTCACGGCGGTTGTGGCCGCTACGGTCAGGGCTTCAGGAGTGGAGCCCGGGTGCGAGAGGATGTAGGGAATGTCGCCGTCGTTGCCGGCGGAGATCACCGCCACGACACCGAAATTCACCACATCGGTGATGCTTTCGCTGACATCATCTTCGCGCTGGCCGAAGGACCCGCCAATGGACATGCTGATGATGTCCACCGGGTTGTTCAGGGTGCCGCTGTTTGTTGGATCGAGAGCAAACTCGATGCCCTCCAGCATGGCGACTCCGCTGCAGGAGGAAGACACCGAGCTGCACACTTTCACGGCGTAGAGTTGCGCGCCCGGCGCCATGCCGGAATGGGCGTCGTCGAGGCTGTGTCCGGCGGCGATATCGGCTGTGCGGGTGCCATGACCGTTGAGATCGATGGGGTTGGGATCGGGCTGGAGCGGGCCACTCGGCCATACCTCGCCAGTGAAATCGTAACCGCCGACGACCTTGGCTGTCGGGAACAGGTGCATCGGCGGCGTGCCGGCCGCTACCGCTTTAGCGGCGTTGTAATCGCTTACGTTGCCGGAACCGCCGAGATTGTAATGGGTGTAATCGATACCGGTGTCGATCATGGCAATGCGGATGCCCACGCCGGTGGTTCCGCCGGTCTGAACCGTCGTGGCGCCAAGATAACTCAGGGTGGTCGGCAGGTCGGGTTGGGAGTCGCTGAGGACCACGTCGGGCAACGGACGGACGGCGATCACGCCGCTGATATTGTGGAGGGCGTGAAGCTGAGTGGCGTCGATGGTGGCCATGATTGCGTTGTGGCCCTTGGTAACCTGGCCAAGGATTTTCGCGCCCATGGCCTTCATCTGGGCGACCACCACGGATTGCTTTTGCAGAAGCTGCGCCACATACGCCCGCTGCTGCGCCGCTGTCATCTTAATGCCGGTTAGCTTTGCATTCGCCCCGACCTCGACCACCAATGGGGGGTCCTGCAACTTGATTGAAATCTGAACCGGTCCCTTGAGCTTTGCCTGAGCGAGAGTGGGTGGAGACACCTTTGACAGCGGACCGGTATAGGCGTGCGACGACACGTTGGGCAGTGACGTTGTCGGCTTATTCGCGGCAAGCACGGCGGATGGCGCCAGAAGCACTCCACAAACAGCCCAGCGCGCCGAACGGTTCAACTGTGTGCCTCGCAGCATCGGTGATTCCTCCAGGCAGGTATTGCTATAGCAGACCTCTGTTGCCAGGGCGATGTCAAGAGAAATGACGGCTTCGATCCGCCAGGACGCGCGAAAGGACAACTGGAAGATGTCGCGAAAGACGTTGCTTTACCGCGCGCTTCCCGCTACGATAAGAGACCAGCTTGTCCGAGGAGGACGCTTGCAAAGAAGGCTTTCCCCCGGGGTCATTCTGACTCTGGCCTGGAGCATGGCAGCCTGGGCATCGGCCGACGTGATCACGGCGAGCGGCGCCGGACCGTTACCGGGCAGCGCGCAGAACCTGACCGGACTCTATCCAACGGAAATTACTGGCTCCCTTGACGGAACCGATCCGTACTCGGCCGACATGTTCGAGATCGACATCCTCTCGCCGACCATCTTCTCGGCCTACACGGTGCTGCCAGGGGCTTTCGGCGTGGACGATCCAGCGTTGTTTCTCTTTGACGCCAGCGGTAACGGCGTGTACATGAACGACGACGAGGACCCGTCGAATGCGAGCGACACACAGGCCTGTCTTCCCGCGTCCGGGCAAAACCCGTGTCCGCAGGGGTTGCCTCCGGGGGACGGTCCCCTCTCTCCGGGTGACTATTACCTGGCAATTTCCTATTCCGCGAATTATCCGATTGACGCCGGCTCCAATGAGATTTTCGGGCCCGTGAACTTCACCGATGTTGTCGGCCCGAATGGAGGCGTGGGACCGGTGGCGGGCTGGGACGGCGGCTCGTTCGCGTCCCCGGACACGGACCTGGTGAACTACGAGATCTTTCTGAACGGAGCGGTTCCCGAGCCGGCCACCTGGGTGCTGACGGCAACGGCGGGGCTGGCGCTGTTTCTGATTCGCCGCAGGCGGAAATAGCGGCGGAGCGCGCTGCCGAGCCATCAGAGGTCCGGGGCCTGGCGGAACGAGCTCTATCCCCATCGAAGGCGCGGCCATTCCCACTCAGGCGCGCAAGCACGCCGTTCGCTCTCACTTGCAACTCATTTGCTGATTTCGATTGACACCCGAATCGGGCCTCCGTAATATAAGACCATTGTGATCTGATATGGCATCGGCGAGCCGAAGTAACTTTGAATCAGGCACAACGGGATACCGACCCGGGGAGTAAGTTGTCCGACGGTACTGGCGGGAGACGAAAGAGACTCCTATCCAGGGGAAGCTTCCTGCAGCAAACAAACAGGTGTCCGTGGCGGACTTTTGGGCCGAAGGAGCCCGGGGACCTACGAAATCGACAACCCAGAGGGCTGACGATCCACTCCGATATGTTCCAGGCGCGGCGCGCCATGGTGGTTTGTCCCTTCCCAGCGCCAGCAAAGGAGAAGCACGGATGAAGAGACGTAGGATCGCTGCAAACCAGCGCAACAGCTGGCCGGTGGCCTACCGATGGGCGGCAATGGGGACCCTGGTGGCGTACTCCGCGGTGGGAACGAAAACCCTTGCCCTGCGGGCGCAGGATCTTCCACGGGTTACGGGACAGGGCCTGCCGACGGGCACCGGTTCACAACCGGTATGGCGGTTCAGGATCGGCCCGGGTCCGCTCGGCGCAGTTCTGACGGCGTTCGAGCAGGTGACCGGCTATCGGGTTAACGTGGCGAAGGACGGCATCCGGAAGCTGAATTCGCCGGGCGTATCGGGCACTTTCACGGCGGAGCAGGCGCTGGACAGGCTGCTGGCGTCCACTGGAGTCGGCTGGCAGTTCGCTTCGGCCAATACCATCACGCTCGACCTGATCGGCGTGGCGGTTTCCGTCAACGTCACAACGAGCGTGGATGCGCTGTCTGCCGCTTCGCCCAAGTTTGCCGAGGCGCCGCAGGACACGGCGCAGAGCATCACGGCGGTCACGCAGGAAACAATGCAGCAACAGGGTGTCACTACGCTCCGTGACGCCTTGCGGAACGTGGCCGGCATTAGCCTGGCAGCGGGCGAGGGAGGAGCGCAGGGCGATAATCTCACTATTCGCGGCTTCACGGCGCGCAACGACCTGTTCATCGACGGTATGCGCGATTTCGGCAGCTACTACCGTGACCCGTTCAACACCGAAGAAGTGGAGGTACTCCAGGGACCGTCCTCAGTCACGTTCGGACGCGGTTCAACGGGCGGCGTGGTCAATCAGGCGACGAAGACGGCGGGCCTCAGCCCGATCATCTCGGGCGATCTCGATTTCGGGACGGACGCGACGCGGCGGCTGACCGCAGACGTGGACCGCCCCCTGCCGGTGCTGGGCAAAGGGGCGGCCTTCCGGCTGAATGTGATGGGCGACGAGGGCGGCGTGGCCGGACGCGATGTCGCGGAAAACAGACGTCTGGGCGTGGCGCCTTCGCTGGCGCTGGGACTGGGCACGGGGACACGATGGACGTTCGCCTGGTTCCACCAGAACGCCGACGACAATCCCGATTACGGCATTCCCTGGCTGTTCAACGGCCCGGCCCCGGTGAACCGGGACAACTACTATGGCTTCCGGGACGGCAACTACCTTCGCACCTACGACGACATCGGGACGGTGAAGCTGGAGCACGACGTAAACTCCAAAGTCACGGTGCGCAATCAGGCACGCTATGCCAATTACGTCCGCGATGCACTTATCACCGAGGCCCAGATTCCGGCGGGGGTCACGCCGGCAACGCCACTCGGCTCCATCCAGATCACGCGCCATGAGATTGGCGTGAACAGCGTGGAGACCTTTCTCGACAATCAGACAGACGTCATTGCGCATTTCGATCTCGGGGGTGCGAGACACGACCTGGTAGCGGGCGTTGAAGCGGCGAAGGAGACGTCCGATCCCGTTCGTCCGGCATGGACGAACGTACCCACCACGAGCCTGCTCGATCCCGACCCGACTCAGGTTCTCACCGGAAGCGAAACCATCGCCTCGAACGTGCACACCACCTCGATCAGTGCCGCCGCTTATGCGCTGGACACGGTGAAGCTTGGCGCCCACTGGGACCTGACCGGAGGGCTCCGCTGGGACCGTTTCGCGACGAGCTATGACCAGACAGTCGCGCCGGCTTCCTCTTTCTCACGCGTGGACGACATGCCGAGCTGGCGGGCGGCGCTGGTGTACAAGCCGATGGGGATGGGCAGCTTCTATTTCGATGCGGGAACGTCTTTCAATCCTTCCGCGGAGTCTCTGTCCCTCAGCGCCGCCACCGCAGACCTGCCACCCGAGAAGAACCGTACGCTGGAGCTGGGCAGCAAATGGGACTTTCCGCACGAGCTTCTTTCGCTGCGCGCAGCGGTGTTTCAAACGGTCAAGCTGAACGCCCGCGAGCCCGATCCAACGAATCCTCTGCTGAATGTTCTGGCCGGGACCGAACGCGTCAACGGCGCGCAACTGGAGATGCGCGCGCACCTCAGCAGCCGCTGGGACATTATGGGCAGCTATGCCAATCTCGATGGGCGAATGGTCAGCTCGAATTACTATCCCGCCGCGGCAGGCGCCGAGTTGGCCAACGTGCCCCGCAACAGCTTCAACTTCTGGAGCGCGCAACGGTTGCTTTGGCACTGGCAAACGGGCATGGGCGGAAGCTATCTCTCCAGCCGCACGGCCAGCAGCACCGCGCCGTTCGACCCGGCAACGGGGCTGGTGAAGCAGGTACCGGGCTACTGGGTGTTCAACGCGATGGCGGAGCACGCGCTCGGTGAACACGTGGCGTTTCAGGTCAACGTGAACAATATCGCGAACCGCTATTACTATGACGAACTCCACCCGGCGCATATCGTGCCGGGACCGGGCCGGTCGGCACTGGCCGAGCTGAAGTTCAGATTCTGAGGAGCCTGGACACCAATGCTCTTGCCGATTCCAGATGTACTGAACGCCGAGCAGTTGCGGCAGGCGAGGAAACTCTTCGAGGAGCACGACTGGGTGGATGGCCGCGCAACCGCCGGTCATCAGTCCGCTCGCGCCAAGGACAACATGCAATTACCGGAGGGGTCGCCCGCGGCGCGGGAGGTGGGGGGCATGATTCTCGGGGCGCTCGAACAGAACGCGCTCTTCATTTCAGCGGCTCTGCCGGCGCGCGTTTTTCCGCCGCTGTTTAACCGCTATCAGGGCGGGCAATCGTTCGGCACGCACGTGGACAACGCCATCCGCCAGGTGACCGGCACGGCGCATCGCATTCGCACGGATCTGTCCGCGACGTTGTTCTTCACGGGCCCTGAAGAATACGAGGGGGGCGAGCTGGTGGTGGAGGATACCTACGGGGCTCACAGCGTGAAGCTGCCGGCGGGACACATGATCCTCTATCCGGCTACCAGCCTGCACCATGTGCGTCCGGTGACCCGAGGCGCGCGCATCGCCTCGTTTTTCTGGATTCAGAGCATGATCAGGGACGATGGCGAACGCACGCTTCTTTTCGATCTGGACGTGGCCATTCAGCGCCTGAACGGGGAGAGCCAGCCTCATCCCGCCGCCGTCGAGTTGACCGGCGTTTATCATAATCTGGTCAGACGGTGGGCGGAGATTTGACGCTGCCGACAAGGCGATTGCAGTCGACCGCGAAAACACGGAAGCCGCCGGGTACCCGGCGGCTTGTATTCACGCTGTGTTTGAATCTATGGTGCGGGGGGGGGGACTTGAACCCCCACGGGATTGCTCCCGCTAGCACCTCAAGCTAGTGCGTCTGCCAATTCCGCCACCTCCGCTCGAACGAAACCTTACTTCTTCTGCGCCGGCTGCTGACTCTGGGCGGGCTGGCCCGAAGGCTTCACGGGCGCAGTGTTCACCTGCTGGCCGCCAAGATGAATCTGGGGCGGCTGCTGCGCGGGCACCGAAAGCGGCTTAGCGTGAGTGGAGTCCAGAATACTGGAGGAGACTCCACGACTTCGCGTCGCCAGAATGGCCAGCGACATCGACGTAATCATAAACACAACCGCCGCAACTGTAGTGGCCTTGGACAACGCCGTAGCCGTGCCACGCGGCCCGAACGTGGTCTGCGAGCCCATGCCGCCAAACGCGCCTGCCAGGTCGGCCGCCTTGCCGCTCTGCAGCAGCACCACGACCACCATGAAGAGGCAGACGAGCACATGAATAACCGTCAGAATCACCGTAAGCATAACTATATTGTTCGGGGTTCGAGAAGAACCGAAACTCCCATCATTATAGAACAGCGCGGAGGGCGCTGCCGATATCCCCTGATACACTGAAGGAACTGGCCCATGGGCGAACTGACGGAGCAGACGGGAACCAGCGCGCTCGAACAGCCAGCGGCCCCGCCGGTCGAAGCAGTCGCGCCACACCCACTGGACGTTCACGAGGCGCGCAACGGCTTCGCCGAGTGGGCGATCACCATCCTGCTTCTGGTTTTTCTGACCACGACGCTGGTGCAGGCTTTTGTCATTCCCACAGGCTCGATGGAAGATACTTTGCTGGTGGGAGATCATCTCCTTGTGGACAAGATGGCTTACGGTCCATCGGGGATCATCAGCCGGCACATCCTGCCGCTGCGCGAGCCGCAGGATGGGGACATCATCGTCTTTCGCTACCCTATCGACATCAAGCAGACATTCGTCAAACGTGTCATAGGAGTGCCAGGCGACCACATCCGCATCGTGGACAAGCAGGTTTACCGCAACGGGGTGAGGCTGAACGAACCGTACGTATATCACAAGACAGACTACATGCAGAGCTACCGGGACAACTTCCCGGCCGAGCCGGAGACTCACCTGGAAGCTCCAGCGCTGACCATGCTTCAGAACAACGTGGTGAACGGCGAGCTGGTTGTGCCGGCAGGGCACTATTTCGCGATGGGCGACAATCGCGATTTCTCCTTCGACAGCCGCTACTGGGGTCTGGTTCCGCGCGACAACATCATGGGAAAACCGTTGCTGGTTTACTGGTCGTACGCCGCCTCGACCGACCAGTTCACCGACCAGTCCCTCGGATTGCGGCATCTGGGCGATGTTTGTCTCCATTTCTTCAGCAGGACCCGCTGGAACCGCACATTCAAAGTAATCCATGGCTACCGTAACTGAAAAACCAAAGCAGGCCGCGAAGAAGGTTGAGCCGTCTAAGTCAAAGGCGCCGGCGCGCGGCTTCGTCGCCGAGTGGGCGTGGACGATTCTGATCCTGGTCTGGGCCACGACGTTTGTGGCGCAGGTAATGGCCATTCCCACTTCTTCGATGCACAACACGTTGCTCACGGGCGACCACCTCATAGTGGACAAGCTGGCTTACTCTCCGCCCGGCGCCATGAGCCGGCATCTGCTGCCTTACAGCGATGTGAAGCGAGGCGACATCATCGTTTTCCGGCATCCCACGCTGCTCGAAGAGAATTACGTCAAACGCTGCATCGGCGTGCCCGGCGACCACGTCAAGCTCATCAATAAGCAGCTCTGGCTGAACGGCCACATGCCCAATGAGCCTTACGTAATTCACATCTCGCCGGCGTACGATCCTTATCGCGACAACTTTCCGCAGGGAGTTCCCGAATACGCCTATGACGAGAAGATGTATGACCGCGCGATGGCCATGCTGCGCGACAACGTCGTGAACGGCGAACTGGTGGTGCCGCCCGGGTATTACTTCGCCATGGGCGACAATCGCGACAACTCGCTCGACAGCCGCTACTGGGGTTTGGTCCCTCGCGGGAACATCATCGGGAAGCCGGCGATTATCCTCTGGTCTTATGACGCGCCCACCGAAGACCTGAAGGATTACAACCTGCACCATTTCCTGGATCTGGCCGAGCATTTCTTCACCAAAACCCGCTGGGAGCGCACGCTGCGCCTGGTGGAGGGATATCCGCTGAACTAGCATGCCCCAACACAAGAAAACAGCCATCATCAGGCCGGCAAAAAAGCAGGGCCGCGGATTCGTCCCCGAGTGGACGTGGAATGTTCTGATCATTCTCTGGGCGTTCCCGTTCGTTGGCCAGCCGATGGTGATTCCGAGCTCGTCGATGAGCAACACGCTGCTCACGGGCGATCACGTGATTGTCGACAAGCTGGTGTATTCGCCGCACAGCTCTTTCGAGGGCCTCCTGCTGCCGTATCAGGACGTGAAGCGTGGGGACATTATTGTGTTCCGGCATCCGGCGAAGCTGGAAGAGAATCTGGTAAAGCGGGTAATTGGGGTACCCGGCGACCGCATCCGGCTGGTGAACAAGCAGCTCTTGCTGAACGGCCACATGCCCACTGAGCCGTACGCGATTCGCATCGACCCGAGGATCCGGCAATATCGCGACAATTTCCCGGCGGGCTCGATCGATTATCAGCCCGACGAGGCGCAATACGAGCGCGCGCTGGCGATGCTGCGCGATGACGTGGTCAACGGCGAACTGGTGGTGCCGCCAGGCCATTACTTCGTCATGGGAGACAATCGCGACGACTCGGCGGATTCGCGCTACTGGGGTCTGGTGCCGCGCGAGAACATAATCGGCAAGCCGGCGATGGTGGTTTGGTCTTACGACGCGCCCACCGAAGACCTGATGGATTACAACATGCATCACGTTGTCGATTTGGCCGAGCACTTCTTCTCGCGAACGCGCTGGGACCGGACACTGCGGCTTGTGGAAGGGTATCCTCTGAAATAGGCGATTCATCGCCGTGATCCCATGAAATCTAATCATTACGGCCTCATCATGGCCGGAGGACGCGGCACGCGCTTCTGGCCGCGCAGCCGCCGGCGAAACTCCAAACAAGTGCTGCGATTCATGGGCGATCGCACGCTGATTCAGCAAACGGTAGACCGGCTGAAGCCGCTGCTCCCGCCGGACCGGATCTGGATTGCCACCAACGAGCATCTTCGCGATGAAATCGCACGGCAGCTTCCGGAGGTGCCGCGGCGGCAGATTCTGGCCGAACCGGCGCAGCGGAACACGGCGCCGTGCATTGGACTCGCCGCGCACATCCTGCAGTCGCTGGATCCGGATGCGGTCATGGGCGTGTTTCCAGCGGATCACTACATCTCCAAACCGGTGCGGTACCGCCGCCTGGTGCGGGCGGCATTCGGCGCCGCGGCGGACGGCACCATTGTGGTGCTGGGCATCCAGCCGCGCTGGGCCGAGACCGGATACGGCTACATCGAATTTCCGCGGGGCACGGAGCCGGGAGCGCTCGATCCGGTTCCCGTGAAGCGGTTTCGGGAGAAGCCTGACGAGAAAACGGCCCGGCGATTTCTCGAAGCCGGGAACTTCTATTGGAATGCGGGAATGTTCTTCTGGAAGGCGTCGGTGCTACTGGAGGCGTTGCGCCGGCATCGCCCACGGGTGGCCACGGTGATTGCATCGCTGCCCTCGTTCCGCAGCCGCCAGTTTCAGGCGAAACTCCGCGACAGCTTCGGGCTGTGCGAGAACATCTCCATCGACTACGCGGTGCTGGAGAAGGCCCGCCGGGTGGTGGGAATCGCCGCCGACGATATTGGCTGGAACGACGTGGGAAGCTGGAACGCCGTTTACGAGCTTGCGGCGCCCGATGCCCAGGGCAATGCCTGCCGCGGCGAAGCGCTCGCTCTCGAAAGCAGCGGGAACTTCGTGGATGTGCAGGGTCGTCTGGTTGCGCTTCTCGGCGTGCGGAACCTGCTGGTTGTGGAGACGGCCGATGCGATACTGATCGCCGACAGGCATAGGGCGCAGGATGTCAGCACGATCGTGAAAATGCTGGAAAAGGCCGGGCGCGACGATTTGCTGTAGTTTTCACTGTCACCGTTAGGACCGATGCCCGCGGTACTCCGGCGCCAACCGGGACGCGTACCAAATAACAGGTACATGTTTATGAAAGCTACATTTGTTCTGTTGGCGTTTGCACTGGCGGGCGCTGGGTTCGCGCGGACGGAAACGCGCACCGTCTATATCGATCATGCCGTGGTGGTGGATGGCGCTCCGCTAAAAGCCGGGAATTACCACGTCACGGTTGAAAACGGGAAGGTGGTGTTTCAGGAGGGCAGAACGAAGCTGGAAGAGTCCGCGAAGATCGTGGATAGCCAGGTAAAGTTCGGCGACACCAGGATCGTCACTGATCGGGTGGGCCAGCAGCCGCGTCTGCGCGAGATCGATCTCGGCGGCACGCGGATGCGGGTCGAGTTCAACTGACGCCCGGCGAAAGCGGTTCAGCCCACAGCCAGTTACCGGCGGCCTCAGGAGCCGGCAGGACTCTGGGGCCTCTTTTCCTCCTAAATTCGAGCGGGATACACCAGATACGCGACCCTTGCGCTGCTCCCGTGAACCCTGTAGGTTGGGATCAGCGGGGTATTTAATCCATTGGTAATCTTACTGTTCGGCCCGCCCGGCTCCGGCAAGGGAACGCAGGCGCGCCTTATCACTGAGTGGCTTCACATTCCATCCATCTCGACGGGCGAAATGCTACGGGCTGAAGTACAGTCCGGCAGCGATCTTGGCAAAGCGGCGCAGGAAGTCATGCTGGCGGGCGGTCTGGTCAGCGATCATCTCATCAATCAGATGCTGGCAGTACGCATCTCACGGCCTGACTGCGCAAACGGCTTCATGCTGGACGGCTATCCGCGAACCGTGCAGCAGGCGGAGTTTCTGGATTGCCTTTTAAAGGAACGGAACCTCCCCTGCCCAATCATCTTTCACCTCGATGTGCCCTATGCGGCGCTGATCGCGCGGACGACATCGCGGCGGACGTGTCCGAAGTGCGGGCGGATCTACAACATTCTGCACCAGCCCTCGGCGGTGCCGGGCATCTGCGACGATTGCGGTTCGGCGCTGATCCAGCGCAAGGACGATACGGAAGAGACTTTCCGCGAGCGGCTGGAAACCTACGACGAAGTGACTCGGCCGGTGCTGGCATGGTATCAGGACCGCAACTATCACCTTCTTCCAGGCGACCGCTCGCCACAGTACATCTTCGAGAACATGAAGGACCTGATCGAGTTGCACGCCGATACCAATGGCAGGCAACATTGCACTTCATGCGCCAAGGCGGGCGAGTGTTTGCTGGGGCAGGTCACGAACCGAAAAGTCCCAGAGATGCAGGAGCGCTGACGTTGCCGCCCAGGCGCGGCTGAAGCGCGCGCAGGCTTACTACTGATCGTGCAGAAAGATGACCAACGTCTCGCTGTGGCACATCACGGGACGGGAGTCTTCGTCGAACTCGCGGGCTGAGGCGTGTTTCGGGGCCGATAAGCCGGTCTCAACGCGTCCATACACGAGGGCCCAGCGGTCGTAGTCGCTGCTTCCGAACCGGAACGTGCCGAGGGTCGTCGATTTGCGCACAATGGCCAGCTTGCGCGCGGTCTCGCCGGAGTCAACACTGAATGCGTCGGGGGGCAGGGGGCCGCTCTTCGCATCCAGCACCACGCGCAGCACGCAGTCCTTCTCGCTCAGGAAACGGCCGTAATCGCGAAAAGAATACCGACCAACCAGCAGCACCGGCTTGCCCGCAAACACGCCGGGATGGCTCAGGACCTCGCACACCGTAACGGGGCCGGGCGCGCCTGGAGCAACCTCTCCGGCAAGCGCGGGCAAACCTAAGAAGGCGAGCACAAGAAGGTATTTGGGCACCGGACTTCAGAACTTGAAAGAGACGCAGCGGAGGCGCCCCAGGTTATCCACGAATTGTAAAGGCGGCTGCTATGCTCGGATCAATCGCCATGCGATTTGCTCCGCTTATGTTCGCCTCCGCAATGGCCGCCGCACAACCGCAAGCATCGCTCGTTTTGCTGAATGGAAATATCCACACAATGAGGCCGGCGGGAAGCCGCGCCGAAGCGGTCGCGGTGGTCGACTCGGTCATCATGGCGGTCGGCGGCAACGATGAAATCCGCCAGTGGATTGGACCGCGAACCCGGGTGATCGATCTTGGCGGCCGGCTGTTACTGCCCGGCTTCAACGATGCGCATGTGCATTTTTATCAGGGCGGGCGGTCGCTGGCCAGCGTACAGCTACGGTCGGCCCGGAGCCCCGAGGAGTTTCGCGAACGGATTGCCGAATTTGCCGCGCGGCAGGCGGCAGGACGCTGGATTCTGGGTGGCGAGTGGGACCACGAAAACTGGTCGCCGCCACATTTGCCGGCCCGGCAGCTCATCGACGCGGTCACCGGCGATCATCCGGTATTTGTATCGCGACTGGACGGCCACATGGGACTGGCGAACACGTTGGCGCTGAAGCTGGCGGGCATCGATCGCACCACACCCGATCCGCCCGGCGGCCTGATCGTCCGCGATCAAAACGGCGAGCCGACGGGGATCCTCAAAGATGGCGCCATCGATCTGATGGAGCGCGTGATTCCGGAGCCCGGACCTGGCGAGATCGAGGAAGCGATCCGCACGGCATTGCACTATGCGGCGGAGCACGGCGTCACCAGCGTGCAGGAGATGGCGAACTCTTCCGAGGCATCGGCCGCGGGCCAAAAGCTGCGCCGCGATGTGTTCGCCGTTTACGAGGATCTGCTGCGCAGAGACGAGCTGACCGCCCGTTTGTCGGTGCATCGCCCACTGGCGCTGTGGGATCAACTTGCGGCGCTCGGGATCACGGCTTCATTCGGTAACGACAAGCTGCAGATCGGAGGGCTCAAAGCGTTTGCCGACGGCTCGCTCGGTTCCAGCACCGCGCTGCTGTTTCATCCCTATCTCGACGCGCCGGGGACGTCCGGCCTTTTCGCCGAGGACATGATTCCCCTCAGCCGCGCACAGGAACGTATCGACGCAGCCGATGCCGCGGGCCTTCAGGTGGCCACTCACGCGATCGGCGACCGGGCAAACAAAACGGTCCTCGATCTCTATGAGGAAGCTGAACGGCGTAACGGGCCGCGCGACCGGCGTTTCCGCATCGAGCACGCGCAACACCTGCAGCAGGGGGACATCCCGCGATTCGCGAAGCTCGGCGTGATTGCATCAATGCAGCCGATTCATCTGGTGGACGATGGACGCTGGGCGGAGAAGCGCGTGGGGCCGGATGTGATCAGGGGAACGTACGCTTTCCGTTCGCTCCTCGACTCCGGCGCGGTACTGGCGTTCGGATCGGACTGGCCGGTGGCGCCCATGATCCCGATCGAAGGCATCGCGGCGGCAGTCACCAGGCGAACAGCCGATGGAAAGCATCCGGAAGGCTGGGTGCCGGAGCAGAAGATCAGCGTGCAGGAAGCCGTCGGCGCCTTTACCATGGGCTCGGCTTATGCGAGCTTTGACGAGAAGCGGAAGGGTTCAATCGCGCCTGGCAAGCTGGCCGACATGGTGGAGCTCTCGGCTGACATTTTCAGCATTCCGCCGACGGTGTGATGACCGTCTTCGACGGGCGGGTTGTATACGAGGCGGGCAAATAACGCCGGGGCCAGCCAACCGCGCGTTCATGAGCGGGCTGCCTGAGACAATCCGGCTTCGGGGCGCGCAGGAAGCCAGGTTTCCAGCATCCGGCGCAAATCGGCATCGCTGATCGGCTTGCTGAGGTAGCCGTCCATACCCACTTTGAGGCAACGTTCGCGGTCCTGTGGAAGCGCGTACGCGGTCATGGCAATGATGGGGGTGTGACGGGCGGCGCCCTCGTTGCGGCGAATCTGAACGGTGGCCTCAAAACCGTCCATCTCGGGCATCTGGCAATCCATGAAGATGACGCGATAGCGGCCTTCGCCCGCCTTTTCTACAGCCTCACGGCCGTTCACCGCGGTGTCCACGATCAGCCCCGCCTTTTCGAGCAATCGCCGGGCGAGTTTCTGGTTCACCGCGTTGTCCTCCACCAGCAGAACGCGCGAGGGCTCGATGGCCGTCCGGGAAGCAGGCGCAGTCACTGCCACTGGTTCCGTTACGTGGTTGAGCGCCGCGACAATGGCACGGCGCAGAGTTGACTGCCCGACCGGCTTCATGAGCCGCTCGGAAATGCGCGCCTGTTCGAAGCGCTGGCGCTCGGGAGGAAGGTCCGCCGAGCTGAGCATGATAATGGCCACGTCGGCGCCGCCCGGCATCAGCCGGATTCGTTCCGATGTTTCCAGCCCGTTGATGCCGGGCATTTGCGCGTCCATGAGGATCAAACGGAAAGGATCGCCGCCACCCTCGGCGTGCTGCCAGGCGTCGACGGCGGACTCGCCGGAACCCGCACTGGCCACTTTCATCTTCCAGCTGAGCAGGGTTTCTTCAAGGATCTGACGATTGGTGGGGTTATCGTCCACCACCAGAACCCGTGAATCGCGGAACTGCATCAACTCGAGTTGTTCGCCGGCCGGCAATTCCTGCCGGGAGACCGCGAACGGCAATTCGAAGAAGAAACGGCTGCCTTTGCCCAGTTCGCTCTTCAATTCGAGTCTGCCGCCCATCAGTTCGACGAGACGGTGCGAGATGGTCAGCCCCAGACCGGTGCCGCCGTACTTTCGCGCGGTGGCTTTCTCGGCCTGAGCGAAGGCCTCGAAGATTCGGGCCGATTCATCGCGAGCGATGCCAATGCCGGTATCGCGGACGGCGAACATCAGGCGGCAGCCGCCAGAGGTGATGGAGGTGAGCGAGACTTCGGCCTCCACCTCGCCCTTCTCGGTGAACTTTATGGAATTGCCGATCAGGTTCAGGAGCACCTGGCGCAAGCGGCCGGAATCTCCAACCACAGCTTCGGGAACGTTGGGCGCGATGCGGCACAGCAGCTCGACGTTCTTCTTCGCGGCACGCACGGAGAGGGTGCGCACGATGTCGAAAACGACCTCGCGAAGATCGAAGGTCTCGGCCTCGATGGCCAGTTTGCGAGCTTCAATGCGCGAAAAGTCGAGTATGTCGTTGATGACGCGCAGCAGCAGGTTGGCGGACCCGCGAACGTCGTTGAGATATTCCCGCTGCTCGCGGGTCAGGTCGGTGTCAAGAGCCAGCTCGGTCATGCCGATGATGCCGTTCATCGGAGTTCTGATCTCATGGCTCATGTTGGCCAGGAATTCGCTCTTGGCGCGATTGGCGTGATCGGCCCGCGCACGCGCGCGGCGCGCCACCATGGTCTGCCAGCCAAGCAACCCGGTGATGACCGAAAGCGCCAGGATGGTCCATCCGAACCAGCGCTGCTTCTCCTCGTCCTCCTGCAGAAGCATGAGCGATTTCAGCTCCGAGCTGGAGATGGAGGACCACTGGTCGAGCTTGTCTCCCAGCCATCCGGTGCGCGCCAGCTCGGAGATGCCGTCACGAAGGGAATCGGCGGCGTTGGCCGAGGCGGGACGAGCGGCGATGCCGGACTTCACCACCGCACCGGCCACCATATGGAGGGCAAACTGGGCCGTTTCGCATCCACGCGGCCGATGAAGCAGCATCTCCATCAGGTAGCGCGATTCGGCGAAACCGGCATCGGCCCTGCCGGCACAGACCGCCTCAAGCAATTGCGGATAGCTTGCCTCAACGAGCGGCCGCGACCGGGGAAGGAACTCCGCGGCCAATTCGGCCGCGCGGGGAGGATCCTTCGCCACGGCGACACGTTTGCCCGCGGTGTCAGCCGGAGTGACCACCTCTTTCCCCTGAAGGGACATGAGGGAGTACGAATTCTGGAGCCAGGGAGAGGTGAAGTACCAGCGTTTGAGCCGTTCCGGGGTGGTGGCGAGCAGCGGCCAGAAGTCCACGTTGGCGGTTGGAGAATCGGGTCCGGAGACTCTGACCCATTGCAAATGGATCCCTTTGCGTCGCGCCGCTTCGTTCAGCACGTCCACGGCGAAACCATGCACGCCGCCATCGGCCGCGAACTCGTAGTACGGGGGCGCGCTGTCAGCGCCGACGCGATAGACGCGATCGGGCACGCGGCGCGAGTACCAGTTCGCCAGGTACAGCGAACCGGCGATGAGCAAGGCTATCGCGACGACACCGAATCGAGCTACACCTCGGTCGTTTGCATCGCGCGGACGCATCTGGAGGACCTATCGACAGAAGAGGAACGGATGGTTAGGTCGCACGCGCGCAGACTGCGAGAATGATGCGGGAGGCCCGCCGGTACCAGTCTGGCGGGGGTTCTCTAAGGCAAAGCGAGGCGCCGCAACGGTAGAATATACCTGGCATTTCGGCCGGGCCGCGCGATGGTCCGGGGAGTCCGGGAGATGAACGACAGCGTCCCTCCGCGAGCGATCAAACCAGGTCCGTCAGGCGTGGTGCGCCTGTTCGGAGATCTCAAGGTTCGCCCGAAGCTGATGGTGCTCCACAATGTGTTCTTTATTGTGTTGTCGGTGGCGGTGTACTTCGCGCTGATTCCGGTGTTTGAACAGGACGTGCGCCAGGTGGAAGTGCAAGTGGCCAAAGGCGCGAGCACGCATGGTTCCACAGAAACCCTTCCGGCGGAGCTGATTCAGCGTGCGCGCCTGAACCTGTTCACGGTGCTGGCGACGGTCTACGTGGCGGCAGTGCTGCTGCTGGAGCTGGCGATCATGCCTCTGTACGTGTATCGTCCGATCAGCGCGATGCTCAGAGCAGACGACGCCAGCCAGCATGACAACCGCGCTCAGGAGCTGATTGACGCCGCGGTGATTCCGGGCGATGAAATCGGGCAGATCATGCGTTCCCGCAACGCCACGGTGATCGAGCTTCGCCGCCAGGAAGACCAGCTTGAGCAGGCCCTGCAACAACTGACGGAAACCGCTGAGGCTCTGCGTCTCAAGAATGAGCAACTGGAAGCGCAGGATCGTCTGGTGAGCCTTGGCATTCTGAGCGCAAGCGTCGCGCACGAGCTGAATACGCCGCTGGCGGTGCTGCAGGGATCGGTGGAGAAACTGCTGGAGATCAGCACGGACGAACACACACGCGACCGGCTGGCACGCATGCTGCGCGTCACGCAGCGATTACGCACAATCAGCGAGAGTCTGGTCGGTTTTTCCCGGGTGCGCACGCAGCGCAGCGAGCCGGTGAAGGTCCGCCCCCTGATCGAGGATGCGTGGAACCTGGTGGCCATTGACGACAAGGCCGCCGCCGCCGCGTTCACCCTCGCGGTGGATGCGGATCTGGCGGTCATGGGGAACGCCGACCGCCTCGTCCAGGTGTTCGTGAATTTGCTCCGCAATGCGGTTAACGCGGTGCCAGCCTCGGGTGGGACCATTCGCGTCAGAGCGCGCGCGGAGCGGCACCGGATCACCATCGATGTGGAGGATAACGGCCCGGGCATCCCGCCGGAGGTCCTGCCGGACATCTTCGAGGCTTTCGTCTCCACCCGCCTGGATGCGCGCGGGACAGGTCTCGGGCTGACGGTGGCCCAGGGCATTGTCCACCAGCACCGGGGCACCATCACGGCATCGAATCGCCCGGAGGGGGGTGCCTGTCTGGAGGTCTCGCTGCCTCGGGCCGGGTAAATTGCCGGACTCGCGTGCAACGGCCGTCCGGTTGTGCCATAATTTGACCCATTCGCGTCGAATCTCCGATGCGGCCTTATGACTGACGTAAGCACAAACAGCGCGCTGGTGGACATTGCGGTTCTGGACGACGATCCGGACTTCCGCACTTATCTCGAAGACACGCTCCGCGACGAAGGCCAGTACAACGTTCGCACTTTCGCTCGCCCGGAGGAGTTTTTCGCCGACCTCGAACAGCGGGTCCCCGATATCCTGCTGCTGGATATGAAACTCGGCGACGTCGCCGGAGAGAAGGTGCTGGAGCAGGTTCTGGCCACGCATCCCAGCCTTTGCGTAATCGTGGCCACCGGCTACCCCTCGCTGGAAGATATGCGCGCGACCTTTAAGCTGCGCGTATTCGACTACCTTTCGAAGCCTTTTTCTTTGGCGCAGCTCCGCCAGGCGCTCAGCAACGCCACTGAGAAGTTCGGCCTGGGCCGGACCCTGCCCGATCGTCTGCGCGAGCGTCTGGGTCACCGCATCAAGCTGCTGCGCGTGGAGCGGGACTGGTCGCTGAAGGACCTTGCCGCGACCACCCGCCTGAGCGTCTCGCAGATCAGCTCCATCGAGCGCGGCGCCAATATGCCCAGTGTCGAAAGTCTGCTGGCCATCTGCAAGGCGTTCGACAAAAAGCCTTCGGAAGTGCTGGCGTCCATCGATTTCTGACCGCTGCCAATTCAGCAATTCACCGCACCAGGATGTACCAATGGGATTTGATTTTATCGAGCGAGCGGACAGCGTTCGTGTCTCCCGGAAACTGGCTCTCGATAATGGCTACTTTCAGCAGGCGATCGTAGACTACACCGTTCCGGACTTCTCCGCCGGCGCAGTGGACGCTGCTGCGGGCGGACTTCTCGAAAGACCTGATGGATGCCTGGGCAAAGCGCTATCATTTCAACGCTCCGAATGGTTTCACGCTGAATGGGCTGGAGGAGATTGTGCAGCGTGTCCGGCCAGGATGGCAAAGGACGGCGATCATTGTCCCGGTGTCCGCTCCGCACAAGGAAAAGCACTGAGCAAACAGGTCGGGCGATAGATGATATACGATCATGTCAGTCCGATATCGTGCTAGGCTGGGAGCATGCGGTCGATGTACCCAGCTGCGATCTTCTTTCTCGCTGCAGCCGCAATGAGCGCTGCCAGTCTACCCTCCACCAAAATTCAGGGCGAATATGTGGAAGCCCGCACCGCCGACGTTTACACGGGCCCGTGCTTTGCCAACGCTGAAACCGGCGTGACGGGCGATCTGGCGGTAATGGGCTGGAAGATCGACCGAGGCGTGTGGCAGGGCGTCAACGTTGACGGGCTCTCGGTAATGGGAGTGGTTCACGCCAGCGGCACGCTCGGCGACCCGAATGAAAATCCGTACCCTGCCCAGGCGGTACTCATCGTGGATGAGAAGGCCAATATCGAGCAGCGCCTCGCGCTGCAACATTTCGCGCAGCAGATAGGGGGCAGGCTTCTGGCCGATGTCGTCCGCGTCGAATATCAGCCGATCGATTTCGCGCTGGCTGATGACAGCATTCACAGCATGAAGGCGACCATGGTTGCCGGCGCGATGGCCAGGCTCGAGACGCGTCCGCTCGGCGACCGCGATCAGATTTGTCACAACGAGGCAGTGTGGTACCAGCCACTCACACCTGTGGACCATGCGATGCCCGCTTATACCGTGGCACAGATGTACATGGGGCCCGGATTGGGCACGGTATGGAGCAGCCCGGGCAAGCGCAGCGCATTCGTTGCCGCTTTCCATCTGGATCAATAAGGTCAGTAAAGGCAGCCACCTGCGGGTGGGTCCACGGCGTGCTCCCCGGAGAGAGTGGAGTACCAGGCGCGCACGACAATCGCAATTTGCCCAACAACTTCCGGCGAACCGGAAGGTGGGCGGCCAGCGGAGGTCGTGAGAAACCGGTGTCACGCCTGTGCCGCCCTGGCCACAACCCTTGAAACGTCACCACTTGGACCCGCAGGTTCGGCTAGAATAGGAACTTCACCCAGACCGTCGCGAACAAGTGCTGCGCAACGTAGGGGTGATAAGGTACGTCCCGACGTAAGCGCAATCAAAGCCGCGGCGCAGGCCCGGCAAAAGCGCGCGAACGAGCGGTGCGACGTTGCTCGTGTGCGGCGTCCTGGAAGAACCTGGGTTGGAAAGGAATCAGCGTAGATGAAGTTTTTCAGGCCGTGGCGCCTGCCGGCAGCGATGTTGTGCGTTCTGGCGATTCCTTCCGCCATCGCGCAGCAGACGGCTTCTCAGACACCTGCGCAGCAATCGCCACCCGCACAACAGGCGCCGGCCGCGCAGCAGCCGCCAGCAGGCGCGCAGCAGGGCGCCGGTCAGCAACCGCCGCACGGTACTCAGAAACCAGCGCAGCCCAGCCAGAATCCGTTCGAGACGGTCCCCGAAGAGAAGTTGCCCGCTCCGGAGGCTCCGCCGGCCGCCCAGCAGGGCGCACAGCCCGCCGCCGAAGCCCCGAAGGCAGCCGGCGTTCCCGATGTGATCGAAGCCATCGAATTCCGCGGCACCCGCCGGGTCCCCCAGGCAACGTTGCGGGCTCTAATCTTCAGCAAGCCGGGCGACCGGATCGATGAAGAAGCGCTCCACCGCGATTTCATGACGCTTTGGAATACGGGCCGGCTGGACGATCTCCGCCTCGAGCGCGAACCCGGAAAGAACGGCTGGATCATCCGTTTCGTGGTTCAGGAGCGGCCGGTGATTCGTTCCATCACGTACGAGGGAAACAAGTCAGTCAGCGTTTCCGACATTCTCGACCGCTACAAGGAACGCAAGGTCGGCCTCACCGTCGAACAGCAATACGACCAGAGCAAGGTCCAGAAGGCGCGCAACGCGCTGCTGGAGCTGCTATCGGAACGCGGAAAACAGTACGCCACGGTTACGCCGGAGCTCCACCCGGTACCGCCCTCGTCGCTCAACATCGTGTTCAAGGTGGATGAGGGTCCGACGGTAAAAGTGGGCAGGATCAATATCGAAGGAAACACGGTTTACAGTGACCGGGAGTTGATTCGGGCGATGAAGAACCTGCACCCCATCGGCATACCGTATTCCATCCTGTTCGAGGATCTTTTTGCCCGCACTTTCGATCCGTCCAAGCTCGACGAGGATCAGGACCGAATCCGCGTCTTTTATCAGGAACACGGCTACTTCAAGGCGCGCTCGGAAAGCGCGAATTCCACCATTCGGGACGTGCCGCCGACAGGGTATCGCCTGCCCTTCTTCTACCGGAAGAAGGTGGGCAAGAAGGCCGACGTAACGGTCAGCGTCTCGGAAGGCCAGCGCTACTATCTGGGCAAGTTCACGTTCAGCGGGGTGAAGCTATTCCGCACCCCGCAGACGCTGATGCGGCCGCTGTTCCAGATGTCGGAAGGCGACGTGTTTTCCACCGCCAAACTGCGCAAAGGCGTGGAGAACATGCGTAAGCTGTACGGCGAGTTCGGCTATATCGACTTCGTCGTGGAGCCCGACCCGGAACCCATTCCCGGGACGGATCGCGTGGACCTCAATCTGGCGGTCGATGAAGGCAAGCAGTTTTTTGTGCGGCGCATCGATTTCTCGGGCAACACCACGACGCGCGACCGGGTCATTCGCCGCGAGCTGCTTATCGACGAAGGCGACCTCTTCAATCAGCGCCTCTGGGATCTCAGCATTCTGCGCCTCAACCAGCTTGGCTATTTCGAGCCGCTCAAGGAAGACCAGGCAGCCGACCTGAAGCGCGATACGAAGACCGACACGATTGACATCACGCTGAAGGTGAAAGAGCGCGGCAAGAACTCCATTCAGTTGAACGGCGGCGTGTCGGGCATCGCCGGCACGTTCATTGGGGCCTCGTATTCGACGAACAACTTCCTGGGACTGGGCGAAACGTTGAGCCTGAGCTCACAGCTTGGCACCATTCAGCGCACCGTGCAGTTCGGATTCACCGAGCCGTATCTGTTTGGGCGGGCCATTCAGAGCGGATTCACGGTCTATCTGACCCGCTATAACTTCAACCAGGCGCAGGAAGCATCGATTCTCAGCGGTGAAGACCTGACGGCGCTGTACAACCAGCTCGGTCAGCAGAATCTGTTGAACTACGTCTCCAACGGGTACGGCTTCACAACGTTCCTTTCCTACCAGTTGAAGCGCAGCTTCTCGCGCGTGGGCCTTGCCTACGGCTACGACATTTCCAACATCAAAACGCTGACCACTGCGGCGGGCACCTATTTCGATTTCCTTGATTTCCAGGGCGTGGGCGGACCGAATTCGCTCAGCGGCATCCGCACCAGCAAGATCACGCCGTCGTACAACTACAACACCGTCAACCATCCCATCGAACCGACCGGCGGCAAGTCGATTTTCTTCAGCCTGGGCTTCGCCGGCACCGCCCTTGGCGGCAATGTGAACACGCTCGAGCCGCAGCTCGACATGAAGTATTTCCACAAGGGCTTTAAGAATGGGCATGTGGTGGGCGTTCACTTCCTGGGCAAGGTGCTGACCGGATACGGCGGCAGGGTGGCGCCGCCATTCTCCCGTTACTACATGGGTGGCGAGAATGACGTCCGCGGGTTCGATTGGTTCACCATCAGCCCCATCGCCTTCATTCCCTCCGACGAGCAGGTTCCGGTGCTGAACGCCAACGGCACCGACCGCGTTCAACGCGTGGTGAACTCCGACGGGTCCATTTCGTTCAATCAGGTGTATCAGACGATTCCCGCGTACCGGCTGGTTCTGCCCGGCGGCGATACCATGGGCGTCTTCAATTTCGAATACCGCATCAAGATTTTCGGTCCGGTGGCTTTGGCGCCGTTCGTTGACGTCGGCATCGACAAGCTGTCTTTCGCCAACCAACTGCGGCTGAATCCCGACCGGCTGACGCAGTTGAACTCGGAGTTCCCGCAGGCCGGTTACGGGTCCGAGGGCTACATCGTGCCGGGCACGCAGGTGCCGCGCATGTCCACCGGTCTGGAGCTGCAGGTACTGATGCCGGTGGTGAACGCACCCTTCCGAGTGTATTGGGCATACAACCCGCTGAGAGTGGAAACGAACGTGACGCCGCCGTTGGCGGTGGACCGCTCCATGTTCCCCAACGATGCCACGTACAACGCGGCTCTCGCTCTGTATGGAACCTCGATTCCCTACTCCGAGCGCCCGAATACGTTCCGCTTCACGATTGGGCGCACGTTCTGAAAAACATGAATCAAGGAGTCCGATTGTGACGAAGAAGATGATGGGAATGCTGGGCGCCGTTTTGTGCATGGCCGCCGCGTACGCGCAGACGCCCGCGAAGGTCGGCGTGATCAACATGCAGACCGCAATGAGCGGGACAAAGGACGGCCAGAAGGCCGCTGCCGAGCTGAACGCGAAGTTCGGGCCCAAACAAAAGGAAGTGGATGCGAAACAGGCGGAAATCGGCAATCTGCGGGACCAGCTGCAGAAAGGCCAGAACACGCTGAGCGACGCGGTGAAAAACGACCTGCTCGCGAAGATCGATCAGAAAACCAAGTCGGTCAACCGGGACATGGAAGACGACCGGGCGGAACTGGAGCAGGATCAGCAACGCTACATCCAGGAAATCAGCCAGAAGATGCAGGTGGTGCTGAACAAGTTCGCGCAGGATAACGGCTACACGCTGGTGATCGACGTCAGTTCCCCGCAGAGCGGCGTGATGTTCGCGTCGAACACGCTGGATATCACCAAGCAGATCGTAGACCTGTACGACAAGAACGCCGCGGCAATGGCGCCGTCGTCTCCGCGGCCCGGAACCGCTGCTCCCGCGCCCGCCGGCGCAAAGTAGCCCGGAACCGGCGCCCACGGGGCGGCCGATTTCGTAGAATAGACGTTACAACGTAAGGAGTCCGATTGTGAGAAGGAAAGTTATCGGAACGCTGGGTCTGGCCCTCTTCACTGCCGCCATTGTTCCCGCACAGACGACGCCGGCGCAGCCCGGCAAGATCGCCGTCATCAACATGCAGGCGGCAATAGTCGGCACAAAGGACGGCCAGAAGGCCGCCGCCGATCTGGACGCGAAGTTCGGCCCCAAGCGCAAGGCGGTGGATGCCCAGCAGGCGGAGATCAATCAGCTCCGCGAACAGCTTCAGAAAGGCCAGAACACCCTCAGCGATGCCGCCAAGAATGAGATCTACCGAAACGTCGATCAGAAAACGAAGGCGCTGAACCGGGACATGGAAGACGACCAGGCAGATCTGGAGCAGGACCAGCAGCGGTTTATTCAGGAAATCGGCCAGAAGCTCGGAGTGGTGATCAACAAGTACG
>Ga0335078_10001661_pt1 | contig 33525 bp, 30 predicted proteins | sample Lox_Sample_32_FD_206711 | JGI IMG/M metagenome (GOLD analysis project Ga0335078, IMG submission 206711) | Soil microbial communities from Loxahatchee National Wildlife Refuge, Florida, United States - Lox_Sample_3.2 | ecosystem: Environmental > Terrestrial > Soil > Wetlands | place: USA...
CAAGGATTTCCAGGCGCTGCGCGAGGAACAGACCGAGCGTTACAGCGGTGTGGGGATGAGCGTAGGGCTGCGCAGCGACCAGACGGTGGTCACGGCGCCATTTCCCGGCTCGCCGGCTTACCGCGCTGGGATACGCCCGGGGGACGCCATCGTGGCGGTCAACGGACGGTCGTGCGCGGGCTTGAACACCAGCGAGGTGGTGGACCTGTTGAAGGGGCCTCACAACACGCAGGTGACGGTAACCGTGGAGCGCGAGGAGGCCAACGGAGCCACCGTGCACCTTACTTTCAACCTGACGCGCGAAGATATCACACGCGAAACCGTCCACAACGCTTTCTGGCTGAAGCCCGGCATCGCCTACCTTCACATTCTGAGCTTCGGCGACTACACGGGGCGCGAGGTGGAGCAAAACCTGAAGCGGCTGGGTGAAGATCGCATCGAGGGCCTGATTCTCGACCTGCGCGACAACCCGGGCGGGCTGCTGAATCAGGCGGTGGACGTGGCGGGCCACTTTCTGGCAAAGGGGCAGAGCATTGTTTCGCAGCGCGGGCGGGCTTCGCGGGAGCGGGTCTACGTTGCGGAGCGCGGGAATCAGGGCCGGCACTATCCGATCGTGGTGCTGGTGAATCACTATTCCGCTTCGGCGGCGGAAATTGTTTCCGGGGCGCTGCAGGATCACGACCGCGCGTGGATTTTAGGTCAGACCACTTTCGGCAAGGGCCTGGTGCAAACCATCTTCCAGCTTCCCGGCCGCACCGCGCTGGCGCTGACTACGGCCCATTTCTACACCCCCAGCGGCCGTCTCATCCAGCGCGATTATTCCCACGAAAGCCTGTACGATTACTACTTCCACGAAGGTCAGGCCACTCCCGACCCGCGCGACCGGCGCACCACCGACGCCGGACGCGCGGTGTACGGCGGCGACGGGATTGCGCCGGACGAGATGTATACTCCGCCGCGGCAGGACCGGCTGGAAGCCGCTCTCTACCGCATCGGCCTGTTCAACTTCACGCGCGCTTACTTCGCCGCGCATCCGGCCAACCTGCCCGCCGGCTGGATGCCGGACAACAACACGATCGAGGAACTGCACGACTACCTGCTCCATCACGGCTACCAGTTCACCGAGGCTGGATTTACCCGCGACTACGATTGGATGAAGCGGTACCTCGCTCGCGAGATGTACATCTGGGCGTTTAACGTGGACGAAAGCGACCGGGTTTTTGCCATGACAGATCCGGAAGTGGCGCAAGCCATCGATGCCCTGCCGCAAGCCAGCGCGCTATTGGAGAAGGGCCGTGCGGTGGTAGAGAACCGGCCGCCCGCGCCCGCGGCGGCCACGCAGCGGTGAGTGCCGTGCAGGCTCCGCGGGGCGCTTATCCGCCGGCGTAACCGTGAGCGGCCATCCGCTTTCCACCCTGGCGGTGCGCCTCATCCGACATCGCGTGGACGCCGCTCGCGTCGATCCACCGGTTGTAGAAGTTGAAAAGCGCGCACACCGTGATGGCGAAATAGATCGCGGTGTCGTCCCACCCGGCCTCGTACAGAGGTTTCATATCCTGGGTCGTGATCCGCGGCGACTCGCGATTCACCTTGTCCACGAAGCGGAACAACGCCTTGTGCCTGAGATCCAGCGCGGAGCTTTCCAGATCCCGCAGCACGCCCCAAACCAGCTCTTCGCTTCCCAGCAGTTCTGCCGCGACCGCGGCATGAGACTTGAGTCAAAACGGGCAGTCGTTGCGGTAAGAAGTGTATGCCGCGATCAGCTCCCGTATTCCCGGCGGCAGCGGGGCAGGGCCGCGCATGATCTCCTGCGTGAAATGCGCCAGATGGTTTGTCGCCTGCGGGAGAAAACCGAACATGTGCCAGATCTGGGGGTACTCGGCGCCGGCTTGCTGGAGCGTCCGGATATTGTCGTAATAGGGCCCAGGCTTCGGATTCGCTTCCACGCCGGGGAGAAACATCGGGCACATCCCGGGCTTGCCGTCATTCATGTAAGGGTTCCCTCCAAAAAAGTATAGGCGTTAGGGTAAGCACCAGGGGGGCCGTGCTCGCCAGCGCGCGGGGTGTGCGAACCGGCTCACTCTGGAAGGCCAGGACCTGCTTACCTTAACGCCTAATCCTTAAGAAGATCTCGCTTGTTGAATCGATCATATCCGGGAAAGCGAGACCCTACAATAATTGGAATATACTAACGCCACCGCACTATTGCGGGAAACTGCCGATTCCACTAGAATCGGTGCCGGTGGGCGGCCACGGCCACGCCGGAGCGCCGCGAGGGGGCACAAGCGATGAAAACGACACATCCGGGACGCAGGTTTCTGCTGTATCTGTTTCCCTGCCTGCTGGCGTCCTGCATCCTTCTGGTATATCCCGTGTACGTCATTCGTCCGTTCCGGGCACAAGGAGCCCGTGAGTTGAGTTGGGCGCTGGCGGTGACGCGCTACCGTGCTCCATTCATGCTGGCGCTGGTGGCTGCCGCTTTCACAGCCCTGGTCTGGTACTGGCGCAGGGAACGGCGCTGGCTTCGCCGCGCAGGATCGGCGGCGGCAGCGCTGGCGGTGGCCGGGATGGCCGCAGCTTCGCGCGTGAATATCTACGAGCTGATGTTCCATCCGCTGGGTCCGCCTTCCTTTACCGCGGCGGGCCAAAGCAAGCTGGATGGGGATGAGATGGTGATCGCCATCCAGGTGGGGCAGGTAGCTCGCGCATACCCGATCCGCAATATTTCCTACTACCACATCGTGAACGACCTGGTGGACGGCGTAGCGGTGGCGGCCACGTATTGAACGCTCTGTCACACCGGTCTGGTGTGGAGAGCGGAGGTTGACGGTCTGCGGCTGAGATTTCACCTGGCCGGCATCAACGACCAGAACTTTCTGATGCGCGATGAGGAAACCGGCAGCTACTGGCAGCAGATCACCGGGGCCGCGGTTTCGGGGCCGCTCGCCGGCCGGCGCCTGACGCTGGTGCCGTCCGACGAGTTGACTTTCGCCACCTGGAAAGCCGAGGAACCGCAAGGCACGGTGCTGCGCGAGGTGGCCGCGGACACCGGCTTGTACGCGAAAAAGGATTGGGATGTGGAGATGCTGAAGGCGCCCACCGTGATTGCGTATCCCGAGTCCGGCCTGCCGCCGCGCGAGCTCATGCTGGGTTTGCACGGATTCGGCGCCAGCCGCGCGTTCCCCTACGAGGCGCTGCTGAAAGACAAGGTGATTGAGGACCATCTGGGCTCAGAGCCCATTCTGTTGGTGACGGCTCCGGACGGGCACTCGGTGCGCGCTTTCCGGCGCCGCATTCCGGGAGTTGCCTCGGTGCCCGATTTTTACCGGGTGCTGGCGGGCCAGCCCGTGCTTCCCGCCGCACTGATGATGGATAGCGCGACCGGCAGCGGGTGGAACTTTCAAGGCTGCGCCATCACCGGCAAGTCAATCGGCGCCTGCCTGGAGCGCGTGGAATCGATCAAAGACTACTGGTTCGACTGGCGCCATTTCAACCCCGCCACCACGGTTTACCGGGTGAAACGGGCTCGCTAGCGCCCGCGGTGTGGCGCACCGCGGGTGGCCTTTTCCCGGGTGCGCCCGGCCGCGCCCAGTGCGAAAACACCGGCGGCGGAGCCCGCGGCGCGCTCCCTCACGGCCGCCTCGCTCCTGCTACCATCGGTACTTGAATCCCAATCCACAAATCATCGTGCTGGACGCCGGTGGGCAGTACTGTCACCTGATCGCCCGCAAAGTGCGTGACGTGGGCGTCTATGCGGAGGTGCGGCCCAGCGAAACCTGTGCGGCCGACCTGGCCGGCGCCAGGGGAATTATCATCTCCGGTGGGCCGGCGAGCGTTTACGACGCGGACAGCCCAACGGCCGACGCGGCGATATTTTCCACCGGGCAGGCCGTGCTTGGCATCTGCTACGGCCAGCAGTTGATGGCGCACCTGCTGGGCGGCACGGTGACGCGCGGCGATAAGGGCGAATATGGCCTGGCGGCGCTCGAACTCGATGAAACCCAGGATCCGCTGTTCACCGGCCTCTCCGGGCGGCAGCAGATCTGGATGAGCCATCGCGACGTGGTCACCGCGCCTCCTGCCGGCTTCAGCGTCGCCGGCCGCACCGATACCTGCGCGGTAGCCGCCATCGCCGCGCCAGAACGCAAGCTTTACGGGGTGCAATTCCATCCGGAGGTGGTGCACACGGTGCGCGGGCGGGAGTATCTGCGAAATTTCGTTTTCGGAGTGTGCGGGTGCGTTCGGGATTGGGAACCGCGCGAGCGCGTGCCGGCGCTGGAGCAGGAAATTCGCGACACGGTGGGCAGCCGCAGCGTTTTCTTTTTTGTCAGCGGCGGTGTGGATTCGAGCGTCGCGTTTACGCTGTGCCGGCGCGCGTTGGGTGCCGCACGCGTGCGCGGCGTCTACGTCGATACCGGGCTGATGCGCGAGGGTGAGACGGACTTCGTGAGCCGCCTGGGGGTTACCGTGGACCAGGCGGGCGAGCAGTTTTTGGGTGCTCTGGCGGGAACGACGGATCCGGAAGCCAAGCGGCGCGTGATCGGCGAGGAATTTGTGCGTGTGCAGGAGCGCATCATCGAGGCGCGGCACATTTTTGAAGAGAACTGGATTCTCGGGCAAGGCACCATCTATCCGGACACCATCGAATCCGGCGGCACCGCCAAGGCCGCGGTCATCAAGACGCATCACAACCGCGTGGCGGGCATTCAGAAGCTGATGGAATGCGGGCGCATCGTGGAACCGCTGAAATCATTCTACAAGGACGAGGTGCGCGAGGTGGGGCGGGAACTCGGGTTGCCGGCCGAGTTGATCGAGCGCCACCCATTTCCCGGGCCTGGACTGGCGATTCGCTGCCTGTGCGCGGACGCGGATGCCCCGGTGATCGCAACTGCGGAAGGATGGATCATTCCGGTTCATTCGGTGGGCGTGCAGGGCGATTCACGCAGTTACGCGCCGGTGCTGGCGATCGCCACACTCGATCACGAGCGCGCCACCGCGCTGATCAACCGGCTGAGCGAGGTCAACCGCGTGATTGGGGCGGTGGCAACGAGCGCTCCGCTGGCTGAACTGCGCGTGCGGGCCTGTTCGCTCACGCCGGAACGGATCGAGCGGCTGCGCCGCGCTGACGCCATCGTGCGGCGCATCTCTCACGACGGCGGCTACGACGCCGAGGTGTGGCAATTCCCGGTGATTCTGATTCCGCTGGGGACGGGCGACGCGCCGGATTCAGTGGTGCTTCGGCCAGTAGACTCGGTGGATGGCATGACCGCGCGCTCGGTCACGATGCCGCCCGGATTGCTGGGCCAGATGCGCGAAGAGATCATGGCGCAACCTGGGATCGCCGGCGTATTTTACGACCTCACGCACAAGCCGCCCGCCACCATCGAGTGGGAATGAGCAGCGCCGGCAAGCCGGCCACGCGGACTCCAGCGGGGCTGAGCCTCAGCTTCCTTCCGGCAGCTTCACTACGGTGCCGGATTCGCGATTGAGGCGGTCGGTCAGATCCCGATCGACCAGCGACAGCGAAACCTGATTGTGGGTGTTGCCGGGAAGGAAGTAGTGGAGCGTGTTCCCGTCTACCCAGTAAGCCACGGCCAGGTAAACGTGGTGATCCTTGAGCGCGATGTAGTAGTGCGCAGGCTCCGCGGGAGGGTTCGAATCCTCCATGTCGATGATCACGCTGTGCGGCGGCGGTTCGGGCGGCGCAGCGGCGTACTCCGGGCCGGGCCCCTGGCCGTAGGCGGCTGTATCGGGCGGCGGCGCCTGGTACGAATCTGCATAGTCCGGCGGCGGTGCGCTATAACCATACCCGTATCCGAGCGGGTAGGCGTAAGGAACCACAACCACAGCTCCCGCCGACGAGAAGCCGCGCCCAAAAGAAGACCCGCTCCCTCGGGCGCCGTGGGACGCCCCGTGATGGCCCTCCGCCGAGCCGCCATGACGTTGCGCTGCGAGGCAGCCGCAAACCAAAAGCGCAAGTCCCAACCCGCTGAGTATCCTCATAGGCGAGTCTCCCTGCTTCGATTGTACAGCCGCACACCGCGGAACCGGGATGGCTAGTTCGAGCTAGTGATCCGTCTGAATCATCACAGAACCCTTGCTAAGGACCGGTTTCCGGCGTTGATAACACTCGGCAAACGTACACCTCCCGGCTCTTCCGGGGGCAACGGCCGGTCCGAAGAGCCGTCCTCAGCCGCCGCCCAGCGTTCGCTCGAACAGAGCCAGGATGCGCTTGTATTCGTCGGCCCAACTGCTCGGCTCGATGAAGGCGTGGCTTTCGACCGGATAAACGGCGAGCTGCCAGTTCTCTTTGCGCAGCTCGATGAGGCGCTGGACCAGGCGCACGGTATCGTTGAACTCGACGTTGTTGTCCACCATGCCGTGGCAGATGAGCAGCGCGCCCTTCAGCCCGTCGGCGAAGTAAATCGGCGAAGAGCGCCGATAAGCGGCGGGATCGCTCTGTGGCAGGTTGAGGATGTCCGAGGTGTAACCCTGATTGTAGAGCGCCCAATCGGAGACGGGGCGCAAAGCCGCGCCGGCGGCGAAAGTATCGCCCTGGGTGAACATCGCCATCAAGGTGAGGAAGCCGCCGTAGCTGCCGCCCCAGAGGCCGATTTTCTTCGGGTCGGCGCCGTGCGTGGACGCCAGATACCTCGCGGCATCGGTGATATCGTCAAGATCCTTGCCGCCCATATGCTCATAGACGGCGGTGCGCCAGTCGCGGCCGTGGCCTGCCGAGCCGCGGTAATCCACGTCGATAACGATGAAGCCGCGCGCCATCAACAGATGGTCGAAGAGATACTCGCGGTAATAGTTGGTGCTCCACCAGCGATCGACGTTCTGCAGGTATCCGGCGCCATGAACGAACACCACGCCGGGGCCTCCCTGGCGAAAACCGGCCGGTTTGAACAGCCGTGCCGGCACGGGAACGCCGTCGCGCGCGGTGAAGGTGACGATGGGCGCATCGAGCCACGGATACGCGGCGAAATCGGGAGCGGGCGACGTGGTAAGACGCTTGCTCTCGGCTCCGGGGCGGTTTTCCTGCAGGTAGAGGTCGGGCGGCTGGTTGGTATAAGAGTACACGTCGGCGATCCAGCGATCATCGGGCGAGACGGTGGCGGTGTGCTTACCGGGGCGGCCGGTGAGCCGGGTGAGCGGGCCGCCTTCGCCGCTCATCTCGTAAAGATGGTTTTCGTAAGGCGTGTCCTTGTTCGCGGTGACATAGAAATGCGCTTTGTCGCGCGACTGGCGCACCGCGAGCACTTCCCAATTGCCCGAGGTAAGAGCGCGCGGCTCACCGCCGTCCCAGGCGGCGGCGTAGAGATGCGAGTAGCCGCTGCGTTCGGATTGGAAATAAACCTCGTGGCCATTTTTCATCCAGCCGATCATGGGGCCGTCGGGGCCCCCAATCCAGGCGTCGTCATGGTCGTGCGCCAGCGCGCGCGTCATTCCGGTGGCGGGGTCAAGCGCGAAAACCCACCTGTCTTTGTTGTCGGCGGAGCGGCCCAGCAGCACGGCCTTGGAACCATCCTCACTCCAGATGGGCATGGAAAGGCGCACTTCGCGCTGCGGTGGAGCGGAGGAGCGCGCGCCGCGCCCTTCGTGTTCGGGTGCGGGCGGTTCGGGCGGTGAAACGGAGGGCGAAGCCCGCTGCCCGTGATCCACCCATTTCACTTCGCCCGACGCGGCATCGAACACGGCCAGGCGCGGAAGGGCCTGGGTGTCTCCCACGTAAGAGCGGCCGCTGACATCCTCGGTGTAAGCCGTGTCGGTGATCCAGCTGGGGATCGTCGTACTTCTTGCGCCGCCGGTTTCCACAATTGTGGCGATCACGTACTTTTCGTCGGGTGAAAGCTGCAACGCCGCCACGGATTGGCGCGGCCCGGGCGTGAATGGCTTACGCGGGTTCTCGCGCTTGCGCCTGGCCTCGTCTTCTTCGTGCCGCGCGGCGCGCTCGCGGACGGTTTCGAAGAGCTCCTTCTGTTCCTTCTTCAGGCTTTCCTGGCTGGCGCTGGCGGTCTTTTGATCCGTCGAGGCCTCTTCCGCCGCTCCTTCGCCGCGCCCGCCACGGCCGCCGCGCCCGCCGAAGCCGCCTGCGAAGCCTGCCACTCCCGCCGTCGGAGTGGCGCCGGCGGCGCGGATGTCGGTCATTTGTTCGAGGTAGCCGGTTTCGAGAGACATGACGAACAGATTGCCGCCGCGGGTAAAGTAGATCCGCTTGCCGTCGGGCAGGAAATGCGGGTCGGTCTCGGCCTCGGTTGTATTGGTGATGCGACGCACCTGGCCGCTCGTCGAGTCATAAAGAAAGATGTCGCCTTCGTGCGCGAAAACCGTGCGCTTTTGGTCGCGGGAAATGTCGCCGAACGCGGGCGGCGCCTGTTTCGCCTCCTCATCGGTAAGCTTGCGCGGCGGCGCTCCATCGCGCCCCACCACGTACGTATCCAGGGGCGCATCCAGCTTGTCGCTTGCCTGCTTCCACTGGAAGAAAATACGCTGGCTGTCCGATGACCAGCGGATCTGCGCGGGCTCATAGCCGACCAGGGCGGGGCCGCGCATGATGTTATCGACGGTAAGCGCAAACTTTTCCGCCGTTCGGGCTTGGAAAACGAACAGCGCCAGGGCGAAAGGGATGAAGGTTTTTCGGGTCAAGTCAGCATCATATCGCAACCGATGCGGGCGTATTCCGTTGGCTGGCTATCCGACCATGCCGGGCCGCGGCGCAAGCTGCGGCAGCGGTGGCGGCGCCATCAGCGAGTCCTGTCAGCCGGCGGATTGGGCCTGCGGGTTCCGCGCGTGGCGGGAAGGGGCCGCGGATTGCCGGAATTTCTGACGGGCTGCGGTGGCCTGCGGCCTGACCTGGTCCGGTCCAGAAGCCAGGTTCGGATCACTTGCGGGTGACGCGGCTTATCCATCCGCCCTCCTCTCGAAGTCTACACCCGCATCCGGCGGACGGCACCCTTCAGCGCACAGCGGCTTCGCCCAACTGCATGACGACGGCGCGCGCGGGGCCGCCGGAGCCGTCCGACACCTGCACCAGCAGGATGCGGATCAGGTCGTTGTGCGGATCGACCCAGGCCTCCGTGCCGAACGCGCCACCGTGACCGAAGGTTCCTGGCGAATGCAGCAGCAGCGTGCCCTCCGGCTTATCGACGATCTCAAAGGTCAAGCCGTAGCCGGTGCCTCCCAACCATCCGGAGGGGTCCACGTGGGGCGTGAAGACCCGCGTCATGGTGTCGATCGCCTGCCGAGAAAGATAGCCATGGCCCTGGTACTGGCCGCCCGAGAGCAGCATCTGATCGAACTTGACCAGGTCGCCGGCGGTCGAGTACAGGCCGTACTCGGGCCCTGGATAGCGCGCGCCGGCGCGGTACTTGGCCGGATCGCCGGCGAGACTCTCATCGCCCGCTCGCACCAGTTTCCCGCCGGCGTGTTTGTAGACCAGCGCGATGCGGTCGCGCTTCCCGGGCGGCGCAAAAAAGAAGGTGTCGTTCATTCCGAGCGGCTTCAGGATGCGGGTTTCGATGAACTGGGTGTACTCCATGCCGCTGACCTTCTCAACGATGCGGCCCAGCGTGGCGATTCCCATGTTGCTATAACGCCAATGCGTGCCGGGTTCGAACTGCAGATGGCGGGTTGCGTAGAAGCGCACGGCCTCATCCAGCGGGACGCGCATGGTGCGCAGTTGGTCGCTCAACTCACCGTCCGGATTTTCGGCCAGGCCGGAGGTGTGGCACATCAACTGCCACACGGTGGGCGGGTGCGCGGGCAAGTGGGCAGCCAGGTTGCCGTTCGGGAGGCGCTCGTCCATGAGCTGGCCCTGGAATTCGGGAAGGTAGTCTGCGACCGGGCGGCGCAGCTCCAGCTTCCCTTCCTCGACCAGCATCATGGCGGCCACACCGGTGAATTGTTTGGTCATCGACATGATCTGGAAAATGGAATCCGCGGTCATGGGTTTGCGGCCCTCGATATCGCGCCATCCCACGGCATCGAGAGATGCGATTGCGCCGTGCCGCGCCACCAGAGCGACAGCGCCGGGAATTGTCTGATTGTCCACCAACTCCTGAAGGCGAAGCGGAATCAGTTTCAGGCGGTCGCGGTCGAGACCGGCTTCGGGAGTGGCTTGCGGCCTCATCGGCAACGCAGCCAGCAAAATCAGTGCGAGCGAAGGAAGTTTACGCATGGAGGATGAGTGTAACGCGAAGAGGGCCGCCGCGCCAATCGTGCGGGCTGGTCGTGCGGGTCCGCGCCCGGCGCGGGTCGCTCAGATGACGCCTGCCGTTTCAGATTGCCGCGTGGTCCACTCACTCGTGCCGGAGCGCTTCCAGGGGATGGACCCTGGTTGCGCGCCGCGCCGGAACATAGCAGGCCAGCAGGACCACCAGGAGGAGCGCGCCGGAGCCACAGGCGAACGCTGCGGCGTCAATCGGCCGCACCCCGAACAGCAGCGTCTCCAACACCCGCGTCGCCAGGCATGCGCCCACCAGCCCCAGTGCGACACCCGCAAGGGCGAGCGCCAGTCCCTGCCTGAGGATCATCGCCAGCACGTCACCGCGCCGGGCGCCGAGCGCCATGCGGACACCGATTTCGTGGGTCCTTCGCGCTACCGAGTAATTCACGGTGCCGTACAACCCGACTGCGGAGACGAGCAGCGCCAGCAGCGCAAATCCCGCCAGCAACAACAGGTAGAACCGCGGAACCGCCACGGACTCAGCCAGCATGTTGTCCAGCGTGTCAAACTCGCCGATGATCATCCGCTGGTTCCACAAGCGCATCTCCTTGCGAATCGCACGCGCGAGGCTCAACGGCGGTACCGCTGTTCGCACCAGAACCTGGACGCCGTTTCCCCAGACCGCCTGGCGATTCGGAAAGTAGACCGCCGGCATCGGGTCGCCCGCCACACCGAATCCTTTCACGTCCCGGGCTACCCCGATCACCACGGCCCAATCCGGGGTTCCCCATCGCACGCGCCTTCCGATGGGGTCCTCACCCTGAAAGTCGCGCCTCGCCAGGGCTTCATTGATCACCGCCACCTTGGGCGCGGTCTTTCCATCGGCCGCTGCGAAGAATCGGCCCCGCCGCAGCGTCATGCCGGCGGCGCGGAAGAACCCGGGCGTTGCCACCATCAGTCCTGTCACCCATTGCTTCCCCGCGCGCATCGGCCGGCCTTCGATTTCAAGACAACCATCGCAAGACGAGCCGGCCGCGTCCTGCGGAAAAGCCGTCGCCGCACCCACCGCCTGCACTCCCGGCAGGGCGCGCAGCCGCTCCAGCAAATCGTCAATGTGCGGGTTTACGTACCAGGGCAACTCGGCTCCCAGGACGCCTTCGGGATGGAAGCCCAACGGCACGCTCACCCGCATCACGAAGCTGCGCAGCAGCAGCCCGGCGCCAATCAGGAGCGTGACGGCCATTGCGATCTGCGCCACCGCGAGGAGATTCCGCCCGCGATTCTTTTTGAACTCGCCCCCGCCCGTCGCCCCGGGACCGTCCTTCAGCCAGTTGCCCAAGTCCGGTTTCGAAGCGCCCAGCGCCGGAGCCAGCCCGAACAGCAGCCCCGTCGCCATCGCGGCGCCCAAGGCAGAGAGCAACACGCCGCCATCGATCGCCACCTCATGAATGCGCGGGAGGTGAATCGGATCCAGTGCGACAAAGGCGCGCACCAGCCAGAAGGCCGCCGCGACACCGAACACGGCGCCCGCCAGCGCCAGCAGCACGCTTTCGCTGAGCAGGCAGCGCGCGATTCGCCAGCGGCTGGCGCCCAGCGCGAGGCGCAGGGCGAGCTCGCGGCGCCGGCCGGTGGCGCGCACCAACAGCAGGTTCGCCACGTTCGCGCACGCGATCAGCAGCACGCAACCCACCGCGCCCATCAACACCAGCAGCGCTGGCCGCGCACCGCCTACGATCTGCTCTGCCAGCGGCACCACCTCAGCGCCAATTCCCCGGTTGGCTTTCGGATGCTCCAGTTTCAACCGGCCCGCGATCGCCCGCATCTCGGTCTGAGCCTGCGCCAGGGTGACGCCGGGTTTGAGTCTCCCGATCACGCGCAAATAGTGCGCACCGCCGTTGTTCCGGTCGTCGTTGCGGGCCAAAGGAAACCACAGCTCGGAGTCGGACGGAAAGGCGAAGCCCGCGGGCATGATGCCCACCACCGTGAAGGCTTCCCGGTCGAACTGCACATTCCTGCCAACCAGATTGCGGTCCCCTCCCAGCCTTTGCCAGAGCCCGTACGACAGCACCGTGACCGGCGCCGCGGCGGCACCTGTCTCCTCGGGCACAAAAAGCCGGCCCAGGATGGGTTGGATGGCGAGCGCGGGGAAGAAATCGCCGCTTACACGGGATGCCCGGATCAGCGCCGGTTCACCGCCCACGTTCATCCGGACGCCGTCTCCCACGAAGACCGCCAGCCGCGCGAAGGACCGGTTCTGCTCCTGCCAGTCACGAAAATTCTGGTAGGAGACCACCATGCGGTCTTCGCCGAGCGTCTCCCACTTCTCCCACACCATCATCAGCCGGCCTGGCTCAGGGAACGGCAGCGGCCGCAGCAGCACCGCATTCACGACTGAGAAAACCGCCGTGCTTGCCCCGATACCCAGGGCCATCGTCAGCACCGCGACCGCCGTGAATCCGGGGTTCTTGCGCAGGGAGCGGGCGGCGTGCTTCAGGTCGGCGGCCCACGCCTCGACCGCCGCCCAGCCCCACGCCTGGCGGCAATCCTCCTCGAACAGAGTAGCGTTCCCGAATTTTCTGCGGGCCGCAGCCGCACCCAGTTGGGAAGCCTGCATGTCCAGATGAAACCGCATCTCCTCCTTGAGATCGCGGTCGAATTGCCGCCGACGGAACCCGAACAGCAGCTTGCGCCACAACTCGCCCAGCCATTCCATACGTCCACCATCACGCCGGTTGGATCACGCGTGTGATCGCCCGCATGACCTTTGCAAACTCGGAGATTTCGATGTCCAACTGCTTCTTGCCAGCTGGGGTGAGCCGGTAGTACCGCGCTCGCCGGTTGTTCTCGGACTGCCCCCACTCTGCGATCACCCAGCCCTTGATCAGCATCCGCTGTAACGCCGGGTATAGTGAGCCCTCTTCCACCAGAAGCACGGCTTCGGAGGCTTGCTCGATATGCTGGGCAATGCCGTAACCGTGCATTGGCCCGAGTTGAACCAGGGTCTTGAGGATGAGCATGTAGAGCGTTCCCGGCGGAATCTCGGTGCGCGCGGTCGCTGGCTCTCTTCCCATAGTTTAACTATTGGTAAATGTAGCGCCGGTGCGCGCGGGCTGTCAAGGGTGTCGCCGAAGCCGGCGGTTTCGGAGGTCTTGGGCAGAGGGGCGGAGCGGAGGGTCATTCGTGAGTGGCGTGGAGGCGCGCCGCCCAGCGCGCCAGGTAGGACTCGGAAGCCAGATCCTGCAGTTCCTTGTCGCGCGCCAGGCGCCACGCCTCGAAGCGGCGTTCCTTGAGGCGCTCCAGCAGGCGAAAGCGGCGGCGCGCCTCGAGCATGGCGGCGCGTCCGGCTTCCAGGCGTTCGGAGCACTCGGCCCGCTGCGCAGCCAATTGGCCGCTCTGCTTTTGGACGTGAAGGCGGAAGTCTCCGAGGGCGGCCAGATCGCTTCCACAGACGGGGCTCCAATCGCGCACCAGAATCTCCGCCCGGATGCCGGAGGTCTCGAGTTCGGCGAGCGCGCGGTCAACCGACGCGAGCGCCGCTGCCAGGCACTCGAAGGCAAGTTCGGCGAGTTCGAGTTCGTTGCGCCGCCAGTCGAGCACACTCTCGAGAGGGAACCGGAAGCTATTCATGGCAGGACGCGAAGAGCGAACATGGGTCTACGATTTTGCCGGCGCGGGAACCACCATACGCTCGCCGGCGTCCAGCTCCCGGGCCAACTCCTCCATGCGCGACAGGGTCTCGGGGAGCGGCACGCTGAGCGTGTGATCCTGGCGGAGAAAATCGAGCAGCTCGGGCCGGAGCCGGATGCTGGCGTCGAGCTGCGGATTGGAGCCGGCGACGTAAGCGCCGAGCTGAATCAGGTCTTCGGCGTCATGGTAAGCGGCCAGTGCCTGGCGCATCTTGCGCGCCGCCCCGGTTTGCGCGCTCGTGGAGAGCGCCGATGCCAGCCGGCTGACCGAGTGAAGAATGTCGATCGCCGGGTAGTGCCCCTGACCGGCCAGCTGGCGCGACAGAATGAAGTGGCCGTCCAGGATGCCGCGGGCCGCATCGCAGATCGGCTCATTGAAATCGTCGCCCTCCACCAGCACGGTGAAGAAACCCGTGATCGAGCCGCGGCGAAAATTGCCCGCCCTCTCCAGAACCTTGGGCAGCAGGCTGAAGACAGAGGGCGTGTACCCTTTCTGGCTGGGCGGCTCGCCGGCCGCCAGACCGATTTCCCGCTGCGCCATAGCCAGCCGCGTGAGCGAATCCATGACCAGCAGGACGTGGGCTCCCTGATCGCGAAAGTACTCGGCCACGGCCAATGCGACAAAACAAGCGCGCACGCGCAGCGGCGCCGGGCGCTCCGAAGTGGCGCACACGACGACCGAGCGAGCGCGGCCCTTCGGCCCCAGTTCGTGTTCGAGGAACGCGCGCACCTCGCGGTTGCGTTCGCCGATCATGCCGATCACCGTCACATCGGCTGAATTGTCGCGCGCCATGGCGCCGAGCAGGGTGCTTTTGCCCACGCCGCTGCCGCCGAAGATGCCGATGCGCTGCCCCTTGCCGCATGGCAAAAGTCCGTCGATGGCGCGCACGCCGGTGACCAGCGGCTGGCTGATGTGCTCGCGCTCGAGCGGATTCGCCGGGGCGCCGTACAAGCTGAACTGCGCCTCTTCTTCGATCGGAGGGCCGCCATCCATCGGCCTGCCGAAACCATCGATGACGCGCCCCAACAGTCCGGGAGAAACCGGCACGCGCGCCTGGTCGCTGCGCGCCGCCACCAGGTCTCCCAACTGGAGGCCGTCAATCTCCTCGAGCGGCATGGAAAGCACCCGGCCGTTGCGGAAGCCGATCACCTGGGCGCGAATCCGGCGGCCGCCCGCGGTTTCGAATTCACAGAAATCGCCCACCGCCACGCTGGGCCCGCGCGATTCCACCAACAGGCCGACCAGTTCGGTCACGTTGCCGGTCCAGCGCATGGGGGAGATGCGGCCGAGCTCGGCAAAACAAGGCGCCAGAGAGATGGGATAGCCCGTCAAGCGTGCCTCCGCAGACAATCGGCCAGTCCGCGCCCGATCTCCTGCAACTGGGTATCCACGGACGCATCGAGACTACCGCGCTCACTTTCGAAAACCACCGTGCCCACCTCCCGCGACGCATCCGCGATCACTTCCACGGCCTGGCCCGGCGCGCCCTTGCGCAGCAGTTCGCTCACCATCGGCGCATGAGAAGGATGCAGCTTGACGCGAGAAATCTCCCGGCCTTGCAGCTTCTCGAGCGCCGCCATCGCGAGACCGCGAATGGCATCCGGATCCACCGCCAGCTCACGCCGCAAGACGCGGCGGGCAATCTCGAGCGCGAGACGCAACATGTCGGACTCGGCTTCGCGGCGCAAGGCGGCGCGCAGACCGGCCATCTCCTCAATCGAGCGCGTCAGGCGGGCGAGCACCGGCTCCAACTCCGCGGCAGCAGACTTCTTACCCGCGGCCTCTCCTTCCCGGTACCCGGCGGCGCGCGCCTCGCGCTCCCTCTGCTCCGCCTGGCGCCGGGCGTGCGCCTCCGCGGCGGCAGGCCCCGGCTTCTCGAGGGCGGGCCCAGGCCTCGCTTCGCCCGGCGGCAAGGCCACCTCCTTCCAGGCGAAAGGGACAGCGCCGGCGCCGTCCGGGGGACGCAATTTAGACGACATACTGCTCACCGACCGTCCCTTTGAGACTGATCACGCCTTCCGATTCGAGTTGCCGCACGATGGCGATGATCGATTGTTGGGCCGCCTCCACCTCCTTGATCTTCACCGGGCCCAGCGCCTCGATGTCCTCCTTCAACATATCGGCGCCGCGTTGCGACATGCACCCGAGGATCTGCGCGCGCAGCTGCTCGCTGGTGCCTTTGAGCGCCACCGTCAGCAGTTTGCGATCCACCTTGGCAAGCAACTCCTTCAGCCCCATCGGATCAATCAGCAACAGGTCTTCGAACACGAACATCAGGTGACGGATGGTTTGCGCCAGGTTGGTGTCCGCCTGTTCGATGTGGTCGAGGATTTCCCGGCTCGATCCGGAGTCCAGCCGGTTCAGCACCTCTGCCACCGCCCGCACGCCGCCGTAGGACTCGCGGCTGAATTCGCCGAGCGCCTGCAGTTTCTGACCGATCACGTTGGCGATCTTGAGAATGATTTCGGGCGAGATCTGGTCGAGACTCGCCATCCGCTGGGCGACGTCGGAGCGCATCCCCGCCGGAAGCGAGGTCAGCAGCGCGGCGGCCTGGGACGCATTGAGGTGCGAGAGCACCAGCGCGATGGTCTGCGGATGTTCGTTATGGATAAATTTGGCGAGTTGCTGCGGGTCGGCTTTTTGCAGCGCATCAAAGGAGGCCGCATCCGAGCCCAGCGCCTTGGTCAGGCGGTCGAGCATCCGCTTGGCTAGCTCCGGGCTGAACGCCCGCATCAGCAGTTTGCGGGCGAAGTCGATGCCGCCGCGCGCGACGTAGTCGCCAGCAACAGCCATGTGATGAAACTCGTTGAGGACGCTTTCAGCCTGTTCGCTGGAAATGGCGGTAATGCGGGCTACTTCACGGCTGACTTTCTGGACGTCGTCCTCGGAGAGCTGTTGCAGCAGCTCGGCCGCGGTCTGTTCGCCCAGCACAACCAGCAGGGTGGCCGCTTTGCGCAATGGCGGCAGCGTTTCGGATTCTGCCTTGCCCGAGTTGACAATCATCGCTTACCCACCGGCCGCCCGTCTCAAAGGTCCTCCTCGCGGATCCAGGTCCGCAGGACCTGCGCTGGAGTTTCCGGCTCCTGCTTGATCTTTTCCCGCAAGTGCTTGGCCAACACTTCGGCGGTCTTGGTGATCACCGGCGCCACGGTCAGCGCGTTCAGCGCCTGCGCTTCCATCTTTTTCTGCAAAGCATCCCGCTCCGCCAGTTTGGACTCGATCTGCTGCTCGACGCTGGAGCCGGCGGCGGACAGTGCGGGGACGGCCGGCGTTGCGCCTTCCGCCGCGGCAGGCAACTCCTGCGGCAGAGCCACCTTTTGGCGCGCTGCGGGTTCTTTCCCGCGCCGCAGCGATGCGGCCAGGAAGCCGAGGACGATCAGGGCCAGAGCTGCTCCGCCGCCTACCAGTAGGGTCTTGCGGTCGACGGGCAAGCCGAAGGGGCCGGCCGGTCTGGGCGGCGCCGCCGGCGCGGGCGGTTGCGGCGGCTCCAGCAGCAGTGTGGTCTCAAACGGTAGCGACTCGATGGTAATCTGGTCGCCGCGATCCGCGTTGAATCCGGTGACGCCCGTCACCAGGTCGCGGACGACCTTGAGCTTGTCCGCGCTTGGCGGCACCAGCACCCGCTGGTACCCGCCCTTTTCCTTCTGCCAGCTCAGCTCATGGTCCACCAGCACTGCGAGCGACATCCTGCGCACGGCGCCGGCCGGCAAGCGGGTTTTTTTCACCGTGCGGCTGGCCTGGTAAGTGATGTTCTCGGTAACCCGCGTATTGCGCCCCGCCCCATTCGCCGGGCGTGAGCTGGGGCGGGGCAAACTGGAAGGAGTTCCCGGCACGCCGGACGCAAACGCAGAGCCGGAGTTATCCTCGCTGCGCTGCGAACTCAGCATCACCGAGTGCGCCGGATCGTAAACTTCTTCACTCTGTTCGCCTGCGGTCAAGTCGCACTCGACGGAGACGCCCACCCGGTACTTCCCTGCTCCCAGCAGCGGCTCGAGTGTAGTGTTGATCTTGGCCAGCAGGTCCGCTTCCACCTTATGCCGGTAATCAAGCGCCGCTTCCGAGGACTCGGGGCCCTCCAACCCGCCGGGCACCTTAGGTCTTCCCAGGAGATTGCCGTTCATGTCCAGAACCGAGACCGCGTCCGGCGCGAGCCCTTCGACCGCGCTCGCCACCAGGTGGTTGATGGCCTGGACGTTTTCCGCCGCCAGATGCGCGCCGGGGCGGATCTTCACCAGCACACTGGCCTTGGCCGGCTCCTGCGAATCCAGAAAGACCGACTCCTTGGGAAACGTGATGTGGACTCTGGCTTGCTCTACCTCCGCCAGGCAAATAATCGACCGTTCCAGCTCCCCTTCGAGTGCTCGCCGGTAATTCACATGCTCAGTGAACTCGGTGGCCCCCAGGTTGGTCTTGTCGAAGAGCTCGAAGCCGATCCGCCCCGACCTCGGCAGGCCCGCCGTTGCCATGGCCAAACGCAGCTCCGCCAGGCGGGCCGAGGGAACCAGCACCGCCCCGCCCGCTTCCGGCAGGCGATACTCGACACCGCTCTCCTTCAGCTTCTGGACGATCGCGCCGGCATCTTCCGGAGCCAGACCGGTAAACAGGGGTTTGAAGTCCGCCTCTTTCTCCCAATGGACGAGTGCGTAAATGCCGGCTACCACAGCGACCAGAACAAGGCCGATGGTTACCCGCTGACGCAAGGTGAGGTTGGCAAAAATCCTGTTCATGCCGATCGCTCCGGCCGGTCGCCGTAGCTATCTCTTACATCGGTGGCAGAGGCGGAAAACCTGAGGCCAGGCATACACGAAAGCCAGAAAGCCGGGCACGCCGCCAGGGGACACAGGGGGCGTGCTTTCCCCGGGAGCCCGGCCGCCCCGGCCTGGCGCGCCTGCGATTAGAGTTGCATGCGCATGATTTCCTGGTAGGCGCTGACCACCTTGTTGCGCGTCTGCAGGAACATGTCGAAGGCCATCTCGGCCCTGGTGGTGGCGAGCACAGTGTTGTGAAGATCCTCGCCTTCGCCGGTGAGGAAACGGTTGACCGAAGCCTGCGCTTCCTGTCCCGCGCCTTCAACCGACCGGATCGCGTTGGAGAACACCTGGCCAAAATCGCCGCCGCCCGGCCCGCCTGCGGTCTTGAGCGGCTCGGCCAGGCTGGGGGCCGATATGGGAAGAATGGGAGACGCCATGATTGAGCCTCACTTCAGGAGGTCGATGGAGCGCTGGATCATATCCTTGACCGCGCCGATTGCCGCCACGTTGGCTTCATAACCGCGCGCCGCGCCCATCAGATTCACCATATCCTCCGCGGGGTTCACGCGCGGAAAAGCCACGTACCCATTGGCGTCGGCATCGGGATGCCCGGGCATATAGCGCTTCTCCGGATCGCGCGTATCGGTCACCACCGAGGCCACGCTGACACCGTTGGGAGCGCTCATTTCCTGGCCGAACACGGAGGAGAATGGCGCATCGACGGGCGTGGTTTCAAATACCGCGTCCTTGCGCCGGTAGGGCCCTCCTTCGGGCGTCCGCGTGGTTTCCGCGTTGGCCAGATTCTCCACCAGCAGCTCGGCGCGCGCACGCTGCGCCGCCATGCCGGATGCGCCCACGGAAAGCGCCGAAAACAGACTCATGCGCTCTGCCCTTCCTTAATCGCGGAGCGCAGCTGCTGAATCTGGGAATGCAACAGTGCAGAAGCCGCCTGAAAGCGCAGCGCGTTCTCGGCCAGAAGGCGCGACTCGCGGTCGATACTGACGTTGTTGCCGTCATTTTTATTGGCTAGGCCAGCAACCGCCACCGCCTGCGGAGCGCCCATCGCGTGCTCGAATTCGCTCTGAAAATCGATATCCTGGGTCTGGTAACCGGGCGTATCCGCATTGGCGATGTTGGAAGCCACCAGCTTCTGGCGCGCGCTCAGAAGATCCATGTAGCGCTCCAACTGGCCGGCCATCGGACCTAGTGTCACGGCTTGAACTGTGCAATCCGGCAGCCAGAGTGTAAGTCGCATGGCGCCAACACGCAGCGCGATTCCGTCGCGTCATTTTTTTGACGGTGGCAGGATTTTGACGCCGGCGAGCCGTCGCTTGCTGTTTGGGAAAGACAGAAGGCTTTTCCGCTATCCGATCATTGCCGGACCGCCCAGGCCAGCCCATCCGGTGCGGGACCGGCGTCAATCCGGGCGGCGATTTCCAGCGTCTTGAGATCGATCGCGGCGACGTAATTGCCGCCGGTCGAGGCAACGAAAGCGCGCAAACCATCGGGCTGCATCTGGATGCCGGCGGCTCCGTGTCCGAGGGCGATCCGCTTCACTTCCTGACGGGTCGATGAATCCAGAACGGCCAGGCTGGGGCCGCTCAGGGAAGTGATCAATACCAGCCTGCCATCGGGAGTGAATTTCAGACGGTTGGCGCCGCGCACATTGGCCTGAAGGGTTGCGATCACTTTCTTCGCCGCCAGGTCGATGATCGAGACCGTGCCGTCCCCGGCATTTGCCGCCCACAGTTCCCTGGCGTTGGGCGCCACATCAAAGCCTTCCGCGCCTCTGCCGACGGGCACGACCGTCTGCTCCCAACTCCCGCCCGGGGCGCCCATCGGGCCTCCGCGCCCGCCGGGAGCGAGAGGCGGACCTCCCGGCCCGGCTACGCTGGTCTTCTCGATGATGCTGACCGTGCCGGAACTGACGTTGGTGGTGAAAACCCGCTCGATGTCCTCGGAGACAGCGATCATGTGCGTTCGATCCTGTCCGGTTCCCATAATCCAATCGACCGCTTTTTGCAACGGGTCGTAACGTCCGATGGCTTTGGCGGCTTCGGCGGTAAACCAGATTTTCCCTCCCGCGAAGCAGAGGCCGTGAGGACCCCGCAAGGGGCCGAGATCGATGGCTGATACCCTCTTCTGGCCGATCAGGTCGATCACGGTGATCGTGTTGTAGGCGCCGAAACCATAGTTGGAGACGTACGCGAATCTTCCGTCGCTCGACGCGACGACTTCGTGAGGGTCTTCGCCGACCGGCGCCCGCGCGACCACTTTCAGGCTGTGTGGATCCACGATGGCGACGGTGCGGTCGCCCTTGGACAGCACCAGAAGAGCTTCGCGCGGCGTGCTCTCCGGCCAGACATTGCCTGCGGTGACGATGGCACTCAGCAGGAGAAGAGGTGCGAGTCGCATGGCTACGAGTTTACTGCATAGATTGCGGCCACTGTATCGCATCCCGTGATTCCGGTTCGCGGGGGGAGCGAGTTTTGCGATTTGCGAATCGGCTTGCGTTCCCGGGGCTCTGTTGCAGTTTGCGGTTTCGGTCTGGCAACATCCTACTGAATGGGCTTGGGACACCTGCTTCCGATTTTCCTGTTGTGCCTGCCGGCACTCGGCGCCGCCCAGGCGGGCCTGGACGCATCGCCGCCCAAGCCCCCGCTCGGCCTGCCACCGGTGGTCTGGCCCGCTGATAACCCTTATTCGGCAGCCCGCGTGGAACTGGGGCGCAATCTGTTCTTCGATCCCCGCCTGTCGTCGAACGGGAAGGTCTCCTGCGCGACGTGCCATCCGCCCCACCACGCCTTTGCCGGCGGGGACCCTCCTCCGCTCGGGGTCACCGGCGCGCCGCTGCGCCGACGGGCGCCAACGCTGATCAACCGGGCGTACGGGCGAAGCCAGTTCGTGGACGGGCGCGCGCCCACGCTCGAAGCGCAGATCGCGGGCCCGATCACGGCCGTGGACGAGATGGGCACCACGCAGACGGCCGCGGCCGGCGCCATAGCGGGCATCGCCGGCTATGCGCGGCTGTTCCAGGCGGCATTCGGAGACCGGCGGGTTACTTACGATCGCATCGTGAAGGCGATCGCGTCCTTCGAACGCACCATCGTCTCAGGCAACTCCCCCTATGACCGCTTCCTGAGCGGGGACAAGCAAGCACTGAGTCCGGGCGCGAAGCGCGGCCTGGAGATCTTCGAGCGTTCCGGCGAATGTTCCGAGTGTCACAGCGGGTACAACTTCACCGATGAGAAGTTCGCGAGCCTGGGCATCGGCCCGGATGGCAGCCCTCCCGATCTCGGCCTGGCTGGGATCACCGGGAAACGGCGCGACGAAGGAAAGTTCAAAGTGCCGACCCTGCGCGAAGTAGCCCGCACCGGCCCTTACATGCACGACGGCCGCTTTCACACCCTGGACGATGTGCTCGAATTCTACCGCAAAGGCGGCAAGCCGGGGCCGCACCTGGATTCGCGCATCGCGCCATTCTTTCTGGACGGTCCGGCCAAGGCGAACCTGCGGGAGTTTCTGCAATCGCTCAGCGGGGAGGGTTGGCAGCAGATCCAGGCGCCGGAGCATCTGCCGCAATGAGGCGCGGCCGGGCGGCTATCGCGCCCCGAGTTTCAAGCGGCGTCCCACGATCATCTTGACCAGCAGATGATCGGTTGCTCCGGTCACGCCGACGCCGCCCGCGAAATTGAACTCCCAGTTAGGCCCGAGGTTCAGGTCAAGCGCCGGCATGATGGCTTGCTGCTGGGCGCCCACCGGATCGAAACCGGTGATCGAGCCGACCGCGCCGTAGTATTCAATGCCCACGGTGACTCTCCTGGTGACGTCGTAGCTCGCTTTGGCGTTGGGCGCGAAGGTGACTCCCTTGCTCACCTCGAGCCCGTGGAAAGACCGGTCCATCGCGGGGTTGAGGCTCCAATACCAGCGGCCCAGCTGCTTGTCCACGATGGGCCGGATCTCCCAAGTCCAGGTGTCGGTGGAGTAAGACCGCCGCTGGTAGCCGATTTCCGTCGAGATACTGACATTGACGGGCCAATGCCAGGCTTCCGGAATGCGGACGCGCGGGCGAATATGATCCCCCACCCACTGGTAACCTTCGCTCGCACGGTAGCTCATGAAGACATAGAAGCCGGTTTCGAACCACTGCGTGAAGCCTTGCGTGATCTCAATCGTCTCATGCAGAGCGTGCTCATCCGCGCGAACGCCGTCCACGCTCGCTTTCGATCCTTCAAAAGTGAAATTGGAATGCAGCTCGAGCATGGTGCGACCGGGAGGGACCAGTTCAGAGCCGTATACCTGCACCTCATAGTTGCCCTGCGCGCGAAGCGCCGCACCGGCGTGCAGGCACAGAAGCAAGACGGGCAGGAAGCGGACTCGCCGGAGAGAATGGGGCAGGAGCGTGATTTGGGAACTCACTGCCGCCAGTGTAATGCAATGCCCCGGCGGCCGGCGGGAGAATTTCGCGCGCTCCGGGCTTTCGCGCGGGGCCCGGTATTTCCTACTGTTCGAAGCGGAGGCAGGCGCGGCCCAGATAGATCTCGTCGCCGGAGCGGAGTTTTTCGCCGCGGCGGTTGCCGGCGGGGACGTCAAGCGAGCGGCCATCGCGGAATACGCGCGTGCCGAACTCGCTCTCGTCGTCAGCGATGCGGTATTCGCCGGCCGCGCATTTGATGTGCGCGTGCTTGCGCGACACGGTACTATTGGCCTCGTCTTCCCCCTCGAGGAACACCACGTCATTGCGGCGCACGATGCGCTGTTCGGCGTCGGTCAACTCCGCCATGCGGCCGATGTTGGTGCGCGGTTTGGAAATCGTGTAGGTTTCGCGCTCCGCTTTTCCCTTCACCACCACCAGGCTGGCCGGCGCGGGCGGCGCGGCCGGTACTGGCGGCGCCGAGCCGTATTCGATGCGGAACGCGCCCTCACCGGATTCGGCGGTCCGGACATCGACGGAAAAAGCGCGCGCCACCTGGCAGCCGGCGCTCTCGAGAGCCTGCCGGATATCGCCGGCCAGGCGCGCCTCTTCAGCGAAGGCCGCAGTGTACAGGGCGCGGCGGTCCGCATCGGCGGAAATCAGCGTGACCGACACCAGCGAGTAGGGAAAGATGCGCTTGCCGCGCGCGGCGGTCTGGACCTTGGTCTCGATTTCCTCGAGGATGGCGCGGTGCACCAGCAGCAGCTCATCGGATTGCGCGGCGCCGAAGACGCGTTCGGTCCATTTGCGGAAGCCGCGTTCGATGGTCTTCTCGAAATCGGAAAACAGTCTCATGGCTGAATGAGGCCCAATTGCAGCGCCGCTTCGACGATCTGGGCGGCGGCTGGTGCGGCGGCGGTACCGCCGTACACTCCATTTTCCACCAGGATGGAGAAGGCGATTTTACGCGCGCCGGTGCCATAGGGAGCGAAGCCGATGAACCAGGCGTGCGAAGGCGCGTTGGCCAGCTCTGCGGTACCCGTCTTTCCGGCGATGGGCACGGACGCCGCCGCGCGCGTTCCGGTGCCGGAGGTCACCACTTCGCGCATGAACTTCGCCAGCGTAGCGGCGGCATCGGCGCTGAGCACCGGCTGCGGCGGAGCAATTCGCGAGTTGGTTTCGTCGGCGATCCACCGGCCCTGCGGCATGGCGCCGCCAGTGGCCACGGCGGCGGCCACACGCGCCATCTGGAACGGCGAGGCCACTACCTGCCCCTGCCCGTAGGAAGACTGCGGCAGCGACTTGCGCAACTGTGCGGCGGTGGCCGGCGAGGCCACGGAGATGCCGAGCAGGCCGGCGGTTTCAAGCAGCGGCCCGGCGCCCACAGCGTACGTGCCCAGCTGCGCGAAGTAGGCGTTGCAGGAGACGACGATCCCGCGCTCCATGTTAACCGTTCCGTGCGGCGTCTTATCCTGAATATCGTCGCGGATGGGACGCTTCGACTCTTTGATGTAGTTGCCCACACGCCCATCGGGGAGGCGAATACACTGGTAAGTCTTATCGGCGAGCCGCGGATCCTTGCGCAGCGCGGCCATGGCCGTGACCACTTTGAAAGTGGATCCGGGCGGGTAAAGGCCAAAGCGGGCGCGGTCGAGGAATGGATTGGACCGCCCACCTTGAGATTCGGCCGGCGTGTTGTCGGGCGGCAACGGCAGGCTGACGGCGGCCAGCAGGTCCCCGGTGGCGGGATCGAGCACTACGGCAGCGCCTTTGTCCAAATTCTCCTTCTGCAGCGCGGCGCGCAGGACCGCCGCCACGCGGACGGTAAGCCGGGCGTCGATCGACATCCGAATGTCGCGCGGCCGGTCGAGCACGCGGCGCACCTCGGGGCTCGCCGGATGGTAGCGATGCAGTACCAGGGGCACCAGTTCGCGGTAATCGTAGCGGATGATGCGCTCGCGCACGCCGGTCTTCGGGTTCTGGACTTCCACCAGCGTGGGACGATCGTCATAGCCGCGCAGCCGGCGCGCCGAATCGCGCTCCACAAACGCGGTGTTGCTGGCGCCCCAGCGGGTGCGGGAGCGAAGGTCGCCCAAGAGGTCGAACATCAGGCCGCCGAAGGGATAGTAGCGGCTATCGGTGCGGATGCAGGCGCGATCGATGTCAATGCCGAGCGCGGCGTACTCGGCGCGGTGTTTCTCCAGCTCGCTCCAGTCGCTCGAGGCCAGTGGCAGGCCGTTCCGGTCGTAAATGGCGCCTTTGGGAATCTGCCGCATCACATCCTGGAAGCGGGGGTTGTATTCGAAGCGGCGCGCGCCGTCGGCCTCCACAACCAGGGTCCCCTCGCCCATGATGGCGGCCGGGTGCAGCACCTCGACCCACGCGGCCTTGCCCAGCACCACGGCGCCCGCCGCGGCCAGAACGATGCCCGCCACGGCCACCGGCGCGCGAAATGGCGCGCGGGCATCGTCCGGTTCGCCGCGGGGGCTCGTGCCGCGCCGCGCGGAAATGGATTCAAGGATGCCGATCACCAGGAAATTCGCCAGCAGCGCCGTCCGGCCGTAACTCAGGAACGGCGTCACCACGCCGGAAAGCGGAGCTACGCCCAGCGCCCCGGCTGCAATCAGCAGGAGCTGTAACGCCGTGGCGACGCCCAGTCCGGCGGCGAGGAAGAACTGGTAATCCGAGGCGGCGCGCAGCGCGATGCGCAGGGCGCGCCACACGATGAATCCATACAGGCCAAAGGCCGCGGCCACGCCCAGGAAGCCCCATTCCTCTCCCAGCGCGGAGAGAATCAGATCGGTGTGCGCCGCGGGCACGAATTGCGGGTCGCCGAGGCCGATGCCCATGCCGGAGACCTGGCCGGTGGAAAAGGCCCACAGCGATTGCGCCAGTTGGTCGCCGCCGTGAATGAGGTTATCCCAGGGCGAAAGCCACATCGAGACGCGCTCGCCAACGGTGTGCGGCACTCCCAGGAAAAAACCGGCTACGAAACCGAGCACCACCAGCGCCAGTCCGATGACAGGTACAAACGCGCTGGCGCGCGCGATGCCGTAGAGAGACAGAAAAAGGCAGCAGAAGACCAGCGCCGGACCCATATCCCGCTGGAGGAAGAAGAATAACAGGGAAAGCACGACGCACGCGGCGGCAGGCAGGGTGTATTCCAGCGGCGGAATATCGAGGTGACGGGTGAGCCCCGCCACGGAGGCCCGGGTTTCGCGCGCGTGCCGCAGCACGTCCCAGCGCCGCGCAAAGTAGCCCGCGAGAAAAAACACCAGCAAGAGGCGAATGATTTCCACCGGCTGGAAGCCGAAGAGATTGACCCTGGCATCGCTCGTCCCCGGACCGGAGCCGAACGCGATCAGCAGCGCGGAAAGAACGAAGCTGGCCAGCAGAGGCACGAAGCTCAGCCCGCCGGTGAGGCGTTCGAAATCGACCAGAGCCGCTGCGGCCATCAGCACGCAGCCGAGCGCCGCGCCCTGCGCGAAATCCGCGAACAGCAACTGGTCGCGCAGGGGATCGCGCAGGCTGATCATCAGCACCAGCCCGACGCCGGTGAGCATGACGAGCGCCGGCAAGAGCGATGAATCGCCGCCGAAACCGCGCACGCTCCAGACCGCGTTCACCAGCAGGAAAGCGGCGAAGAAAACCGCGACCCAGATCTCGAAGGAACGCCGGAATTCTTCCGGTTGGCGCACCACCAGCGACGGTTTGAGCAGGCGCAGCTGGTCGCCGGTGATGAGCGGCATGGATTCGCGCGTATTGAGCCGGTCGCGCAAGGTCTGCAAGCCGCGGCCGGCGATTTCCTGGCGCGTGACGCGAATGCGCGCGATGGCGCCGACGTTGGCCAGGCTGCCGGCGATGTTGTAGATCTTGCGCGCGACCAACTCGCGCACAGCCGGATCGGGATAAAGAGTGAGGATGGGCAGCAGGTCTTCGCGGGCGGTGAGCGCGTTGAGATTGACGATCTGTTTGGCGGCGAAGGCCTGTTCGGCGGCGGGGAAGCCGGCCGTCTTGGCGCGCCAGGCAAACCACAGCGCAGCGGCGACGAAGAGGCCGGCGGCGACCATCCATAGCAGCTCGCGAATGCGCCAGCCGGGGCGCCTGAAAACGCCGGGTCCGGCGCTCGCGCGGTTGGCGGCACTGCTGCGCGTGACCGGCATGCTACCGGGTTGCTTCCCAACTGCCGCGGGCGATCGCGAAGACCAGCGGGGCGGGCGCGTTCGCCTGCCAAACGCAGCATTGGCCGGGTTCGCGGGACGCTCTGCTCATTGCTCTTCGGCGCCTCCGGAATCGCCAATCCGTGCCAAGCGCGTGTTGACACTTTGCAGGCTGGTTTCGACGCGCACAATGCCGATACTGGCATTGCCGTAAGGCGCGACACTCTGGTACAGGTCGAGCGCATGGCGGTAATCGGCGGCGGCGCGCTCCACTTCGTCCTTTTCCTGCGGCAGGCCGCGAACGTTGCGCGAATCCCAGAAGGTGCGGTCGGCGCGGTCGCGGTAGCCATCGGCCAATTGCAGCTTGTCGCGATTGGCAAGCGCGTAGCCACGGTCCTCCGCCTCGCTCAACGCGGCGGCCGCCTTGTCGATGTCCCGCAGGTTGTAGTAAACCCGCGCCAGCCCGAGCTCGGGATCGGGCGAACCGGGCAGCAGGCGTTCCGCCTCGCTGAAGTTCTCCGCCGCGGCCTGCAGTTGCCTGGCATCGTGATGAGCGGCGCCATTGATGCGGGCCACATGCCCTTCCGCCACACGAAGCTCGCCGCGCACGTGGTCGTCCGGATCCATCGCCAGGGCGCGCGTCAGGGCATTGCGGGCACGTTCCCAATCCTTTTCATAGACGGGTTGGCCGTCGGCCTGGCGATACGCGCTGATCACGCGATCGGCTGTTTCCACCAGTTTCTCCTTGACCGCTTTTCGCGGTGAGTACAAGAGAAGAGACGAAGGGTTGTGCCGGGAAAGTTCCGTCCAGCGGCTCCAGATCTGGTCGGGATCGGTGACCTGCTCGGCCTGGATGTCGCGCTTGAGCTGCTGGCCATGCTGGTACATCAGGTAATTGGAGAGGATCTCCCATCCGCCGTATAGAATCGCCGCGGCCGCCAGAAGCACCACGCCGCGCATGACCGAGCCGAAAGCGGCGCGCGGCCGCTTGGGAAGCTGGCTTGACGCGGCAGGCCACTTCTGCGGCGGAGCTTTCCGTTTGGTCTCCGGCGCCGGCGGGGTGGTGCGGCGGGTCGAGTCATCCGGCTCGCGCCGCTGGGTCCGCCGCGTGGCCTCCATGTCCTCGGCAACGGCCCGCACCGGCATGCCCTGGCGGAATGCGAGCAGGTCGTCGGCCAACTCGCGCGCCGATTGGTACCGCTGCGTGGAGTCCGGCGCGGTGGCTTTCATGAGGATGCGGCGCAGCGGGTCCGGGCAGGGATCGGGCGCGGGAGGCGGCGGGATGCGCGAGCGAATCATGCTCTCGAGGCGCTCGGTGGATTCCGCGTGATACGGCTGCATGCCGGTGACCATCTCGTAGAGCATGACGGCCAGCGACCACAAATCGGAAAGCGCATCCACTTCCCCCAGATCCAGCCGTTCCGGCGACGCGTAAGGCACCGAGCCGAATTCGTTGTGCGTCAGCCGGCGCGAGAGCGAGAGCGCCTTGGCGATGCCGAAATCGAGCACGCGCACTTCGCCCTTGTTGTCGATCCGGATGTTCTTCGGCTTGATGTCGCCGTGAATCACGCCGCGGAATTCCTTGCCGTCGATCGAAGCTTCCAGACTGTGGGCGTTAGCCAGCGTTTCGGCTACCGCGATCGCGGTATCGGCGGAGAATTCAATCTCGAGCCGGCCGCGCCGCATCAACTCGGCGAGATCCTGCCCATCGATGTACTCCATGGCAACGTAGAAGTAATTCTCCAGATCGCCGGCTCCAAACACGCGGACCACTCTGGGGTCCACGGCCGCCAGCCGGGCCTGCAGCTCCGCGCCACGGCGCTCGGCTTCGATGGACTCGATGGTATCGACGTCGGAACTGTGCTCGATCAGTTTCAGCGCCACCGTCTGCCCGTTTTCGGTATCCCCGGCGAGATAGACATCGGCCATGCCGCCGCGGCCCAGCTTGCGGCGGATTTCGTACTTGCCGATGCGCCGGTCGGCTGGGGCGATCATTGCTTTCTTGCTCCCGGCCGCGGGACTGCGGGTTTCGCATCGAGCAGGAAATTCTGCTCGCGGACGGCGTCCATCCTGATCTCGGCCGGCAGTTGGAGCGTGCTCTTGTCGAACACATTGCCGGTGAGCGAAAGCGCGGCGCCGTCGCGCGCCGCGAGATTGGCGCCGTGGTTATGCAGGAACGAATTGTGCGACAGCCACAGCCAGCCGGGGCCGGAGGCCAGCAGTCCATCGGCCAGCGAATCGCGCACGGTGCAGGCGCGCATCGCCAGCCTGCTCGAGCCGCGAAGCTCAATACCGATGGTGGCGCCTTCAATTTCCGTATCGTCGATTTCGAGGCTGGAATTCACCAGCAGAATCCCCTGGGGAAGCGGCGCCTGCGGGTCGGCGAGAATGCGCAATCCTTCGATGCGCACGCCGCGAACGTCGTCCGCCAGCACGGCCGGTCCCGTGGCTCCGCGCGCGAGACGCAGAATGGCGCGCGCGCCACTCGCCAGTTCGGCCGATTGGCCGCCGCGAAAGGTCACGCCGGACTTCAGCCGCACCGGTTGATGATACTCTCTTCCGGCGGCGAATTGAACGATGTCGCCGGGTTGCGCTTCGGCAAGAACCTGGGAGAGCGATTCGCCGGGAACTCCGGGCGGCACATCGGCGGAGGAGTCACTGACGTGGAGAACCCGCGGCGCGGGTGCAGGTATGGACTTCGCAGGCTGGTAGGTGCGCAGCGCGAGCACGGCAACCAATGCCAGCAAAAGGGCGCCGGCAGCCACCGGCACGATGCCGCGGGCGCGAAACCCCTGGCGCGGAACCGCGACGCCCGAGGCGGTGAATTGCGGCCCCTCCACCAGAAGCACCGTGACATTATCCTTGCCGGCCGCCATGTTGGCTGCGTCAATCAACTGGCGCACGGCGGCCGCGGGATCGCCCGCATTGCGCTCCACCAGCAGGCGGGTGTAGTCGGCGGTCACCTGGTCGCTGAGACCATCGGTGCAGAGAAGCAGTGCGGCGTCGGGCTCGAATCGCACGTGCTCGATATCGATGAAATCGGCGTCGTCCGGCGCATGTTCCTCGCTTCCTACGTCGCGAAAAACTTCATTGCGGCGCGGATGGCGCATGGCTTCGATCTCGGAAAGCTCGCCCGCATCTTCGCGCGCGCCTACCGGCGAATGGTCGTGAGTGATCTTGCGGATCGCGCCGCGGCGGATCTCGTAGAGCCGGGAATCGCCCACGTGCCCGACCACGGCCGAGCTATCCTCCACTACGGCGAGTGTCAGCACGCACGCCATGCCGTGCCATTGCGGGTTGGATTCCGCTGCGCGCAGGATTTCGTTGTTGGCCATGGTGATGGCCTCGCGCACGCGCTGATCTACCGTGCCGGTCTGGCGCTCGAGGCGGGTGCGGATGCGGTCGACGGCGATTTCCGCGGCTTTTTCGCCCGCCGCCTGCCCGCCAATGCCATCCACCACCAGGAAAATGCCGCGCTCGGCATCGATGTGCCAGGCATCTTCATTGTTGCGGCGCACGCGGCCGGGGTCGCTGGCGCCCGCGTATTTCAGCATCGTGTTAACCATGCGCGGTGCTTCGGAAGTCCAGGAAGCAGACGCCGGCCAGGCCCAGACGCGCCTTGTCGGGCAGGGGCGCTTCCACGTTGCGATCGCGTTTCTCGGCGCCGGTCACTTCAATGCTCGAGGGCGCGGCGACACCGTCGATGGTGGTGCCCAGTCGGCTCAGATCCTTCAGGAAAAACTTGCCGCTTTCCGGATCGCGCCGCAGCCGGAAGTGCTCGCGCGAAACATCGGGCAGCGTGTCGAGTTTCAAATCCGTCCAATAATCGCGCCCCCCGCGCCCCACGACGATTTCGTTCTTGGTCATGTAGAACGTCTTGCGTTCGCCGCGATCGTCATACTCAATCGCGGCAAACGCGCCATCGGGAGCCGGCGCCGGGGCCGTCGGCGCCGCATGCGCCGGCTGATAGGACGATTCGGCGCTCGCCGCCGTCCCCGCCATGCGCCGCGTAGCGATGCGCTTGGTCATGCTGCCCGCGCCGAATTCCTCCTTGGCGGGAAGCGCCAGTTCGGAATAGATGACGATGTCGCCCGCATCCACGTCGTCGTCCGTATTCTCGAGAATGCGGATCTGCCATCCGCCCTCGGGAGCGCTCACTTTGGGCTCAGCGCGGCGCGCCAGTTTCAGCCGCGCGGCCAGCCCGCCGCGGTTGAGTGACTCCAGTTCCGCATCGAGCGCGCGGCGCGACTCATCGATGATGCGCGGAACGATACCGAGCAGCCGCTGCATATCGTCCGGGTGCAGGTAGACGTGATAAATGGCCGGCGGGAGCGTGGAGTAATGCAGAGGCTCGAGGCCTTCCCGCATGTTGCGCACAATTTCCAGGATTATGTCCCGCGCAGTGGCGGATCGAGCGGCAGCAGGGCGGTCCATAGCGGCCTTATAACGAGTTTAGCAGCCAGGGAAAGGGGCATAGTGCGCCATCGTGGCGCAGCCGGCCCTCTCTCAACGCGGCGCTACACTTGAGTGGAGATGCCGGGCTCGATCAACGCCGCCAATTGCCTGACGGCGCTGCGCCTGCTGCTGACGCCGCCCATCGTGGCCGCAATGTGGACGGGCCGGCATGGACTGGCGCTCGCGCTGTTCATGCTGGCGGCGGCCACCGACGTGCTCGACGGCGCGGCCGCCCGCCGCTTCCAGCAGACCACCGCCCTCGGCGCCTACCTGGATCCGATCGCCGACAAGTTCCTGTTGGACGCCATGTTTCTGGCCATGGGCGGCGCGGGAATGGTTCCGTGGTGGTTTGTCGCCATCGTCGTAGGCCGCGACCTCTATCTCCTGCTCGCGGCCGCGATCCTCGTCCGCTGTACCAGGCGCCGCAGCTTTCCACCCAGCGTTTGGGGAAAAGCGTCCACATTCGTCCAGATCATCACCGCGATTGCCTCGCTTGCCGCCGGCATGTTGGGCCATTCGAATCTGTGGATTCCGGCGGCGGCGCTGGTCTGGATCTCGGCAGTGCTTACGATTGGCAGCGGCGCTGAGTACACCTGGCGGGGAATCGAAATCGCGCGCGCGCATTGACGCACCGGATGGTCCGGAGTAGTCTAAAGGAAGAACGGGGTTTCGCGGATGACTCGCTACCTGCCAGCGCGCCATTATCTTTGGTTTGCGATTGCCGCGCTCGCGTTGGGCGGGTTTTCCACATGGCGTGCAATGGTTTGGGAGCCCACCTCCTGGGCCGGCATTGTATTTGCTTTCCTGCCCGCCATCCTGTTCGTTCTTACTGCCAGCCTGCTGCTGGTGCTGGCCTGCCGGCCACCAATCGAAGTCCACGAGGGGTATCTTTCGATCGGCCGCAAGGTGATTCCCTGGATGGATATTCGCCGCCTGGACCGGACCGGGTGGGTATCGCCGCTGGTGGTGCGCATCACTCTGTTCGACGATTCGCGCCAACTCCTGCTTTACCCGGGCGATCAGGACGCCTGCAACGCCTTGCTGCGGCACCTGCGCCGCTCCTCGCGCGATGCGCTGATCGACGGCGTTCCGTACCGGCAGTATTGGGGCGAGGTGCTGGCCCCGGTGACCGAGCCGCGCCAGGAATTGCCGCCGCGGTTCCGCATTCTGCGGCCGGAAGACGAAGCCGAGGTTGAGCGTCTCTATCAGCGGCTCAAGACGGTCGGCAACCTGGACCAGAAGAATTCCGCGGACGAGAAATAGTCTGTGGCCCGCCGCCGGCTGGTTGTGCTGCGCATTGTCATAGTGTTTTTCGTTCTGGCGCTGGCGGCGTATCTTTCCCGCACTCTGTGGCTGGGCGCGCTCGGCCGCGCTCTGGTGGAGGATGACGGGCCGGCGAAGGCCGACGCCGTGGCGGTTCTCGGCGGCGACCCCTGGGGGATGCGCCTGGAAACCGCGGCGCGGCTGGTGCGCGAGGGCTTCGCTCCCGTGGTGCTGATCAGCGGCTCTCCGGGGCCGTACGGAACCAACGAAGCCGATCTCGCGATTGCGTATATCGTCCGCCGGGGTTACCCCGTAGACTGGTTTGTCCCCCTGCGCAACGAGGCGATGTCCACGCGCGAAGAGAGCTTCCTGCTGTTGCGCGAGTTGCGCCAGCGCAATCTCCACAGCGTGATTCTGGTAACCAGCGATTTCCACACCGCCCGCGCCGCACGAACTTTCCGCGCCACCGAGCGTGCCCTGGGCTGGAGCCTCGAGCTGCGCATGGTGGCCGCTCCGGACCGCTATTTTCATGCCGCCACCTGGTGGCGAAACCGGGAAAGCTGCAAAATCACACTGGGCGAGTGGGAGAAAACCGTCGCCAACGCGCTTGGCATGTAAGCATAATTT
>Ga0335078_10001662_pt1 | contig 33519 bp, 21 predicted proteins | sample Lox_Sample_32_FD_206711 | JGI IMG/M metagenome (GOLD analysis project Ga0335078, IMG submission 206711) | Soil microbial communities from Loxahatchee National Wildlife Refuge, Florida, United States - Lox_Sample_3.2 | ecosystem: Environmental > Terrestrial > Soil > Wetlands | place: USA...
CACGCTAACGCCGCACCGGGACGCGTGCGCTCGGGCCGGTGCCCGGCGAGAAGGGATGAAATATACCTTCTCGCCGGAACGGGATACGGGAAGGACTTCTCCGGACCCCGGCCTTTCAGCCTCTGTAGGAGCGACTGGGAGCCTGTTCATCATTCTTTGCAGTCGAGGATGGTGAACGATATGCGATGGGCACTACTCGTGGGCGTTCTAGGGCGATACTACGGAACTGATACCAAAGATTGCCGCCTGGCCCGGCGTACGAGCGCCTAACAACAGCGGCATAGATTGGATCCTGCATCCTGATCTTGTGCGCACGCGGCAGGTTCCAGAAGGGTATTCCAGGGCTCAAGTGATGGTCCAGGTGATAGCCTTCCTGATGAATACTGAAGAAGCGGCGCGTGATTGGACCGACAGCCCGATGCCGGGTAGCTTCGATATCCAGTTTCGCAGTGGCGGGATAAGGGAAATGCTCAAGCAGTTCCAGATACCAATTCACTACCGGAAAGCCCAAGAAAAGAGGCGCATACCAGAACAGTACGACCTTGGTCCAGCCAAATACCAAGCAGCACGTCACGGTGAGAATGACGACGAACAACGAGAGTCTTGCGAGCTCTCGCCTATCCGCATCCTTATAGAAAAGCCGCATAAGGATGAGCCGCCGAATCAGTGTTATCTGAGAAACGATAAGTGGCAGCACGAGGTAACGTGCGATGAATTGCATTGACGGCCACGGCTCATAAAGGCCCGCTCGGATATGATCCCGCAAGTCGGGGTCTCGGGCCGGATCGCCAAAATGTCCATGATGATCCTTTACATGGCTAGCGAAGTAGGCACTGTACGATTGGAGGATCAAGTAGCCAGAAAGATAGGTTCCAAGGAGGAGGTTCAGTCTCCTATTCTGGGCAAGAGTTCTGTGTGCCGACTCATGTAGGAGGGTAGCCGCTGCACGCTGGCGAACAGCGATGATTGGGAACGTGAAGATAATGTAGGTGACCCAGAAAAACCCAAAATGTCCACTCTCCTCCGCTGCGAGGATAGCTGCAAGAATCCAGGTTACGTCTTCGACCCAAGCAAGCAGGCCATGCCAGTTGTCGACTTTATGGAGTTCTCGAAGTTGGGTCCTGATTTCAGGAGAAAACCGGTAACCACGCAGACGCACCACCGCTAGAGCGGCGTTAGGTGTCTCTGGAACGCTACCTCGGCGTGCGTAGCTGGCATCGGCCGCAACGCCAGTATCGATAACCTCAGTTGGCTGTTGAGGATACTGTGCTCGGCTCATGCGCTAGGTCCCCGTATCCCCATCAGCGGCGATCAGCGGCGATCAGCGGCGACGACTGTCACCGCAACGGGAAAATTGATGATATTAAATCCTTGCTGCCTTGCCGCAGTCAAGACCGCTGCCAGTAAGATCCTTGAATTTTTCTTGAGGCAAGAGCGGTTTTTGTTGATCGAGTGGCTAGGTTTACCCCACGGTGCACGCCTTAATATCTCTCGCCTATTCTCCCAGCCAACTTCCTTGATCATCAAAACAGTTCAGACAACATCGGCGCTGGTCGTGAGGCTCTGCGCCAATTCGATGGATGCAGTCAGGCGGCCGGCCAAGATTCGCGTCTCCAGCGTCAGTCGTTCAGGACTCTTGAAATTATGACCTCACGCGACAGCGGGGGCTGGAATGTGCTGTTCGACGCCTGCGGGGCCCGCAGGACGTGCCGGGCGGGTGGGCGGCCGGATGCCGCCGCCGCCCTTCCCCCGCCCGCGCTCACGTGACCGGCTCGCCGCCGACGTAGTCCGGTGCGGCTGGCGAGACGAGGGCCTTAGGTCCCGTCCTCCGGGAAGCTCGTCCCCTTGACCTGCCCATATGTGACAGGTGACCATGTCCGTGTGGCGCGTGTGACTAGTGCACCGCATGAGTCGCCCGGTTCGTGTGTGGCATCAGGGCCGCGCCGTTCGCTACTGCCAGCGACGCTGTCAGGCTTCGGGGGTGCCATGGATCTGCAGACCGTCCGGGAGATCACCGGCGGAGCGCGAGTGGGAACGGACGCCAGCGCGCAGGCCGACTTCACCAGGCGGTCACGGCGGGCATTCGACCCCATCGCGCTCAAGTTGCGCTGTCCGCCGGCCGCCCCTGGGAGCGTCCGGCGCGCGTCGCTGATTGAGCGGCTCGCACGGGAGGAGTCCCGTCCGGTCGTCTCGCTTGTCGCGCCGCCTGGCTACGGCAAGACGACGCTGCTCTCGCAATGGTCCGGGCAAAGCGAACGGCCTTTCGCCTGGGTTTCTGTTGACGAGCGGGACAACAACCCGGGGATCCTGCTGATGGACATCGCGCGCGCACTCGACGCGATTGAGCCAATCGACGAACGGGTGTTTGACCTGCTCGCCGTGCCCGCGACCGCGGCGTCCGGCGGTGTGCTTGACGCGCTCAACTCGGCGCTTGAGTCGATGACCTCGCCGGTCGTGCTGGTCCTGGATGGCGTGCATGCCCTGTTCGCCCCGGAATGCAGGGCCGTGGTATCGGTGCTGGCCGATCGCGTGCGGGGAGGTTCCCGGCTGGCGTTGGCGAGCCGGTCACAGCCGCCGGTGCGGGTCGCGCCGCTGCGCGCGGCGGGCAGGATCATCGAGCTCGGGCCCAAGGACCTGGCGCTGAGCCACGGTGAGTCGGCGTCGGTCCTGCGCGAGGCGGGGATCTCGGTCGGCGAGGACGAGGTGGCCGAACTGCACCGGCGGACCGAGGGATGGCCCGCCGGGCTTTACCTGGCGACCCTGTACCTACGGGAGGAAGGTGGCGCCGGGACCGCGGTCGCCTCCTTCGGCGGTGATGACCGGCTGGTCAGCGAGTACGTGGAGTCGGAGTTCCTGGCACGGGTCTCGGGCCGGCAGCGGGACTTCCTGACCCGGACGTCGGTGCTTGAGCGCCTGTGCGCACCGTTGTGCGAGGCGGTGCTCGGCCGGCCCGGGTCCGCTGACGCCCTAGCCGAGGTAGTACAATCGAATATCTTGCTGACCCCGCTTGATGACCGGTGCGAGTGGTATCGCTACCATCACCTGTTCCGCGACATGCTCCTGGCGGACCTGGAACGCCTGGATCCCGACCTGATGCCCGTGCTACGGCGCCGCGCTGCGCAGTGGTGCCTGCGGAACGGCCTGCGGGAGGAGGCGCTTGAGTACTTCATCGCCGCCGGCGATGTCGACGCGGCCGCCTGCCTGGTTGAGAGCCTCGGGGTACAGGCGTGCCGGCAAGGCCGGAGCGTGCCGGTCTGGCGCTGGCTCCGCTGGCTGGAGGACCGGGACGAGATCGAAAACCGGCCCATGGTCACGCTGCTTGCCGCGCTGGTGTCCGCGCTGACGGGCAGGCCGGCCCGGGCCGAGCGGTGGGCCGCCGCGGCCGACCGCCAGCGGAACGGTAACCAGGCGCGGCGGGGCGACCCCGCGGATGAGGCGTGGGCGGGCGTCGTCCGGGCCGTGCTGTGCCGGCGCGGGGCCGAGCGGATGCGCGCCGACGCCGACGAGGCCGCGCGCAGGTTCGCGACGATGGGTGCCAAGGCGCCGGAACCCGCGCTCTGGCAAGGGATCGCACATGTGCTGACTGGTGACCTCAATGGCGGTGACGCATTCCTGGCGACCGCGGCAAGCATCGCGCGACAGGCCAGCGCGCCCAGGCTGCTGGTGACCGCGCTGTGCGAGCGGTCGCTGCTCGCGATGGCGCGCGGCGAATGGAACAGGGCCGAGGCCCTGGTCAGGCAGGCGGGCACCGAGCTGGCACCGGCCGCGATCGACGGGACCTTCGTGATGCCGCTGGCCTGCGCGGTGCAGGCGCGGGCGGCCGTGCACCGGGGAGACGTCCCTGTGGCGCGCCGCAAGCTCAGGGACGCCGCGAGGCTGCGGCCCGAGCTGACCCGGGCGCTGCCCTACCTGGCCGTGCAGGTCGGGATCGAGCTCATCCGCGTCCGCATCGCGCTCGGCGACCTGGCAGCCGCGCACGAGCTGATGCGGGACGTCGATAAGCTGCTTAGCCGCCTGGACGGCATGGGAACGCTGGCCGGCCAGGCCGCGGAGCTCCGGGCCCGGCTCTCGGCGGATCCCGGTTCTGTGGCCCGCGGGGCGCCGGCGCTGTCCCGTGCCGAACTGCGCCTCCTGCCGGCCCTCGCTACCCACCTGTCGTTCCCTGAGATCGCCGAGGAAGTGCTCCTGTCCAGGCACACCGTCAAGTCGGAGGCGATTTCGATCTACCGGAAGCTGGGCGTCGGCTCGCGAAGCCAGGCGGTGGCGCGGGCGCGGGACCTTGGCCTCCTCCATGAGCGAGGATGACCGGCTCGCTGTCCAGCCCGGCAGCGTGCCTCGCCTGGCGCTGATCGACCGGCTGAGGCAGGCCACGTCGCGCCCGGTGATATCGGTGGCCGCGCCGGCCGGGTACGGCAAGACGACCATGCTGTCGCAGTGGGCCGAACGGAGCGACCGGTTGTTCGCGTGGCTAACGGTGCGCGAGGGGGACAACGACCCGCAGGTGCTGCTTGCCCATATCGCGGCGGCGCTCGACGCGCTGGCGCCTGCCGGCCAGCCGGCGTCCGGCTTGCTTGCCGCCCCGGGCAATTCGGTGCCCGGCTCGGTAGCGTCCGTGCTCGGGCCGGCCCTGGCGTCGATGACCACACCGATGGCCCTGGTGCTTGACGACGTGCACGTGCTGCATGACCCTCGGTGCCGCGCCGCTGTTCTGGCGCTGGCCGACTATGTGCCCGGTGGATCGCACCTGGTTCTCGCGGGGCGGGACCGGCCGCCTGTACCTGTCGCGCGGCTGCGCACGGCGGGCAAGATCGTCGAAATCGGTCCCCGCGACCTGGCGCTAAGCCGGGCGGAGGCGGCATCGCTGCTGCACGAGGCGGGGATCTCGGTCGGCGAGTACGAGGTGGCCGAGTTGCACAGCCGGACCGAGGGGTGGCCTGCCGGGCTGTACCTGGCGGCGCTGTCGTTGCGGGCAGAGGGCTCGCAGACCGACGCGGTGGCCTCCTTCAGCGGCGAGCAGGCCCGCGTGCGCCGGTACCTGGAAGCGACGTTCCTGACCCGGATATCCCCTGCGCAACGGGCGTTCCTGACCCGGACATCGGCGCTGCAGCGCATCTGCGGCCCGCTGTGCGACGTGGCGCTGCGACGACGCGGTTCCGCCGCGACCCTGGCCGACCTGGCGCGGTCGAACCTGCTTCTCGTGCCGCTTGACCGGCGCGGTACCTGGTACCGCTACCACCATCTGCTCCGCGACTTGCTGCTGGCGGAGGTGACGGACCTGGAGCCCGAACTGGTCCCCGTGCTGCGGCGGCGCGCCGCCGCCTGGTGCCAGCGGAACGGCCTGCCCGAGGAGGCGCTTGAGTACTCCATCGCGGCAGAAGACGCTGACACGGCCGCTGCCCTGGCGGCGGGACTCGTGGTGCGGGCCCGCGGGCAGGGCCGGGTCGCCACCGTCCAGCGGTGGCTCAGGTGGCTGGATGACCGGGGCCAGATCGAGAAACGGCCGATGCTCGCGGCGCTGGCCGGCATCGTGTCCGCGCTGGCGGGGCGGACGGCCGAGGCAGAGCGGTGGGCCGACGCGGCCGACCGCTGCCGGCGCGATGGCAGCGCGGTGAGGGAGGAGGATCCGGCCGCAGAAGCCTGGGCCGCCGTGCTACGGGGCATGCTGTGCCGGGGCGGGATCGCGCAGCTGCGTGCCGACGCCGACGAGGCGGCGCGCTGGTTCGCCGCGGCGGGCGGCAAGGCGCCGCCCGTCGTCGCGCTTGAGCAAGGGATCGCCCGGATCCTTTCCGGTGACCTCGACGGCGGCGATGCGTTCATCGAAGACGCGCTCGGCGGAGCGGAAGCCGATGCGCACGAGGTTTCGGCGATCGCGCTGTGCGAGCGGTCGCTGGTGGCGATGGCGCGTGGTGAATGGAGCCGGGCCGCCGCCCTCGGCGGACAAGCGCGCGCCGTCTTGCGCGAGGCCGGGATCGCGGAGAGCTACCTGACGCCCCTGGTCTGCGCGGTGCTCGCGCGCAGCGCCCGCCACGCGGGAGACATACCTGCGGCGCGCAGGGAACTGGCCAGCGCGCAGCGTGCCAGGCAGCTGCTCGCCGACGCCATCCCCCCGCTGGCCGTTCAAGCCCAGATCGAGCTTGCCCGCGTCTGCATCGCACTCACCGACGTGGAATGCGCGAAGACGCTGCTGCGGGAGGCCGGCACGCTGCTCGGGCGCCGGCCAGGCATGGGAACCCTGACCACCGAGGCCGAGGCGCTGCTCGCTCAGCTGTCCGGGCAGCGCGAGCTGATCGTTCCCGGTGCCCTGCCGCTGACTGCCGCCGAACTGCGCCTGCTCCCTGTCCTCGCCACCCACCTGTCGTTCCGTGAGATCGCCGAGCAGCTGGGCCTGTCCAGGTCCACCGTCAAAGTGGAGGCGACCTCGATCTACCGCAAGGTCGGCGCCGCCTCGCGGCATGAGGCCGTCACGCGGGCACGGGACCTCGGCCTCCTCGACGGGTGACCGGCGGTGCCGTCGGGGCAGCAAATCATCCCATCTGGACAATGCGCGGGCCTGGCGGTCGGCGGTCCAATGAAACGGTGACGACCCGGGACAGCGGTCCAGGTGATGCCGTTGCCCGGCGCCGGCCGTGATTTTCGCGGCCGGCATCGAGAGGGGGCTGTTGTCATGAGCAGCGCACAAGAGCACCGGCCATCGTACGACCAGCAAACCGCTCCGGCACCCGGGGTTCCTGTCCCGCGGGCCGCCGATGATGAGGCCACGCCAGGGCGCGCCGAGTATGAACAGTACAACCGGTACGAAATGGACAGCACGGCCGGCTCCACGGGGCTTGCCGGGTGGCTGCTTATCCTCGGCGGCATGTGGAGCTTCTTCACCGGGCTCGCCATGGTGGTAAACGCGGCCTACTTCAGGTCGCTGTCGGGCTACGCCACGATCTCGCACTACGCGTACCAGTGGAACCTCAGCGGCTGGGGCTGGGCGAACCTCATCTTCGGCATCGTCGTGGTGGCGGTCGGCATAACCGTGCTCATGGGCCAGCCGTGGGCCCGGTGGGCGGGCGTCGCACTCGCGGTGATCGGCGCCGTCGGCACCTTCCTGTTCCTGCCGCTCTACCCGTTCTGGTCCATCCTGGTGATCGCCGTGGACGTCTTCATCATCTGGGCACTGTCGACCGCCCGCCGCCGCCAGGACACCTAACCCATCGTTCGGTACAGACAATCCGGTACAGACAGGAGTCAGATCATGGCCATAGGAAATGCACCGGTGCTCGAGGCACTGGCCGATGTCAACGACGTGTCACTGGAGCGGACAGAACTGGACCCGGCGCCGCTCATGCTCGTCCGGCTCGCGGCGCTTGTCGCGATGGACGCCCCGGCGTCGTCCTACCTGCTCCACCTCGGACCCGCGGCGGAGGCGGGCATGACCCTCGACCAGGCACAGGACGTGCTTGTCGCGGTGGCGCCGATCGTGGGGACCCCCCGGACGCTGGCGGCAGCCGCCAGGATCGTCGAGGCGCTCGGCCTGGCGATCGAACTGACGGGAGAGGACGAGGAGTACGACCAGGAATAATGGCCGAAGACAGCGAGCGCTAGCCGTTTCCAGAGGCAATTCGGGGGGCTGTGGCCAGGTTCGGGCCATATCATCGCGGCATGAGCCCGAGGCAGACAAGCATTGCCGTCCGCGTCATTGTGCTGGTAGCGGGTATTGCCATCGTCACGGCGGCGTGCGGCGGCGGCAGCGTCAGCACGAAGGCGACGACTGGCTGGGGCGGCTCGAACGCTTCTCCCGGTTCTTCTGGCGCGTCGCTGGCCACTGACGCCGCCGGGCTTGGCATCTACGACGGCGATTCAAGCCCGGCCGGCATTGAGACCGCCGCCAAGTGGCTCGGCTCGCCAAGCTCGATCAGGTACGCCCAGGACTTCATCGACGCCACGGACTGGTCGCATATCAGCGATCCGTGGCAGCTCGGGAACTGGAAGGGCACCCCGTTCACGATGATCTGGGGGGTCCCCATGGTGCCGTGCGGCGGGCCGTCAACGCAGTGCGCCACGAACGTATCGGACTACAACGAGGTCGCGGACGGCGGCGCGGACGGCTACTTCAGGACGCTGGCGCAGAACCTGGTGTCCGCGGGCTTCGGCTCTTCGTATATCAGGCTCGGCTGGGAATTCAACGCGAGCTGGATGGGCTGGAGCGTCTGCAACCAGGAGGGATCGGCGCTCACGAGCTGGGCGAACGATTTCGTTCCCGCCTTCAGGAACATCGTGACCACCATGCGCAGCGTCAGCGGCGCGAACTTCAAGTTCATCTGGAACCCCATCGACAGCAGCAACGTCAGCTGCCCCGGCGGAAACCTGGACAAGTTCTATCCGGGCGACAAGTACGTGGACGTGGTGGCGCTCGACGTGTACGACGGGGTCGGACAGGCGACCAGCGACACCGCGCGCTGGTCCGACCTGGCGAACGGCGTCAACGGGGGCCACTGGACCTCGGTGGTGCCCAGCGTTATCGGCGGCCAGAAGTTCGAGGGGTACGGACTTGACTGGCTCGCCGCCTTCGGCAAGGCACACGACAAGGAAATCGGCATACCCGAGTGGGGTCTCTTCGCCGCGAGCACGGAAGCGGGCGGCGGCGACGACGCGTACTTCGTGACCCAGATGGCGGACTGGATCAAGGCCAATGCCACCGGCCCGGCGATCTTCTGGAACTACGGGCAGGGCACCCTGCCGCTTGACATTCCGAAGTACACGAACGGTGACACCCCGAACGCCACCGCGGCCTTCAAGGCCGCATTCAGCACCGGCGGGTAAGCACCGTGCCCGTCCCGCCCTCCCGGCCTACCTGAGCCAGGTCCAGGGCAAGGCCAAGCGGCGCGGCTGGGTTCTCGGCTCGGCGAGTGCCACGCTGGCGGCCGGCAGGGTGGGCCTCGGGCGGCGCGGCTCGCGCACGCCCGCCTCCTGCGGCGGATGCCCGCGCCAGCGCATGAACCGGTCCGTGACCGCCCTCGCCAGGGCGGCGAGCGCCGCCCTTACCGAGGTCACCTGGCCTGCCAGGCTGCCGCGTCGTCCACGTCGAACACCGTGCATACCGCGCATACCGCCATTATGCGCCGATGTGCCTTGGCCGTGGCAGGCCCGCGCCGCTCGCGGCTCGTGCTCTGCCAAGTTCCAGCAGGTCAGCGTGGCACCTGGCTATTCCGCCGCGTCGCTCTATGCTCAGTTCCATGGCACGAAAGGGCGGACTTCTCTCTGTTGTCGTGTCGGGCGCGGCGCCGGCCTCGGACATCGGGTCGCTGGTCAAGCAGGGCATGGAACGGGGCTGGACGGTCCAGGTGATCGCCACGCCGTCCGCGCTCGCCTTCTTCGACGCCGCGGAAATCGAGGCGCTCACCGGGTCGCCGGTCCGCAGCACGCACCGGGCACCGGGGACACCGCGGTCAGCGGTGCCCGATGCCATCATCGTCGCGCCTGCCACGTTCAACCTGCTCAACCAGTGGGCGCTCGGCATCGCGGACTCCTACGCGCTCGCGGTGCTCGCCGAGCAGACCGGCATGGGCCTGCCCATCGTCGTCCTGCCCGCGGTCAGCGGCCCGCTCGCATCCCGTCCGCCGTTCGCGCGCTCGCTCAAGGCGCTGCGCGGCGAGGGCGTGTCCGTGCTGCTCGGGCCGGGCGGAACCGCGCCGCCCGGCGCGACGGAAGACGCCTTCCCGTGGTACCTGGCGCTCGATGAGGCGTTCTCCATGACCGGCTTCGGCGGCTGACTCGGCTGACTCGGCTGACTCGGAAAGGTCAAAACCGGGATCACCCCGAACGACGGCGTGGCTCCGCCCTGCACGCCCACGGCCAGGCGAGTGGGCGCGGCGGACGGTGCCGCTCCGCGTTTCACCGCCCGTTGTTCCAGCGCCGGCCACGTGGCGGCGCGGCGCCCTGCCCGGGGACCCACTCCCCGGCAGGGACAGCACCCGCGTTAGCAGGACCAAGTGCTCTTAGCGCGGGGATGGCGGCGGAGTACCGTGTGGCACATGACATCGGCTAAGGGCAAGCGCCGGCGCCTGATCCTCACGACAATCCTCGCCGGCTACGCGGTGGGGACGATCATCGCCATCCGGCAAGGCTACCGGTTCGGCAGGAACGTCACCGTGCGGTGCCGTCGCGGGCACCTGTTCAGCACGGTCTGGCTCCCCGGCGCCTCCGTCAAGTCGCTGCGGCTCGGCTACTGGCGGGTCCAGTGGTGCCCGGTGGGGCGGCACGTCGACCTGGTCCGGCTGGTCAAGGGCGCGGACCTGACCGAGGCCGAGCGCTCGTTCGCGGCGGCGCACCACGACCTCCCGGTCCCGTAACCCGGTATGACAGGGACGCCGCAGGCGCGCAAGCTCGGGCTCAAGCCCGGACTCCGCGTGGAACTTGAGGCGCCGCCGGACGGCTGGGCGCTGAGCGAGCCGCCGGCCGGCCTGCTGGCACCGGACGAGGACGGGGCGGCGGACGTAATCCTCGCGTTCTTCCGCGCCGCCGGGCAGATACCCGGCCGGCTACCCGGGCTCGCCCGGCACGTCTTTCCTGACGGCGCGGTGTGGGCCCTGTGGCCGCGCCGGGCCGGCGGGCATGACAGCGACATCACCGACTCGGTGGTCCGCGGGTACGCGCTTGACCTCGGGCTGGTAGACGTGAAGGTCGCCGCGGTCGACGAGGACTGGTCGGGCCTGCGCCTGGTGTGGCGTTCCGGCAGCCGCGACGGAGACCCGGGCAGCTTACCCGTTCCGAGACCCGGGTCCCGTGTCCCGAGGCCTGGACCCGTGTCCGTGTCCCGGGGCCCGAGGCCTGGACCCGCGGCCCGAGGCCTGGACCCGTGTCCGTGTCCCGCGGCCCGAGGCCTGGACCCGCGGCCCGAGGCCTGGACCCGCGGCCCGAGGCCTGGACCCGCGGCCCGAGGCCTAGACCTAGAGCCCGAGCTCCGGTACTGCGAGCTGGTCTCGCGGTCCAGCCCCGGAGTGCCTCGAGGCCGACAGGTCACCTCAGGGTATCAAGTCCTGATATTTCCTCTATATCTGGACAAAAAGACCATGACAACTCCCACCGGCAGGCGCGGCAGGCATTATTGCGTGTAGTTTGGGCCCGGATCCGGGCCCAAACTACACACAATCTCTGGTCCGCCCCCTTCGATACCCCTGGAGGTATCGGGCCGACGAGGGTTGGCTGGGGCTGCACATGGTGTATGGGACGCTAGCCACGCCTGGTCACCAAGCGAACATGCCACGTCAAGATCACCAGACGGCCAACCGACTTCAGGACCGTCGTGGCATCAAGTCAAGCAGAGCTTAAACAGAAACCACGCCAAGGCCGGCGCGAGCAAGCCACGCCGAGGCCCCGAGGCCGCCGCGCGGCCGGGCGCGTGACCGGCCGACGAAGAAATATCCGCGCCGGTATGTCGGATCAGGGGCGTGGCCGTTCGTGGGAGGGATGAAGGGGGCTTCGAACCGAGCGCCCGCGACGAGTGAGGAGACTCGCATGAAGTACGTGCTGCTGATCCTGGACACGCCGAACGAGCCCGCAGCGGACAGTGCCGAGTACGGGGCCTGGTACGCGGAGGTCGGTGCCTGGTACGAGAAGTGGGGCGCGACCGGGCGCCTTGACGGCGGGCACCAGCTTCAGGGCGCCGCGTCGGCCAAGACCATCAGGTCGGGGTCGGTGACCGACGGCCCGTTCATCGAGACCAAGGAGGTGCTCGGCGGGTACTCGGTGATCGAGGCCGACACGATCGACGAGGCCGTCGACATCGCCAAGACCTGGCCGGGCGTCGACCGCGGCTGGATCACCATGGAGGTCCGCCCGGTCATCGAGATGGGCTGAGGCCAGGCCCCGCCAAGTTCGCGCCGGGACCCGGCGCAACCAGGACCCGGCGCAACCGCGGGTTCCAGCGCCGCGCATGAGCTGCCCGCGGCTCTGGCCCGTACGGTGGCCCGATCACGCTGCTGCGATCGGGCCACCCGCGCGGACACCGAGACATATACTGCTTTTTGGTGGGACAAAAATGGATAGATCAGGCGGATTTTTGCCCAAATCGCAGTAGAAGTTCTCCGGGGGGGCGGGAGTGGCAGTGAATCGCCGTGGTGCGGGGCTCCATCGTGGTCACAGCGAGAGGCCGCGGGCGAGCAGGTCGCGCTCTGCCGGGTTGGCGGCCAGCCCGAGTGCCCGCTTGCGTACCTGCTCGGCCTCGGTGTCGCGGCCGAGGGCGGCGAGCAGGGCCGCGCGCAGTGCGTGGAACAGGTGGTAACCGTCGAGATCGGCTGACAGGGGCTCGATCTCGGCGAGCGCCTGCTCGGCGCCGATCGCGTACCGGGTGGCCACCGCCCGGTTGAGCAGCACCACCGGGGAGGGGGCGAGCTGCTGCAGGCGGCTGTAGAGCAGCCGGATCTGCCGCCAGTCGGTCTCCGCGTAGGACGGGGCCTGCGCGTGGAGCGCGGCGATCGCCGCCTGGACCTGGTAGGGACCCGGGCGGCGCAGCGCGATGGCGCGGTCCAGGTAGCCGGCCGCCTCGGCGGCCAGCTGGCTGTCCCACCTGGCGCGGTCCTGGTCCTTGAGCCGGATCAGCCGCCCCCAGCCGTCGAACCGCGCCCGCGCCCGCGACTCGTGCAGCAGGAGCAGCGCGAGCAGGCCGAGGACCTCCGGCTCGCGCGGCATCAGCCGGTGCAGCATCCTGGTCAGCGCGATCGCCTGGGCGGCCAGGTCACGGCGAGCGGGCTCGCGGCCAGAACTCGCCAGGTAGCCCTCGTTGAATACCAGGTAGACCACGGCGAGCACCTGGGCGAGCCGGCCGGCCAGCTCATCGGGGTCGGGGATGGTGACCGGCGCGCGCAGCGCGCTCAGCGTCTTGCGTGCGCGCAGGATGCGCTGGGCCATGGTCGGCGGGCTGACCAGGAACGCCGCCGCGATCTGATCGGTGGTCAGGCCGCACACGGCGCGCAGCGTGAGCGCGACCTGCGCCTCGGTGGCCAGCGCCGGGTGGCAGCAGGCGAATGCCAGGCTCAGCAGCTCGTCGTCGGCCCGCCGGTCCGCTCCCCCCACGTCCGGCTCCCCCGCCCCTGCTGCCCAGCCCTGCGGGCCGCCCGGCGCCCGGCCGGCTCCGGGGTCGCCGGCCGCGGCGTCCGCGGTTCCGTCACCGGGAGTGGCCCACGCCTCGGTCGCGGCGAGCAGCGCCATCTTGTCGGCGCCGACCTTGTCCCTGCGGAGCCGGTCAAGCGCCTTGCGGCGGGCGGTCGTTGCCAGCCAGCCGCCGGGGTTGGCGGGAATCCCGTCGCGCGCCCAGTGCTCGATCGCCTCGACGAACGCGTCCTGCACCGCGTCCTCCGCCAGGCCGACGTCTCCGGTACGCGCGGCGAGCGCGGCCCTGATGCTTGTCGCTTCCTCCCGGTAGGCGCGCTCAAGCGATTCCCGTCCGGCATCCATGCGGTCAGTCTCGCAGCCCGGCGCCCGGAGGACGTAGCGAAACGGGTGGGCGGCCGCGGCGCCTCCCGCGGCCCGGGCGGCTCGTGACGGGTGTTGCTGGCGTGAAAAGTGCACGGCTGTCGGGGCGCCCGCCCCCGGGCCGGACGGGGCCGGACGGGGCCGGGAGAGGGCCGGGAGAGGGCCGGGACAGAGCCGGGACGGAGCCGGGACGGAGCCGGGTGGTCCGTGGCGGGTGTTGCTGGCGTGAACGTGCACGCCAGGACAGTTTATTGATATCTATGAAAATAAAGTGGAGCATTACTTGTGACCGGGGGTTTTTCCGCTGAATCCCGGTTTCACCAAATTTCTCAGCCAGTGGGTTTTACAATCTCGCTAGTCATGTGCGCGCGCGGGCGGTACCTCATCGCGCTTGCACCGGCTCATGTCGATATTTATCTGCGGCTAAGACATGAACAGGCGAGGGCAGAGCGATGAATGGCCCTGACGCGCTCGCGGGCGTGCGGCGAGGCGTACGGCCAACGCTGCCCGAGACGAGCACGGAGACGGTCGCGAGCGCCGGCCAGGACACGGCGGCGGGCGCGGTACCCGGGACGGCCAGCGGAGCGGACTCCCCGGCGGCACGGGGCCGGGTGAGCCATGGCCCGGCTGGCCGTGGCAGGAGAGCGCGGCCGGGACGCGGGCAACCGGACAGGGCGGCGGAACCGCCCGACGGCCGGCCCGCACGGCTCTCGCTGAGCAACTGGCCGGTGTCCACGCGGCTCGCAGCGGTGTTCGTGGTGGCGAGCGTGAGCGGCCTGGTGTTCGGCGGGCTGCGCGTCGCGGACGCGGCGAGCTCGGCGAACGCGTACAGCAGGACCGCGCAGCTCGCCGTCATGGCCGAGCAGGCCACCGTGCTCGCCCAGGCCATGGAGAACGAGCGCGACCTGTACGCCGGCGTCGCGGCGTACGGCGCGCTCGCGGCCACCGCGACGGCGAACAAGGCCGGGCCGGCGGTCGCCGGGCCGATCAATGCGGCGCTCGCCCGCCAGAACGCCGCTCTCACCGCCGCCGAGCAGGTCACCGACACGCAGGCACAGCGGACGGGTACGCTTGCGAGCGCCATCGGCTCGGCGTTCCCCGCCAGCATCCAGTCGAGGGCCGCGGACGTCAGCGTGATGATCGGCGCCATGCCCGGGCTGCGCAGCGAGCTGATCGGGCAGCCGACGTCCGACGTCATCGCGAACTACTCCAGCGCGATCGCCTACCTGTTCGTGTTCAACGACGAGATCACCAGCGGCAGCGGTGACGCACAGATCGCCGACGAGGTGCGCGCGCTTGGCGCGCTGTCCCGCGCCAAGGACCAGGCGTCGCAGCTGCGGGCGTTCGTGAACAGCGCCCTGCTCGAGGCATCGGTCAACAACGCGGGGACCGGCAAGCGAGCGGCCGTCAACTCCCTCGGCCAGCAGGCACTCGCCGACGCCGGCGGCCTCAGCGTGCTCACCACCGCGCAGGGCCTTGAGTACGCCGACCTGGCGGCCTTCGACAACGCCGCCGCCCCGGCGACGGCCAACGCCTACCTGGCCACCGTGGCCGGCCAGCCGGACACCAACGTCCAGCTCATCGAGGACTTCATCAGCGAGACGGGTGACCCGAGGCAGACGTTCGAGGCGGTCGACGGGCACGCCTCGCTTGGCTTCAAGCAGGCGACCGTCGCGGCGACCTGGTACACCAACGCGTCGATCGAGATCGGCCAGATGCGGACCATCGAGTCGCAGCTAGTCGGTGCGATCGTCGCGCGGAGCCAGTCGATGCAGCAGCAGGCCATGCAGTCGGCCGTGCTCACCGCCATGGTGACCGGCGGCGCGCTGCTCCTCGTGCTGCTCGCGACCGCGCTGGTTGGCCGCACCCTGATCAACCCGCTGCGCCGCCTGCAGGCGGACGCGCTTGAGATCGCCGCGGTCCGGCTGCCCGCGCGGGTGGCGGCCGCGGCCGCAGGCGCGGAGCCCGGCGAGGAACCCGTGACGGTGGAGCCGGTCGGCGTGCGGTCCACCGACGAGATCGGCCGGGTGGCGCGCGCGTTCGACCAGGTGCACCGCGAGGCGGTGCGGCTGGCCGGGAACGAGGCGCAGCTGCGCGGCAGCCTCAACGCGATGTTCATCAGCCTGTCCCGGCGCAGCGTGCCGCTGATCGACCGGCTCGCCCGGATGATCGACGCGATGGAGCAGAACGAGGACGACCCGGACCAGCTGGGCAACCTGTTCGCCATGGACCACCTGGTCACCCGGATGCGGAGGAACTCGGAGAACCTGCTGGTGCTGGCGGGCGAGGAGCCGGTACGCAAGTGGTCGGAGTCCGTTCCGCTCACCGACGTGACCCGCGCCGCCGCGGCGGAGATCGAGCAGTACGGCCGGGTGACGCTCACCGTCCAGCCGGGGATCATGGTCTCCGGCCAGGTCGCGGCGGACGTGGTGCACCTGCTGGCCGAGCTGATCGAGAACGCCACGCTGTTCTCGCCGCGCGATACCCAGGTCCGCGTCACCGTGACGGAGCTGCGCAGCGGCGGTGTGCTCATCGAGGTCCGCGACGACGGGGTCGGCATCTCCGAAGTCAGGCTCGCCGACATGAACTGGCGACTCGACCACCCGCCCGTGCTCGACGTGTCGATCTCAAGGCACATGGGCCTGTACGCCGTTTCCCGCCTTGCGGCCAGGCACGGCATCAGGGTCAAGCTCCGCCCGGGCACGCCGCAGGGGCTGTCGGCACTGGTCTGGCTGCCCGGCGCGCTGGCCAGGCACGAGCACACCGCGCCGAACGGCAGCCACTCGCGCACGGCGGGGACCTTCGTGGTCGACCCGGTGGCGGTCCGTCCCACCACGCTGAGCAGGCACGCGGTGGGCAGGCACCGCAGCGGCCTGTTCGGCAGCGGCGAGCAGCCGGTCCTCATCGGGCGCGGCGACACAGTGCGAGACCAAACAGTGCGAGGCGAAACGGTGCGAGGTGATTATTCGGCGCGCCCGGCGACGGCCTGGTTCGCCGCCAAGCGTCCCTCCGGCGGTGCCGCCGGCAGGTCCACGGACGAGCTGGCGGCCGGCTGGCGGTCGACGACGAGTGGCTGGCCGACCGCGGCGGGACAAGGCATGGCGGGACGGTACATGGCGGGGCAGCCCGCGGGGCGCGACGCCGGCCAGGCCGGCCGTTACCAGACCGACGAGCTGGCCGCCATCGCGGATCAGGCCGGGCAGACCACCGCGGGACTGCCCCGCCGTATGCCGAGGACGAGTGCCTACCCGGGCTCGGGCACGCCGGACTTCGGTCTGCCCGCCGACCTCGACGGTACCCCGGTGCCTGTGCTCGGCGCGCCGGCCAACGGGATGGCCGCTCCCCATGGCGGCCCCTACCGGGAGCCCGCCTACCGGGAGCCCGCTTACCAGGAGCAAGCGCTGTCACGCCGGCGTTCGCCCGAGGCGGCGCGCAGCCGCTTGTCCGGATTCCAGCTTGGCAGCCGTGAAGCCGTGCAGGCAGGCCCCCGGGCCAGCTATGTACCGCATGCAGGAGAGGAGAACAGCCGTTGACCGGCGCCTACCGCGAGGACCTGAACTGGCTCGTCACCGATTTCACCACGCGCGTCGCCGACGTGGCGCACGCGATAGTAGTGTCTGCCGACGGAGTGCCCCTTGCCCTTTCCGCCGATATCCCAGCGCAGGCCGTCGAGCAGTTCTCTGCCATCACCTCCGGGCTGACGAGCCTTATCGTCGGCGCCGCGCGGATCATGGAGGCGGGCACGCCAACACAGGCGCTGGTGGAAATGGATCACGGGCTGATGTTCGTGAAGGCCATCAGCGACGGCTCGAGCCTTGCGGTGCTCGCCGCACCGGAATGCGACACAAGGCAGATCGCCTACGAAATGACGCGCCTGGTCGAGGCGGTCGGCGACCTGCTCACCCCCGCGGTCCGCGCCGAGGTCTAGCGGCGCGATCGCGGGCATTCGAATTGCGTCATGCCTTTTGCCACGGATAGTGGCTTTTGTCATGAGGATGGGTACAGGGCGCTGACATCGGAGAATGCGGGTGCCTCACGGAATCAGGGCTTGCGATCTTTATTTTGTTACGATGGAGGAGACCGCATCCCGGCAGTGAGTGATAATGCGGTGAGAAGGGACCGCGACTACGTGAGGTGCGCATGAATTCGCCGGCCGCGTCCGGCAGTACCGCCGCGAGGCAGCGGCGCTGGCAGCTGCCCGCCGACGTGTCCGGTTTCGTCGGCAGGGGCAGCGAACTCGCCCAGCTGGCCAGGCTGCTGGACAGCGCGCGGCTCGTCACGGTCGCGGGCCCCGGCGGTGTCGGCAAGACCCGCCTCGCGCTGCGCGCGGCCGCCGACACGGACCGCGCCGACGGCAGCTGCCTCGTCGAGATGTCCGGCCTCACCGACCCCGAACTGCTCTCCGACACCGTCGCGCTGCGCCTCGGACTGCAGAGCGCGCAGGCGGCCGGCGCGCTTGGCGGCCTGCAGGGCGCGCACGCGGCCGACGCCCTCGACGCGGTGCTTGACGAGCTGGCCGGCAGGCAGCTGCTGCTCGTGCTCGACACCTGCGAGCACCTGGCCGGCGCCTGCGCGGAGTTCGCCGCGACGGTGCTGCGCCAGACGAGCGGGGTCAGGATCCTGGCGACGAGCAGGCAGCCGCTGCATGTGCCTGGCGAGGAGGTGCTCAGGCTCGGCCCGCTGTGCGTGCCTGGCACGGAGACCGCCACCACGGTGACCGAGGCGGGCGACGCCGTCGAACTGTTCGCGCAGCGTGCCACGGCCGCGGTTAGCGGCTTCACGCTCACCGCGGCGGACCTGCCGCATGCCATCCGGTTGTGCCGGCGGCTCGACGGCATCCCGCTGGCGATCGAGCTCGCGGCGGTCCGGGTGCGGGCGCTGCCGGTCGCCGACCTCGCCGCGCGGATCGACACCGGGCTCGCGGCCGGCATCGGTACCCGCCGCGGCGCCACCAGCCGCCATCAGACGCTGCGCGCCGCCATCGACTGGTCCTACGGGCTGTGCAGCGCGGCGGAGAAGGCCGCCTGGCGGCGGCTGTCGGTATTCGCGGGTACCTTCGACCTGGCAGGCGCGCGCGACGTGATCGCGGACAGCGAGCTGCCTGCCGAACAGGCAGCGGAGGTGATCCACGGGCTGGTGGACAAGTCCGTGGCCCTGCCCGTGGGCGCGGGACGCTACCGGCTGCTCGACTCGGTGCGCGAGTTCGGCGCCGCGCGGCTCACCGAGGCGGGCGAGGACGCCGAGTGCCATGAGCGGCACCTGGCCCGCTACCTGAGCTTGACCAGCGAGTTCAGCCATCGCCTCACCGCCGACGGGCAACGGGACCGGCTTGGCCGGCTGCGCGCCGAGCACACGAACATCCGCCGGGCGCTTGAGTACGGCCTCACCGGCGGGGGCTCAGGGTCCGGAGGGGGCTCAGTGTCCGGCGGGGGCTCAGTGTCCGGCGGGGGCTCAGTGTCCGGCGGGGGCTCAGTGGCGGGCTCAGTGGCGGGCACTGGCGCCGTGCCGCCCCGCGCGCGGGCCGCCGCCCGGCTGGCCGCCGCGCTGTTCCCTTACTGGGTCATGTCCGGATCCATCAGGGAGGGCATGCGCTGGCAGGACAAGACGCTTGACCGGTTCGCCGAGCCGTCGCGGGAACGGGCGAGCGCGCTTGCCAACCGGGCGCTGCTCGGCACCGCCGCAGGCTTTCCCGAGGCGGCGGGACAGGCAGCCGAGGCGGTCGCCATGGCGGCGCGGGTCGGTGACGAGCGGACCCAGGCCCGGGCCTACCTCGCGCTGCAGTTCGCGCTCACCACCAGCGGGCACTACCCGGAGGCGCTCGAGGTGGCACAGCAGGCGCGGTGGCGGCTCGAGGCGCTCGGCGCCGAGCACGCGCTGCGCACCCTGGAGATGCAGCTCGCGCTGACCTACGTGCACGCGCGGAACTTCGACGCGGCGATACAGCAGTGCCAGCGCCTGCTGCGCGGCCTCGGGCCCGGCGAGCGGTGGCTGCGCGGCAACGCGTACGCCCTGTCGGCGCTCGCCTACTACCAGCAGCCCGGCCGGCGCGCCGAGTGCGCCACCGCGGCCATCGCGGCGCTGCAGGCCACCCATGAGATCAGTTACCTGGTCGGCGAGGCCTACTCGCTTGAGGTGCTCGCCTGGCTTGCCGCGGACGCGGGCCGGTGCCAGCGCGCCGCGTGGCTGCTCGGCGCGGCGCAGACGCTATGGGACCGGACCGGCGGCCGGCTGAGCGGCAGCACCGTGCTCGACGGCTACCACCGGCACGCCGTGGCCACCGCCGCCGGCGCGCTGGGCGGTGCGCGGTTCACCGAGCTGCACGCGGCGGGCGCCGCCAGGCCGCTCGCGCAGGTCGCCGCGCTCGCCGTGGCCGGCGCCGACGTGCTGCCCGAACTGCCAGGCCCGCGGGGCCTCGCGGAACAGCCCGGCAGCTGGACGGGCAGCGAGGAGCTCACCGCGCGCGAGCGCCAGATCGCCGTGCTCGTCGCGCGCGGGCTGTCCAACAAGGACGTCGCGGAGCGGCTCGTCATCTCCAAACGGACCGTGGACGCGCACGTCAACCACATCTTCGCCAAGCTCGGGCTTTCCTCGCGTGTGCAGCTGACCATCTGGCTGCGCGATCAGGCGCCCGGGCTGCTCGATGACGACCTGTCTCCCGTCGTCCGCGCGTAGTACCGTGAGGCCTGGTCCCCCGATGCGCGAGGTCGCCATGGCTGCCGGCACGTCCTACCGCTCGCCCGGCACGCTGCCGTCGCAGATGTCCGGGTTCGTCGGCCGCGAGGCCGAGCTATCGCGCGTACGTGACCTGCTGCGGGGGGCGCGGCTCGTCACCATCACCGGAACCGGCGGAGTCGGCAAGACCCGGCTCGCGCTGCGGGCCGCCGTCGATGCGGCGGGCTTTCCCGACGGCGTGCACCTCATCGAGTTGTCGGCGGTGCGCGATCCCGGGCTGCTCACGCACGCGCTCGCGGCCGGGCTCGCCGTCCCGGAGTCCGGCCAGGGGTCACAGCTCGACGAACTGCTCGGCTTCCTCGGCGAGCGCAAGCTGCTGCTGATCCTCGACACCTGCGAGCACCTGGTCGACGAGTGCGCGGCGCTGTCGGACACCCTGCTGCGCCATGCGCAGGGAGTCACCATCCTGGCGACGAGCAGGCAGCCGCTCGACGCGGCGGGCGAGGCCACCTTCCAGCTGCAACCGTTTCCAGTGCCCGACCCGGCCTACGGCGAGGTGGCCAAGGCGGCGGCGGTCCAGCTGTTCGCGCAGCGCGCCGCGGCGGCGGTGCCCGGCTTCACCGTCACGCCGGAGAACCTGGCGGACATCATCACGGTCTGCAGGCGCCTCGACGGCATACCGCTGGCCATCGAGCTCGCCACCGTGCGGCTGCGCGCGCTGCCGCTGCGCCAGATGGCGGACCGCATCGACGACCGGCTGCGGCTGCTCACCGGCAGCCGACGGGCCGGGACGCCGCGGCACCAGACGCTGCGCGCCGCCATCGAGTGGAGCTACTCGCTGTGCACGCCGGCCGAGCGGCTGCTCTGGGCCCGGCTGTCGGTGTTCGCCAGCGGCTTCGACCTCGCTGCCGCCGAGCAGGTGTGCGCCGGCGGCGCACTCGCCGCGGCGGAGGTCGTGCCCGCCCTCATCGGCCTGGTCGACAAGAACGTGCTCACGAGGCAAGGCGTGCCGCCGAATACCGACGAGCCGGGCGGCGTGCCGGGCAGGGATCAGCCAGGCACCGATCAGGCAAGCAGGGAGCAGGCAAGCAGGGAGCAGCCGGCCGAGCCGGTGTTCCGCATGCCTGCCACGATCCGCGAGTTCGGCGCCGAGCGGCTGCGGCTGGCCAGCGGGGCGCCTGCCGTCGAGGCCGCCGTGCGTCGCAGGCTCATCGCGCATTACCTGACGCTTGCCGAGCGGTTCGCGCAGTCACCGGAAACGGACCAGCTCAGCCAGTACCGGCTGCTGCGCAGGGAGCACGCGAATTTTCGCGCGGCCTTCGACTTCGCGCTCGGCCTACCGGGCAACGACGGCGCCGCCATCGTCCTCGCCAGCTCGCTGTTCGTCTACTGGCGGGTCTCCGGGCTGCTCCGCGAGGCCGAGTACTGGCTTGACCAGGTCCTTGACCGCTGCCCGCAGCGGTCGGTGGTGCGAGCCAGGGTACTGAGCACGCGCGGCTACATCCGCGTCGTCCTCGGCGACTTCTCCAGCGGGCGTGCCGATGCGGCGGCCGCCGTCGCGATGGCGGCCACCTTCAGCGACCTGGCCGCCGCAGGGCGCGCCTACAGCGCGCTGCACCGCGCGCTCGCCTTCGCGGGAAACCTCGCCGCGGCGCAGACCGCGGCGCAGGCCGCGTCGGACGCGCTCACCGCCGCCGGCGACGTGCTCGGGCTCGCACAGCTGGACGTCGTGGATGCCATGCTCCGGCTGCAGACCGGCGAGCCCGAGCTGTGCTGCGCGAGCGCGGCCAGGGGGCTTGCCCGGCTGCCGCCCGGCGAGCTGTGGTGCACCTCAAACCTGGAAGGGCTGCTGTCGCTCGGGCTGTTCCTACGCGGCGACCGCGAGAGCGCCAAGGCACCAGGGCGGCGGGCACTGGCGACCAAGCACCGGCTCAACGACGTGACGGGCATGGCCTTCGGCCTCGGCGGGCTGGCGTTCATCGCCGCAGGCGAGGGCCGGTACGAGCGCACCGCGTGGCTGTTCGGCGCGTCCGCGCCGCTATGGGAGCGAACCGGGCGGTGGTACACCGGATCCCCCGCCTACGAGGCACTGCACCAGGTCGCAGAGCGGGTCGCGCGGGCCGGCCTGGGCGATGACCGCTTCTGGCGGCTGCGCGCGGCCGGCGCGGCCGCACCGCTTGATGAGGCCGTCGCGCGAGCGCTCAGCGACACCAGCACCTTCGACGAGCCGGCCTAGCGGATGTTCCTCGGTCAGGCCCTGCGGACCCGCGGTCAGCTGCCGGTCGAGACAACCAGCTTCGTCGGGCGGGAGGCGGAGCTCGCCCGGCTGAGCGCGCTGCTCTCCCGCGCCAGGCTGGTCACGGTGACCGGGCCGGGCGGCGTCGGCAAGACCAGGCTCGCGCTGCGCGCCGCGGCCAAGGCGGCGCCCGGCTTCGCCGACGGCGCCCGTCTCGCCGAACTCGCCACGGTCGCCGAGCCCGGGCTGCTCGTGCCGGCGGTGGCGGGCGTGCTCGGCGTCGGCGGGCCGTACCGCGGCGCACCGCTCGACGCGGTGCTCGCCCACCTGGCCGACCGGCACCTGCTGCTGATCTTGGACACCTGCGAGCACCTCGTCGACGCCTGCGCGATGTTCGCCGAGGCGGTCATCACCCGGGCTCCGCGGGTCACCATGCTCGCGACAAGCAGGGAACCGCTGGATGTCAGCGGCGAGAACGCGTGCCCGGTCGCCCCGCTGCCGATCCCACGGCGGTGTGACGCGGGCACGCAAGCGGGCACCGCCGTGGAGCTGTTCATACAGCGCGCGTCCGCCGCGGTCCCCGGCTGCGCGTTTACCGCCGAGGACATCCCCCAGGTGATCGGGCTGTGCCGCAGGCTCGACGGCCTGCCGCTGGCCATCGAGCTTGCCGCGGTCCGCTTGCGCGCGCTGCCGCTCGCCGAGCTCGCCGGCCGCCTCGACCAGCAGCTCGCGCTGCTGGCGATCGGGCACGGCGCCAGGCACCGGACACTGCGGGACGCGATCGGCTGGAGCCACGACCTGTGCACGCCGGCCGAGCAGGCGCTGTGGGCGCGCCTTTCCGTCTTCGGCGGCTCGTTCACCATGAGCGCGGCGGAGGAGGTGTGCGCCGGCGAGCTCGACCCAGGCCAGGTCATGCCCGCGCTTGTCCGGCTGGTGGACAAGTCGATCCTGGTGCGGGCCGGCCATGCGCCAAGTGCCGTGGTGCCAGCCGGGGCCCCGTCCTTGTCAGGCACCGGCCAGCCCACCAGGTACCTGATGTACGGCACCTTCCGCGCGTTCGGTGCGAGACAGCTCGCCGCCTCGGGTGCAGAGACGGCTACCCGGCGGCGATTCATCGGTCGTTACCTGGCCATGGCCGCGTGCCTGCGGGACCACTTCCTCGACGACGACCAGCCCGCCCGGCTACGAGAACTACGGCGCGAGCACGACAACATCAGGGCGGCGCTCGACTGCGCGCTCGCCAGCCCGTCCAGCCCGTACAGCCGGGCCGCCGAGGCCGCCGGCGCGGACCGCGCCGCACAGGCGGACGGTGCCGCACAGGCGGACGGTGCCGCACAGGCGGACGGTGCCGCACAGGCGGACGGTGCCGCACAGGCGGACGGTGCCGCACAGGCGGACGGTGCCGCACAGGCGGACGGTGCCGCACAGGCGGCGGCGGACGGCGTCGAGCTTGCCACCGCGTTGCTCGACTACTGGCGCTGCTGTGGCCTCGCCCCCGAAGGCAGCCTGTGGCTCGGCAAGGCCGTCGCGCGGGCCCCGGCAGGCTCGGCCGCCCGCGCCCGCGCGCTGCTCGCGCGCGGGCACCTGCTCGCGACGCAGGGCAGCGCCGATCTCGCGCTCGCCGACGCGTCGCGGGTACTCGACGTGGCCGCCGGGCTCGCCGACGGCGCGCTGACGGCGCACGCCCACCTGGTCAGGGCCATGGCGCTGACCACGTTGGGCCGGCTCGCCGAGGCAGCCGGGGCGGGCGACGAGGCGAGGCGGCTGCTGTCCGCGCTCGGCGACCGGCCGGGGCTGATCGACCTCGACATCCAGCTGACTCACCTGGCGCTGCGCAACGGGGACAGCCAGGCGGCGTTCCGGCTGGTGGAGCGTGCGCTGCGGCAGCTCGGCGCCTCCCGTGAGCGCTGGCTGCACGCCAGCTGCTACCTGCAGGCCGCGCTCGCGCTCTACCTGGCGGGCCGCGACACCGAGTCCGGGTGGACGGCGATGCGTGCGCTCCGGGTCAAGCAGGAGATCTGTGACGTGGCGGGCCTCGCCTGCGCGCTTGAGCTGCTTGGCTGGCTGGCGGCCAGGGCGGGCAGCCACCAGCGCGCCGCGTGGCTGCTCGGCGCCGCGGAGACGCGCTGGGAGCGGGCGGGCCGGCGGTTCGCCGGCGTCCCCTTCTTCGAGCAGGCACGGGCCGGCGCCGTGGCGCGGTCCGCGGGCGCGCTCGGTACAGAGCGGTTCGCTGAACTGCTCGCCAGGGGCGCACGCCAGCCCCTCGCGGCGACGATCGCCTTCGCGCTCGACGAGAGCCGTGATCCCGGCGGCGACGACAGCGACGGCGACAGCGACGGCGGCAGCGTCCCGGCCTCGCTGGCCGGCCGGCTCACCGCCCGCGAGCAGGAAATCGCGGCCCTTGTCGCCGACGGCCTGACCAACCGGCAGGTCGCGGAGAAGCTTTTCATCTCGCGGCGCACCGTCGATGCGCACCTTGAGCACATATTCGGCAAGCTGGGGATTACCTCGCGGGTAATGCTCGCGATCCACGCGCGCGAGGAGTTCGCCGAGGCGGACGGCAACGACAGCGGCTGAGTCGGCCGAGCCGGCGGCCAGGCGCCAGTCTGGGGCCGGCGGCCAGCATTTCTCGCGGGCTTGCCCGGCCAATTTTCCGTTGCCACTCGTTACACCGCGTCCTGATCGCGATAATGGGGGTGACATGGTCGGCGTTCACCCTGCGGGACGGCTTGCCTGGTTCCCCGCAGAAACCAACGAATTCGTCGGGCGGACAGCGGAGCTTCGCCACCTCGACGGGCTGCTGCGCCGCACTCGCCTGGTCACGCTTGTCGGTCCCGGCGGCGTCGGCAAGACCCGGATCGCGCTGCGCGCCGCCGCCGCGGCGGCGACCGGGTACCCGGACGGTATCTGCCTCGTCGAGCTGTCCGCGCTGCGTGATCCCGCACTGCTGCCGCACACGGTCGCACGCAGGCTCGAGCTCTCCGAGCAGGCCCACGACTCGCAGCGCGACGCGCTGCTCGCTCACCTGCGCGACCGCCGCCTGCTGCTCATCCTCGACACGTGCGAGCACCTCATCGACGCCTGCGCGGAGCTTGCCGGGGAGATCCTCATCCAGGCGCCGTCCGTCACCGTGCTCGCCGCCAGCCGCGAGCCGCTCGACGTGGACGGCGAGACCACCTTCCCCGTCCGCCCGCTCCCGGTGACCGAGGGAGCGGTGAACGGCGAAGACAACCGCCCGTTCGGCTCGACGGACTCCGCACGCGGCGGCCACGGCAGCGGCGCGCAGACCTCAGCCGCCGGCGACGCCGTCGAGCTCTTCGCACGGCGGGCGGCCGCCGCGGTGCCCGGGTTCGCGGTGACCGACGCCAACCGCGCCGACGTGATCCGCCTCTGCCAGCGACTCGACGGCATACCGCTCGCCATCGAGCTTGCCGCCGTCCGGCTGCGCACGCTGCCGCTCGCGGACCTCGCGGCGCGGCTCGGCCACCGGCTGCCGCTGCTGACCGGCGGAGACGAGGCGAGCGACCATCGGCACCGGACGCTGCGCGACGCGATCGGCTGGAGCTACGAGCTGTGCACCGAGGCGGAACGCAGGCTGTGGGCGCGGCTATCGGTGTTCGCCGGAGCCTTCAGCGTCGGCGCCGCCCAGGAGATCTGCGCCGGCCCGGGCCTCGACGCCGATGACGTCTTCCAGACGATCATCCGGCTCGTCGACAAGTCCGTCCTGGTGTGCGCGGAGCCGCCCGTGGCGGGTGACGGCGACGACGGCCAGACGGCGTGGTACCGGATGCTCGACACCATCCACGAGTTCGGCGAGGAGATGCTCGGCGCGTCGGGCGAGCAGACCGCGATCCGGATGAGGTTCATCGCCCGCTACCTGGCCAAGGCGCGCTACTTCGCCGAGCACCTGACGGACGCCGACCAGCTCGAGAAGTTCCGCGAGCTGCGCCGCGAGCACAGCAACCTGCGGGCCGCGCTGCAGTACACGCTGGACGCCGAGCCGGCCAGGCACCGGCAGGGCGCGGAGCTCGCGATCGCGCTGTACGGCTACTGGCACATGTCGGGCCTGCTCCGCGAGGGGCGGTACTGGCTGGCGAAGGTGCTCGGCCTGTTCCCTGAGCCGTCAGCCGAGCGGGGCTGGGCGCTGGCCTGCCGCTGCTACCTCGGCGCGATGCAGGGCACGGCCGACGAGGCGGTGGCGGACGGCACCGCGGGCACCAAGATCGGCACCGCGCTCGGTGACGAACGGCTCATCGGCCGCGGCTACAACTACCTGACGCTGGCGCTGACCATCGCCGCCAGGTACGAGGAGGCGCGCGCGGCCGCGGCAAAGGCGGAGCGGACGCTCGAGGCACTCGGCGACCGCACCGGGCTTGCCATCCTCGACGCGCACTGGGCGCACCTGTCCCATCTCGCGGGCGACCCGGAGGCGACCCTGCGGTACGCCGCCCGCGGGCTGAGCCGGTTCGACGGGACCAGGGAGTGGTGGGCCTCGGCCTGGATGCACGCGATCTCCGCGATGGCGCTCTACGGGCAGCCGGGCAGGGACGCGGAAACCGCGCGCGCAGCCACCAGGTCCCTGCTCGCCAAGCACGAGCTAGGTGACATGGTGGGCACGGCCTACTGCCTGGAGATTCACGGCTGGCTCGCCGCCAGGGCTGGTCGGCAGGCGCGGGCCGCCTGGCTGCTCGGCGCCGCGGACCCGCTCTGGACGCGGGCCGGCGGCCGGCTCGGCGGCACCGCGGCACTCGAGCGGGTGCACACGGCCGCGATCGCGGCCGGGCGCGCGGCCCTTGGCGTCGCCGGGTTCGACGAACTGTTCGCCGCTGGCGCCGCGGCGCCGCTCGATCACGTCGTCGCGTTCGCGGTCGCCGACGCCGACGTGCCTGGCAGCCAGGTCCCCGCGGTGCCACAGCCGCACAAGCTGACGGACCGGGAGTGGGAAATCGCCTACCTGGCAGGCGCCGGGCTGTCCGCCGAGCAGATCGCCAGGCAGACGTTCCTGTCCGCGCCCGCCGTGGAGGAGCACCTGGCGAGCGCGTTCGGCAAGCTCGGCATCAGCGCCGCCGACCAGCTCGGGCCGTGGCTGGATGAGCGGCTCACTCCGCCAGGGCGCTTACCGGCTGCCGCCGCTACCGGGTCGGCCCTAGAGCCTCGGCCCTCAGGCCGGTCAAAGGTTGCCGCGCCGCTCCTGCTCGCGCTCGATCGCCTCGAAGAGCGCCTGGAAGTTGCCCTTGCCGAAGCCGAGCGAGCCGTGCCGCTCGATGAACTCGAAGAACACGGTCGGCCTGTCGCCGACCGGCTTGGTGAAGATCTGCAGCAGGTAGCCGTCCTCGTCGCGGTCGACAAGTATGCCGCGCTCGCGCAGCTCGTTGACTGGAACCCGGACGTCGCCGATCCGCTGCCTTAGCACCGGGTCGGTGTAGTACGAGCCGGGCGTGGCGAGGAACTCGACCCCACGGGCGCGCAGCGTGTCGACGCATGCGCAGATGTCGGGCGTGGCGAGCGCCAGGTGCTGCACGCCTGAGCCGCGGTAGAACTCCAGGTACTCGTCGATCTGCGACTTCCTCTTGCCGGCGGCGGGCTCGTTCAGCGGGAACTTCACCCGGTGGTCGCCGCTCGCCACCACCTTGCTCATCAGCGCGGAGTACTCGGTGGCGATGTCGTCGCCGATGAACTCGGCCAGGTTGGTGAAGCCCATGACCCGGTGGTAGAAGGCCACCCACTCGTCCATGGCGCCGAGCTCCACATTGCCGACGACGTGGTCAAGCGCGACGAACGCAGGCGTTTCGTGTACGGCGCTGCCCTTTGCCACGTAGCCAGGAAGGTAGGGACCGTGGTAGCGGGAGCGGTCCACCAGCGTGTGCGTGGTGTCACCGTAGGCCTTGATGACCGCGGTACGCACGGTGCCGTGCTCGTCGGTTTCTTCGCGTGGCTCCTGGACGACCGTGGCGCCCGCGGCGCGGGCGTGCGCCGCGCACTTGTCCACGTCGGGCACCTCGAGCGCCACGTCGAGCACGCCGTCGCCGTGCCTGCGGTGGTGGTCGGCGACCGGGCTGTCCGGGCTGACCGCGCCCTTGATGACGAACCTGACCTTCCCCGCCGTCAGCACGTAGGCGTGGTGGTCACGGTTCCCGGTCGCCGGACCGGAGTACGCCTCAAGCCGCATCCCGAAGGCCAGCTGGAAGTACGCCGCCGACTGCGTCGCGTTCCCCGCCGCCCACACGACCGCGTCCCAGCCGGTGACCGGGAAGGGGTCGTGGCTGGTGTCGTGGGCAACCACGCCCGTCAGGGTGTCGGTGTCGAGGAGCTCTGGGCTGGCTGTCATCGGTCTCCTCCGGTGCCTCGTTTGCCTCGTTTGCCTCGTTGCGCGTTCAAGGTGCCATCAGAACGGGCGCAGGTGTCCTTAGTCAACCAATCCATATTTTGCTAGCTGTGTTGAGCATTCTGCTGAGTGAATATGATTATTATCTAGTCATGTTGACTAGATAATACGTTCGCTGGCCGGAGGTGCCCTCGATGCAGCCCGACGCGCTTGACCTGGCGCTCGTCACCGCGCTGCGGGAGAACCCGCGCGCCGGGGCGCTTGAGCTGTCCCGGGTCACCCGGGTCGCCAGGGCCACCGTGGAGTCGCGGCTCAAGCGCATGGAGCAGGCCGGGGTGATCACCGGCTACGGCCCGGAAATCGACGTGGCCGCCGCCGGGTTCGCCGTGCTCGCGTTCGTCACGCTGTCGATCGCCCAGGGCGCGCTCGAGGCGGTGCAGGCGGACCTCGCGACGATACCCGCGGTGCTTGAGGCCTACGCGGTCACCGGGTCGGCGGACGTGGTGTGCAAGGTCGCGGCCACCTCGCACGCCGACCTGCAGCAGGTGCTGCTGCGCATCGACTCGTCCCCCGCTGTCGCCCGCTCGACCTCCGCGATCGCCCTGTCCACGGTCATCGCCCCGCGCGACCTCCCGCTGCTCACCTCGCGCGCGCCGGCCACGGTCCCCCGCTCCCCCGCGTTCCGCTGAGCTCCCGCGTCCCGCTGGCCTTGCGTGTCCCGGTGACCTCCCGCGTTCCGGTGACCTCGCCGCGCAAAAGCGACATTTCGGCTAAATAACCCGTCACCTGGGTACACACATTCGATTATTCTATGATCATGAATAGTTATTAGTGCTGTAACGCTAAAAACTCTCCCTAACAAAACAAATCTTCATGATCATGCGTTGCGTGACGTGCGTACGCGCCTGGCGGGGCACACGGGACTACGGACCACCGATGCTGGAGCGCATTACCCGTGACCAAGGCCCCCGGGAGGCCCTGGGTGCCCTGGGTGCCCTCTCCGGGATGGCTCAGGCGCTTTGGAACATACCGGGAGTTACTCAAGCCACTCACGTGGCTTAGCGGACGGCCGGCGGTGGCAGGTTGGTTGGGACGGCCGGGGGTAGCGGGACGGCCGGGGGTAGCGGGACGGCCGGGGGTAGCGGGACGGCCGGGAGCTAGTGGGGGTGGGGCCGGGCGCCCCAGGGCGGGGGTGGTTCGCCGGGGGTGGCGACGTTGGCGGACAGGCGAGAGAGCAGTGTGGTGAAGGTGGCCAGGTCGGCCTCGTCTAGCCCGGTTCTCAGCCGCTCGTCGAAGGCGACGGCGGCGGCGCGGAGGGCAAGGAACGCATGTTTGCCCTTGTCGGTCAGCGTGACGACCTGGACGCGGCGGTTGGCGGCGTCCCTGGTCCTGGTGATCAGGCCGTCGGCGTCCATCGCGTTGAGGTGGTGGGTCAGCGTCGCCTCGCGGATGCCGACCGCCTCGGCCAGGTCGCGCTGCGTCCCCGGCCGGCGGGTGGTCAGGTTGAGCAGGATCAGCCAGACCGGGAGGCTGCCGCCCGCGTCCGCCAGGGCCTTGTCGAAGGCGCGCCCGACGGCACGGGCCGTCTGGTTCAGGCGCAGCCCGACCGGGGCGGGAAACGGCTCTGGCATGCCGGTCAGCGTAACACCACCCACCGGAAGGCAAACGGTTTGACATCTAATGCTTAGATATCTAAATTATATCTCATTGGCACTCTGAACGGCCAGGAAGGGAGCACTACCATGGCGATGACGGCTTTCCCCGGCAACGCCGCGGCCGCGGGACGGCGGCAGGCGCGCATCATGCGGGCGGTCAACGTGCCCATGCGGGCCGTGCTGCGACTGCCGTTCGCGACGCCGCTTTCGGCGAACCTGATGCTTATCTCGTACACCGGGGTGAAGTCCGGCAAGGCGTACCTGCAGCCGGTCAGCTACGCCCGCGACGGCGAGACGCTGCTGACGCCGGGCGGCGGCCGGTGGACGCTCAACCTCAAGAACGGCAGGCGGGTACGGCTCCGGCTGCGCGGCCGCGAGGTGCCAGCGCACGCCGACCTGGTCGCCGACCCGGTCGAGGTGGAGCGACTGCTCGGCGTCATCGCCGTCGGCAACCCGCGCGCGATGCGGTACATACCGATCCCCCGCCGCGACGACGGGCGGCTCGACCCGGGGGTGCTCGCCGCCGCCATCGGCCACGGCTTCCGCATCGTCCGCTGGCACCTGGACGCTGCCTAGCACCAGGCCCCGCCGACAGCCCCGGGCGATGGTTGCGGCATCGATACGCCAATAGGCGGACGCGCCAATTCCTCCATGCGCCGCCTGTCGATCGAAGACACCTACGACATCTGACGCGCGGAGGTGGCCGACAGGAAGCTGCCGGCGGTCCGCCCCGGCGGCCAGCGACGGCTGGCTAGAGCGGGGGCATCTGTGTGAAGATCTGCTGCCTGGCAAAACGGGTCATGTCGAGGCCGGTGTAGGGGGCGCGGAGCACGGAAATATGACCATTTGGGCATCCGGTCAGCTTCAAGATCAAATTATCGTGTGCGTTTGATGCACGTTTTCCGCTATCAAGTGCACACAATAAGTTGATCATGGCCGCGGGGCCCGCCCCGGCGGGCCCCGCGGGCTTGGCCGTGTCCCGTTGAGCCGGTTATAGGCGGATGGCTGTCACAACCATGCCGGCTGCGGGCAGGCAGAGCGGGCCCGGCTCGCGGAGGTGGTTCTCCGTGAGCCGGGCTGGCCGGTTCAGCCGCCTGGTTACCTGACGGTGAGACGGCCGCGGGACATCACGGCCGTGCGCTTGGCGCGCCGGGCGATCGCGCCGTCGTGGCTGACGATGACGAGGGTGAGCCCGCGCTCCCGCCACAGCCTCTCCATCAGGGCGATGATCTCGTCGCGGGTGTCTTCGTCCAGGTTGCCCGTCGGCTCGTCGGCGAGCAGCACCTTGGGCTCCTTGACCAGGGCGCGGGCGATCGCGACGCGCTGCTGCTGGCCGCCGGACAACTCGGCGGGCAGGTGCGCCGCCCGGTCCGCGAGGCCGACGCCGTCCAGCGCGGCGGCCACCCGGCGGCGGCGGCGCGCGGCGCCCGTCACGCGCAGCGGGATCAGCGCGGCCTCCACGTTCTCCGCCGCGGACAGCGTGGGCACCAGGTTGAACGTCTGGAAGACGAACCCGATCGCGTGCGCGCGCACCCCGGTCAGCTCGGCGTCGCCGAGGCGGCCGAGGTCAAGGCCCTCGAGTCGCACCCGGCCAGCCGTCGGCCTGTCCAGCCCGCCGAGCAGGTTAAGCAGGGTTGACTTGCCGTGCCCGGTGCGGCCCCTGATCGCGAGCCACTCGCCGTCGGCGACGGTGAGGTCGACGCCGGAGAGCGCCTCGACCGTCCGCGCGCCCGCGCGGTACACCTTGGACACGCCGGAAAGCTCGTACATCGTGGTCACCCCACCTTCGTCAGCGCGTCCGCCGGGCGCAGCCGCCCGATCCGCCAGCTACCGAACGCGCCGGCCAGCAGCCCGCCCGCGAGTGCGAGCGCGACGGCGGCGATGATCGCGGCGCCGCCGACCGACGCGATAAGCGGAACCGACACGGTATGGCTGCTCGTCGGGTTGACCGCGCCGTTCGGCGTCACGATGTGCAGCCCGGTCGGCTGGGTCAGCGTTGCCGACAGGGCCGGCGCGACCGCGTTGATGACCGCCGCGCCAGCGAAGCCGAGACCGACGCCGACCGCGGCCCCGAGTATGCCCACGGCCAGGGACTCGCCCATCACCTGGGCGATGATCCGCCTGCCGCGCCAGCCGAGCGCCTTGAGCGTGCCGAACTCGCGCACCCGCCTGGCGACCGCCGCCATGGTGAGCAGGACAGCGACGGCGAACGCGGCGATCAGCACCAGGACAGACAGCCACTTGCCCAGGTCGTCGGCGAGCCTCGCCGCGGAGGAAAGCGAGCCGGTCACCTGGCTCGCCAGGCTGCTCGGCGTGGTGACCTGCGCCGCGGGCAGCAGCTTGGCGATCTCCCGCTGCACGGCGGGGATGTCCGCGGCGCTCGCCGCGGTCACGTAGATCGTGTTCACGTCGCCGGCGAGGCTGCCGCCACCTGGCCCCCGCTCGGCGAGGGCCTGTGCCCTGGCGAGCGGGATGTAGACGTTCGGCGGGCCGCTGCCCTCCGGCTGCTCGACGAGGCCGATGATGGTGAACGTGGTGCCGGCGATCTTCATCGTGTCGCCGGCCTTGAGGCCGCTGGACGCCGCGTAGCCCTTGTCGACCAGGGCCACGTTCTTGTCCGCGTCGGCCGCGGTGAAGGCACGGCCTGAGCTGACCGCGGCCTCGCTGAGCGGGCCGAGCTTCGGCTGGCTGATGTCCGCGCCGTCCACGGTGAACGAGGTCGGCGGTGACGGGTTCGATGAGATCGTCGTCTGGTTGTCGCTGAGCAGCAGCCCGCCGGCCGCCGCGGTGACGTCACCGAGCGCGGCGACCTTCGGGACGTCCGTCGCGCTGATCGGCGAGTAGGACGTGCTGACCAGATTGTCGATCGTGTAGCCGTCCTTGAGCGTGCGGCACTTGCCGTTGACGCACATCTGGGCGCCGTCGGGGCCTTCCCTGATCTGGACGCGGGTGCCGCCGCCCTGGCCGGTGCCCGGCGCACTGGCGGACGGCGCGGGCCCGCTGACCGTGACGTCGGTGCCGACCCCGTACAGCCCCTTGAGCACGCCCGCCTGGGCGTTCCTGACTCCCGCCGACGCGGCGGTCACGGTGAGCACGAGACCCACCCCGACCGCGAGGCCGAGCGCGATGAACACCGTCTGCCGCAACCGCCTGCGCAGTTCCCTTGCTAGGTA
>Ga0335078_10001663_pt1 | contig 33517 bp, 28 predicted proteins | sample Lox_Sample_32_FD_206711 | JGI IMG/M metagenome (GOLD analysis project Ga0335078, IMG submission 206711) | Soil microbial communities from Loxahatchee National Wildlife Refuge, Florida, United States - Lox_Sample_3.2 | ecosystem: Environmental > Terrestrial > Soil > Wetlands | place: USA...
GGTCCGCTCCCCAGATCGACATCACGCTCGAGTGCACCGTGGAGTAGTCGAAGTTCATGACCGCAACACGCTTCTTTTTCTGTGCATGCGAAACAGAAACAAACGCAAGCAGAGCGAAAGCCAGGATGACATATCGCTTCATGTGAGTTCCTCCCCGGAAGGAATTTACCTCACGCCATTCTAGCACCCGCGTCCGGCTCCGGCTCGATGAAAATTGAGTGAGTTATTCGCCCTTGAATTCGAACACGTCGGTATTGGTGTTGACCACCAGGTGACCGCCTGTAAGGTCTTTTCCATCGTGAGGGAAGAACACCGCTCCGTCGGTGGATTGGCCCGGCGTCAGCTTGATTTGGACCAGCGCGATCGCCGATGCCGCGGCGGCAGCCTTAACTTTAGTGGACTGCACCTCGGCCAAGGCCGCCTGCCGGCGTTGCTCGTAACCGTTGGTGGACAGCATCCGCTGAATTCCATACAAGCCCGACTCATAAGCGGAAACCAGCCGGATGACGTCGTTGCGCGAGCCCTTCTCGAGCAGCATATTGACCACCTGGCGGGCCGGCAACGCCTGAACGACGGAGCCATCCGCGTGTACAAACCGGAAGTCTTCCGGACGGATGGTATAGGGGCCTGGCGCGCCGTTCGAGACCGCGACCTGTAGAATGGTGAACTCGCGCACGTGCGCGGGCATGTGCGCATACATGACCGTTACGCCCCGCCGCGTGAGCGTCTGATAGCGCAGCCCACCGTTTTCGAATTCGATCACTTGTGCGCAGGCAAGCGCGCAAATTAGACCCCCAAGCGCGCCCAGGCGCACTCGTACTTCCATGCTTCCATATTACGATAGAGAGAATGCCGCCCGGCTTTACCGAACATATATCGGGTCCGGCTTTGCACGCAGAACTCGAGGAACTTGGCATCTTCAACCTCGGCGGGGTGTTCTGCGACCTGGGCGCGGAACATCTGATCGAGCATGCCATCGAGCGCCGGGAAGCGCTGCTTGCGCACAACGGCGCGTTGGTGGTGCGCACCGGCCAGTTCACCGGGCGCTCACCCAAGGACAAATTCATCGTTCGCGACGAGGTCACCGAATCCCATGTGAACTGGGGGCCGGTAAACCAGCCGATCTCACCGCAGCATTTCGAGGGCATTCTCTCCAAAGCGGCCGCGTTTCTGGAGGGCAACGAAGTCTTCATTCAGCATTGTCTGGCCGGCGCCGACCGCAAGTTCTCGCTGTCGGTGCGCGTGATCACCCAGCTTGCGTGGCATGCGCTGTTTGCGAAGCAGTTGCTGATCCGCCCGGCGCGGACCGCTCTGGCGGAGGGTTCGCCCGATTTCACCATCCTTTTTGTTCCGGGTTTTCAAGCTGACCCAGGTAGGGACGGGATCAACTCAGAAACCTGCATCATCCTCAATCTCAAGCGCAGAATCATCCTCATCGCCGGCACCAGTTACGCCGGCGAACTCAAGAAATCCGTCTTCACGGTGCTCAACCACCTGCTGCCCGCGCAAAACGTCATGCCCATGCACTGCTCCGCGAATAGGGGACACGACGGAGACGTGGCGCTGTTCTTCGGGCTTTCCGGCACGGGGAAAACCACGCTTTCGGCCGATCCCGGCCGGTTGCTGATCGGCGATGACGAGCACGGGTGGAGTGACCGCGGCGTGTTTAATTTTGAAGGCGGTTGCTACGCCAAGTGCATCTGGCTTTCCCGAGAACAGGAACCGCAAATCTGGAACGCTATCCGCTTCGGCACGGTGCTCGAGAACGTGGCGCTCGACTCAGAGACGCGCGAGCTGGACTTCAACTCCGATCGAGTCACCGAGAACACGCGCGCGGCCTATCCCATCGAGTTCATCGACAATGCGGTTGTGCCGAGCGTCGGGGGCCATCCGCGGAACATTTTCTTTTTGACGGCGGACGCGTTCGGCGTTCTGCCACCCATCTCGCGTCTCACGCCCGAACAGGCCATGTATCACTTTTTGAGCGGCTACACGGCAAAGGTTGCGGGCACCGAGCGTGGCCTGGGCAAGGAGCCGGAAGCCACCTTCAGCGCGTGTTTCGGGGCGCCATTTCTGACTCGGAAACCCGGCGTGTACGCTAATCTGCTGGGCGAAAAGCTGCGGCGTCACAGAGCCGCGTGCTGGCTGGTCAACACCGGATGGGTGGGCGGACCTTACGGCGTGGGCCAGAGAATGAAGCTGGCGTACACGCGCGCCATGTTGAATGCGGCGCTGTCCGGAGATTTGGCCCGGGAGCCCATGACGCCGCATCCCGTGTTCCGCGCCCTGGTTCCGGAAACTTGCCCCAACGTTCCACCCGCGGTGCTGGATGCGCGTGGCATGTGGCAGGATAAATCCGCGTACGACCGCGCGGCAGCCGCACTGAGCGCCCGGTTCAGAAGCAACTTCGAGAAGTTCACCGCTGTGGAACCCGCGGTGCTCGAAGCCGCGCCGGTCGCGTAACGTCTGCATGCTGCGTGAACTGATCCAGCCGGTCTGGAAGATCCCGAAAGGCAAAGTGGCAACCTACGGCGAAGTGGCGCGCGCTGCCGGTTACCCGCGCTACGCCCGGCAGGTCGCCTGGGCTTTACGCGCGGCGCACGGCGCCATTCCCTGGCACCGCGTGGTGGGCGCCGGAGGCCATATCAAGCTGCGCGGAGCCCCCGGCATGGAACAGCGGCTGCGCCTCGAGAACGAAGGCGTCACCTTTCGCGGCCGGCGGATTCACATGCGCATGCACGAGTTCCATTTCAAGGCAAAGCGCAAGAGAGTTTTGTAGCGCAGGTCTACGGCGGGGTCGGCCGGAGACCTGCGGCTCTTTGTTCATGGATTGGCAACACGCCGCAGTGTGGTCATGCGCTACACATAGTTACGCACGTGGTCGCGCTGGCGCCGTGCGAAAAGAGGCGGCGTGGGCTTCAAGAGGACCGTTGGACCATCCGCTTCGCCTTCTTGGCCACGGCTTTACGAGTTACTTTATCTCGCTGGTCGGTCACTGTTGTCGTAGCTACCTCCTCGGCGGACCTGAACATTGCCGGCACCAGGAGCAGTAAACTCGGCCAAAGCTGAGCGTACAGGCGGTCCAGTGACGTGTTCAGATGCCAGGTCAAGTCGAGAGGCGTGACGACATACGTACAAAAGTACCCGGCATACATTGCCAGCAACGCGCCCAACGACGAGATCATCACCAGGTTCCGCAGCCGCTCCGGAGCGAACTTCAGAAAAGCCCCCATCACAGCCAGGCACACGACCGGATTGGCGACACCGGCGCCCTGTGCCAGACCCTCGACCCAGAAAGCCTTGATGATTTCCACGTAGCGGGGCCACTCCATCAGGCGGTGCATCGCGTTACCCGGAGAAACCTGCGCGAACGTACCCGTTGGCGGAGCCATGAAAAACTTGAAGTACGTGGCGATGGCCATCGGAGCGGCAGCGCCGGCGGCAAACAAACCAATACGCCTCCAGTTCTTCGCTATAAAAGCGCTGACCACCACGGCAGCGGTCACGATCAACGCAAATAGAAGCCCTTCGTTCTTCGTCCAGCCAGCAAAACCCGCGGCGAGTCCTGCCAGAACCAGGGTTCCTTTGCTGTCCGCATCGGCCAACAAGATCAGCGCAAACGTACTCACATAGTAAAGTCCGATCGGAGTGTCGGCGTACTGCCACGGGGACACCAGCAAGCACGCCGTTCCCAGCAGGATCATCCCGGAAATCATGGCCGTGCTCCAGCCGCGCAGGATGGCAAGAGCGGAGACGAGCACGCCGATGGTAGCGGCCCAAAACAGCGCCGCCGTGGCAATCGGAGCAGCAACTTCGCCGATTGCATCCATCCATGTCCAGCACCGGGCGATGTAACTGGATAGGAGCATTGGATAATCCCCGTGCGCGGCCCCCGCGCCGGCAATCTGATTCAACAAAGGAGAAAAAGCGCGGCTCCAGGTTGCGTTCGGCTGCGCGAAGAATCTGGCGCGCGAATTCCAAATCGCCCAGGCGTCCCATGCGCCGTAAGGATTGCTGGCGGTGCTGTCGGCAAACAGATCGGCGGCCATGGCCAGAGCGGCGGCGAACCCGATGAGCAGCCACCACAGCAGGCCGCGCGGCATCGCGTGCGCAACCGCGACATGGCGCACGTTTCGGGCCAACCAGAATGCACCAGCCACCGCCCCGAGCGATAGAAATTCTGCTGCAAAAGCGACGACGCGGGACGGTCCGATCGAGATTCGAACTACGAAGTAGACGCACGAGGTGATCCCTGCGCCCAGGCCGGCGCCGAGCGAAACCTTAAGAAGAAGGTCCGTCCAGGCCGGTTTGTAGACGGGCAGAAACACACTCGCCAGCAGATATCCGATTGCCGTCGAGGAAACCAACGAAAGCGCCAGTAGGAGCACTTATTTGCCTACTTTGCGAAACAGGATGACTCCGAAGCCGTAATCCTTAATAAGCTCCAGACCGTGCGAGCGCCCGAACTCTGCATAATCCATGGGCCGGGAGAAACTGCCCACAACCAGGCCGCCCGGCGGCCGGTCAACCAGCAGAATGGGGATCAGCGCATATTGAGCAGCAAGTTGGATTCCGGCCTCGTTGAGATCCGAAATGTACCCCACCACGGCGTCCGGCGCCAAGTCCCTCTTCAGAGCTGCAAAATGCTGCTCCTCCGCGCCGATTTGAAAGGCATCCTTTTGAACGATGTTCCGCTCAGTCTGCTGGCTATAAAAGGTGTAAGTGCCGTAAAGAGACAGAAGCGCAACCGTGCCCAAGCCCAGTAGCGCGCGGGCGGAATAGCGAACAGTGATGGTCTGCACGCGAACTGTCCTCATATGATCAAAATGGGGACGGACACCTGCGCCCAAAACGCAGCCCGTTGCAACTTACCCTAACATTTTCACGTGCACGTAGGTGTCCGTCCCCATTTCACGCCTCGTCCCCATTTCACCCCATCCACGCCCTCACCACAATCCACGCTTCCCCACGGCCGATAACGACACCCGCCGGCTCCCCCGCGATTGTGCGCGGACCAGACGGCCTCCAACTCCCGGTGAAGTTCTTTCGGCCAGCGCGGTCGAGTGAGGCGAAGGCCCGATTCACTGGCCGTCATCACCAGACAAACCCTGCTGCAAGCAACCTCGGTCTGGCGGATTCGGTTGTTTGAAGGCGTTACCCGCGCCGTTCGAGCTGCCGGAAAAATTCGCGCGATCCCGGCGGAAACGCGGCACAGAGTCCTCGCGTCTCCGCGTTTGCTGTCCGGTCGAGGTCCAGTCTCACTGCCTCCACGCCCGCAACGCCGGCCGGCTGCGCTTGCGCACCATGCCGAATATTGCTTCCGCCTCCCGATAGTGCCCGCGCGCCCGGCCGGCTTGCAAATGTAAAGCGCACGCCGGCGCCATAAATTGCTACCGCGCCGGGTACGGTGTGTCGTATCCTTTTGCATCCCACCAGAGAATCCGGTTCAGCACATCGGCGCGGATGTCGTCGGGGTGCGACCAGTTCATCGCCAGCGACTGACGCGCGGCCCATAGCCTCTTGCCCTGAAGCTTGGCCAGCGGCGGATTCATTTCATCCAGAGCCAGACGTGCTGGAAGGCAGCGGTACGGCGATGCGTCCGTTTCGGGCGTGAAGATGCTTGTCATGGCGCGGGCGCTCAGCGCAAAACGTGTCCGCGGCGGAATTTCGAAAATGTCCTGAATGGTGCGCACCATGCTGGTGTGCGTGTAAAAGTTGGAATCTACCACGCCGCGGCGAATGTGCGGGCCGATGGCCAGCGCCACTGTGCGGTAACCGTCCACGTGGTCAAAGCCGTCCTGCGCATCATCTTCCACCACCAGAATCAGGCTCTCGGGCCAGAAACGGCTCTTCGAGATTCCTTCCACGATGCGGCCCAGTGCCAAATCGTTGTCCGCCACCATGGCGCGCGGCGTCGGTGACCCTGGCTGCGTGCCGTTGGTGTGGTCGCTGTTCAGCGTCAGCACAGAGACGTTGGGCATCGAGCGCGATTTCTCGCGCTCCTTCAGTTCGCGCAGAAACTCTTCGGCGCGAATCTGATCGGGAATGCTGGTGGAGCTGTGGGGATAGCGCTGGCTGAGGATTTTGGCGAGCGCGGGCACGCCGCTGCGCGCGCCGACGGCGTTCTGCCATCTGCCTTCCTTGTAGAGCTTCCAATACTCGCTCCAGCTCAGTTCGTCGCGCTCGTTCATGTCGACCGTGTTTCTTGTCGCCGGATCCCAATGCGCGGGCAGCCCGAATTCCCCGTAAATGCGAACATCCAGAGGCCGCAGCGCGGATTGCCAGAAGAAACCGGCCGGCGATACGGTGAGCGCGTCGCTCATGTTCCAGGCGTAACCGCGCGGCGAGGCAGCAAATGCGCGCTCCACGTAATCGCTCACAAACGCCTGCATCAGCCATTGGTGGCCGTCGAAGCTGATGGCGCCGCCGGTGTGGAAATTGTCGAGCAGCACATACCGCTCAGCGAGTGCGTGTTGGTTAGGCGTCACCTCGCGCCCGTAGACGCACAGTTTGGGGTCGCCATTGCCCTTGGGGATGTCGCCGAGCACCTGATCGTAGGTGCGGTTTTCCTTGATGATGAAGAAGACGTGGCGGATGCCGAGCGATGAGAGGTTGGCTACGCCGCCGGCGGGCTCAAACCGGGGACTGTTGGCCTCCCGCACCTCGCGCGTGCCGGCTGCAATCTGCGCGTCTTCGGGCGCCGGGATGCGGGTCAGCGAGCCCTCAAATTGCAGCGAATTGAACGTGCCGTCTTTGGCCTGCGTGTTTCCCACGCCTTTGATGTTGATGATGCGCAGCGCGCCGTCGCTGTCGAGAGCGATTCCGGAAGGAAACCACCCGGTGGGCAGCGCGCCGGCCAACTTCCAATGATCAGCCTCCGCCCGCACCACCGCGATCGCATTGTTGCCGCCGCATGCCACATAGATAGTGCGACCGTCCGGAGCAAAGACCACGGCGGATGGCAGGCTACCCAATGTGCCCTCGGGCCAGGTGTCGATCTTGACTTCGGTCGCGTTGAATGAGGCCGTTTCGATAATCGAAATGGAATCAGAATGCGCGTTGGCCACAGCGAGCAGCTTCTGGTCCCGGCTCAGCGCAAGGCCCGCCGGCGCCAGGCCGACCTTTACTTCGCGTGTCGAAAAATCCTCTGCGCTAATCACCGAAAGCGTACCTGATACAGACGAGCCAGTAGTGGCGTCGGTGGCGATCATCGAGCCGCTGCTGGGAGCGACGGTGTCCGCAGAAGACGGGCGGCGCCCGCCCCGATTGGTGACGAATATCTGTTTGAGAGCGGCCACTACGCCGAACGGCGCCATTCCCACCGCCACTTCCCGTTTGATCTGCCGCGATTTGGCATCGATCACCGCAACCGTGTTATTGCGGCTGAAGGCAACGTAGGCGGTATTGCCATCCGGCGAAAATGCGATACCGGCCGGCACGGGGTGGCGCGAAAACGTGAGACGTTCCGCCTTCTGGACTTTTCCCAGCTCGGACAACGTCACGACGAACAGGCTGTCGGGACCGTCTTCGCTCGCCTCGCTGGCCCACAACTCCCGGTCGCCCGGACGAAACGCGATGCCCGTATACGAAGTGTGATGTAACTTTACCGCCGCCATCAGCGCGCCACTAGCGCCATCGAGCAGCAGCACGTTGTGCGAGTTGAGAATTCCCAGCAGGTGTTTCCGCGAGTCGAAAGCCAGATCTACCGGACGGCCCTTAATGGGCGTCTGCTCGCCCCACGGCCGCAACAATTGGTTGGTGGGCAGCAGATAAAAGCCGGCACTCTGCCGTCCGGCGTGAATCTCGCTGCTCAGAACGGAGAAAATTCCACTCTCCGCAGCGACCAACGCAAGCGCGGCTGCAAATACGACACTCCCAACAACGATTCGCATGGGAACTCCCGAAAGCCTATCAGAGAAACGGTTACATCCGGATGACACCTTCTACTACGTGATTTAACCTATTCTCCGATTAACTATGGTAAGCCTTGATGCATTCCGGCGGGTCCGCTATAAGTGGAACCATGTCGACTCTCGGCCTGGGCACTCCGGGCTCCGAAGTGATTCACGGGGACCTGCAATTTGACCGCGCTGAATTTGCGGGCGGTCACAGCGGCCCGGCGTGCAGCACCTGCAAACGCCCGGCTGAAAACGAATATCACCACTTGAATGGACGCGTCTTCTGCACGTCCTGCCGCGCAAAGATCGAGCAGTCCATTGAGAAGCTGCGCCAATCGGGGAGCCTGGCGCGCGCCGCGCTGTTCGGGCTGGGAGCGGCCGTTCTCGGCGCGCTCATTTACTACGGCATTACTGCGGCTACGGGCTACCAATTCGGCCTGGTCGCAGTAGTCGTGGGATTCCTGGTTGGCAAAGCGGTCCGCAAGGGATCGGGGGCAATCGGCGGGCGGAAATACCAGGTGCTGGCGATTCTGCTGACCTATTTTTCCATCTCGTCCACCTTCGTCCCACCGTTGACCAAAGGTTACTACGAGGCGGCGGCTAAGCAGGAGAAGATCGAGGCCGAGAAGCTGTCTCAAGCGGCTCCCGGCACGCCTGCACCACCCTCCAAGGTGCGTCATATCGGCGCGGTGCCGTTCTATGCGTTCATGTTCGTGCTGGCTTTAGCCGCGCCGATTCTGGGCGGGTTCCGCAATATTCTCGGTATCATCATCATGGGCATCGGGATATGGGAGGCCTGGAAGTTCAACCGGCGTGTTGAAGTGAAGTTCACAGGGCCCTTTGCCGTAGCGCCGCAACCCGCACCCGGCGCATGACCGCCGCCGAAGCCGTTCGTTGCGCGGAATGCCAGACCGAAATTGCTCCCGGCCTGTTGAGTTGCCCTTCCTGCGCCCGCCTGGTTCACGCCGATGAGCTGAGAGAACTCGCGCAGCGCGCCGAAGAAGCGCAGCGCAACAGCGACTGGACGGAGGCGCTCACGGCCTGGCGCCAGGCAGTTCGGTACCTTCCGCCGGGGACGCGCCAACGCGATCTCGCTGAAGCCAGGATTCGGGACCTCAGCGGGCGCGTCGATGCTGGCGGCAGCCCCAGACACCAGCCTTGGTGGAAGCGCGCGTCTGCGCTTGGTCCCGTGGGCGTGATCGCGGCGATCCTGGGAAAAGCCAAATTCCTGTTGCTGGGCTTCACGAAGCTCGGCACGCTCCTCTCGTTTGCGGCGGGCCTCTCGGTCTACTGGGCGCTGTGAGGCTGGAGGTTCGCTTTGTGTTTCCTCCTCTCGATTTACATTCACGAGATGGGCCATGTGGCGGCGCTCCAGCGATTCGGAATTCCCGCAACCGCTCCGACCTTCATCCCCGGCCTGGGCGCCTTCGTCCGGTTGAAGCAGCATCCTGCTACGGAAAAAGAGGACGCCCGTGTGGGCCTGGCCGGGCCAATCTGGGGCCTCTGTGCGAGCCTGTTCGCCCTGGCCCTCTATGCTGCGACCGGCAACGCGCTGTTTGCGGCGGTGGCGCGAGCTGGAGCCTGGTTGAATCTGTTCAACCTGATTCCCGTCTGGCAGCTCGATGGCAGCCGCGGAATCCGATCGCTGAATCGGGCACAGATCTGGATGCTTGCGGTGCTGGCCGGCGTTATGTGGATGGTGGCGAAAGACGGCATGCTCGTGCTGGTGGCACTGGGACTGGCTTTTCGCGCCGCCACCAGACGCAACTCAAGCGAACCCGATTGGACCGGCATGATCCAATTCGCGGGACTGATCGTGACGTTAAGTCTGCTCTGCTTAATCCCGTTGCCGACGAACTCGTAGAACGCCGCTCACTGCTTCAAGGCATCCTCGAGTTGTAGCCGCGCCAGCGTTCCAGTCACGTTCAACTGGCGCGTTCCGTTCGACACCTGAATCATCAGCCGCCCGTCATCCTGCATGGCGCCGCGGCCCAGGAACAACTCGCCGTCCGTCGCCATCTGAAGTTCAGTGAACTTGAGATGCGGGACCGGCCGGGCCCATTCCAGCGAGTAGCAGCCGGAGACAGACGTGAACTGATCCAGGGGCTCGGCATCGAACCCTTGGCCCGTAAACGACCCCTCCGAGCGCAGGTTGGCCAGCAGCGCCGCGCCCGTGCCGCTGGTATCGAGCGAAGCTTCAGCGTCGAACGTCCCGCCGTTCCACTCGACTCGCTTCACCTGGGAAGCCAAATGGTAAGCCGGTTCGGCGCCATGGAGGTCGACCGAGAGCGTGCCACTCGCCGTGCCCTGGTTCAATTCGGCGCTCAGATCCGCTAGCACGAGCATCGTCCCGTTCCAAATGAGACGAGCCTTCATCTTGCGCAGCTCCACACCGGCCAATTGCAGCGATTCCACAGTCACCGCGCCATCTACGCGCTGGCTTCGCAGCCAATCCGGCACGGGGGCCCGGCCAAAGCTGAGGGCGCGCGCGATCAGCCCCCGGTTGCGTCGTAGCGTGGGCGCCATGAGCCGTTCCAACTCCGCTGCATCAAGGCTGGCAACGGAGACACGCACACGGTGCGGCCGCGCGGCGCCGGGCTCGTACCGGTAGTCCGCCACCGCGGTGAGATCGCCCAGGCTCGCCTGGATCTTTTCAACCGCGACCTTCGCGCCATCCAGTTTGGCCCTGGCGCGGGCGACGTGCAATAACTGGTCAAAGCCAGCGAGGGGTATTTCTGCGTTCTCCAGTTGAAACGCGCCCGACCACTGGCCGTCGCGCCCGGGAACGTACTGGTAATCGAGCGTGCCGCTCCACGTGCCGGTCTGCACCTGCTCGAGGATCGGCACCGCCGCGAGCGCTGCCTGCGAGCGCAGTCCCGCAACCGCCATGGAATCGGTGACGATGGTCAAACCTAGGGCGCCGGTGTCCAGCTCATATTCGCCTTCAAGGCGGGCGAGGTCGTTCTCTGATGTGCGCGCCACTGCTGCGGGAAGGCGCACGTGGCTTCCGTCGAACAGCACCACCGCCTGTTCGAAGCGCACAGGCGGCGAATCAGGAATGGTAATGGCGGCGTCCTGAAAGGCCAATTGCCCTTGCCACCTTCCCGGCTGCGAGTAACCGATGGCGCCATCGAGCGTGCCCTCCATCTTGAGCCCCTCGGGGAACTTCGCTCCCAGGTGGCGGGCAAGCTGCAAAAGCGGCTCCACACGAAAGCGGTTCCAGTTGAAGGCTACGCCCCAGTGGGGCCGCGACAGGTAATCCGCTGCCCGGAACCGGATGGCGAGCGGCGGTGCTTCTTTCGCGGCGGAATGCGTATCGATCTCCAGCCGTTCGGCGGGGAGATTCAATCGGCCCTCAAACTCGAACGGCCAGCCCGTTCCGCCGTGCGGCAGCAGGTCCCAGCGATGCACGTCTTCGATGTTGAGCGCGCCATTGATGTGCAGATTCGCCAGCGGTCCGGACATGTGAGCACGCGCTGAAACCATGCCGTGCACCCCAATGTCGTAGCCGTAAATCAGGCTGGTGATGTCGTTGATGGCGCCCTGGTCCAACCGGAAGCTGAGGTCCAGGGCTTCACCCGGTCGCCATGAGCCTTCCGCAATGAAGTTCCCGAATCCACGCGCGGGACGGTCCGTGCGCGCCGGCTGTCCAGAAAACTGGAGGCGCCAGACTCCTCCAGCGGTGGCGGGCGGCGAAACATCCAGGTCACTCTCGATCAGATAGAAGACCGACTTGGTGTTGCCGAACTTGAAGTTGACGCGGCCGGAACGCACGTGAAGCGCCGGCAGGGACTCAAACTTGGTGCGATGCAGCAACTCCGCAAAATTCCACACCGTACCCGCGCCGGATTCCACGCGTGTCAGATTGACGCTGGTGTCCTCCAGCCGCAGGGACGCGAACTCGAGCCGGCCGGCGAGCAGTGACCAGAATCGCGGGCGCGCTTCGAGCGATTCCACATAGGCTAACGGCTCAGCGCCAAATGCCGAATCGTCATGGATCACGACTTTGCTGACGGAGAATCCCGGCCCGGTGAAGAGGTTAAAGTGTACCTCGCCCAGTTCCACGCGGCGTCCCAGCGCGGTCTCGAGTCCCGACCGGATGCGCCCGGCATACGCATCGGCGCTCCAATACGGGGCCACCATGCCAGCAACCACCAACACTGCGATGCAAGCGCCGAGCCCCTTCAGTCCGAGTCTGATGCGGTGTTTCATCCCGCCGCCAGCAGCCGGTGGTAGGCGTCCGGATCATCGATATCGTCCAGAATGCCGGAATCTGCGACGTCAAGGTAACGAATCTCGTTCGCGTGCTGGTGAAAGACCATCGGCGCCTGAGAGTCGGGCGCCAGAGCCAGAAACTCCGCAATCAGCTTTCGGCCAAACAGCACGGGGTGCCCGTGCCGTCCCAGATATTGCGGAACAGCGATGAGCGCGCCCGAAACGATCAACTGCGCCATCGTTGCCGATTCGACGTTCGGGTGATCCACCGGAGTGAAGATCACTCCGTCGGCATAATCGGGGACCGCGCGCAGGCCGCACTGCATGGAGCTGAATTGCCCGCGAGAATAATCCGGATTCAATACGAATACGGCGTTCCCCGGAGCACGCACGCCCGCGCGAATGACTTCCGGTTCGTGGCCCAACACCACGATCACGGGGAAACAGTGCTCCTCAAAACGGCGGATCAGCCGGTCCAGAAAGGTCTCGCCGCGGAATTCCAGCAGCGCCTTGGGCGAGCCCATCCGGCTCGACTCCCCGGCCGCCAGAATTAACCCGGCGTAGCTCATTGGAGCAGTTTCCCCGAGGCTTCGTCGGCAAACAGGGATTTCGAAAGCGCTCGCCAGTCCGATGCCGCGCCGCGGCGCACGGCAATCATTTCCGCCACCACCGACACCGCGATTTCCTCCGGCGAGACCGCGCCGATCTCGAAACCCATGGGCGCAAAGATTCGCTCCAAGCGTTCGCGCGCGATGCCCTCCTTCTCCAGTTCCTTGACCACGCTGATCACCTTGCGTTTGCTGCCGATCATCGCGACGTACCGTGCGCCGGTTCCCGCCGCCCACCGCAACACGCGCATGTCGTCGCGGTGGCCCCGCGTCACGATGATGATGTAGCTGGTCTCATTGATGGGCAGCTTGGGGAAGACGTCTTCATACTCTTCGGCGAAAATTTCGTCCGCTTCGGGAAACCGGTCGCGGTTGGCGAAGGTGTCGCGATTGTCGATGACAGAAGTCGCGAAACCGGCCAAAGCAGCGATTTTCGACAAGCTTTTCGAGATGTGACCCGCGCCGAAAATGAACGCATGGGGCGGCGGAATCACCGGTTCAACGAAGACGTCCAGTTGCCCGCCGCAAATCAGTCCGTTGTCATATGCCGCGTCCTGGCCCAGATTGAAGCTCAGGTGGCGCGGCTTTTCCGTCTCGATGACTTCGCGCGCCGCGTTCCATACTTCGGCCTCCACGCAGCCGCCCCCCACGGTGCCGATCATCGAGCCATCCTCGCGCACCAGCAGCTTGGCGCTCTCATAGCTCGGAATCGAGCCGCGCACCTGCACAATCGTAGCGATCGCCGCCTTCTGCCCTAGGCGGCGCAACCGCACGATCTCATCGTAAATATCCATCCCGTAACGAATTATAGCGAACGCTGCCTGTGCCGGGAATCACACGTTGACGCTCGGGCTTCACAGGCGCCTCAACGGCATCGCGCGCAGGATCGTCACTTGTCTGGTGGAACGCGGTGTGCGGCGAAAATCGGAACACGGTTAGTTTGCGCGGTGTCGAACACTACGGAAGGAATCTCCATGCGACTTTACATTACCGTTCTCTTCTCCATCATCGGGCCGCCTTGTTTTGCAGCAGACCCGGCGCTGACCATTTACAACCAGCAGTTCGCCGTGGTCCGGGAAACCATCCCCCTGGAGCTGAAACAAGGGCTGAACCAGCTCGAATTCACCGGGACAACAGCGCAACTCGAGCCGCAGTCGGTTATGCTGCGCGATCCCAGCGGCCGGCGCGCCCTGCTCATCCTCGAGCAAAACTACCGGGCCGACCCCGTATCCCTCGATGCGCTGCTGAAACGCTATGAAGGCCAAACCATCGACTTCCAGGTGCGCAATGGCGACCGGATCGAGACCGTGAGCGGCAAGATCGTGCGGGCCGGCGGCACAACCGCCATGCCCGAGTGGTTTAATCGTGCCTCTGTGAATCCTTATGGACAGCCGCAACCTTCCGTGTCACAGGCCATCATCGACGTGGCCGGCAAGCTGCGCTTCGATCTTCCCGGTGTACCGCTTTTTCCCGCCCTGGGTCCCGACATGATTCTCAAGCCGACGCTGAACTGGACCATCGAGACCGACCGTGCCGGAACGCTGGATGCCGAGCTGGCTTATGTTTCCGGTGGTTTTGATTGGAATGCGGACTACAACATCATCCAGAGCGATTCGAATGCGCTCGACATTATCGGCTGGGTGACTCTGGTAAACGACAGCGGCAAGGAGTTTCAAAATGCCCACGTCAAACTCATGGCCGGGGACGTGAACAAGATCCAGCCGACAGGCGGACCTGTGGCCAGGAGAGCGGTGTTCGCCATGGGCGGCGCAGTCGCCGGAATTTCCGGCGCTCCTCAGGTGGTCGAAAAGACGTTCGATGAGTATCATCTCTATACACTCCAGCGTCCGGTGACCATTCACGACAAGGAATCGAAGCAGGTGGAGTTCGTGCGGGCCGTGGGCGTCAAGTCTGAAGTGATCTACGTTTATGACGGCGCGAAAATTGATACCAACCGCTATATGGGCTGGCAGCCGGAGATGATCCGCCAGGACGCGATGTACGGCACCGCCTCAAACCCGAAGGTCTGGGTGATGCGCGAATTCATGAATTCAGATTCCAACCACCTCGGCATGCCCCTGCCCAAGGGACGAGTGCGTTTCTACCGGCGCGACACGGATGCGCGCCTGGAGTTCACCGGCGAAGACAGCATCGACCACACGCCCAAAGATGAAAAGATCCGCGTCTTCACCGGCGCCGCATTCGACCTGACGGGAGAGCGGAAACGAACGGTCTTTCGCAATGACATGGGCCGCCAGATGATGGACGAAGCCTTCGAAATCAAGGTGCGCAATCACAAGAAGGAGCCGGTGGAAGTGCGAGTCGTCGAGCACCTGTATCGCTGGTCCACTTGGGACATTACAACCAGCTCAATGCCATTCACGAAAACGGATGCGCAGACCATCGAGTTCCGCGTGCAGCTACAGCCGGACGAGGAGAAGAAGATCACTTACGAAGCGCACTACACGTGGTGAACCCTGGTGTGGTGTCTCAGAACTTCACTGCAAAAGGAGCGTGCATTTGTGTGGGGCGGGGCTTCGGCCCTGCCGCCGCGCTTCGGCGCGGCGTCAAACAGGGCACAACATTGTTGGCAATTGTATTTCAACAACTTCTGAGGCACCAGATCACCTCCCTGTCAGCTTGCGGACCACGGGCTCCCGCCCTCCCGTCCAGCGATACTCAAAATGATCGCCCTGCCGGACGTTGGCGACGAGTTTGGGACGGAAGCAGGCGATACAGTAGCCGCCGTCGTGCCGGACGCTGCGATAGATCAGACCGTTCGAGCCCATCTCCAGCAACTCCCGCCCGAGTTTTTGAGATTTGGTGTAGTTCGCCGGCGAGTACAACGGTCCAAACCCGGCTCGCTTCGCGCGGATGTCATGGAATCGCGCCGTGAAGTCCGCCAGGTAGGCCCGTTCCTCGACGTAGGTTTCGAAGACGCCGATCTCAGCCAGTTCCGCCGTTCGGTGGTAAATGACTTCTGCATGGGCCGTCTCCAGCGTCAGCGAGGCATACCATGCGCCGCGATCCGGCCCGCTGAACCGGCCGCCACCCGGCCGCGGATGACAGAAAGCAGCCATTACCACGGTCGCCAGGGGCCGGCCCGTCACCCACTCTGCACGAGGAATGCGGTGCAGCAGGCCGAGCTCGGCCGAGACGCGGTCGTTCGTCCAGGATTCCAATTCAATCACGGCGTCCAGGTCCTCCGGGCGGGAGATGTCATCCAGAATCCCCGCGGACGGGTAGCGGCTCGGGACAAGCCGGCATGTGTTGCGAAGCCGGAGATTGGTTTCCGGAGGGATCAATCAGCCGCGCCGTCCGTCGAGCAGACGCCTCACCTGCAGCAATCCGTCAACGCCGCCCTCGGTCATCAAGGTGAGCGCCGGCCGTCCGCCGAAGAGCGGGTTGCGGTTCGGCAGTTTCACCCAGCGATCTGCCAGTTGCCGGTCGGGATAGAGGAGGTGCAAGGCTTTGTAGATTCCAAGCACCAGCGAGACCCGTACCAGCATGTCGTAAGAGAGCGTGCCGACCTGTCCGGCTTTGTATTTGTGGAAGGTGGACGGCGCAGGCCAGCCCAGCAGCGCACGCTGCTCTGTAACGCTCAATTCCCAGCGGGAGGCGATGCTTAAGAATGACCGGACTGCCGGTCCCGACATCCGCTGCCGCACGGGCGCCAGATGGCGCCGGTCGAGCGGGACCGGCTCGGGGAGGGGCAACAAAGGAACGAGCTTTCCCATATGTCTATATATGGAGTATAGAGTCCAGTTATGGAGAAAGCAAACGCGCAGACGTCCAACCGGATGTCAAGCCATCCGCAGGTCGAGCTGCGTCAGAACCTTGGGCCAGGCCTCGTCGTGGCGCTGCCTCGCTTCCCCATCCGGAAAACCTGCGTGTGTCAGCCGCAGCAAGGTCCCGCTGTTGTGCGGCGCAAGTTCGACCGTAACCACCGTCTCGTACCCCTGGGTGGCAGCGGTCACCCAGGTCAACTCAACCAGCCGGTCGCGTTCCAGCCGCAGGAAACGGCCGTAGTGCGGATGCCGTGTTCCCTCAAAATGAGTTTCGAAGTAGAAAACGGCGTTGACTTCCGCTGGCATCAACACCGACCCGGGTGCGGCAAACCACCGGTCGAACTGCTCCGTCCACGCCCGGAACAACACCGAGGGCGGCGCAAGCATCTCGCGTTCGGCGGTCAGGCGAAACGGTCTCGATGAAATGTCCGGCGGAGCAATGGTGGTGGTCATCAGATTCTCCCACCAGTCTCCCTCGCAGATACCCCGGCCGCAACGCCACCGCCAAATGCTGGGGTCGGCTCTTCGGCATCTATGGAAAGAACGCCAATCAGCCGATAGCTTCTCAGGGGGTCGCTCCGGCTGGACCATCGCGAACGCACCTCGGGCGAGCCGCTCACCATGACGGGCCAGGCGGATTGCGTCGTTGTAGTGACGGATCACGGCCGAATTCGACTATCCAGGCATCCTGGAAAAGGCTGAGCTGATCGTGGACGCACGGAACGCATTCAAGAAGTATTCATCGCCCAAAATCGTGAAGCTTTGACCATCCGAGTTACCGGCACGTAAAGCTTCGCCTGCTAAGAGCCGATATCAGGTAGAGGTCCACTGCGCACTCTGGCTGCCTCAACCGAAGCCTGAATCAGAAACGGTGAGCGGTCTGGGCTGCGCGGGCAGGACCTGGCGAGAATTCATGACCCCGGCCGCCCCTCTGCACCAGATCCTGCTAGTGGACGACGAGTTGACCGTCTTAAACGGGCTCCGCCGATCTCTGCTCGACGAGCCGTATGAGATCACCACCACGACGTCGCCAGACGAAGCCATCCGCTTCCTGGCGAGCCAGGAGTTCGCCGCCATCGTCACCGACCAGCAAATGCCCCGCATGCAGGGACTGCAATTGCTCGAACACGCGCAAACGGTGTCGCCGCATACCGTGCGCTTGATCTTGACCGGCCACGCGGACATGCAGCTGCTGATTGCCGCTATCAATCAGGGCGCGGTGTACCGCTTTTTGACCAAGCCATGCGGACGAGACGAGCTGCAGCAGACCCTCAAACAGGCGGTCCAGCATTTCGAGCTGATTCGCGAGAACCAACGATTACAGGAAATGACCCGGGAACAGTTGGAGCGCCTGCACCGGCTGAACACGGAACTGGTCGAGAGCCGCAGGCACGACGCGACCATCGGAGCCAGTATCCAGCAGACGCTTCTCCGGGGTGAAATCGACGCTCCGTTCACTGGGGAGTGGGACGCTGCGGCATTGGCGGTGCCCTCGCAACAGATTGACGGCGACTTCTTCGATTTCTTCGACCACGGCTCCACCTGCTTTGATCTAGTGGTAGGGGATGTCATGGGAAAGGGAGTCCCCGCGGCTCTGCTGGGCGCCGCCGCTAAAACTCAACTGGTTCGAGCGATGGCGGCTCTCAAAGGCGCCGACCTGCCCGAACCGGAGGTAATCATCGCCCAGGTTCACAGACTGATGACGCCACAGCTGCTGGACCTGGAACGCTTCATCACGCTGTGCTATGCACGGTTCGATCTGGCACGGCAGCAACTCTCCTTCGTGGACTGCGGCCATACACGGCTTCTTCACTACCGGTGTGGAACCGGCGATTGTGCCGCGCTCCAAGGAGAAAGCCTACCGCTCGGATTCAGTGCCAGCGAAGAGTACCGGCAGATCACTACGGGCTTCGGTCGAGGCGACCGCTTCCTGCTGTATTCGGATGGCGTCACCGAGGCACGGAACCAAGCCGGCGAGTTCTACGGCGAGGAGCGCCTCAGCCGGCTTCTGTGCCAGTTCGCGAGCCACACTCCCCACGAGCTGATCGCACTGCTGCGCGCCGACGTGGCCCGATTCACCGCGGCTGAAACATTGACCGACGACCTCACTTGCGTGGCGGTCGCTGTCGGCCCCGTGGCCCATAGCGTTGTTCTAGAGGCACGGATGGAAGAGCTGGAGCAAGTGCGTAGGTTCGTGCGCGATTTCAGCGCGTGCCAGTGGGGCGAAATGCTGGAGCACGAACTGCTCGACCAACTGGTGCTAGCGGCTAACGAAGTTTTTGCCAACATTGTCGAACACGCATGCCAGGGCAAGGCCGGCGAGCCGGTTGCGCTCAGCGCGCACGCCGAGCGCGATGCGGCCGTGATCCGCTTCTCCTACAAGGGAGAGGCTTTTGATCCCTCGACGGCAGCCGCGCCCGCCTTCGACGGGTCCCGCAGCGGCGGTTTCGGACTTTACATCATCCGCCATTCCGTGGATCAGGTGGACTACGAGGGTCAGGGCGATGTCCGCTCGATCACTCTCCGGAAAGTCCTCACGCCCGACGACCGCCGACGGCTTCAGGAAGGTCCGCGGATACTGCCCAAATGAATGTAACCATCGGGAGGCCACTCAGAGGCCAGCTCCCAGCTAGACCTTGACGAAAAGCGGGCGAGAGATGCAGCAGGTGATGGACTCGGTGGAATACAGATCTGATCCGCGGAACGGTTTGTACTGAGTCAAGCACCTCAAAACGCGCTCGTGCCTGTGCAGGCCTGCGCCGGACTAGCACTTGTCAGCTCGGTGAATCCGAGATGGGCACGCCTGGAGCCGAAGAGCAGGCTGCAGCACCCGGTCTGACCTACGTTCTCTCTCCAAAAAAATGGCGGATCCGAATCTCGTCGATCCTCGGCTGTAATTCTGGATCGAATGCACACGTTCGTTGATTCACCAGTTCCACCCAGGGAAGGGCAGCGGTTGACATCTTCAGCCGCTCGACCAATTGATCGACACTGCAAATGCGCTTGGCGGGGATGCCGCCAACAACGGTATTTTCGGGAACGTTCCTCGTCACGACCGCTCCAGCGGCAACGATGGCATTAGGCCCGATCTCAACGTCAGGAAGGACGATCGCTCGATGTCCAATAAACACGTTGTCGTGGATTTCAATTTTCCCCACCGAATCCAGCTTCAGCCCGTAGGCGCGGTTCAGCATGTTAACGGTTCCGTCGTGACCGAACAGCGTGCACCCCGACATGCGAACGTTGTTTCCGATCCGCACGTAGCTCGGATCGGTGATCTCCACGTTGGTTTGGATAGAGCAGTGCTCGCCCATGGAATGCAGCTTGCCGTGCCGTTTGAGAAAGGCCGCCCACTCCTCGCCGCTGGGACGGCAGAAGCGAGTATAGATTCCGACCATCCGTCCTCTTTGGTGGGCTTGATTTCGTATCCAGCGCCGTATGATTTTCAGCATTTCGTTTCAGGCTCTTGATCTTTTGATATAGCTTCTTCCACCCAGAGCGTCCAACCGAGAATCCCGAACGGGGGCCGCATTATCCAGTCGATTCGTAAACACTCGAGCGGCTTCCTTCATCGCTGCAGTCTGGATGCGGGGAAACTGGACTGGCGGCCCGCTGCTCGCGGAAACCTGCCACGCGGCCACGAATCTCATCGAGCTTAGATGCCGCGATTGCCCGGAACCACAGGCGTTCCCCTCGATCGAGAACGAAGCGATCGATCAGCAGCGCCAATAAAGCCGAATACGCGAGTCCGATGAACGCCAACGCCAATGCTCCCCGCCACCGGGAGACTCCTGTGGTGAGCTGCACGGCGGGCCACAGAAACAACAGCCCCGCGAGGTAAGGCACGGCGCCCGGCAAGAAAACATAACGGGCATAGCGGCCGGCGGGAATACCGAACTCCCGATTGGCGTGACGAATGAACCAAACCGCCGCTGTCACCGTCGAGGCGGCGACAGCGACGCCGATCCCCACCGGTGTCCAAGCGCCCGCGATCAGCCGGGCCAAGGGAAGCGCGATCAGAATCGCCAGGACGTTCGGCAGGCAATACCGAAACTCTTCTTTCGGACGGCCGAGGCCTTTGAGCAGGGACGTGCCAGGCCCGGTCATCATGTGGGTCTGCATGGAAACTGCGAACACTACCATCAGCAGCGTCGCTCCGGGGTACGTACGGCCGAGCCAGACCGCCAACAAGGGACCGGGAATCGTGGCCAGCGGACCGCAGATCAGGCCCGCCGCCAGATTCATGTAGCGCGCCCCCTTGAGATACAGCTTTATGACGGCCGCCTTCTGCGCGTCTCCGTTGAGGCCGCTGTGAAGAAAGGAAGCGGCCGGAAGCAAAGAGGAAGAAAAGGCCCCGGGAATTGCCGCAGCCATACCTGGTAGCTTCTTTGCGATATCCAGCAGCCCCGCCGCCTGAAGGCCGATCAGCGGCACCGCCACGGCTCGTTCGATCGAGCCGAGAGCGATGGCCAGCAGGCTGGAGACTTGAGAGACGCCACCGAATGACCAGATCGTGGCCAACGCTTCTCTCGAAAACAGACGCGGCGAAAGACGCAGCCAGGGCATGCTCCGGAAGGCGAAATACACGGCTGTGGCGATCTCAAACACCGTGCGCACGAGAAAGGCCTCGGCCAAACCGCGAATTCCTCTCCCGGAAGCGACCAGAACGACGATTAGAGCGGTCTCGATCAAATAGGCGGCGATCCAGGTGGCTTGGACTGTCGCCATCCGCTGCACCCCGGTCAAGGCGTCGCGAAACGCACAGAGGCTGATGGAAGCCAGAAAAATCCCCACCACGGTCAGGATCACTTCGTGAGCGTCGCGCTGCAAAGCCGGCGCGATATGCAGCAACGAGGCCACACGGGACCAGGAAAGATGCAGCGCCGCGTAGATGGCGACACACAGCGGAATCGTGATCGTCAGGCCCGTGGAAAGAAGCTGGTTGCCCCGTTTGAAGTCCCGGCGCGCCGCGTACTCAGCGATGTATTTGATATAGACATTGGACATGCCGAGCGTTGAGATCCCTACGTAGGAGACCAGGATGAAGGTGGTTGCCCAGAGTCCGTAGGCTTCCAGCCCGACATGTGCCAGCACGAAGGGCGGAATGAGAAAGCGTGTGAGCAGGTAGCCTCCCCGTGCAGCCAGTCCCAAGGCGACACCACTCGATAGCGTGTCGCGAACCGCCTTGCGGTGGTCCTCGTTGTGCGAAGCCGGACTCGTCCCACGGGGGAGGTCCGCCCGCCCCGTGATCTTTAGACCGTCTGTCCTCATGCTCTCGTTCCCTCCAACGCTGCCAGACGCCGGTAGAGCGCGAGGCCCTGTTCAATCTTCGCGTCCCAACTATACTGCTCGACAGCCCGGCGATGGCCTTCCTCTCCACACCGTTTCCACACGTCGGGGTTTCGAAGGATGTCGCGAAAGGCATCCGCCATGGAGCGGGCAACCTGCGCCGGCCCATCCGGCGATACGGCCAGGCCCACTGCGGAATCTACCACCTCCGCCGGGCCGCCATGCCCAATGGCGATCACCGGCCGCTGGCACGCCATGGCTTCGAGCAGAACTGCGCCACCCGACTCGCGTACCGAGGGCAGGCAGAAGACGTGGGCGGCGCGCATCCGATCGGCGACTCCGGGGAGCGGCAGGTTTCCCAGGAAGCGCACCGCCCCGTCGAAGCCCCGCGATGCGCAGTCCCGCTCCCAGTCCCTTCGCATGGGTCCGTCGCCGACCACGCTGAGGCGGAAAGGCACTTCCGCTCTTAATATGGAGAGCGCATCAAACAAGAGGGGAAGCCCTTTGCACGGAATCAGGCGCGCCACGAAAAGAATCTCGAGCGGGCGGGATAGCGACGGCGGCCCCGGCCAATCGGCTGGGTAGAACACGTTGAGATCCACGCCATTCTCGATCATGCGAATCGTCTTGGGGAGCGCATGGGGCGGGATGGTTTCGTCGGTGGCACGTGTGGCGCTCAGAATCGCGGCGCTCCGGCGGGTGGTTCCAAACAGGCGGTCGGCAACTGCACCCAGCCGCCGCACGCGGTAGAGCCACTCCGAATCCTGTTTCATGATTTCGGGAAAGCCTGCCGCCGACGATAGGCCCCCGTTCCACGGACCGAGCACAACCGGAATGCCCAGACGGTGCAGAACCGTCGCGGCAAGCGGCGAGACCGGAGTCACCGCGTGGGCGATGGTCCAGGCCTCGCCTCGTTTTTGCAGTCTTCGCAACCGGCTCACCGCTTGGCGATCCCACAGAAAGTAGTCGAGCGAGGAGACCAGGAAAACGGCATGCTCGCTCCGGGGAAACAATCTCGCCGCCAGCCGGTACAGTGGCCCGGCAAACCATTCCGTATCGATAAAGACGATGTCGGAGCTTTTGAGCGGCGCCCCCGCCCTCCTCAGCGCGGCGCGGTTTCGGACATGCGTTACCAGTGTGACGGGGACGCGGCGTGCCAGCCGCGAGTACCATTCCCACCCGATCTGGGACACGGATCCAAGACCGGGTGCGCATTGGTAGGCTGAAAGTAGCACGCGCATCGTCATGATGAAACCGTTGCGTGGAGTGGACGGGCGGGAACCCCGGCGACCACGCAGCCGGCGGATACATCTCGAGTGACCACGGCGTTAGCTCCCACGACAGCTCGGTCTCCAATCGACACTCCGCCCAGCACGGTCACGCCGCGTCCGATCCAGACATTGGTCCCGATACGGATCGGCTTGCTGGTGTGCCCCGAATGACGGAGTGGTTCCTGCCCGCCGCACCAGTGGTTGGCGTCGCGAATGCTGCTGTATTCCCCGATCATCGAACCAGCCCCGATTTCAATACGGGAAAACGCCACCAGGTGGGCCCCGCGCGAGATCACCACGTCGCTCGCGATATCGATTTCTCCGTCTCCTTGGGTTTCGAAGTACAAGTCCCGGTAGAGGTAGAGATTTCTGCCCAGACGGACGCGGCCTGTTCCGTGAACTTCGGGGACGCCGAGTATCACGACTGACGCGTCCACGGGAAAGCTCAATTCCGACGAAAGGCGCGCGTGCGCCCATAGCCTGCGCCACGCGGAGACGAACCTCGCCATCCGGGCAGCCGGGTGAAGGAACAGCAGCAGACCACGTTTCGCGCGCCTATTCACCGGGTGGTCTCCTTATACTCGATCAGCTGCCGGCGCCGGCCTTTGCGGCGGTCCTGGTGATACTTAAGCTGGCCCGCAAGAATGGGAATCTGCTGAAAGTGAGAGTGCACTCCGTACAGCAGCCGCGTGCTCCATGGCGCGCATTTCCATTTGGCGCGGTGTGCGGTTCGCAGGGCCAGGATGGAAGCGATTCCCAGCGCAACCAGCAGGGGAACAATAGAGGCCCAGGCCACGGCAATCATCAGGCTGGCCACAGGAAGCACAAGCAGTGCCGAGCCTCGCACCACGTTGCCCGCCGTTTGGTTTTCCCACAACCACTCGCCCGCGCCACGAGATCTGGCTGCAACATCGGCATATGCATAGCCGGATCGAACGGCGCGCTTCCAATACTGGTGGAAGTTGGTGATGGCCAGATCGTGCCCGACCATCGCCGCGTCGATATGCAGAATCTTAAGGCCGCGCTCGCGGATCCGCCGGCACATCTCCGGCTCCTCTCCGGCGATCAACGATTCCTCGTAACCCCCCACCTGCTCGAGCGCATCCCGGCGGACCAGTGCGTTGCCTCCGCAAAATTCCGTGATGCCGGGCGGGTAGATCCAGTCCAGGTCAAGCACCCGGTTGTAGATCGACGTCGACGGGTGAATTTCGCGGCAATGACCCCAAACCACGGCAACGGACGGATCCGCCATCATGGCGTCTGCGGCGTGCCGCGGAAAGTCCGGATCGAGGATCGTGTCCCCGTCCAGGAACAGAACCAGCGGGGTCGCAGCCAGCCTCCAGCCCGCGTTCCGCCCGCGGGCGGCGGTTTGTTTCCCCGTGTCGAGTCGCACGACTTGCGCGCCGGCTAGCCGGGCGAGCTCCGGGCTTCCGTCAGTGGAATTCGAGTCCACGTAAATCACTTCAAAAGAGCCACGCCATTGCATGCGTTGGATGGATTCCAGGCAGCGCTCCAGACGATGGCCCTCGTTGCGGCCGATGACCACAACCGAGAGCGCTGGAGAACTTCGCGCCGGTTCCATGCGCGCCACCGATTTCAGCTCCCCTGCCGCGAACGTATGTCCGCGGAGGGTTGCGGCTGGCGACCGCATTCATACTCTTCGACTGCCTGGAGGGGTGCCGGGTCGAGACCTCGAATCTGCACGCGGTTCAACACGGCTGCCACGGCCCGCGGCTCCAGTCGTTCGAGCGCCTTGGCCGCGCGCCGCACCTGGGCCTGGGTCGTGCGCCCCGCCTCCACTACCAGCACCACCACGTCCGCCGTGCGCGCCACATACTCGGCGTCAACGGAAAGAAGAATCGGCGGCAAGTCGATCAGCACGATGCCATAACTCTCCGCGCCAACCTGGAGAACCTCGATGAGCCGGTGGATGTCGGGCAGGTTGCGCTTGCCTTCGACGTCACCGACACCGATATGGTCCGGCGCGCCCTCGCCGCCGCTCACGATAGCCTCTGCCAGGTCGCGATTGCCTCGAAGCACGACCGCCAGCCCCTGGTTGCCTCCGCTGAACCGGTGATCCGAGCGGTAGGCGTTGGCTTCCACCGCGAGCGCGGGGACACCCAGAGCGGCCAAGGCGCGAGCCGTATCCGCAACGGTAGTGGACGTGCCAGCACCGGCGGTGGAACCAGTGAAGGCGAAGATTCGAGCGCCGGTTTTCTGCCGGTCCTGATCGAGCCGGTTGGCCAGGCGCAGTACCTGCTCGCGGCCAAACTCGTCGGCCAGGCCGCGCTCCGGGAACCATCCCAGTGGCTCAAAACCGAGAGCCCGGTACAGGCCGCGAGCCGAACGGATGCGCAAATCCAGCGAGTCGGCTCCCACAGGGGTGGCGACGCCAAGCAACATTGCCGCCACCAGAAACGCGCAGAACCAGCGCGTGCGGCCGCCCTTGACCGGCAGGTCGGCCGGGCGAGCCCTGGAGAACACGTGCACGAATCCAGGCGCCTGGGTTTCGAGCGACAGAAAATTCACACGGTCGTCGATCGCGTCCAGGCGGCGGCGAACCCGCTCGATATCGAGCCCCACGGACCTTCCTTCCTCGAATTTTTGGGCAAACCATGACGCCCGCGAGGCCTGCCGCTCCATTTCGAGCTGCAGATCCTTTTCGACGCGATGCACTTTCAACGAATCGCCACGCTTCTGCTGCCACAGGTTGGAGGAGTAGGAGGCCACCAGCCCCTGGAAGGTGCGTTTCATCTCCTGCTCGAGCTCGGCAATCTCGCGCTCCGCGGCTTTGCGCCCTGGATGCGCCTCCGAGAGGCCGCTCATCTTCGTCAGTAGCTCGGCCCGGCGCTGGTTGAGGCTGGCTTGCATGCTGGTAAGAGCTCCGTCTTTCGCCGCCTGCTCCCGAGCCAAAGCGGCCAACGGACTCCCGGCAATCGGGGTCCATCCGCCTTCGGTGTCCATGCCCCCAGGCACAGCCCCGGCCAAGGCTTCTTTGGCGGCTCCCAGCATCCGGCCATAAAGGTTCGGATTATTCTCGTTGAAGTTGAATGGGCTGACGCCTGGTTCCGGCGCGAGTTGTATCTTTCGCTCGTCTTTCGCTGGGACCGCCGCAAAGACCCGGTCCCGGTCCTGACGGTCGAGCTGCACATTTTTTTCGACGAGCTGGACCTGCAACGAATTGCCGGGTTTCTGCTGCCACAGGTTGGAAGCATAGGGGGCCACCAGACCCCGAAAGGCACGCGCGACCTCCCGGTCGAGCTCGGCAAGCTCTCGTTCCGCAGCGATGCGCCATGGATCCGTCCTCGGCAGGCCGCCCATTTTCGCCAGCAGTTCCCACCGCCGTTGGTTGAGGCTGTCTTGCAGGCTGGCCAGGGTCCCGTCTTGGGCCGCCTGCTCGGGAGCCAAATTGGACAAAGGGCTCGGGGTATCCGCTGGAACATCCTCTCCCAGACTGGTCCACTCGGCATCCGCTTCTATGCGCTTGCGTGCGGCTTCGGCCAGGGCCTCTTTGGCGGCTACCAGGAGCTGGTCATAGGGGTTCGGATAGGCGTCGGTGAACGTGCTGACGCCCAGCTCCTGCGCCAGCTGCATCCTTCGCTCCTCTTTCGCCTGCATCTCGCCGAGCGCACGCTCCCGCTCCTGCCGAAGGCTTGCGACGCGCTTGTCGGCGTCATAGAACTCTTCCACTTTGGCTTTTTGGAGATAGGTATCCACCACCGCGTTGACAATGTCGGCGAGACCTTCCCGCTTCTTGCTTTCCAGATCGACGACAATTTGGTAGGTCTCCGGAACGGGCAGGATCTTGAGCTCGCGCTGCAACCGCTCCACGGCCCGCCGGTCGGTCTCGTCCTTTTCCTGCCAAAGCGCGCGCTTCGGTCCCAGCGCCGCGAGCGCGTCCGCGACAATGTCGTAGCGGTTGATGGTGCGGACGTTCTGCTGCACGTACTCGCGGTATTGCGAGTTGGACTGAAGATCCTGTTCCTTGTCTTCCTGCAGGTTCCGCAGAAAACGGGGCGAGACGTAGACCACCGCCTCGCTCGAGTACACCGGCGTGCCGAACCGCCAGGAAAGCGGCAGCCCCAACGCAACAATCGCCGAGAACACTCCTAATGCCAGCCACCTGCGAGTTCGAAGGCTGTACAGAGGGTTCCACAGAACACCCGGCAGGGGGGGCAGGGCGGAGCGGCCATCATAAGCCGCAGCGGCAGCCGGAGCGGGTGCCACGCGCAATTGGGTCGAGTCGTTGGTGGTTATAGACATTTCAGTTCTTCATCGCAGCGCCAACCAGAAGGAAGCTGCTGTAAGGGCTGATTTTTTGCATCCAATAGCCGACGCGCGCCAGATTTCGGGGCGGCACGTAGATGATGTCGCCGTCTTCTAGCGCAACATTCAGTTCGCGGTTGGACTGCAACAGGCCACGCAGGGACAACTCGCGATCGGCCCCGCGGCTGGGCCGGATCAGGTGAATTCGGCTGGAAGCGGCGTCGGCCGTGGCGCCACCGGCCTGCGCGTACGCATCCATGAGTGACATTTCCGGCGTCAGCCGCAGTGCTCCCGGACGCTGTACTTCGCCCAGAACATAGACGAGACGATCGTCGGAGTCTGGAACGTAGATCAGATCGTTGCGCTTCAGACGCAGGTTGAGAGCTAGGTTGCCTTGCATGAGCAGTTCCTTCAAATCGATCCAGATCACACGGTCCCGGCCGCGAAAAACGGCGCAACGGGTGAGCATGGTCTTGTCGGGTCCCAGGCCCGCAACGGGCAGGCTCCCGGCGCGTGTGATGGCCTCGAGCAGCGTCGGTGGGTTCTCGAACTGTAGGGCTCCGGCGTTGGCCACGCGGCCTAATATGAATACGCGGCTCGAAGTGTAGCGCTCGATGCGGACGTTGACCATCGGGTCGGCGTAAAAAGGCGCCAGAGCGTCATGAATGGCACGCGCCGCCTCCTCCCGGGACTGGCCCGTGATGCGCAGACAGCCGCTCACCGGCAACGTGATCTTGCCGTCCGGTCCCACCACATGCTTCCCGGACAACTCGGCTCGGCCCCAGATCTCCACGGTGATCTCGTCCCCTTCGCCGATCTGGTAGCTCTCCTCCCCGTCCGCTTCGAACTCACGCACGGCTTCGGCCGGGGTCAGGCCGCGTGTTTTGTTCGGAGCACGAAAATCCGGGCCGAGGCCCTCGCCGGCCGGCTTACCGTCAGCCGCGCGAGCCCCTGGTGCGCATGCCAGGACAACAGCAAGAACCAGATAGACCGTTTTCCTATGCATCCCTTTCTGGCCGGCCCTGCCGGCTCTCTCCCTGATTTCTCCATCGTCACGAATGCCGTCCAACATAAGCCCTCACCATGGCCGGGCGGGTGAAACCCGGCCTCCCTCCGTTTCCCGCCAGGCTTGAGCCAGCAACCGGATGGTCGCCGTCGAATCTTCGCATTTCCGCTTTCGGGCCGGATCGGCGCTCCCGGAGTTCTTCCATCGCCGCAGCCTGTGCCAGTTGCTCTCCACCTGCTTGGCCAGCCAGGCTTTGGCGCCGTGATGCTTGCGGTAGTAGAGAAACTCAGCGCGCATCCGCCACAGCGCGAGTTGGGCGCCGGTCTGGGACATGGACAAATGCTCCATGGTCTTGGAAGATTCCCCGCCCCAATGCGTCACGACTATCTCCGGCCAGTAGGAAACCTCGTACCCAGCCGCGCGAAAGCGCCGGCACAGATCCACCTCCTCGTAGTAGAGAAAGAACTGTTCGTCGAAGTATCCGACCCTTTGCAGCGCGTCAGCGCGAAGGATCAAGAACGCCCCTGGCACCCAGTCGACCGAGGCGTTTTTCAACGGATCGCACCAGGTGCGGTCCGCTCGGCCAAAAAACCGCGAGCGCGGGAACGCCGACGCCAGCCCGGTCAGCGCCAGGAAATCGTTCCAGACCGACGGAAACATCCGTGCCGCAGGTTGCCACGATCCGTCCCGTCCCACCAGCCTTCCGCCCGCGATGCCCGTGCGCGGGTTTCTATCCATCAAGCGGACTGAATCGGCCAGCGCGCCCGCTTCCAGGAATGCGTCGGAATTGAGCAAAACCACATAGCGGCCTTGTGCCAACGGGAACGCGGCATTGTTGGCCGCTGCGAACCCGAGGTTTGTGGCGCTCGGGATCAGCCGGACCCTCGGAAATTCCGCCGCGACCATGTCCGCCGAACCGTCGCGGGACGCGTTATCGACCACCAGCGTCTCGAACGAGGTGCCTTGCTGCTGGCAAAGGCTTTTCAGACACTCGCGGAGCAGGTCCCGAGTGTTGAAAGAGACGACGACGACCGATGCATCCAATGTTTGACCTTCGCTCATACCTCTACCGCCTTCTTACTGTCCCGCTCGGTGCGCACCCATGGCGCGTCTTTCCGCGAGGCGCGGAGAATCGTCGGCAGCATGCAGATCTTCCAAAGAACGTAGAACGGAGCCCATGCCAGAACGGCCGCGTCACGCCATCCACCTCCGCCGACAGCGATGGCCGCGGCCACGTGACCGCCGACCACCGCCAATCCCGCGGCTCCGTACAGGCGAAGGACGGCTACAGGCGCCGCGAGGGCAAGCGCCAACAGCCCAACGTGCAGCGCCAGCGGCAGCAGCAGGAGATCGAGAAGAGGCTCGACCATCCGGCCGCGGCCCCGCGGAATGCTCCGGACGAGCGTCGGCACAGTGGTGCCGATCATCCTGAGCCGTCCTCCTTCCCACCGCGCCCGCTGGGTCTTGACCCCTTTGCCCTCCGCCGGCATTTCTCCGTAGACCGCGGTCTGATCGGCGAAACGCACATCCATCCCGACTGCGATCAGGCCCAGGTGATACTCGAGGTCTTCGACTACGGAAGTGGCGCGGTATGGCATCTTCTCGAGCGTGTGCGCGGCAAGTCCAAAGCCGTTGCCGAGAATCCCAGCCGACAGCCCCCAGCGCTCGCGGCCCCGGGGACGCAGGACGTTAAAGCCGAGCAGGGCCACGTTCATGAGCCGTGTTCTCAGGGACACGCCCGGGTTGGCTACCAGATACCGGCATTGGACCGCAGCCGCTCCCGCCTCGAGCACCGCCGCCATCTCCGCAATGAAATTCGGCGCCACGCGGGAGTCGGCGTCTACTACCAAAAAGGCGTCGGCGCCTTCCGCGATCAACCGCCCGAACGCGAATTCCAGGGCGTACCCCTTTCCACGCTGCTCCGGGTCCCTTCGTTCCAGGACACGCGCTCCCGCGTTGCGAGCTACCGCGGCGGTTTGGTCGGCGCAATTGTCCGCGATCACGACGATCTCCGCCTCCCGCATGGATACGGCCGCGCGCAGGCTCTCCACACATCGGGCGATGCCGTGCGCCTCGTTGTGCGCCGGTATGACACACAGCAGGCGGCGTAAGATCCGCTGTGGCGCCGGCGTCGGGCGCGGGCGGAGAATCCCGCCAATCGTCACGAGAAGCAGTTCGAGCGTGCCCGGCAGTGTCCATGCCGCGGCAATGGCGGAGATCCCAACCAGGGCTGCCCGGAACGTTGCTGTCATTGCGGACCTCCTCCACGAGGAGGCAGAACCACTAGGCTTTGTGCGGGAGCAGTCATTTTCAGGGTTGACCCGCTCTGGCGGAGGGAGGTCTCAGCCGTGCCTTCCGTAGTTAGCAGCACCGCCTTCGATGGCGGTGAGGTCCCAGACGGAAATTGAACTTCCACTTGCCGTTCCTCGGCCGTTTCGTTGATCACCGCGGCCGACCAGTCGTTTCCCGCGAAAAACCCGTACACGGTAACGCCTTGAGCTTCCCCGTAACTGCGCCCCAGCGTTCCTCTTACCACCTGGTTGAGAAGCACGAGCGCACGCCCGGTGCTGCGGAACCGGTTGCCCGCAGTCAAATCGCGCGTCAGCCCCCACAACTCCACGAAACCCTCCCCGCGCGGCAGCTTGGCGTCATAGCCTGCCAGGACATACGCACACTGACGGGTCGCGCCGGCCCGTAGTGATTCGAGCATCACGCGGGCGAATGCCGCTCCAGCCTCCGCGCTATTCACCAGCGAAGATCGCTCCTCGGGCGAGGCGTCTCCATCCACCGTGTGTAGATTGACTTCGTAGACCGCGATGTCGCGCCCGCGCAAACCCTGCGCTGCACGCGCGCGCACTGCCGCCACTCCCCCGGGCTCCGGCGCGAACAGGGCGGCTTTCCTGGCCTCCTCGGTCAGGCCTGACGCGAGCGAGTGCAGAAAGTAGGGCGCCACCGCGAGAAGGTCTGCGGATGGAGCCGCGTCCGCCATTTTCACGGCATAGGCCGGGTTCGCGGACTGCCCGTTCACCACGGTCCTCAGCTCGAGAACTCCTGCATGGCGCTTGATCTGCTCGAAACACCTGGTCGCTGCTTGGCCGTGAGCGGCGGGGTCGGGGATGCCGGCCGGACGAAACAGTGGATTCCAGTTCTCGTTGCCGAATTCCAGCAAGACCTCATGGAAGCCCGCAGCATTTCCGGCGAGCCAGCGCCCCAAGTCGGCGCATTCCTGCCCGGAGAACGTCGTCGGGACCACGAGCCACGGGTCTGCTTCCACGCTCCGGCTGAGCGTGAGAAACTCCTCCAAGCCATAGCCGAAATCGGCGCCTGTCTCGCCGGGGCGGTAACGGGAAGCTCGACGTCCCTCGGGCGGAGCGATGCGGTTGGCGAAGGTATCTCCCAACTGTCCCTCCCAATCGCGAAGATAGCCGGGACGCAGTTTTCCCAGGACGCCGGCAACTTCGGCGCGGAAAGAGGCGGTATCGGAGACGCGCTCGAGCGAAACATCGTCCAGCCGGATCTCTGCCCCGCCGGCCGATTCGTTCCGGAAACTCAATTGCAAAGCATTCGCCGGATCGCGATCATGCGCGTCAAACGAGTATTCGTATTTGCGCCAGGCGCTGTCAGGTTGCAGCTGCTGGACGAAAAACGGGGGCGACCCGATACGGACGAACTCCACAGTCAAGGCCCCTTGGGCCGCGGACCTGCGGCTCCAGAATGACAGCCGCCACTTTCCCTCTACCGGCAACAATCGGCCGGCGCGTTGCCCAATTCGATCGAGGTAGGAAATAATCTGCCCGCCGGCGCGCAAAGCCAGGGAGCGGACACCCGGACTCCCCGGGCGGCTCTCGGTCGCTATGGCCACCTTTCTCGAGGCCGGCTCCGGGATCCACCATTGGGTGGGGAGCTGGGTATCATCGATCCTGGTCAGCGCCACCACGTCGCCATGGCTCAGCGCGGGACCTGGGCCGTCGGTAAAGAAGACCGGGAGGCCATCCGCATTGTGAGCGCGGGAATCATGGATGCGCCCCCTAATCCCCGCCGCAGAACCCGTCAGGACTTCAAAAGTGCCCCCGGCCCAGAAGCCGTCCGGCCGGGCGAGCCACTTTTCGGCATCGGAAAACTCCTCAGGCCCGCTGTAGGCGACCGTCACCAGTGCGCGATCGATCAAGCCTTCAAAGCCCGGGTTCTTCAACACATTCGAAGCCAACTGCTCCGCGCCCCAGGCGGTCCAGTTCCCGAGGTTTACTCCGAAGCGGCGCACATCCCGTGTGACCCCCTCTGCGGTGAGCCGCACGTGCACGTCGCCTTTCCCCCGGGTATGCACGCCCACCAGCACCCCGGCGATCGCCAATCCCGCAATGGCCAGCACGGGTTTCATGAGAGGGCCTCGATACGGCGCCGAAACATGTCAGCCAGGCGCTCCACATTGCGCGCGAGATTGTATCGCTCCACCACTCGCTTCCGGGCGGAGGCGCCCAACCGCTTTCGCAGCGTTCGATCGTCCATCAGGCGACCGATGGCGGCTGCCAGGGCGATGTCATCGGAAGGCGGCACCAGCAGTCCGTCCGAGCCGTCCCGAATCAGCTCCGGGATCCCGTTGACAAACGTCGTGACGCAGGGAATTTCCATGGCCATGGCTTCCATGAGCACCACGGGGATTCCCTCGGCGAAGCTGGGAAGCACGAAGATGCCCGCGCGGTGATAAAACTCTCCGATACGATCCTGGTTGACGGCGCCCTCGAATCGCACGCAGGGGTTGAGGCCGCGCCGGCGTGTTTCGTACTCGAGAGCACGGCGGTCGGGCCCGTCGCCTACAAATCGGACCAGAATTCGGCGGCCTTCGCTGTTGAGGCGCGCCGCGGCAGCCAGCAGCACGTGCTGTCCTTTGGCGGGGACCAGCCTGCCCAGGCAGAGAATCTCAAACGGCTCGGCGCCGCCAGGATCGGGCCGCGGCGGAAACCGGACCGGATCCACACCCAGGGGAATGACTTCCAGTTTGTCCCAGCTTTCGGGACCACACAATCTCATTAGTTGGCTGCGCGCGAAACTTCCTATGGTGCACAGGAAGTTCGCTCCCGCGATTTTCTCGCGCAACCGGTAGCCGGTAACGTCAGAGAACTCGTCCGGCCCGTGGACCGTGATCGACAGGGTCGACAAGCGGAGGCGGGTAGCCATG
>Ga0335078_10001664_pt1 | contig 33516 bp, 30 predicted proteins | sample Lox_Sample_32_FD_206711 | JGI IMG/M metagenome (GOLD analysis project Ga0335078, IMG submission 206711) | Soil microbial communities from Loxahatchee National Wildlife Refuge, Florida, United States - Lox_Sample_3.2 | ecosystem: Environmental > Terrestrial > Soil > Wetlands | place: USA...
CGAGGCCAAACGGATCAGCAGGCTCGGCCTACGGCGCTGACCCCGGAGACGCAAGCCTTCGACCGGCCGCGCACGCGCCATCGTCGGCGCCTGGACCCATCGTCGAGCAGCTGTTCGGCGCGCGCGGTCAGCAATGCCACGAGCGGCCGCGTGAAGTGAAACGGGTCCGCGATCGCCCTACGGTCGCGCAGCGACAGCGCCGCTCGCAGCTCGCCGCCCGCTTCTGCGACCAGCAACGGCTCGGCCGGCACCCTGGCCGAGTCGAGTCCCGCCAGACGCGCTAGCGCGCGGTCGTCCTCGGGCCGGCTGGGACGGATCACGATCGTCAGGTCGGTGGCAGAAACCATGCCGCCACCGTAGGCCATCCAGCCGCATCGCGCATCGGAAGCGACGACCCATCTTTGACGGCACCGTTGCCTATGTTTCGACCAGTCCCAGCCCCACGGCCTGAGGATCCGCTGGGGCCGTAGCCTCCCGCTCGCCCCCGCTGGCGCGTGCGAAGCGCACGCCGATCTCGAGGCCCCCGTGCGCTCCCGGCCTCACGTCGAGCGCCGCATCGTGCGCGCTCGCGATCGCCACCACGATCGACAGCCCGAGGCCGAGCCCCTCGCCGTGGCCCACCCGATCGCCGGCCAGGCGCTGAAACGGCGCCAGCACGCGATCGACCTCCTCGGCAGCCAGGACGGGCCCGGTATTGACGACCGCGAGGTCGACCCGGCTCGCGCCGGCCCGCACCTCGACGCGGGCGCTTCCGCCCGGAACGTTGTAGCGGAGAGCGTTGTCGACGAGGTTCGACACGAGCCGGTCGATCAGGCGCCGGTCGCCCGCGATCGGCGCGGGCTCGAGCGAGACGTCGAGGTGGACGTCGCGAGCGGCTGCTTCCTGTTCGTGCGCGCGGAGCACATCGCCGGCGATCGCCGCCAGGTCGATCGGTTCGCGGGTGTCAATCCCGCGTTGGCCGTGGGCGAGCGCCAGCAGCGCGTCGATCAGCTGCTCCTGCTGCTCGCTCTCCTCGAGCACCTGCCGGCACGTCGTCCTGAACGTCCCGACCGTCGCGTTCGGATCGCTGAGGACCATCTCGAGCAGCGCCCTGACCGCGGTCAGCGGCGTGCGGAGCTCGTGCGAGGCGTTGGCGACGAACCGTCGCTGGGCGTCGAACGCGCCTTCGAGGCGCCCCAGGAGGCCGTCGATCGTGTCCGCGAGCTCCCTGAGCTCGTCGTGCGGTCCCTGGAGTGCCAGCCGCTCGTGCAGGTTGACCTCGGACATCTGACGGGTGGCCGCGGTCATCGTCCGCAGCGGCGCCAGCACCCGTCCGGCCACGATCCATCCGAGCGCGCCGGAGATGATCGCCATGATCGCGAGCGCGATGCTCGACTCGATCACCAGCTGGTGCAGGTCCGAGATCCGCTGAACCGAGCCCACGCTGAGGATCGCGCTTCGCCCGGAAGCCGTCGAGAGGAGCTTTTGAACGGGCTCCGGGAGCCCGCTCCGCGGCGGATAGACCGTTTTCGTGGCGCGCTGGAAGTTCGGTGGCGATGCCGACCGCGCCACGGCACCCGGCCTGATCGTGAACGACCGCAACGGGCCGTTGCTGACCGTGGCGTGATCGACGAGCGTGTAGGTGATCGCCAGCAGGGCGGCGCCGCACACGAGGAACAACCCTCCGTAGAGGAGCGTCAACCGCCAGCGGACGGTGGTCTTCGGGTGGCGCAGCCGATCGGCGATGCTCGTCGGCTTGCGGGACCGCAGCGTCACGACGGTCCTCCGATTCGGTAGCCGACCGGCGTGACGGTCTCGATCACCGGGGGATCGCCGAGCTTGGCCCGCAGCCGGCTGACCGTCATCCGGACCGTGTTGGTGAACGGGTCGACCGCGTCGTCCCACGCCCGTTCGAGCATCTGCTCGCTCGAGACGACCGCGCCCTCGGCGCCAAGCAGGAGCTCCAGCACCGCGAACTCCTTCGGGCTCAGCGCGACCAACCTGCCCGCTCTCGTAACCCGGTGGCGAGCGGAATCGAGCTCGAGGTCGCCGTGGACCAGTGCCGGGGCGAGCGCGGGGCGCGAGCGACGCGAAAGCGCGCGGACCCGCGCGACCAGCTCGACGAGGTGGAACGGCTTGGCCAGATAGTCATCGGCGCCGAGGCCGAGCCCCTCGACGCGATCCTCGAGCGAGCCGGCGGCGGTGAGCATCAGCACTCGGCTCGGCCGGCGATCGGCGACCATCGCACGGCAGACCTCGTCGCCGTGTACGCCGGGGAGATCCCGGTCGAGCACGACCACGTCGTAGTCGGCGAGCGCCACCCGCCCGAGCGCCTCGCGGCCGTCGAACGCGACGTCGACGGCCATGCCCTCGCGGCGCAGCACGGTTGCCACCGTCTCGGCGAGCCGGGGATGATCCTCGACCACCAGCACCCTCATCGCTCGCTCCTCACCAGACCACTAGTTGCTTTGGACAGCGCCGGGCGGGCCGCGGCCCGCGCCGGCGTCTGCCTGTCCAGGATGCCTGAGGCCGCATAACAGCGGCATAACAGCGTTACGACCCTGTTACTGCCCGGTGCGTACAACCCCTGCAGCTGACGATCCAGTGAGCGGAGGGAGCTTGGACATGGACAGACGTGCGGACAAGCCCGAGTCGTGCGGGCACTCGGGGTGAAGCGGATCCCGGGCGGCCGTTGGCGCCGGCGCGTGCTGGCCGGGCTGGCGCTGGCCGTCGCAGCGGGGGTCGTGATCGTCGTCGTCCTGAACGCGAGCTCGCCCTCGCCGAGCGCGGCGAGCAACGCCGCCACGACATCGGGCGCCACCGCCGTCGAGCGGCGCACCCTGTCCGAGACCGACACCGAGTCGGGGACGCTCAGCTACAGCAGTCCGCAGACGGTCTACAACCGTCTCAGCGGAACGATCACGTGGCTTCCCCAGGTCGGCCAGGAGATCAAGCCGGGACAGACGCTGTACAAGGTGGACGGCGATCCCGTGATCCTGATGAACGGGACGACGCCCGCCTACCGGGACCTCGGCCCCTCCGACAGCGACGGCGCCGACATCGAGGAGCTGAACCGCAACCTCGTCAGACTCGGCTTCGACGCGGCCAACATCGCCGTCGACGACGTCTGGCAGGCGGCAACCACCGAAGGCGTCGACCTGCTCCAGGAGTCGCTCGGCGAGACCGAGACCGGCGTCCTCTCGCTCGGGCAGATCGTGTTCCTCCCCGGGGATCAGCTGGTCACGGCGGTCGACGGGACGGTCGGCTCAACCGGGAGCTCGGGCGGGACCAACGCGAGCGCGACGGTCGATCCGCCCGAGGGCGAGTTCGTCAGCTACGAGGTGCCCCACACGATGTCCTACACCACATCCCCGCACAAGGCGACGAAGAAGGCGACGTGCCCGAGTACGACCGGGGCTTCACGCACGACCGGAACGACGACGCCGTCCGTGCCCCGCGCGAAGAACAAGCAGTCGGGCGGGTGCAAGCCCAAGAAGGTGACCGAGCAGGAGCAAATCGCGGCGTTGCTCGCCCTGCTGAAGGCCGAGACCACCCAGCTCAAGGCGCAGGGGCACGGCAACAACGGCGGCAACGGCGGCGGGAATCCGAACGGCTCGGGTTCGGGCGCCGGCAGGGGCTCAGGGTCGGGCAGCGGCTCCGGATCCGGGTCGGGCAGCGGCTCCGGATCCGGGTCGGGCAGCGGCTCCGGATCCGGGTCGGGCAGCGGCTCCGGATCCGGGTCGGCTGGTGGGTCGGGGTCCGGCAACGCCACCGCGATCCTCCAGACGACCTCGACTCAGCTCGTCGTGACCGTCGACCTGTCCGCGAGCGTTCAGAGCGAGGCGGTCGTCGGCGAGCGCGTCACGGTCGAGATGCCGGACAACACGCTCGTCGACGGCAAGGTCACCGCGGTCAGCGCCGTGGCCCAGAGCTCGAGCAACAACGGCAACGGGAACAGCGGCAGCGGGAGCGGCAACGGGTCCGGGAACGGGAACGGGAACGGGAACGGCTCGTCCTCCACGATCCCGGTGACGATCACGCTCACCGGCCACATCAGCGGGGCCGGCCTCGATCAGGCCGCCGTCAGCGTGAACTTCGTCGAGCAGAAGGCCACCAACGTGCTGTCGGTGCCGGTCACCGCACTGCTGGCCACCGGCGGCGGCAACTACGCGGTCCAGGCCGCCGCGGCGCCCCACCGGCTGATCCCGGTCACAACCGGCCTGTTCGCCGCCGGCTACGTGGAGATCTCCGGCTCCGGGATCTACCCGGGGCTCGAGGTGACCGACTCGCAGGGGTGACGATGCTGGCGCTCGACCGCGTCGAGAAGGAGTATCCGGGCGGCGTCGCCGCACTGCGAAACGTCACCGTCGAGATCGCGAGCGGGGATCAGGTGGCGGTGGTCGGCCCATCGGGATCGGGCAAGACCACGATGCTGACGATCCTGGGGACGCTCGAGCGGCCGACGAGCGGCGAGGTGCGGATCGCCGGACGCGACGTCGCGAAGGCCTCGGACCGCGAGCTGGCCGGGCTGCGGGCGCATCAGATCGGCTTCGTGTTCCAGACCTTCCACCTCCAGGACACGCTGACCGCGGTCGACAACGTCGCCACCGGGCTGCTCTACACGGGCACACGCGGGCGCGAGCGCCGGATGGCCGCGCGGGCCGCGCTCGAGCGCGTCGGGCTCGGGCATCGACTCACCCACCGCCCGCCTGAGCTCTCCGGGGGCGAGCGCCAGCGGGTCGCGATTGCGCGGGCCCTCGCCAAGCGACCGCGGATCATCCTCGCCGACGAGCCGACCGGAAACCTCGACTCGAAGTCGGGCGCGGAGGTCGTGAGCCTGCTGCACCAGCTCGCGTCCGACGGCGCGACTCTGGTTCTGATCACCCACGATCAGAACATCGCCGCGTCGTTCCCCCGGCAGCTCCAGATGCGCGACGGCGAAATCGTCGGAGACGACGGCCGATGAGCACCGCCGCCGCCCTGCCGGCCCGGGATCGGTTCGATGCCGCGCGCCTGCCGCCGCGCGAGTTGCTGGCCGTGGCCCTCCAGGGACTGCGAACGCGGCGGCTGCGAGCGGCGCTGTCGGCGCTCGGGATCGCGATCGGCATCGGCGCGATGGTCGCGGTCGTCGGCGTCTCCGCCTCGAGCCAGGCAAACCTGCTGGCGACGATCGACAAGCTCGGGACGAACCTCCTGACGGTCACGCCCGGCCAGAACTTCGAGGGCAACCAGGAGGCGCTCCCGGACACGTCGGTTCCGATGATCGAGCACATGCAAAACGTCGAGAGCGACGTGGCGGTCTATCAGGTCTCCGGTGCGACCGTGCTTCGCACCCCGTTCGTGCCCGAGCAGGAGACCGGCGGCATCGGCGTCGACGCGGCCGGGGACGACCTCCCCGAGGTGGTGGGCACGTCGATGGCGTCCGGACACTTCCTCGGCGGCGTCGCCGATCGCTACCCGGAGGTCGTGCTCGGCGCCCAGGCCGCGAGCATCCTCGAGATCAACCAGGTCGGCGGGCATCTGATGGTGTACCTCGGCAACACCTGGTTCGCCGTGATCGGAATCCTGAAGCCGGCGCTGCTCGACTCCTCGATCGACACCACCGTGTTCATCTCGCTGCCGGTGGCCGAACGGATCTTCCAGACCCAGCCGAACCCGTCCGAGATCTACGTGCGCGCGAACGTCAACGACGTCACGAAGGTCTCCAATCTGCTCGCTCCGACGGCCGACCCGCAGAACGCCAGCGGCGTCGACGTCAGCCGGCCGTCGGACGCGCTCGAGGCGCGCGCGGCGGCCAAGGGACAGTTCACGACGCTGCTGCTGGGGCTCGGCGCGGTGGCGCTGCTCGTCGGCGCCATCGGGATCGCGAACATCATGGTGATCTCGGTGCTCGAGCGCCGCGGCGAGATCGGCCTGCGGCGCGCCCTCGGCGCGACCCGCCGGCACATCAGCACCCAGTTCCTGACCGAGTCGGCCCTGCTCGCGGCGCTCGGGGGCCTCGCCGGCCTGGCCCTCGGCGCCGGCGCCACCGAGGTGTACGCGGTGGCGCAGAAGGAGCCGTTCGTGGTGCCGCTGTACGCGCTGATTGCTTCACCCGCCGCCGGCCTCGCGATCGGCGTCCTGGCCGGGGTGTATCCGGCGACGAAGGCCGCGCGGCTCAGCCCGACCGAAGCGCTCCGTATTTGACCTACTGCTGCCGCTCGACCGCCCGGCGCAGCCGCCGCTCGAGCACGGCAACCAGAACCGTCATCAGCGCCCCCAGCATCGCGCGCTCCAGGCGCGCCGCCACGCCGGTCACCGAGCCCTCCTGCGCGCGTCGAGCACGACCGCGCCGGCGAGCACGGCCAGGCCGGCCACGACCCGCCGGGAGCTGCGGTCGATCGCCGCGGCGAGCTCGTCGTCGCGCGAGACCTCGACCCGGAGGCCGTCTCCGGGCCGCGCGCCCGTCACCCGCTCGACGCTCGCGAGGAGACGGTCGGCGCGGGCGCGGAGCTTCTGAGCCTCGAACAGCAACTGGCCGGGATCGGCCGCGTCGCGCAGCCGGGCGCCGAGCTGCCGCATGTAGAACGCGCCGGCGACCGAGAACGGGTCGAGGCTCGGATCGAGCTCGGCCGCGGCCAGCTGCATCTGCCCGAACGCCTTGCCGATCAGCGCGAGCGCGGCCGGGAGCCGGACGCCGTGGCGCAGCGACATCGCGGTGAGCTGCTGCAACAGCGGACCGAGGCGCAGCTCGTTCAGCGGCAGATGCCGGTAGCGGGTCACCAGATCCTCGAGCTCGGTGAGGAACGCCACCTCGTCGAAGCGGGAGTCGATCCGCTCCGACGACAGCGACAGCATCAGCTCGGCCAGGAACGTGGTGTCCTCACGCCAGAACGCGAGCAGCAGCAGAAGCAGCGACCGGCGGAGCTCCTCGTCGACCTCACCGACCATCCCGAGGTCGAGCAGGTAGACCTTGTCGTTCCACCACATCATGTTCCCCGGGTGCGGGTCGGCGTGGAAGAAGCCGTCGGCGAGCACCTGCTGGTAGTAGGCCTCGAGCAGCTGGCGCCCGGCGGCCCGACGCGCCTCGCCCGCGGGCGCGTCCTGGACGGGGATTCCCTGGATCTCCTGCATCACCAGCAGGCGGCCGGTGGTGAGCTCCGCGTGGACGTCCGGCACCGCGAGGCGGTCGAACGGGGCGAGCACCGAGCGCATCCGCTCGATGTTCGCGCCCTCGTGGCGGAAGTCGAGCTCGCGGCGCAGCGAGGACGACAGATGGCCGATGATCGCCGGCAGGTCGACCACCTGGGTGAACACCGGACGGCCTGCGGCCTTCTCAGCGAACTGCTCGAGCAGCCCGAGGTCCTGGAGGATATCCGGCTCGGCGCCGGGCCGCTGCACCTTGACCACCACGCGCTCGCCCCCGACGAGGATCCCCCGGTGGACCTGCGCGATCGTGCCGGCGGCCATCGGCTCGGGCTCGATGCTGGTGAACACGTCCTCCCAGGGAACGCGGAGCTCCCGCTCCATCACCGCCACGACCTCCGACTCGGTCATCGGCGCGACCCGGTCCTGGAGCGTCGACAGCTCGCGGACGAACGCATCGGGGAGCAGGTCCGGGCGCGTGGACAGGATCTGGCCGAGCTTGGCGAACGTCGGCCCGAGCTCCTCGAGCGCTTGCCGGAACCGCGCCGCCCGTGCATCGTCGCCTCCGTCACGGTCGCCACCGCGGGCCAGGAGGTTGCCAAGCCGGTACTTGGCGACGACCGCGCCGATCCGGGCGGCCCGTCCGAGCAGCCGCCCTCCGCCCCTTTGCTCCTCCTCTCGAACGGCGCCCGCGTTCGAGCCGCCGGCCCCGGTGTTGACGATCACGACCGTGCACGGTGCCGTATGCGAGACGCGGTTGGGCACGCTCCCGAGCAGGAACTCGGTTCGGTCGCTCATTGTGAGATTCCCGACGACGACGATGTCGACTCGTTCCTGCTCGGCGACCTGGACGATCGCGTCCGCCGGCCGTGAGTCGTACTCGACCCGCGCGCGTCCCCGCTCGCCGCCGAGGCGCGCGGCCAGCCGCGCCAACTCGGACAGCTCGGCCGTCGCGGCCCCGGCGCTCACCCCGACCAGATGCTCGGGCGCGACTACCTGGAGCAGCAGGAGCTCGGCGGCGTACCGGTCGGCCATCTCGGCGGCCCACTCGACCGCCCGCGTGGCGGTGTCGGAGCGGTCCGTGGCGACCAGGATCCGCTGTATCGACGTCTGCCCCCCCCTTTACGCTCGGCCGGCCGCAACTATACGCTACGTGCGACGGTCATTTCGGTCGGATTTGGATCGACCAACGGGGGTCGCATGAGAGCGCACAGGACTCGTTTCCAGCGGCAACGCCGATACCCGATGTCGGTCGCCGAGGCTTGGCGGCTGCTCGCCGACACCGACCATCTCAACCGCACGATCGGGCTGCCGCCGGTCGAGTTCCGCGCGCTCGATGACCCCCTGCTCCGTGGCGCCGAGGCGAAGGCGTTCGGGGTCGTTCCCGTCCGCTGGACGGAGTTCCCGTTCGAGTGGGTACGCGAGCGCCGCTACGTGGTGCGGCGCGAGTTCGAGAACGGCCCGATGAGCTGCGTCGAGGTCGGCATCGAGCTGACACCGGACGGCGCCGGGGTGACAGTGACTTCATTTGCGGATTTCATCTCGGCGAACCTCGCCGGCCGCGCGTTGTGGCGCCTGGGCAAGGCACCGGTCACCGGGCTGCTCGAGTTCTGTGACCAGTACCTCAATCGGAAGGCGATCGGAAAGGCCGATCCCGTGCCGACACCCGATCAGCGCACGCCGACCGACATCGCGCAGCTCGATCAGACGCTTCAGCGGCTCCGTGGCTATCCGGTGCGCGGCGAGTTGATCCCCGCGCTACACGAGCGAATCGTCGAGGGTAGTGACGATCAGCTCGTCAGGGTTCGCCCGTTCGCGCTGGCCGACGCCTGGCGGGCCGATCGCCTCGAGGTGCTGCGCCTGCTCCTGTATGCAACTCGCGCCGGGTTGTTCGAGCTGCGCTGGGAGCTCATGTGTCCCAATTGCCGCGTGCCCAAGCAGGAGGTCAACAGCCTCACCGAATTGCCGTTGCAGTTTCACTGTGAGATCTGCGGCATCTCGTATGGCACGAACTTCGACCAGAGTGTCGAACTGCGTTTCTCGATCCATCCGGCGGTGCGCGCGGCCACCGACTACGTGTACTGCATCGGCGGACCGCTGCGGATGCCCCACATCGCCGCACAGCAATACCTCCGACCGCACGAGGGGCGGGCCCTGATCATCACCCCCACCCAGCCGCTGAATCTGCGGACGGTCGGGTCCACTCGTCATCTGACGATCACGCCGGGGCCCGCGCAAAGCCGTCTCACGTCGGTCAAGGTCACCTATGCGGACGGTGGCTGGAATGCTCCGCACAGCCTCGTGCGAGGAGACGCGCTGGAGCTTCCCAGTGGCGCCGCGCTGTCGCTGCGCAACCAGACCGCCGGCGCGGTGCTCGCGGTGCTCGAGGACGCCGCGTGGACCCAAGACGCGACGACCGCCGCGCAGGTCACCACGCTCCAGGAGTTCCGCGACCTGTTCAGCTCCGAGGTGCTCGCCCCGGGCCAGCAGCACGCGATCCGTCACATCGCACTCGTGTTCAGCGACCTGAAGGGGTCAACCCGGCTGTACGAGGGCATCGGCGACGCGGCCGCGTACAGCCGCGTGAACCGGCACTTCGACTTCATCCGGCAGGCCGTCATGCGGTTCGACGGCAGCGTCGTCAAGACCCTCGGCGACGGCGTGATGTGCGCCTTCCAGCAGATCGGCGACGCCCTCGAAGCGGCGCTCGGCATGCAGGAGCAGGTGGCCGCCTGGTGCCGGGAGCAGCAGATCGATCCACCGCTGACCCTCAAGCTGGGCGTGCATGCCGGCCCCGTGATCGCGATGACCGCCAACGACCGCCTCGACTACTTCGGCCGGACCGTGAACGTCGCCGCGCGGCTCGGAGATCAGAGCCGCGGCGGCGACGTCGTGATGATGCGCGAAGTGCTCGAGACGGCATCCACCTCCGTGACCGCGGGACGGTCCAACCTGGAGGTCGAGCCGTTCGCCTGCCGGCTGCGCGGGCTGGACGCGGAACAGGACCTGGTTCGGCTGACGCTGGCGCCCGCGCCGGCCTACTCGAGCGCACCGTAGCGCGACACCGCGAACGGGACGAACCCGATCAGCAGCCATGACCGCAGCAGCGTCGCGGGCGAGGCGTGGCGCCTCGGGTGTCGGCCGGCCGCCGGCGGCGGCAGCGGGGCGGCCTGCGGGCGAAGTGTCGAACTCGACGATCCTCGCAGCGGCTCACAGCTCACGCTCGTAGTAGTAGTTCACGGGCCCGTCGGGCTTGCCCTCGCGGTTGCTGAAGCCGAGGCTCTCGTACAGCGCACGGGCGGCGACGTCGGTCTCCGCGGTCCCGAGGTCCATGTAGTCGGCGCCCTCGCCGCGGGCAAGCTCGATCGCGGCGTTCATCAGCGCGCGGCCCAGCCCGTGGCCGCGCGCGGCCGGGACGACGTACAGCTCCGCGAGGTAGCACTCGAGCGCCTGGCTCCACAGCGCGGGGCGGAACCGGAGGACCGCGAGCCCGTCGGGACCGCCGCCCCCGACGAGCACTGCGGTGTCGCCGCCGGCGAGCAGCTCCCGGATCCGCGCCGCGAGCTGTACCGGACCCGGGGTGGGATCGCCGAACTCGGTATTGAAGTCGTGCAGCAACCGGCCGACGGCGTCGGCGTCGGCGGCGATCGCGCGGCGCACGGCGCGAGCGTGATTGTCCCCCGTGCTCATCGGTCAGCCGCGGTCATCAGCGCGAGCTGTCGCCGCACCGCGTCCGTCGTGCGCTCGAGATCGCCGGTGGCGAGCAGGTCGAGCAGCGCCCCGCGCAGGACGGCCAGCACCAGCGTGGGGTCGGCCGCGTCGGCTCCGGCCTTGCGCGGCGTCGGGGCCTCGGCCAGCACCTCGAGCCAGTCGGCGACGGTGGTCGCGGCGAACCCGGCCCACGGGCCGTCGGGATCGATCAGCGACCGGGCGTAGCCCTCGACCCACAGCGTCAGCAGTCCCCGGCGCTCCGGGGCCGCCAGCCAGCGCCACAGCTCCGACGCGACCGCGACGAGGTCGCCACCGTCGCCGGCGGCCCGCGCGCCGTGCAGCAGCTCGAGCTCGTCCTCGCGGGCCCGCGCGAGCAGCGCCTGAACGAGCCCGGCCTTGCTGCCGAACAGGAACAGCAGCACGCGTGGGCTCGAGTGGACGGCCGCGGCCAGCGGGCGCAGCGACAGATCGCCGACGCCGTGCTCGAGCACGTACTCGTAGGCCAGCTCGAGCAGCTCCCGGCGTCGCGGCGAGGTGGCGGGCGAGCTCGCGGTCATGGCGCGTAGTGTAAGCTACTGAAACGACTGTTTCAGTAGGTATCCGTCCGCTCGCGAAACCCGGCGACCTCGGGTGGGTCGTGATGGCCCACGGCGAGATCTACGCGGCCGAGTTCGGGTGGGACACGAGCTTCGAGGCGCTCGTGGCCAGGATCGTGGCCGACTACGCCGGCGGCCGCGACCCGAGCCGCGAGGCCGCCTGGATCGCCGAGCTCGAAGGACGGCGGCTCGGCTGCATCTTCTGCGTGGCCGACCCCGACCAACCCGAAACGGCATTGCTGCGGATCCTGCTGGTCCATCCCGACGGACGCGGCCACGACCTCGGCCGCCGGCTGATCGACGAGTGCCTGGCGTTCGCGCAACACGCCGAGTACGAGCGCGTGCGGCTGTGGACCAATCACCCCTTGGCGGCCGCTCGCCACCTCTACCTAGAGCGTGGCTTCGAGCTGATCGCCGAGGAGCCGCACAACAGTTTCGGCGTCGACCTGGTCGGCCAGACGTACGAGCTCGATTTGCGCGGCGCGGCTACCGACGCGCGAGCCGGCCACGAGGACGGGTGCGAGATCGCGCCGACCTGACCGCTGTCGCGAGCGGAACGCGGCGCGCCGCTATCCACGGCCCCGCCCTCATCGCCAGCGCGATCAGCGCCTGGTCGCGCGCGCGGTCGAACGCGCGCCCGCGGAACCGCCGCTCGCCGTCGCCGTCGGATGCCGCCTCGAGCGCTTGCCAGCGGTCAAGCGCCAGCGCGGCGTCTCCCTCCTCCTCGGCGGCGATATGACACAGGGTCAGCGCACACGGCTCGTTACCACTGGGAGCGTTGCAGCCACGACCCGGTGGGCAGCATTCCGCCATGTACAACTGCTACCCACGGTCCAACCGACAGAATCGTTGACCTTGACGCGCGCACGGCGCAGATTGCGTCGAGGAATCCGGCGCACCTGTTGTGGCGGGCACGTTGCCGCGCCACCCGTGGATCACGCCGAACCTGTGCCACGATATGCCGACTGGCCTCGGGTGGCCGCATCGTGACGATTCTCGCCCGAACCGTGGCTCGCGGGTGAGCGTGCGCCGGCTGATCGTCAATGCAGACGACTTCGGGCTCGCGGCCGGCGTCAACGAGGGCATCGTCGAGGCGCACGTCCGCGGCATCCTCACGAGCACGAGCCTGATGGTCGACCGTCGGGCGACCGCGGACGCGGTCCGGCGCGCGCGCGCGCACCCGGCGCTCTCGGTCGGCCTGCACTACGTCGAGGACGGCCCCGAGATCGACGAGCCCGGCCACGCCGCCCGCGCGTTCGCGGCCCAGCTCGCGCGGTTCCGCGAGCTGACCGGCGCCGATCCGACGCACGTCGACTCCCACCACCACGTCCATCTCACCCGCATGTCGACGTTCACGCCGCTGGTGGCGCCGCTCGGCGTCCCGCTCCGCGGCGACGGGCGCGTCCGCTACCTCGGCGGGTTCTACGCCCAGCCCCAGCGCGGGGTCGTCGAGCTCAAGCGCGTACGCGCGCCGTTCCTGGTGGAGCTGCTGTCGGGCGACATCACCGCCGCGTTCACCGAACTCGGGTGCCATCCGGCCCGGGTGAGCAGCGATCTCCATTCGAGCTACACGAGCGAGCGCGAGGTCGAGCTCGCGACCCTGACCGAGCCCGGCCTGCGCGCTCGCATCGCGGATCTCGGGCTGACGCTCGCCAGCTACCACGACTGGCGCGCGACGGTCCAAGGCGCCGCCGTCACGCGCCGCCGACCAACTGACTAGGGCAGGGCTGACCAGCCGCCGACCGCAGACTCGGCTTCGCCAGCCACCTCGTCGAGTTCGAGCGGGGGACCGAATCCGACACGCAGGGTCGCGCCTCCGTCGGGCGAGTTGTCCGCCTCGACGAAGCCGTCGTGGGCCTCGGCCGCCTGGCGGACGATCGCGAGTCCCAACCCCGAGCCGGGCTTCGAGCGCGCGTCCTTGGCGCGGTGGAAGCGGTCGAACACATACGGCAGGTCCTCCTCCTTGAACCCCGGTCCGTGGTCGCGGACGGTCACCACCCCTCCATGGAGCGTCACCTCGACCACCCCGCCGTCGGGACTCCACTTGGCCGCGTTGTCGAGCAGGTTCGTCACCGCGCGCGAGATCCGGTCGGGCTCGCCCCGGATCAGCGTGGGCTCGATGACCTGATGAAACTCCAGCCCGGGCGCCCGCCGGCGAGCCCGGTCGAACGCGGCCCGCACGATCGCATCGAGCCGCACGTCCCCCGGCTCGCCGCTCGGCTTGCTCCCGCGCGCCAGCTCGACCACGTCGGCCACGAGCGCGGTCAGCTCGTCGAGCTCCTCGATCACGTCTTCCCTGAGTGCGGCGCGGTCCTCGGGCGAGAGCAGCTCCTCGTCGCGCATCAGCTGGAGGTTCGCGCGGATCGTGGCGATCGGCGTGCGCAGCTCGTGCGAGGCGTCGGCGACCAGGTTGCGCTGGGACTGGACCGATAGCTCGAGCGCATCGAGCGTCTCGTTGAACGTCGTGGCCAGGCGGGCAAGCTCGTCGGAGCCGGTCACCTCCAGCCGCTCGTGCTCGATCCGCTCGGGGTTGTGCGCGATCGACTCGGTCTGGCGCGTGAACCGAGTGATCGGCGCGAGCGCTGTCCGCGCCACCAGCAGACCGAAGATCACCGCGAGCAGAATCCCCGCGCCGCCGATCACGAGCAGCAGCATCAGCTGATTCGACAGCGCGTTGTCGACGGATGTGAGCGGCAGCGCGACCGCGAGCGCGCCCTTGGATCCGATTCCCGTCACCAGCACGCGGATGTGGAAGCCGCGCACGCGCATGTCGGTGTAGAAGTGGCCGTGTCCGCCGGCGGCGAGCGCCCGGATCGCCGCGGTCGACGGGATCTCGTAGCTCTGGCCCTTCGGCACGTACGTCCCGCCGCCTCGCTTGAACACCGTGAACGTGCCCGCCGCGCCCCCGAACGCCTGCGGGGGCAGCTGATCGATGCCGAGTCCTTCGTCGGGGTCGTGGTCGCGGTTCCCGGTGGGGTCGCGCGGTCCGAGCTGGAATACCCCGTGCGGGGGCGGTCCTCCGCCCGGGCCGAGCCCGATGTTCTCGAGCGGCCGCTTGGACAGGCTCTGCAGCGACTGGTCGACCTGGCTCCGGAGCTCGTTCCGCGTCCCCCCGTACCCGGCGACCACGACCGCGACGACCGCGATCGCCACCGCCGCGCCGGCGAACAGCCCCATCCGCGCGCGCAGGCTCATTCTTGGGGCTCCCGCAGCGAGTAGCCGACGCCCCTGACCGTGTGGATCTGCGCCTGCGCCCCGGCCTCCTCGAGCTTGCGCCTCAGGTAGCCGACGTACACGCGGAGCGCGTTCGAAGTGGGCCCGAAGTCGTAGCCCCATACCCGGTCGTAGATCAGCGTGTGCGGGAGCACCCGCCGTGGGTTGAGCATCAGCAGCTCGAGCAGCTGGTACTCGGTCCTGGTCAGCTCGATGAACTTGTCTCCCACCATCACGCCGTGACGGGCCGAGTCGAGCCGCAGGTCGACGAACGACAGCGCGCCGTCGGCCGTGGTCTCGCCCCCCGCGCGGCGCAGCAGCGCCCGCAGCCGCGCCTTGAGCTCGTCGATGTCGAACGGCTTGACCAGGTAGTCGTCGGCACCGGCGTCGAGCCCGTCGATCCGGTCGCTGACGGCGTCGCGCGCGGTCAGCATCAGCACCGGGACGCGGTTGCCCTCGCGACGCAACAGTCGGCACACCTCGAGACCGTCGATGTCGGGCAGACCGACGTCGAGCACGATCGCATCGGGCAGGCTGCTGTTCACCTCAGACAGCGCTCCGGCGCCGGTCTCGGTGAGCTGGACCTCGTAGCCGGCAAGCGACAGCGCGCGACGCAACACATCGCGTAGCGCACGGTCGTCGTCGACTACGAGCAATCTCATACTTGTGATTGTGTCGCGCGCGAGCGCGAGCGCGGGCGGTTCCTACTTAGGTCTTACCTGGCGGCGCTGCCGTCTCGCGCATCACCGCGCCCAGGATCCCGTTGACGAACGCGGGCGCCTCCGCTCCGCAGAACCGCTTGGCCGTCTCGACCGCTTCGTCGATCGCGCCCTCCGGCGGGATCGCATGGTCTCCGGGCAGCTCCTGGCCGTGCAGCATCTCGGCCAGCCCGACGCGCAGGATCGAGCGCTCGAGCGGCGCGATCCGCTCGAGCGACCAGCCGCTCGCGTGCGTGCGGATCAGCTCGTCGAGCTCGGGCTGATGGTCGCGAACGAGCTGGGCCACGGCGCGCGTGAACGCATGGGTGTCTCGGGGAAACGTCTGCTCGAGGGGCCGATCGAGCAGATCGCTCTGATACAGCGCCCAGATCGCAGCGCGGCGCTGCTCGGTCCTTCGCACGCGACGAGTGTAGTCGCGGGCTTTGGTAGTGGGATGCTCGGCGGCGCGTTAGTCGACGACCGTGAGGTCCTTGGAGATCGAGGTGAGTATCTCGCAGCCGTCGCCGGTGACGACGACGAGGTCCTCGATCCGCACGCCGAACCGCCCCGGGATGTAGATGCCCGGCTCGACCGTCACCACGTTGCCCGGCGCGAGCACGGACTCCGACGGCTGCGCGAGCCGTGGCGCCTCGTGAACCTCGAGCCCGACGCCGTGGCCGAGGCCGTGCCCGAAGTGCTCGCCATGGCCGCCGGCGGTGATCGCCGCGCGCGCGACCGAGTCCACGTCGCGGCCGACGGCCTCGGGCTTCACCTCCTCCAGCCCCGCGAGCTGCGCGTCGAGCACGAGCTGGTAGACCTCGGCGGCCTCGGCGTCGACGGCACCGGTGGCGAGCGTCCTCGTGCAATCCGAGCAGTAGCCGTCGAGCTGGGCTCCCCAGTCGATCACGACGAGCTCGGCGGCGCGCACCGGCTCGTCTCGCGGGTGGGCGTGGGGCAGCGCGCCGTGCGGGCCGCCGGCGACGATCGGATCGAAGCTGGGCCGCTCCGCCCCGCGCCGGCGCATCTCGAAATCGAGCTTGAGGGCCAGCTCGCGCTCGGTGTGCCCGGTCAGGCCGCCCGCCACCAGCTGCGTGAACGCCTCGTCGGCCAGCGCCGACGCGGCCTTGATCGCCGCCACCTCCTCGGGCCGCTTGACCGCCCTCAGCCCTTCGACGAGGCCGGTGGTCGCGACGAGCTCGATCCGCGCCGGGAGCAGCTCGCGCAGCTGGGCGTGCTCGCTCACCGATATGTGGGCCGCTTCGAAGCCGAGACGGAGCTCCCCGGCCGGGAGCGCGTCCTCGACGCCCTCGAGCAGGTGCTGCACCGAGCGGCGGCGGTCGAACGACGCGTCGACCTCCTCCGCCGCCTGCTCGACGTAGCGGAAGTCGGTGACGAACGTCCGCGTGTCCGGCCCGATCAGCGCGATCCCATTGCTGCCGGTGTAGCCGGTGAGGTAGCGCACGTTGACCAGGTTGGTGACCAGCAGCACGTCGATGCCGGCATCGGGGACCCGCTCGCTGAGGCGGGCGGCGGCGTGGGTGGTCATGATGCGAACTCCTCTCGTACGCACTCGAGCGCATCGCGGTATCCGTCGGGGCCCTTGCCGGCGACGCGGGCGACGCACAGCTCCGAGATCACCGACTGGCGCCGCCACACCTCGCGTGAGTCGACGTCGGACAGGTGCACCTCGACCGCGGGGAGCCCGGTCAGCTCGAGCGCGTCGCGGATCGCGTACGAGTAGTGCGTCCAGGCCCCGGGGTTGAGCACGATCGCGTCGGCCAGGCCGTCGAGCCGGTGCAGGTGCTCGACGAACTCGCCCTCGTGGTTGGTGTGGAAGAAGCGGGCCTCGAGCCCGAGCTCGTCGGCGGTCTCCTTGATCCTGCGCTCGAGGTCCGCGAGCGTGAAGCGGCCGTAGTGCTCCGGGTCGCGACGACCGAGCTGGTCGAGGTTGACGCCGTGCATGACCTCGACGCGGTTGCGCACGACGCTCATTGTGAGATCAGCTCCTGCACAGCGGCACGCAACTCGGCGGGCTCGACGGTGTGGCCCGTACTCACACGTCCCGGTGCGGGACACAGCACGAACGGCACCGGTCCGGCGCCCGTGCGCTTCTTGTCGCGTCCGGTGGCGTAGATCACGCCGTCGACGTCCGCGCCCTCGAGCCGGACCGGCAGCCCGGCTCCGAGCAGCATCTCGCGGACCTGCGCGCGCAGTTCGTCGGCGCCCGACAGCCGCAGCTCGGCCAGCAGGCCCAGGCCGACGGCCTCGCCGTGCCGATAGCGCGCATACCCCGTCGCGGTCTCGATCGCGTGCGCCACCGTGTGACCGAGGTTGAGGACCTGGCGCAGACCGACGTCGCGCTCGTCCTGGGAGACGATTCGCACCTTGACGTGGGCACACGCCGCGATCACGTCCGGGTCCGTGGGCGCAGCGCCCTCCCGCAGACGATCCCACAGCGCGCCGCCCGAGATCAGGCCGGTCTTCACCAGCTCGGCGTACCCGGCGGCCAGCTCGTGCGCCGGGAGCGTTTCCAGGGTCGCGGGGTCCGTGATCACGGCGCTCGGCTGGTGGAAGGCTCCGACGTAGTTCTTGGCCTCCGGCAGGTCGACCCCGGTCTTGCCGCCGATCGCCGAGTCGACCTGGGCCACCAGCGTGGTCGGCACCTGCACGACCCGCATCCCGCGCTGGTAGGTAGCGGCGCAGAAGCCGGCCAGATCGCCGACGACGCCACCGCCGAGCGCCACCACCACGTCCGAGCGCGTCACGCCGTGACGAACCATCTCCGTCCACACGATCTCGGCGTGAGCGATCGTTTTCGACTGCTCGCCGGGCATGATCCGGACGTCGCCAAGGAGCGGCTCGAAACGCTCTCCGTACAGCCGCCCGGCGTGATAGTCGGTCACCAGCAGCCGACGGCCGGTGAGAGTCGCCGGCCAGAACCCGCACTCGGTCACGAGCCCAGGTCCGATGTAGACGGGGTAGTCGGACGACTCGCTCGTCGCCCACAGCATCCGATTGCCGTGATTTGGCAGGCCGGTGAGCGCTTCGAGGACTGCGCGGATGTGCTTTGAGCGGGTGGCGGGGACGATCACGTCGGCGAGCGACTCGTACACGGGCCGGCGCTCGTCGTGGAGGACGTTGAAGCGGCGCGGGTCCCTCGCCAGCGGGCGGCTGCCGTTTCCCTCGACCCTCCGCCATGCGTCCTCCGAGACGGTCTCGAGCCAGATCACCCAGCGATCATCGAGGGCCTCCCGGACGCTTTGTGAGCCGATCGCGCCGCCGCCGAGCGCCACGAGCTCGATCGCCGGATCGGCCAGCAACTCCAGGGTGACCCGCTCCTCGATCTCGCGGAACGCGGCCTCGCCGTCGTTTTCGAACACGTCCTGGATCTTGCGTCCGAGGCGCGCCTCGATCACCTCGTCGACGTCGACGGCGCCCTCGCCGAACGCGCGGGCGGCGGTCGTCTTGCCCGCCCCCATGAAGCCGATCAATGCGGTCGGCGCCACTCGATCCGCTCCTCGTACGCCCGGACGGCCGCGCGGACGTCGGCGATGTGATCGCCTCCGAACTTGCATCGGTACGCGTCCGCGAGCACGAACGCGACCATCGCCTCCCCGACCACGCCGGCGGCGGGCACGGTGCACGAGTCGGTCCGCTCCCTGAGCGCCTCGGCGGCCTCGTGGGTGGCGATGTCGACCGAGCGAAGCGGCTTGGTCAGCGTCGGTAGCGGCTTCATCGAGGCGCGCACGACCAGCGGCGCCCCCGTCGTCATCCCGCCCTCGAGCCCGCCCGCGCGATTGGTGTCGCGGTAGTAGCCGTTCTCGCCGCTGTAGAAGATCTCGTCGTGGGCCTGCGAGCCGGGGAGGCCGGCGACCTCGGCGCCGTCCCCGATCGACACCGCCTTGATCGCCTGGATTGACAGGATCGCCTGGCCGACGCGCCCGTCCAGCCGTTCCTCCCATGAGACGTGCGAGCCGAGCCCGGGGACGAGCCCGAATGCGATCACCTCGAACACGCCTCCGAGCGACTCGTTGGCCTTTCGCAGCCGGTCGATCTCCGCGACCATCTGCTTGGTTGCGTCGGGGTCGAGACAGCGGACCGGCGACTCGTCGACGTGTTCGAAGTCCTGTGGAGTCAGGTCGTGTCTTCGTGGCGCCTGGACGCTCGTGATCTGGATCACGTGGCTGAAGATATGGACCCCGAGCTGGTTCAGGAACGCCTTGGCCACGGCGCCGCCGGCGACCCGCGCGGCCGTCTCGCGGGCGCTCGCGCGCTCGAGGATGTCGCGGACGTCGGTCAGGTTGTATTTCTGGGTGCCGACGAGGTCGGCGTGGCCGGGGCGCGGCAGGTGGACCTCGGCGACCGCGGCCTCCACCGGCCACGGGTTCATCCGCTCCTCCCAGTTCGCGTAGTCGCGGTTGGCGACCTGGAGCGCGATCGGCCCGCCGAGCGTGAGGCCGTGGCGGACGCCGCCCGTGACGTCAACCTGGTCGCGCTCGATCTTCATCCGCCCGCCGCGGCCGTGGCCGAGCTGGCGCCGGGCGAGATCGCGATTGACGGCGTCGCGGTCGAGCGGGACGCCCGCCGGCAACCCCTCGAGGATGCACGTCAGGCCAGGCCCGTGGGACTCCCCCGCGGTTGTCAGGCGCAGCGACATGGCCGATGTAGGTTACGGGCGGACCGCGGTCCGCCCGGTCCCGGTGTCGCGTCGACCCGGCCGCCCGCTCGCGGGCCGGTGCCGCGTGCGCGATCGTCAGCGCCGGGCGCGGACCAATCCGTATCTTCTACGGATAGAGGTCGGCGGCCCGTGCGCCGATGCGTTGGTTGCGGTGTCGATAACCATGCCGCACGCCACGTGACGCTTCCCCGATGTCCGATCCCCTCGATCATCTCGCAGAGCACGACCTCCTGACCGGCGTCTTCAACCGGTCCCGTCTCGCCAGCGAGTTGGATCGCCAGCTGTCGTACGCGGCGCGGTACGCCCGCGCCGGCGCACTGCTCACGCTCGACATCGACAACTTCAAGCTGGCCAACGACACCTACGGCCGCGCCGCCGGCGACGTGATGCTCAAAGCCGTCTCGGAGATCCTGCGCGCCCGGGCCCGCTCGACCGACGTGATCGCGCGCCTGGGCAGCGACGAGTTCGCGCTGATCCTCCCCGAGGTCAACGAGGACGAGGCGCGGATCGTCGCCCGCGACATCCGCGCGGTCCTGTGCGAGCGCCAGCTCGGGCCCCCGATCATGGTCAGCATCGGGATCGCGCTGCTGACCGGCGATGAGGAGGTCGCCGCTGACGACGTGCTCGCGCGGGCGCAGATCGCCCTGTACGAGGCCAAGGAGCTCGGCGGCGACCAGGCGAGGGTCTACACCGGCCAGGCCAGCGGCGCGCTCACCTGGGTCCAGCGGATCCGCACCGCGCTCGCCGAGGACCGGTTCGTTCTGTATGGGCAGCCGATCGCGGACCTCCGCACCGGGCGCATCACGCACCACGAGTTGCTCGTGCGCATGCTGTCCGAGGACGGGGACATCATCCCGCCCGCCGCGTTCCTGCCGATGGCCGAGCGCTTCGGCGTGATCGGCGAGATCGACCGGTGGGTCACCGGCGCCGGCCTGCGGCTGGCGATCGACGGCGAGGGCGTCGCGATCAACCTGTCCGGCTATTCAATCGGCGACCAGGCGATCGTCACCGAGATCCGGTCAGCGATCGCCGACGGCGTCGATCCGGGCAAGGTGATATTCGACGTCACCGAGGCGGCCGCGATGACCAAGCTCGAGGCGACGCGCCAGTTCGCCGGGATCCTCTACGGCCTCGGGTGCAGCCTCGCGCTCGACGACTTCGGCACCGGCTTCTCCTCCTTCACCTTTCTCAAGTACATCCCGGCGCGATACCTGAAGATCGACATGGGCTTCATCCGCGAGCTCGCGAGCAGCAAGCTCGACCACCAGGTCGTCAAGTCGATCGTCGGTATCGCCCGCTGCCTGGACAAGCGCACGATCGCCGAGGGCGTCCAGGACGCGGAGACGCTCGGCGTGCTCAAGGCGATCGGCGCCGACTACGCCCAGGGGTTCCACTTCGGCGCCCCCAAGCGGCTGTCGCCGCCCACGGCCTTCGAGCGCCAGCTGCGCGCCGCCCGGGCCGTCCAGCCAACCGTCTGAACCCACCGTCTCCGGCGCGGCGGGATCGGCACCGGCCCGTGGCGCGTGCCCTGTGCGCGCGCGTCCGCGCCGGCGGGCCGTCGTGTGCGTGTGCGGGTGGCGGGCACGCGGAGGCGCGGGACGCCGGGCGACACGTTCGCGGTCGTGGCGGCGAACGTGCGATCCGGCGACGCCCCGCCGGCCGATTCACACGCAGGCCGCGAACGTGGCGGCAAGACGCGACCTCGACCGGAAGTCCACGACGAATCGCACGACCGCCGGCATACCGGGAGGCCTCGCCCAACCCCCCGAGGTCCCTGTTGCCGGCGGCCCCCCGTGACCCGCCCCCGAAGGGCGATTAACTCACCACTCGACGGGCGCCGCGGCTCGAGTGTGCGCAAAGCTCGGGCTATATGCGACTAACGCAACACTCGCCCCGGGCAGCTCGCCGAGTGTCGACTTATTCGTGCTCGCCCGTCGTGTGGTAAGCGTAAGCGGCGGCCGCCACCGAAAGCGAAGCGCCGGACGTCACTTTCGCAACGCCCGGCGCTGTTGTGAGTCCCCCGCCTCGGTGGCTCAGTACCGGCCGGCGGCGACGATCGCGATCTTCTGGTTGCCAGGGGCGACGAGCGCCAGGCGGACCGTCATCGCGACGTGATGGAGGTGGTTCAGCTTCTTGGCCATGCTCTTCGAGAGGTACAGGTGCAGGGTCACTGTGCCGTTCTTGATCGAGGATACGGTCCCAAGGCCGATCCTGACCGACGGGCTATGCCCGACCCGGATATGCGCCTTCTTGGCCGAAGCGCGCGTGATCGACACGGTGGCGATTCCGTTGGCCGGCGCGTTCGACGTCACCCGGACCGAGATGCCCGAGCGAAGCACGCTCTTCAGGCTCTGCGGCAGGAGCAGAATATGCACGCTCAGGCCGCTGCTCGACCCGCCCGACCCGGAACCTGAGGATGGCGCCGGCGGCACCGGCTGTCCGTTTGAGCCGAGAACCTGCATCGTCTGGGTGATGCTGGCTGTGTTGCCGCCCCGGTCCGTGACGGTGAGCTTGACCTGATAGTTACCGGGCTTGCTGTACACGTGATACACGCTCGGGCCGGCGCCGGTAGCGCCGTCACCGAAGTTCCACTGGTACGCGCCGTTGTGGACCATCAGCGCCGACGCGGTCACCGAGCCATCGAACAGTACGCTGTCGCCCGGCTCGACAGGGCCTGGTACGACGAACGCTGGGTTCAGTTCGACCCAGTCCGTGCACGGCAGCGCGTTCGGATCGGTTTCGATTGCGCCTGCGTTGTTGAACTCGCGCTGGAGCACGTAGGTGTTACCGGCCAGGGTGACGTTGTCGAGTCCGCCCGACAGCGGGAAGCAGCCGTTGTCGTTGATCTCCGCGCCGTCCTCCCCGTACCACCCGTTCATGGCGGGATTGACGATCGCGGCGAGCTGTCCCTGGCTGAGCGGGCTGACGAGCTTGGCGCCAACCTCCTGGGCCAGCTGCGTGACGTCGACCGGCAGCGTGATGTTCGCCGCGTCCGCCTCGTCGCACCCGACGCCCTTGCCCCACTGCGCGGTCCAGGGCTGGACCACGTAGGGGATCTCGGTTCCGCCATCGTTGACCTCGGAGTGATAGCTGCAGAACTGCGCCTCGTTGGCGCCAGCGGCGCCGTTGGCCGAGCACACGTTGCCGCTGGAGTCGAGGCACACCTCGACCCCGGGCGGGGTCAACACGACGACCAGCGGCGAGTAGCCCTGACGGGTGCCTCCGGGAAGCCCCATCTGCGGCAGCGTATTCTGGAGTTCGGTCTGGATGTCACCGTCGGTCACGCAGTAATCGTTGGGCGTCGTGCTGATCGGGCCGTTAGGTTGCCCCGTCCACACGTTGTTGCCCGACACCGGGCAGTGGTTGACGCCGCCCACATCTTTCGGGTAGTCGTAGCCCGTGCCGCTCGGGTGGTTGGCGCCGAATTGGCACGTGTCGCCGCTCGGACTGCCGGGACTGGTGCCGTAGTCGATGCACCCGCCGGCGAACAGGGACTGATCCTGGGCCCGGACGATTCCGCTATCCATCGTGTACTGCGGTGTGACGGCGTAAGGTGACGCGTACGAGCCGCTGGTTTTTTGGACGTCGCTGAGGAACTGCTCGACGAACTGTCGCGTGGTGGCCCAATAGCGCCGATGCGGATCCCAGGTGAGGACGTACGTCTCGTTCTGGGGAAGCACCGAGCCGCCGTGATAGCAGAGCGGCGAGACCAGTCCGGTGGTCTGCCAGGTCAGGTCGGGCGCCAGCGACGGATCCGCACATGGGCCGCTCGACGTGACCGCCGAGATGCTGGCGGGCAGGCCCGTGCCCGGGACCAGGGCGACGCCGTAGGCGTTCCCCCCAACGGTGACGACCACCGCCTGGGCGCCGGCCGCCACGGCCAGCGAGGCCACAAGGGTGCAGGACAGCGCCAGGATCAGCCGGCGCACGGTGAGCGAATAACGGCGCATATCAGCCTCCAACCGTGAGATTGCGCAGGTCGACGACAGCGCCGACGCTCGGGGCGTACTGGAACAGGGAAAGGGCGCTCAGCGGGGAGCCGCTGAGCAACTGGCGGCCGACCTCGGACGCCGCCTGGCGCGCCTTGTTAGCGGCGGCGACCGACGGGTGCTGGTCGGCGGAGATCGAGTTGACCGAGAACAGGGCGACCGGAGTCGATCCGGAGCCCGTCTGCTTGGAGATGCCCTCGGTCTGGCCGGGGTCGAGCACCAGGACCTCGCAGTCGATCGGACCCGGGGTGCATGTCCCGGCGCCGCTGACGACGGTTCCCGGCTCGAGCGCGAACAGCACGCTGTGGCCGCCCTGGAGCACGCCGAGCTCGACGAGCATCGGCTGCTGCTTGCTCGGCAGGATGCTGAGCCGCTCGAGCGGGTCGATCGTGTTGAGGCCGCCGTCTGCGGCCGTGATCGCCAGCGACACGTGATACGACTCGGTCGGGGTCAGGCCGGTCCGCGCGGGCTTGGCGGGGGCGCTCGGCACGGGCGTGGTCGAAGTCGGCGCCGGCGTGCTGCCCGCGGACGAGGTCGACGTGCTCGTGGTGCCCGCGGACGAGGTCGACGTGCTCGTGGTGCCGCTGCCTCCGCTGCTCGCCGTGCTCGTGGTGCCGCTGCTGCCGGCGCCCACGCTCGTGCTGCCGGCGCCGGTGGACGGCGTGCTCGTCACCGTCGCCACCGTGGCGGTCGTCGACGTCGTGGCGACGTGCTGCGGAGTGAACGGATTGCGGCCCTTGCCGGCGACGTTCGAGTTGCCCGGCGCGGTCTGCACCGAGATCGCGGGCAGTGTGGTGCCCGTCGAGTACGGCAGCGGACCGGAGGGCGTGGTGACGATGTCGGTCGGCGCCTTCTTGGTCAGCAGCACCGGCACCGCCACCAGGGCGATGACGAGCACGAGCGCGATCGGCCAGAGCTTGCGCTCGACCAGTTCCTTGAGCATGTTGCGGGGGACGTTCATCGGAGCACCGGGGTGATCGCCGCGGCCGGCGGGGTCGAGGACGAAGAGGAAGACCCGGAGGTCGAGGCCTGGGACTGGGTGGTCGTCGGCGCGGGGCCGGCTGGGGTGGCGCCACCGAACGGCCCCTCGGTCGGCGGGACGATGTACGTCGTCGCCGAGACGGTCGCGGTGATCTGGGGGAAGCCGTTCGGACCCGGCACGAGGTTGACCGCGTTGATCGTCATCAGGCGCCCGCGGATCGTCAGCGTGCCGTTCTCGCTGACCACGAAACCCTCGAGCTTGTTGAAGAAGCTCGACAGGTCGAAGTAGTTGCCGCTGAGCGTGATCGTGAACTGCTCGGTCGGCAGGCCGGCTTGCCCGACGCTGGCTCCCGGGGGAAGCTGCGAGGCCGTGGCCGAGCCGCTCGTCGACGAGCTGCCGCTCGAGCTGGAACTCGACGACGAGCTGCTCGAGCCGCCGCCGGTCAGCTGCAGGCCGCGGAAGCTCACGTGGGAGCTCTGGGCGGCGTTCTGGACCTGATAGATCAGCGACGGGACGTCATCGTCCGGCGGGACCGCCTCGCCGAGCTTGGCCAGCTCCGCGTACTGCCCCGCGAACGCCTTGCGCGCGCTCATTCCGGCCGCCACCTGCTGCTGTGCGGCCGACAGCTGTGACCTCTCGCTGGTGATCTGGGTGCTGAGGCTCGACGCTTGCGAGCGCTTGGGCGAGATCACGAGGAACCAGCCGGCCACCAGGGCGCCGAGCGCAAGGACGACCATGATCACGATGCGGTCGCGGGAAGTCACTGGGTCCCTCCGGCGGTGCTCGTGGAGGTGGTTCCGCTGATCGAGGTGACGCCGTTCGGACCGGCGTTGGCCACGGGCGTGAAGAACACGGTCAGGGAAAACGTGGGCGCGTTCGCGGCGCAGCCCTGCGAGTTGCCCGAGCCGCCCGCCGGGCTGGCGGCGCTCGACTCCTGCGAGTTGCTGAACGAGACGCGGGTGACGCCGTTGATCAGGCGAAGGCGGGATATCAGGCGCGCGACGTCGTCCTGGTTGGCGGTGCAGCCGGTGAGGTCGAACGCGGGCGCGGTGATGTCGGACCGCAGCGAGCTGGCGGCGCCGTTCCCGCCGGCGCCGGCTCCGGGCACGACCGTGCCGACGATCGACTGGAGCGTGGTGTCGGCAGGGACGACCTTCGACAGGTTGACCAGCGCGGTGTGCCAGTCGAACCGCGCCGAGGCGATCCCTCGGACGGTTCCGATGCGGGTCTGCGCCAGCTGCGAGAACTTCGAGAACTCGCCGAGGCGGTTGGCCGCCGCCTGCTCCTGGGCGACCTCGGTCTTGAGGCTCGCCAGGGTGGCGGTGCGCGACGAGATCGAGTTGTTGGTGATCACGTACACGGTCACCAGCGCGACCGCGGCCGCGAGCAACCCCAGCAGGATGTAGACCGGCACCTGCATGCCGGTCGACGGACCACGGGAGCGCCCGCGCGAGTCCGCCGGAATCAGGTTTACGGCCTTCATGAGGGGATCTCCTCGACGGTCAGGCCGGCGGCGACCGCGAGCCGGCCGGCGTCGACGCCGCCGAACCCGCCGGGCTGGCCCTCATGGACCACACCGACCTCGAGCGGAAGCCCGACCTCTTCGCCGAGCCGCTCCGGGAAGCCGGGGATCGCCACGGCGGGGCCGGTGAGCACGACGCGCTCGACGACCGCCGAAGCGTCCTGCATGGCGAGGAAGTCCAGCGAGTTGCGGACCTCGTCGGCGATCCGGCGAATCCCGTCGTTCAGGACCTCGCGGGCTTCGGCGACGATGTCCTCGTCGCCCTCGATCTCGGCGACGGGCGCCAGCAGACCGACGTGGCGGAGCCAGCCGTGCGCGTGCTCGAGCGTGAGCGCGCGCCGCTCGGCGAGCTCGCCGGCGATCGACTCGATTCCCTGGCCGGCGACGCGCGTGAACGCGCAGGTCGGCCCGACCGCTACGGCGAGGTTGGTGAGACCGCCGACGCTCGTGTACAAGGTCGCGCCGGTCAGCTCGGGACGGTACAGCGCGCGAATCATCGCGAACGCCGACAGGTCGACCCCCGCCGGGCGGAGCCCCGCCTTGCGAGTGGCCTCGAGCAGACGCTCGATCATGTCGCGCCGGGCGGCGACGACGACGACGCGGGTCCGCGGGCCATCGGGGGTCTCGACGACGCCGAGCGAGTGATGCTCGAGCACCGCCTGTTCGAGCGGCATCGGGATGTGATCGGGCGCCTGGAAGCGGATCGCGGAGTTGATCTCCTTGGTGCCCTTGAGCGGCGGAAGGTCGAGCGTGCGCATCACGATGCGCTGGTTGGCGACGCCCAGGCGCACGCGCTTGCCCAGCTTGTGCTCCGCGAACAGGTCGCGCAGCGAGGACGCGAGGGTCTCGACGTCGACGACCTCGCCGTCACGGACGATGCCGGCGGGAAGCTGCGCGGTCGCGGCGCGCTCGACCTTCACCTGGCCCGGTCGCGTCTCGACCGCGGCCACGTAGCCGGGCTCGATGTCGAGGCCCACCACTGATTTTCCCTTGGCATAACCCATAGCGGCTCAGGCCAAGTGATCGACCGCTACCCCCGGCGGGTTGAGGCCGTCTACTCGAGGCTGGACGGCCTGATCGTCCAGGGCCGGACGTCCAGGCGACTGGACGCCCCAGACGAGCGCGACGCTCGCCGCCGCCGGCCCAGGCGCGTCACGCCACCCACGTCCAGGTCGCGAACTGGAGCGTCCAGAACGCCAGCAGCGCGACGCTCACGAGCAGCGTCGCGCGCCCCATCCGGCGCTCGGAGATCCATGCGCCGGCGCCCATCCACAACGGGAAGATCGTCAGCGCGTAGCGATCGAGGGACTTGAGCGGCTGCCCAGCCACCGGGCTCCAGGTACAGACGAGCAACGCGGCGCAGGCGTAGGCGACGTATGCAAGTGGCAGGCGCCGGAACGCCGCGACGAGCGCGAGCACCGCGATCGCAAGCACGGCCAGCAGCACGATGCTCTCCGTGCCGGCCGGGAACGGTCCGCCGAGCGTCGGCTGGTAGATCGGTCCGGCGCCGAGCGACCGCAGCCCGGCCGCGGCAGCGCGCACGGCCGCGACGCTCGTCTCGATCGGCCCCGTCAGCCGGTGGCCGTGCTCGGCGCCGGTTTGCTGCGTGAGCGGAGCGAGCGCTCCGTAGCCCCGGATGGCCAGATAGCCGAGGAAGCCGGCGACCGCCGCGGGCATTACCAGGAACCATCCGAGCCCGCTCCATCGACGTCGACGCCGACGCTCTGCCAGATACATCGCCGCCACCGGGATCACGAGCAGGATCCCGGTGACGCGGGTGACCGCGGCCAGGCCGCCGACACCGGCGGCCAGCGCCCATCGCTCGCGCCGCGCCGCGTACACCGCCCCGAGCGATAGCGCGAGGAACAGCGACTCGGTGTACACCGCCGTGAAGAAGAACGAGAGCGGAGCGAATGCCAGCAGCAGGACGGTGGCGTCGGCCGCCCGCCGTCCGAGCTCGAGCTCGGTCAGCCGGTGCAGCAGTGAGAGCGCGACCATGAACGACACCGTGGAGATCGCGACGCCGGCGAGCGGGTCGGACCCGAGCACGAAACCCAACGCCCGCATCAGTAGCGGGTACAAGGGGAAGAACGCGGTGTTCCCGGCGGCGGCGTATCCGTGCTCGGCGATGCCGAGGTAGTGGATCGAGTCCCACCTCACGGCCGGCGCGGCCAGCACGTCCCCGACCGATCCGAGCCGCGCGCTGAGGCCGAGAGGGTCGAACATCGACCAGCCGATCCGCCGCGGCACCGCGAGCGCGCCGGCGACCCCGGCTCCGAGCACGATCAGCCGGGAGACGAAGAACGCGCGGACCGGCACCGGACAGGCAACGACCATCCGGCCGAGGCGCCCCGACAGACTGGTTCGGCGGTGGCCGATCCCCGGGCTGGTCGCGCTCATCCCGCCGGCGACGAAGCCGGAGTCGCCGCGCGGCCCAGCGCCGCGCGGGCCGCGGCGGGCTCAGTGGCCGCGGCGCCGCGGTCGGCGAGCAGCGACACCCCGACCAGCGGCATGAGCCAGGCGAGATACAGGAACGCCCAGTAATCGGCGCTCAGCTGCAGCCCGATCAGGATCGCCGCGACCATCCCCGCCATCCGCGCGCGGTCGCGCGCGAGCTCGGGCTCCAGCCGGAGCTTCACCACCGCCGCGGCGATCAGCCCGAGCACGCACCCCTGCGCGAGCGGCTGAAGCCCCCCGATCGGAAGCGCGCTCCACACCGACTGTTCCGAGCCGCGCGTGAACTGGTACGAGATGGAGTGGAGCATCGCCGCGGGGCCGTGCGGTCCGCCGAGCGCCAGCAGCAGCGCGAGCATCGGTGCCGACACGAGCGCGATCGCGGCCAGCGCGCGGGCGAGCGGCCGCCCCCGAAGCGGCGCCAGCGCAACCGGCAGGAGCGCGAACGGCGCGAGCTTGAACCAGCCGGCGGCCGTCACCATGCCCGTGCACAGGGCGGGCCGGCGCCACACCAGCACGGCGATCGCCAGCATCGCCGCAAGTACGACATCGGTCGTTCCGGTGGAAACCGTGATCAGGACGGATGGAAACGCGAGCCACGCCACCGCCGCGCGCAGTCCGGCCTCCTCCACCTCGGGGGCCCGGAGCGCGCCCGCCGGGCGCCGCGCACCCGCCGCGGTCCTGAACACCGCCCACGCGGCAACCAGCGCGGCCAGGACCGCCACCCCGAGCCCGGGGACGACGGAATCCCAGGTCGAGTTCACCGGCGAGAGCAGCGCCAGCGGCGTGTACAGCGCGTAGGTCAGGATCGGATAGGTGTCGCCGTGGATCACCCCCAGGGGCATGTGTCCGTAGGGAAGAACGCCATGGGTCAGCCTGGTCGCACCCTCCATCACCGCGTAGATCACGTCGACCGCGTCGGTCGAGCCCACCCCGACCAGCGCGAACACGACCGCCAGCAGGATCAGTAACCGGCGCAGCCATCGCACGCGGCGGGCGCAGTCGACCCCCGGAGTGAGCGCTGCCAGGAGCGGCGTCGACGGCGCGCGCTCGGCGGCCGGTCCGAACGCCCGCAACGCGCACCGCGCCAGCAAGTACACCATTCCGGGTGCCGCGGACAGCACGCTGGCGCCGAGATAGCGGTGCTGGAACAGGACGACCGCGACGACGAGCGAAAGCGCCGCCGCCACGTCGAGATTGCGCACCCGCCGCCACGGCGCCACGCCGGACATCAGAACGAACAGGGCGGACAGTGCGACGAGCAGCGCCGGCTCGTAGGCGATCCAGTTGCCATAGGGCACGCGGATGAGGCGGTCGTTGGTCGGCGACAGCACGTCGACGGCACGGTTGACCGCGGCCTCGGCCACCAGCTGGCCGTGCGCGAGGAAGCTGACGTGCTCGAGATTGCCATCGATCGCAGTGACGGTGATCCGGTTCCAGTCCGCGCCGGCCCGAGCCTGGGCCATCGCGGGGTCGCGTAGCGCGGCGGCGATCGCCACACGCGGCGGCACCACCATGCGCGAGTCGCGGTGGGTCACCGCCATCCCTACTCCGGCGACGACCGCAACCACGACGCCGACCGCTGGCGGCAGGACCCGTCGCAGCCGGGTCCATTGACGGCCGAGCGCGAACATCAGAGACCGGCGTGCAGGTACCAGTGCATGATCGCCGGCCCGGCAAGGAGGCCGACCACGCCGCCGAACGCCAGGAATGGTCCGAACGGCACGGCCGTCTTGCGGCCCTTGTCGACCCCGACGCGCACCATCACCACCGCGCCGACGAGGGTCGCGGCGAGAACGCCGACGAGGATCGCCACCGCGACCGAGCGCCCCAGGAACAGCCCCAGAACCGCCGCCAGCTTCACGTCACCCATCCCCATCCCGCGCGGGTAGGCGAGCAGGAACGCCAGCAGGAACCCGCCGGCGGCGGCACCGGCGATCAACTGCTCGGGCACCCCCTCGATGTCCAGCGCAACGCCGATCGCAATCGCGGCGACCGCGGCCGGAAGCGTGATCCTGTTGGGGATGATCCGGTGCTCGAAGTCGATCAGCGCAATCGGGACGAGCACGGCCACGAGCACCAGCCCGAGCACGATCTCCGCGGCCGAGTGCTCGGTCAGCACAACCGCGACGGCGAGCGCGGCGGTGATCGCCTCGATGATCGGATAGCGCGGCGAGATCGGCGTCTGACAACTGCGGCAGCGGCCACGCAGCCACAGCCAGCCGACCACGGGCACGTTGTCGTAGACCTTGATCGCGGTCCCGCAACCGGGGCAGCGCGACCCGGGGTGCACCAGCGATTCGCGGCGCGGCAGCCGGTAGGCGACGACGTTCAGGAACGAGCCGATCGTGGCGCCGAACGCGCCCGCGACCACCGCGGCGAAGGCAAGGGGCATACGGCGTCGCTCACCCGGTACCCGCGAGCACGGGCGACGGCTCGCCCGGCTCGGCCCCGGCGACCCGTTCGGGCTCCACGGTCACGTCGGCGGCGGGCGCGTTCGCGCCGAGCACCGCGATCAGGATCAGCGGCAGGAACCACACGATGTACAGGTAGAACCAGTGGAGCGCCGGCAACTGGACCGCGATCGTCACCGCGGCACCGAGCGCCGCCACCTGGGCCGGCGTCCGGGCGCCGCGCGGGCGGAACGCGACCAGCACGGCGAGGATCACTGCGAAGCCCTCGACCGCCACCTTGATCGGCGACAGCGCCGGGTGCAGGGCCCAGATCGAGAAGATGTCGCTGCGGGTGAGCTGGAAGCCGATCGTGTGGTCCCACATCTCCTTGAGGCCGCCGGGCGGCAGGAACAGCGCGATGGACGCGCCCGCCGCGATCACGAACCCGGCCAGCACCTTGCGAACCGTCCGCTGATCGGCGTCCCCGCGCCCGGCCGCGACCAGCGGGAGCAGCACCGCGGGGAAGAACTTCGCCGCGGCCCCGAGGCCGACGAGCACGCCGCGCCTGACCGGCTTGGACAGCGACAGCATGACCAGCACGACGATCAGCGCGACGAGACCGTCGTTCGTGCTCTTCTCCATGTCGAGCAGGCTCCACGGGCAGGCGGCCCACAGCCACGCCAGCAGCAGCCCGAGGCGACGCCCGTCGCGGCCGGCGCGCAGTCGCGTCCCGACCAGGATCAGACCGCCGATCGTGAGCAGGTCGAAGGCGATCGTCGCCGCCCGGGCCGCGGGCAGGTAGTTCCACGATCCCGGCCAGAGCCACTCGAACGGAACGTACACGAGGTAGTTGATCGGGCCGTAGGTGTCGCCGTGGCCGAGCGAGTAGTAGTAGATGCTCTGGCCGTGGAGGATCTTGTACGCGCCCAGCACCGATGCCGTGGCCACGTCGATCACGCCCGACGGGTGCAGCGTGATCACGATCCGCGCGACCACGAGCGCCAGCAACCCGAGCGCGAGCACCGCGGTCGGAAGACGGCAGTCGAGGCGGCCGGCGACCGGTCGTGCCCTGAACCCGCGCATCAGCATCCTCACCAGCAGGTAGATCAGCACCGGGTAGAACGCCCACACGCCCGCCTCCAGATGGGTGGTGTCGAACAGCGCGTAGGAGACCCCGAACCCCAGCAACATCGCGATGTCGAGCCGGTCGAGCCACCGGCGTCCGCGCAGCAACAGCAGAGGGAGCAGGAACATCGCGGTGAACCCCGCGAGCACCCACGGGTTGTCGAAGATCTGCCCGTAGTGGCCGCGGGCGTAATAGCCGAGCATGAGCGGTCCGGTGTACGTCGGGCCGAGCTTGCCCGTCGCGGTCACGATCTGGTTGGCGACGAGCTTGCCATGGAAGAAGAAGTAGATCTCGTAGTGGTTCTTCACCCACAAGTACACGTTGATGCCGAGCGGGTGATCGGCGCGGTGGATGGCCTGCAGCTTCGGTGCGGTCTTGGCGATCGCGAGTGCCCGCCGAGGGTCGATCGTGAAGCCGCGGGGCACCGTCCCCCACTGGGTGTCGAGGAAGATCGGCGCCGACACATCCGGCGGCGACTCGGCCGTCGCCGCGCTAGCCGTGGCCGGGGCGACGGCGACCGCCAGCACAGTGATCGGGAGGAGCGCGAGGAGCAGTCGCCGCATGTCCTGGTAATCGGCCGACCCCCCGGTGGCCTTAAATGCGCCGAGGCGGCCCGGAGGCCGCCTCGGTCACTACAGCGTTTATGATTACGTGACTACCAGGTGCTGTTGCTCGAGCAGGCACCCGTGCCGGCCGGCGAGCAGTTGAAGCTCTCCGTTCCGCCGTTGTTGAGCAGCGTGAACTTCGCGCTGTCGGTCGGGGACTCGCCGACGACCGTGTACGTGCTGGCGTCGCCACTGGCGGTCAGCAGATAGGCCTGGTTGTTGCCCGTGTTGGTGTTGAGCGCGGGCGTGATCGAGTTGAGCACCGACGTGTTGATGCCGGAGTAGCTGCCGTTGTTGTCGGTCGCGTACGTCTCGGCAGCGGTGGCCGCGTTCCGGGCCAGAGACTCGGCCGACGCATCGTTGGCCTTGCTCTTCTGGTTGAGGAACGTCGGAATGGCGATCGCGGCAAGAATGCCGATGATCAGAATCACGACGAGGAGCTCGA
>Ga0335078_10001665_pt1 | contig 33513 bp, 29 predicted proteins | sample Lox_Sample_32_FD_206711 | JGI IMG/M metagenome (GOLD analysis project Ga0335078, IMG submission 206711) | Soil microbial communities from Loxahatchee National Wildlife Refuge, Florida, United States - Lox_Sample_3.2 | ecosystem: Environmental > Terrestrial > Soil > Wetlands | place: USA...
ATATCCTGGACTGATCATCGGCTTTGCCAACGACGGCGTCGCGGGAGTACCGGGAGTTCTGCGGGTTTCGGTTGTTGCCGAAAATGGAGCGGTGCTCGCTTCTGGAAGCCTCGACGCAGGCTACCCGCTGCCGAGCAAAGTCCGTCAGGCGAAGTTCCCGTTGCCCAAGGGGACAAAGTGGCAGGGGCTGAAGCTGAAAGCGGAGATCGAGGTCAAGGGACAGCGTCACCCAGTGCGCTGGGCAAGCCGGCAGCGGATGAATGACGACGGCAGTCTCACGCTTCGCACAACCAACGGCCTCGGCCAGAACGATGAGACCGGAGGCGTCTCGCCATAATGACTACATTTCTCGGGAGGCCTCTGTGAAAAAGAGTTGCGCCATCGTCTTCCTGTTGTTGCTGTACGTCCTCACGGCTACCTCCGGATCCGATTCCGCCGGGCAGAATTGGACCAACTACGTTCGCATTGGGGCATACGGACTCAAATCCGACAATGCCGACAAGATTGTCGCGGATGCTATGGCCAGTCAGGTATTCGGGATCGAGGTGGACAACGACATTCCCGGCCGCTACGAGAGTTTCGTGAATCCCGAGGAGAAATTGAAGGCAATTCGCGCGGTGGCCGAAAAAGCACACGCGGTGGGCAACAAAGCATTCGTCTATATCGCCGGAACCGAATGCATTACCGCGAATGGCGACAAGACTCCTCACACGATGGCCAAGGACCATCCCGACTGGCTGCAGCGGAAGATTACGGGCGAACCCGCGATATTCGGCGGAGGCACAGCCTTCTGGATTCGCAAAGGCGATGAAGACGTCTGGGTTAGTCCCTACGCTCCGGAGTGGCGCAAAACCTACATGGAGCGCGTGCGCCAGATCGCGGGCACCGGAATTGATGGTATTTATGTCGACATCCCGTACTGGATGACTCATTTCGAGGGCTGGGAAGATACCTGGGCCAGTTTCGACGACTACACCGTCGCCGCCTTCAAAAAAGAAACCGGCCTCGATGCCAAGCGTGACTTGAAGCTGGGGGATTTCTCGGATCCCAATTTTCGCAAGTGGGTCGATTTCCGGATCGACACCTTCACCGAGTTCATGAAAGACATCGATCAGAACGCGAAATCGGTGAATCCCGAGATTAGGACGATTCCAGAAATTTATCCGGGAATTGAGGAAGAGGCCGTCCGCGTCGGAGCCGACGTCTACAGCTTATACGGCGTGGTGGACGCAATTGCCCATGAGTACGAGTTTGGCGAAGGCGATCACATGGCCTCTTCACGTACGCCCCTTGATTGGTTTTCGTATCAGGCAGGCATGCATTCCTTCCGTGCGTTCGCACAAGGAAAAGCAACCTGGATCCTGAACTATTCCTGGGACGGCGATAAGAACGTCGATCGCACGCAATCGATGATGAACCTGGCGATGTCGGAAGTGATGGCAGGCGCGAATTTCTGGGACGCGCCTGGGCATTCCATGGCGGGGTCGAACGATCTGCCGACTCGGAAGCGAATCTTCTCGTGGATCAAACAGAATGAAAAAGTTCTGTATTCACCGCGAACCCCGATCGATCCAGTGGGCGTTTATTTCTCTCCCGTGACCAGGAACTACTTCGCAAAAGACTTCATCGCCTCTTATCGCGGGATTCTGATCCTGCTGATGCAAAAGCATCTGGAATTTCAAGTCGTCACGCCGCGAACTCTGTCGACCTTCCATGGTAAGACCTTGGTTCTTCCCGACATCAAAGTTGTTTCACAGAGTGAGAAGGACTGGCTGCGATCCTACCTGGAGCATGGAAACCGAGTCGTAGTTACGGGCGAAGATGCAGCGGGACTTCCGGACGGTGAAAGTATCGTACGCTTTGCAAAGTGTCCCGGCAAGGATTACACCGAGGCGCTGCGAACCAATTTCGAAACAACTTCGCCGGAGCGAGAGAGAGAATTCCTGCAGAGCTTGAAAGACGATTCGACCGTGCAGGTCAGCGGATCCTCGTGGCTGGCAACGTCGATATCCAGCGTCGACAGTCATCCCCAGGTTTTTCTCGCGAATTTTGCCGGGCTACGCGGTCACGTGAACCCGATTCAAACCCCGGTAGAGGGAGTGCAGATCACGATCACCGGCAGCACTCACGGTCACGGATACTTACTACCATTTCTTGGTCAGACACAAACTGTCGATGGAATGACCGGTGAACATACCATTACCTTTCATCTGCCCGCCATCCAAAAGGGCGCGATCTTCTGGTACGAACCATAGTTTCGTTCGGAATTCGTAAAATTCCTTTTCCACGTTCATATTGGCTTTACGTAAGAGTAAACTTGGCTCGGGTATGTCTGACCGTCGCCAGGTAGCTGGCAGTGTCCTCCTAGTTTCTGAAGACAATTCCGCATTGGAATATCTCGCCGAGCCGATGCAGCAATTGGCGCTAAGCATTCAAACTTGCAAGGAAATCGCCACAGCAACTGAGCGCCTGAACAACAATAAATATGAAGCGGTGGTGATCGACCTCGCCATCGGACATCCGGCTCTGCTTTTTCTCGAGCGGGTGCGGGCTTCCGCATCCAACCGCGGCGCCGTAACCTTTGCCATCACCGATAGCGACGACGCCAGCGCCCGCGCTCTCAGCCTCGGCTTCAGCTTCGTTCTGCAGCGGCCGCTGACCCTAGATACGATTCGTGACACCCTCAAAGTCGCGTATGGATTGATTGTCCGCGAACGGCGGCGCTATTTCCGTTACCCGGTTGTTGTGCCGGTAGTATTCAATCGCAGGGCAAATGCCGTGATTTACGGCCGCACGATTAACCTCAGCGAGCGCGGGATGGCTTTGAACTGTTCGACTCCACTGTCGCAAGGAGCCGAGGGCAGCGTGCAGTTCACGCTGGACGATCCCTCTCTTCGCATTACCGCGGATTCCCGAGTCTGCTGGAGTGACGAGAAAGGTAACGCGGGCCTATCATTTTTATTCCTGCCATTCGACATGGCGTCTGAACTGCAAGGTTGGCTCGCCCAGAAGCTGGAGGCTCAACTCCCCCCGCAGGTGGCGGAAAGACTCCGGCGATAACCTACATTCCTGGCAGTTTCATCCCAGCGAGTTTTCGGGCGAAGCTGGCTTTTCCCATTTGCTTGAACATCTTTCGCATTTGGGCATATTGACGCAGCAGATTATTGACTTCCTGAATCGTCGTGCCTGACCCGCGCGCGATCCGTTTTCGGCGGCTGCCGTTGATCACCTCATGATGCACGCGCTCGTGGGACGTCATCGAATTGATAATGGCTTCCACGCGGTTCAGTTGTTTCTCGTCGACCTTGTCTGCGTGTTTCTGCAGCCCCGCAAATGGGCCGATGCTTGGCAGCATGCCCATGATGTTCTGGATCGAACCCATCTTCTTTACCTGGCGGAGCTGATCGCGGAAGTCGTCGAGCGAGAAACCGTCGCCCGCGAGCGCCCGGCTGGCGATCTCCTGGGCTTTTTTCTTATCGACATGCTGCTCCGCCTTCTCGATCAGCGACAGAATGTCGCCCATGCCGAGGATCCGGGAAACGATGCGGTCGGGATGGAATGGCTCCAGAGCGTCGTACTTTTCGCCGATGCCGATGAACTTGATCGGTTGGCCCGTAACCTGCCGAATTGATAACGCCGCGCCACCGCGTGCGTCGCCGTCCATCTTGGTCAAAACCACGCCTGTCAATGAAAGTTTCTTGTGGAACTCGTCGGCGGAGTTCACCGCATCTTGCCCGGTCATGGCGTCGGCGACAAACAGGATTTCTTGCGGGTTGAGCAATCGTTTCAGCGATTGCATTTCATCCATCAGTTGGTCGTCAATATGGAGACGCCCGGCGGTATCAACGATCAAAACATCAGAGCCAGTATTGACCGCCTCCCGTCGCGCTTCCTTTGCCAGGCGCTCAACCGTCGCCGTATTCGCTTCCTTGACTTCGCCTTCGTAGAGGTTCGCCTTGATCGCTTGGGCAACGACCTTCAGCTGTTCGCGCGCAGCCGGGCGATAAACGTCGACCGAAACAAGTAACGGACGATGACCACCATTCTTGAGCCAATTCGCCAGCTTGCCAGACGTAGTAGTTTTGCCGGACCCTTGAAGGCCGGCCATCAGCACCACAGTGGGCGGTTGCGAGGCGAATTTCAGCCGCGCGGTATCGCGGCCGAGGGTTTCGACCAGTTCGTCGCGAACGATTTTGATGACTTGTTCGCCGGGCGAGAGCGCGGTAGCCACTTCCTGGCCGACGGCTTTCGCCTGGATGTGGTCGATCAACTGTTTGACAACTTTGAAGTTAACGTCCGCTTCGAGTAAAGCTAGCCGAATCTCGCGCAGGGCCTCCCCAATGTTCTCCTCGTTGAGAACGGCCTGACCGCGGAGCGTTTTAAATGCACGTTGAAGTCTTTCCTGGAGATTCTCGAACATAGCGAAGTTCTATTGTAACAATGCGGCACCGTGTGCTCTGTCCGAACCAGCAGCAATGCGATAACGTATCTTCTGCATATGAGGGTGAGTGGTCTTCTGATTTGCGACTACCTGTGGGTGGCGTTCTACGTCCTGTGGATGGTCTGGGCTTTGCGAACCAAGCAGGTCCAATCCAAAGAAAGCATCAAATCACGGATCTTCCATCGCATTCCCACAATTGCGGCGTTTTGTTTAATCTTTCTCCGCTTCCCCCAAGGCTGGTGGATTCAAAACGAGGTCATACCCGACAACTCCTGGATCGAAGTGCTTGGGGTTGTTCTCGCGATTGCCGGGATTGCGTTTGCGATCTGGGCCAGAGCTTACCTCGGCGGGAATTGGAGCAGTTCCGTGACGGTCAAGGTGGAGCACCAACTCATTCAATCAGGTCCCTACCGGTGGGTGCGGCACCCGATTTATACAGGGCTGCTCATCGCGCTGCTGGGAACTGCCATGGAATTGCGCGAAATCCGTGGACTCCTCGCCGTGCCCGTGCTCTACGTTGGGTTGAAGATCAAGAGCATGATTGAAGAACGCACCATGATGAACACATTCGGACCGCAATACGAGGAATACAGCCGCCACACTGGAGCAATCGTTCCCAAGCTTATCTAATAAAGATCAGAGCAACTCGACGATCTACAGAGAAATCAAGGCTGGCCGGAGAACACTTCTTTGGCCGCGACCACAGTGTTGCAATGAATCGTGACCGTGTCTTCGACATGCTGGGCGTACCCGCCGGCATAGGTCACCATGACGGGGATGTTCTTGGCGCGAGCCACGCGAAAAACCAGTTCATCGCGGCGTTTCAGACCATCAATCGTCAAGGATAGGCCCCCCAGCTGATCTTCTCTGTAGGGATCGGCTCCGGCGATGTAGCAGAGCAGGTCCGGCTCGAACTGCCGCAATCCGGAGCTCAAAGCGTTGTCGAGCCAGGCGAGATAGTCGTCGTCGCCGATTTCATCGGGCAAATCGACGTCAATCGACGACGGCGGCTTCCATGCGGGATAGTTATTTTCCTGGTGTAGTGAGATCGTGAACACGTCGCCGGCATGTGCGTTCCGTACCTTTGCAGGTGCCGAGGTTAGGACTGAGCCGCCCGTGGAAGGCAATGGCGCCGAGGGCACTCGCACCCCGGCAAAGATCGCCGCTGTCCCGTTGCCGTGATGGACATCGCAGTCCACCGTCATCGCGGTGTGAATTTTGTCATCCCGCTGCATGCGTCGGATCGCGATAGCAACATCATGGACCATGCAAAAACCTTCTCCGTGATCCGGAAACGCGTGATGAAACCCTCCACCAATGTTGAAAGCAACCCGATCTTTCAAGGAAAGCTCAGCGGCCTTGATCGAACCTCCGGCAGAGAGCCAGAATGCCCGCACCAACTCGGGCGAGTATGGAATTTCGAGCTGAAGTTCCTCGTGAGCTGAAAGCGTTCCGTTTTTCAGCTTCTGCACATACTGTGGAGTGTGCACCAGCAGAATATCCTGGTCGGAAGCCGGCTCGGGAGAGACAAAATCGCCGGGCAGAGCGACCCCCGTCTGAATCAGCCGTTTGTGAATTCGCTCATACTTTTCAGCAGGAAATACATGAGCGCCGATCGGCAAATAGTAGTCATCGCTGTAAACCAACTTAAAGGGAAGCATGTGCGCTTAATTCGTTGGATGCTCCATAATACTCGTTCGCGATTGGAAAGGTGGCCATGACGAATCGCCGAAAGAGCAATGAAGATCGAGCGCTGGGATTGGACCAACCCATATCGCGACGTGACTTCCTGAACTCGACACTCGTTGCCTCTGGCGCTCTGCTGATGAGCCCCGTAGCTCCCCTCGATCTTCTTGCCGAGCAGGACGATTGGACCGGGTACGGCGGAGTCGGCGATTACAGTCAGTCAAACGGCAACACCCTGGAGGTCTTACAAGCGGGGCATCGCATTCGGGATGGCGAGTTCGAGCAGTTTCCCAAGAATGTGCTCGGAACCGGCGAGACATATGACTGCGTCATCGTTGGCGGAGGAATCAGCGGCTTGGCCGCGGCTCTGTTCCTAACGAGACAGGGCGGCCCAAACCCAAAGATGACCTGCCTGGTGCTCGACAACCATCCGGTCTTCGGCGGCGAGGCCAAGAAGAACGAGTTTGTAGTCGATGGCAAACGGCTGACGGCCCATCAAGGCTCGGCGATTTTTCAGGTGCAGTATCCCCGCAGCTTCATCGCCGAGTTCTATGAATCGATCGGGATGAACATGCCCAAGCTGAAGTATCAAAGTTGGACGGGGAGCTCTCCGGAAATTCCGCTGGCCCATACTCCTTACGAAATGGGCGACAATGCGCCCTCGCATTACGGTTTGTACTTCGGGCAAAAATTTGGGCAAACGCCGGGAATGTGGCTGATCGATCCGTGGAACAAGAAATTGGAAGGTGCGCCGATTTCCGCAACGGCGCGAGCGGAACTGCTGAAATGGCGCGCGGGACCGGCCACTCCCGAGAAGCGCCCGCAGTACGAAGGCGATGAAATCTCTCGTCGCCTAGACAGCATGACGCTCGAACAGCACATGATGGAAGTCTACGGCATTAGCCGGGAGACGATTCGGACATTTCTCTCTCCGGTTTCGGGCGGAGGGTCAGGTCTTGGTCCCGACGCTTTGTCCGCCTATGCGGATTACGCGGCAGAGTTGTTGCACCCAGTACCCGGCGCCGAAGACCAGATGTTCCCGGGCGGAAACGCGGAATTTGCACGCTTGATGGTCAAAACTCTGATTCCGGAATCCCTTTCCGGTCCGAGATCCCTTGACTCTGTTTGCCGCGCCAAAATCAATTTCGCAGCATTGGATCGGCCCGGATCACGGACCAGAATTCGCCTCAGTTCGACCGCCGTCTGGATCGAACACGATGGCGATCCTACGAAAGCCGGCTCGGTCACGATCCTTTACACCCGCGGAGGCAAGACCTATCGCGTGAAGGCGAGATCGGCCGTCATGGCAGGCGGGTGCTGGACCACAAAGCACATCGTCCGCGACCTTCCTTCAACTCACAAAGATGCTTACGAGCAGTTCTATCGTTCTCCCTGCATGATGGCGAACGTCGCCTTACGAAATTGGCGGTTTCTTTACAAGATGGGCATCTGTGGCGGCGAGTGGTTCGAAGGATTGGGAAATTACACCGACGTGCAGAAAAAAGCGCTGGTAGGCGCCGACCCAGCCACCATCAGTCCGGATTCTCCGGTTGTACTCACATTGAAGGTTCTGTATTCCTATCCGGGACTGCCGATCGCCGAACAAGGCATGCGCGGACGAACCGAGATCCTGAGCACGCCATTTCGCAACTATGAGCGGCAAATCAGGCAACAGTTCACCGACATGTTCTCCCACGCCGGCTTCGACGCCAAACGGGACATTGCCGGGATCATCCTCAACCGCTGGGGACATGCGTATCTCAACCCTCAGCCAGGATTCTTCTTTGGCACGAATGGTAGTCCAGCTCCGCGGGAAACCCTGAGAGGCGGCCCATTTGGGCGCATCGCGTTTGCAAATACCGACCTCGCCGGCATCATGGACCACCGTTGCTCGATCCTGGAGGCGCACCGGGCCGTCGGACAGTTGTTGGATCAGGTTCCGTAGATCTTTCGCCGAATGCAGCTTCAGAGTGATGGAAGGCCGACCTTGTGCCGAATTCCCTGGCCCTCGACGATCGTGTAAATGAAATCGGCTGGAACGTTCTGCAGTTTCTCCATCTCGCCGCTTGGCCAGCGAATGTCAATTTCTTCTATGGTGGCCGCATTGCCAAGGCCAAAATGCAACCGGGGATCGTTCTGCGAAAGATAGCTTCCTCCGGCACGGACTTCGTCCATTTGGACCAACTTCCCTGCCTTGACCGTCACCCGAGCGCCAATTGCAGACTTGTTGCTCTTCGTCCCAACGAGCTGAAATAGCACTCGATGATTGTGAGACTCGGTCTGATTGATCAGCAGAGTTGGCGGTTCTTGTGTGTTGACGATGACGACGTCCACCTTGCCGTCGTTATTCAAATCGCCGAAAGCCGCGCCCCGCCTGGAAGCGGGCGGCAGGTCCGAAAGGGCACTCGTTACATCTTCGAATGTACCGTCGTGATTGTTGCGAAACAGTTGCATGGGTTCGCGGTAAGGAGGTGCTCCCTTAACCAGATCCATTTGCGGATAAACGTGCCCGTTCACCATGAACAGATCGAGCCATCCGGTGTTCGCGACATCGACGAATCCGGTTCCCCACCCCACCCACTCGTAGGTCGGCTTGGCCAGCTTGGCTTCGTAGCTGACGTCGGAAAACCCTTGCGCGCCGAGATTTCGGTACAGCGTATCGGGCTGCTCCGTGAAGTTAGTAACAAACATTGAGAAGCGGCCCTGGTGCAGATAGTCGCTCCAATCCACTCCCATCGAACCTTGCGCTAAGCCATCTCCGCTCAACGCCACGCCCGAAAGCATGCCGACTTCTTCGAACGTGCCATTGTGTCTGTTGCGGTAAAGATAGTTCGGGCCGGCATCATTCGCGACGTAGAGATCAGGCCAACCATCGTTGTCGTAGTCTCCCCAGATCACGCCGAGACCGTAATACTTGTCGGGATCGTCGACACCGGCTTTCTTTGAGACCTCTTCAAATGTTCCGTCGCCGCGATTGTGAAAGAGCAAGTCGCTTTCTCCCAGCATGCCCCACGGACCGCATTGCACTGGAATGCCTTTGAAGCTGCAGTTCTTCTCATTTTTGCCGAAATTCGGCAGATGATCGATATCGAAGTGCACATAGCGCGAGACGAACAAATCGACGTGGCCGTCGCGATCGTAATCCGCCCACGCGGCGCCAGTGCTGAATCCACCACCGGCGACACCCGCTTTTTCTGTCACATCTTCAAACTTGCAATTGCCCAGGTTGTGGTAAAGCGCGTTGCCGCCGTATCCGGTCACGTAGATGTCAGGTAATCCGTCGTTGTCGTAGTCGGCCACGGCGACGCCCATTCCCCATCCTTTGCGCGTCAGACCCGCGGATTGAGTAACGTCTGTGAACTTAAACCCCTCGCCCTGGCGATAGAGGGTGATCATGGGATCACCACCGGCTTTGTAACGCTCGACGGTCGATCCATTGGTCGTGATGATGTCGAGTTTGCCATCGTTATCGCAATCGATCAGGCCGGCGCCGCCGCTCATGGATTCGACAATGTATTTTTTGTCAGGGGAAGAAATGTGGGGAACAGTTAAACCGGATTGCTGCGCAACGTCGGAGAATTTCGGGACGCTGGCCGGAGCGGAATGAAGCTGCGCGAAAGCGCCAACAATCAGCAGCAGCGCTAGCAATGAGCACAAGAGAAGACGCATCGACAGTCAAAGTATAACGGGAACTCACAGATAAGCTTGGGTGCCTTAGCACTGGGCAGCGACGGACTGTCGATCTGGAAGAAATCAGGATTCTAAGCAAGCAGCGGGCATGAATTCTATTTTTCTCCGGCCGACCCGCCAGGCTTGGCATCCGTATTCTCGGCAAAGCACCAGTGAACAAATTCCGGAGAGTAGGCCTGCTTGACCGCCGAAGGAATTCCGTCTTCCTTGATTTCCTTGAACTCAAATTGAATCGAGCCGGCCGGTTCGCCAGGCGGATTCACCGTCCCCAGAAGGTATCCGTAAACATTGGTCTTAGAAACACGCGCCGGATTTGGATCGGGCAGTGGATACCGATGCGCCCCAGCCGTGCCCACAATCCATCCAGGAAGCACGCCACCGTTCGTATGCCAGTACTGCGTGTTGTAAATGTCTTCCATGTAGTAATGAGAGTGGCTGGCCAGCACGTAAACCTTCTTGTGCGAGTCGTTCTGTAGCGCCAGCAACGCGTGGTAAACCTCACGGCCGCTCTCCTCTCCGCGCGGCGTTTCATTCATGCTGTGTCCCTGCGAGATGCTGTACGGCAACGCCTTGTGCATGCCAACCACGACGCTGTGAACGGATTCGTCTTTGCGATCCTGCCGCATACGGTCGTCGAACCACTTCATCTGATCGGGATCGAACTGATCTGCCGTCGCATTGTCCAGATAAATGAAATCAATTCCATCCTCAACCCAATGAAAATACGTTTTCGGCGACGCCTCCGGTGTAGAACTCTGCAGAGCATCCCGCGCGCGTTGGTCGCGGAGTTCCGGACGATTCAGCATATTCGCAAATTGAGCCGCGAATTGTTCACGCGTTTTGAGGCCCGGCACGGTTTCATGATTGCCGATTCCAACAAAGAACGGGATCTCGCCGAATGGACCGATCTGGTTCTGCATAAAGTCGTCCCAAGCCGTTTTCTCGTAAGCCGCGATCGAAAGATGCTGGTTCTTCATCTTTGACATTTGCAGCATGTCCTCATCGAAGTCGTAGATGGCCCGCAGATCACCAAGATGCCAATAGAACTGCGCGTCGTCGCGAGCGGCACCCTGAGCAATCGCCGGTACAACGACGTCGCCGCAATTCCGGGAGTCGCCGGAAGCGGCAAAGTGCCAGGGCTTCCCCGGAGTGATCGCAACAGGCTTTCCCGGAACATTCTGGGCATTTGCGAAGAACGACAGTAGAGCGACCGCGATTACGAGCAACTGCATTCGGACCGTTGAACCCATGGAATCTCCGTTGATTTTGGCTCTGCGCTGATTTATCGGCCGACCTTCACGCCGCGAGCCTCGCGCCAACCTTCGATAATCAAGTAAAGCACAGGAATGAAGAATAGGTTCAGCAAAGTGGACATGATCATGCCACCGAACACCGTCGTGCCCACAGAATGACGGCCTTCCTGCCCGGCGCCATGCGCCACCATCAGAGGAATCACGCCGAGAATGAATGCGAACGAGGTCATGAGAATGGGCCGCAAGCGAATCCTTGCTGCCTCGATGGTCGCCTCTACCAACGGCATCCCGTGTTCACGTAATTGCTCGGCGAATTCCACGATCAGAATCGCGTTCTTGCTGGCGAGTCCCACCAGCATGACGAGCCCAATCTGGCAGTAGACGTCATTTTGTAATCCGCGCAAAGATTGCGCGAGCAGCGCACCGAGCATCGCCATTGGGACGGCCAGTAGGACAATAAATGGTAGGACGAAGCTCTCGTATTGCGCCGAGAGCGTCAGATAAACAACGAGAACTCCTAAGGCAAAGAGGATGATTGTCGTTCGCCCTGAGGCCAACTCCTCCAGGGAAATGCCGCTCCACTCGTAGCTGAAACCCTGGGGTAGAGCTTTCTTGCTCAGATCCTCCATCGCCTCGATGGCCTGCCCGGAACTGTAGCCCGGCCCTGCCGAACCGTCGATCTCGGCTGATCGAAATACGTTGAAATGATTAATCACAGGCGGCGAGGTCGTCTGGGAGATCGTAATCAGGTTGTCCAACGGAATCATCGAGCCGTTGTCGGCGCGGACGTAATACTGCTCGATGTCTTTCGGCTCGGAGCGAAATTGCTTGTCGGCTTGCACGTAAACCCGGTAGGAGCGGTTATTGAAATCGAAATCGTTCACGTAAGCCGAACCCATGTAAACGCCGAGCGTGTCCGTGACCTGCTGCAGCGGCACGTGCAGGCTTTTGGCTTTCTCGCGATCAATTGTGACCAGAAACTGCGGATCGTTGGCCGTGTAGGTACTGAACAAGCCAGTAAGCTCTTTCCGTGCGCCTCCCTGCCGGATCATCTCCTGAACCACGGTCGCGAGTTCCTGCGGCGTGTGCGAGGCCTGGTCCTGGATCTCAAATTGGAAGCCGCCCAATGACCCGAGCCCCTGCACGGCCGGAGGCGCAAACGGAATGATGATGGCTCCCGAAATAGCGAACAATTGGCCGCGAAGCCGATCGATGATCGCGTCGGAAGAGTGCTCCGGTCCTTTGCGCTTGGAATAATCTTTCAGGCCGGCGTAAACCACACCTTGATTTGGAGCCGCACCAGCCACCCCGGAACCAACGATTTCGAACAAGCTCTCGATATCAGGGTCCTTCTGCATGATTCCCGCGACTTGCTCGACGATGCTCCGCGTGTACTGGGTCGACGCCGCCGGTGGCGCTTGGATCGCGACGATCAGCCAACCCTGATCTTCATTCGGCACGAAGGCTTTCGGAACCCGCTGAAAGACGAAGTAGGTCAGACCAAGCCCGACGAGAAACAGAATGACTGCGGCCCACCGGAATCGCAGGAAACCTCGCAATGAGGCGCGGTAACCGTTGGTGACTGCTCCGACAACTCTATCGACTTGCTTGAAGAACCAGTTCTTTTCTCCGTGCTGCCGGCCAAGGAGCAGCGCCGCCAGGGCAGGGCTTAGAGTTAATGCGTTGAAAGCCGAGATCGCGATGGAAAAGGCAATTGTGAGTGCGAATTGCCGGAACAGGATGCCCGTTGTACCCGGGAAGAATGCAACCGGCACGAAGACAGCAATGAGCACGAGCGAAGTTGCGATCACCGCGCCCGTCACTTCCTTCATCGCATCCGAGGTCGCTTTCGGCGGGTCGTGCTCACCCTCCGCGAGGTGACGTTCGATATTTTCGATGACGACGATGGCGTCGTCGACTACCAGACCCGTCGCGAGCGTGATCCCGAACAAAGTCAGCGTGTTGATCGAAAAATTCAGCAGTTTGACGAACGCAAATGTCCCTACCAGCGATACCGGGATCGTGACCGACGGAATCACGGTGCTGCGCCAGTCCTCGAGAAAGACGAAAATCACCAGAATGACGAGCACAATGGCTTCAATCAGTGTCGAGAGCACATCTTTGATTGACTCACTGACCGCCTCCGTCGTGTCAAAGGCGTTCTCCCATTTCATGCCCGGAGGAAAGTGCGTGCCGAGGCGCCCCAATTCCGCCAAAGCCCGCCGGTCGACGTCGAGCGCGTTCGCCGTCGAAAGCTGCGTGATCGCCACACCGACGGAGTCGTGGCCGTTATAGATCAGATCGGTTCCATAATCCTCGGCGCCCAATTCCGCGCGCCCTACATCACGCAAGCGAACCAGAGTCCCATCGGCGTTGGTCTTAAGAATGATATTTTCGAATTGCGCTGGCTCGCTCAACCGTCCGATGGCACGTACGCTGATCTGAAACTGCTGTCCCGCTTTGACTGGTGGCTGACCGACTTGCCCTGCGGCTACCTCAACGTTCTGTTCCTGGAGCGCATTTACCACGTCGGTCGCCGTCAATCCGCGGCTTGCCATCCGCTCTGGATCCAGCCACAGCCGCATGGAATACTTTCGTTCACCGAAGACGAATACATCGGCCACGCCCGGGACGCGCTTGAGCGTGTCCCGTACATAGACGTCGAGGTAGTTGCTCATGAAGAGCGGCGTGTAGCGATTGTCCGGCGAATAAACCGCCGCGCCGAAAACGAAGTTTTGCGACGATTTCGCAACCGTAACCCCGGTCGCCTTCACGGCTGCGGGCAGGCGTCCTTGCGCCGTATTCACTCGGTTCTCAATGTCGACGGCAGCCAAGTCCGGATTGCGGTTGAGGTCAAATGTGATCGTGATCGAACTCGTTCCATCGTTGCCGCTGCCCGAAGTCATGTACTTCATGCCTTCCGCGCCATTGATCTGCTGCTCAAGGGGAATCGTCACGGCAGACTCAACAGTTTGCGCGCTTGCGCCGATATAGGCGCTGCTGACGGAAACCTGGGGCGGGGCGAGATCGGGGAATTGCGCGATTGGGAGAGTGGGAATCGAAACCGCGCCTGCGAGGATGATCAGCAGAGCGCAGACAGTCGCGAACACCGGGCGCCGAATAAAAAAATCAACAAACATGAACGAGTGATCTCTGCACTTTCAGCTGCGGATTTATCCTTGGGGCGTGACTGGCGCGCCGTCCACCAGGTACTGAGTACCCGAGACGATCACCTTATCGCCCGGCTTGATGCCATCAAGAACCACGTAATCGTTGCCGGACATTTCGCCTAGGCGTAACGGCTTCTGGTGCGCCACCAGCTTGCCATTCTGCTCTTCGGCGACGAACCCAAAATACTGCCCGCCTAAGCGAGACACCGCTAAAATCGGGACCACCGGCACCTGCCGCGTTCCCCATACGACCCGGGCCCGAATGAACTGCTGGTTCCGCAGCTTATCTTCATTGTTCGCGATTCTTGCTTTCACCAAAACCGTCTGCGTGGTGTTGTCCACCTGCGGCGAAATAAAACTGATCCGGCTATCGGCAATCACATTGCCCTGCCCATCCACGATTTGGACTGGCATATCCATCTTCAGTTGCGGAGAGCGCTCGACCGGCACATAAACATAGGCTTCCAGTGAGCCGGGCTTATCGATGGTGGTCAGAACTGTGCTGGTCGTAACGCGATCACCCACCCGGACCGGAATATCGCCGACGACGCCCGCCGTCAACGCGGTCACCCGATAATAGTGCAACTGGACCTGCTGTTCTTGCAGTTGGGCATCGAGCGCCCGAAGTTGCGATTGCGCGTTCTCGAGGTTCGTTCGCGCCTGGTCGAGGTCTTGTTTCGAATCCACGCCTGCCGCAGCCAAGGAACTGATCCGGTCATATTGCTGCTGCGCCCATTTCAGATTCGCCTCCTGAGCCGCCCGGTTGTGCTCCTGGCTGTTGACGGTCGCCTCCTGCTTAGTGGGATCGATCTGCATGAGAACCGCGCCGGGAGAAACGCGATCGCCGGAGTGGACGCGGATTTCCGTGATTTGCCCTTCCACTTGCGGCATGATGATCGCCGAATCCCGCGACTTCAGGGTGGCGACATACTCGGTGGTGTCGCTGATCGGAACCAGCCGCGCCTGCTCGATTTTTACTGGAATGCCAGGTGGACCCTGGGCTTCGGCTTCCTTGCCGCCATTGCCTCCTTTGCAGGAAACACCCGTCATCAGGGCGAGGAGAACAGCAATGGTTCCGCAGTTCCGCAGCAGGCGCGATCGTGAACGGCCGTATCGATTTCTCATGGAAATCAAGTGAGCTTGCAACCACTACTATGGTGCAGATGCAACGCCTTCTTTTACCTGAACCGAGGCCGCTCTGACTGTGACGTGCAACACAAATGCGCAGCGACCCAATCCGGCTAGACTAAACCATCATCGGGCCGCCATCCGGGCCCAAACCCACGAGAAAAACCTGCTACATTGTTCAGGCAATGAAACCAGCGCGCAGTTTTGCCAGCGACAACAATGCCGGGGTTCACCCCAAAATCCTAGAAGCGATTGCCGCCGCGAATCAAGGGCACGCCGTCGGCTATGGTGACGACTCATATACCACCGCCGCCGTCAGCAAATTCAAGCAGCACTTCGGCGAAGACATTGAGGTCTTTTTCGTCTTCAATGGCACGGCCGCGAACTGCCTTGGCCTGAAGGCGCTTACCGAAAGCTATCACGCCGTGATTTGCAGCGAGTCCTCTCACATCTACACCGACGAGTGCGGCGCACCGGAAAAATTCACGGGCTGCAAACTGATTCCGCTTCCCACTCCTGATGGAAAGCTCACCGTCGACGCGGTGCGTCATGCTTACCACGGCATCGGCGATCAGCACCATGTGCAACCCAGGGTGGTTTCGATCACCCAAGTCACGGAGATGGGCACTCTGTATAAGGCAAATGAGGTTCGGGATCTGGCCAAGTTTGCTCAGGAGCACGAGATGTTTCTACACATGGATGGCGCCCGCATCGCGAACGCAGCCGTCAGCTTGGGCATGAACCTGCGCCAGGCGACGAGGGATTTAGGCGTCGATGTGCTCTCCTTCGGCGGGACTAAGAACGGAGCGCTTGGAGCGGAGGCTGTCATCTTTTTCGACACCTCGTTCTGCAAAGACTTCCCCTACGTTCGGAAACAAGGCATGCAACTAGCCTCGAAGATGCGTTATATCGCTGCGCAGTTCGATGCCTTGCTGACTGACGATCTCTGGCGCAAGAATGCCGAGCACGCCAACCGCATGGCGGGACTTCTTGAGAAACAGATCAGCAAGATTCCGCAGACAGAAATTATTTATAACGTCGAGGCCAACGGAGTCTTCGCCCAGATCCCGCCGAAAGCCGTGGCTAAAATCCAGGACCGGTACTTCTTCTATGTCTGGAATGAGGAGCAATCCCTCATGCGCTGGATGTGCTCCTTCGATACGACCGAGGACGACGTCAAGCAATTCGCGAAGTTTGTGGCGGAATGTGTCGGCAAATAGGCAGAGGAAGCCTATTGTGCTCTTGATTTTTCAGAGTTCTTCGCATAAATTGACGCTTCTCCCTCTCGAAAGTTGACATTAGAGGTTCCACCTAAGGAGCAGTAATGAGTCGGAAGTGGTTGGCGATATTAGCAATGTCCGTCGGCTTCGTCGGCCTGACCGGTTGCGGGCACGACCAGCAATTGGTCTCAATCGCGATCTCTCCCCAAGCCGAGACATTTGGCGATACAAATACGCCGCTAATTCTTGATGCGAACCTAAAAGTTCAGTTAACCGCTCTCGGGACTTACGTACATCCACCTTCAACCAAAGACATCACAAGCCAGGTGGTATGGAGCACCGATACACCTCAGATGGTCACGGTAACCTCGGCCGGACTCATACAACCCACCGGAATGGCTTGCGGATCGACGATTATCTCCGCGACGGTAACGACCAATAAAAGTAACGGAGATCAAAGCGCGACGGGTGCTGTCATAGTCGGGAACATGACAGCAAGCGTCGTGTGTCCGACGCCCACGGCTGAAATCCACGGGTGGCGCCCAATTTTCACGGCAAGTCTAGCAACCTCTGCTATGCGCTGAACCGGGCGTCCGGCACATCGCCGATTAAACTTCATCCAGCAACACCTCCAGCTTTTTCTTGTGCTTTGCGTCCTTCTTCTTCCGGTTCGGCACTACGGTGGATGGCTTGGGCGTGCCGATTCTCTCTCGGGCTAAAGCCTTGACCGCCTCCACCGCCCGGAACGGCTTCCGCTTTTTCTTCCTGGGCATGGGCTCATCTTGCCATAGGAGGTTCCCGAGCGTGCAATAATCGTTAAGAGGCGAATCCGGAAACCCGGAACGGCCCGCACGACTCTTATGGACGAACGAGAATTTTTCGACGAGCGGCCTGAAAAAAAGACTGCAACTTTAAGCTGCCCTCATTGTCAGCAAGCGGGGGACTATGAAATCACTTGGCTGGTGCGCACCAAGAAAAAACAACTAGGTGGCCGCGCCGATGAGCGGGACCGCGCCCGCTTCGCGAAGGCCCGCTCCTACATGCTCCGCAAAGACGACATGCTGGCATGCAAGAACATGCGCTGCCGCAAGCGCTTTGAGATTTCTGGGGTTCAGTCGGTGGTGTTTACGGAGTAGTGTCAGCGATTACTGGCCGCTTTACTCTCTCTTAACCGCGCAACCTGATCCAGCACGCGGTGGGCGACTTCCCATTTGGTGGTCTCGGGAACGTCGATTAAGTCGGACTGGGTAATGATCGTCACGGCGTTCCGGTCGGAGTCGAAGCCCACGCCTTCGCGCGAAACGTCGTTCACCACAATCGCGTCGAGCGACTTTGAAACCAACTTCTTGCGGGCATTCTCCAAGGCGTTCTGAGTTTCTGCCGCAAAGCCAATCACAATCTGTGACTGTTTCTGGCGGGCGATCTCTCCGAGGATGTCAGCAGTCGGCTCCAGTTCGAGCGACATCGGGCCGGAGCGCTTCATCTTTTGCGATTGCGCGGCCTTCGGCCGATAGTCCGCCACCGCGGCCGTCTTGATGAGAATGGTCGCCTGCGGAAGCAACCGCAAAACTGCCTCCCGCATTTCTTCGGCAGATTCGACCCGCGTGACTTCTGCCGCACCGGGTGGCGTCAGGGCAGTCGGACCGCTCACCAGCAACACTCGCGCGCCACGGCGTAGCGCCGCTTCGGCCAATGCATAACCCATGCGTCCGCTCGAGCGGTTGGTCAGATACCGTACCGGATCGATCCTCTCGCGCGTCGGTCCGGCAGTAATCAGGACAACTTCGCCAGCCAGATCCTGCGACGCGCCGAGCGCCTCGAGCGCTGCAGCAACGATCGTTTCGTTTTCGGCCAAGCGCCCGGCTCCGGTCATGCCGCATGCCAGATATCCGGTGCCCGGCTCGACAACCCGCACTCCACGCTTCTTGAGAATTTCCAGATTGCCTTGCGTTGCCGGGTGATTCCACATGTTCACGTTCATCGCCGGGGCGACCACAATCGGAGCAGTCGTCGCGAGATATAACGTAGTCAGGAAATCGTTGGCGATTCCTTGCGCAAACTTGGCGAGAACGTCGGCAGTCGCTGGCGCGACCAGCAACGCATCGATCGATTGTGCAACTGCGATGTGTTCGACAGCGGAATCGATATTTGGCTGCTGGCTTCCGGACGCGAAAAGATCCGTGATAACTTTCTCGCCCGAAAGTGCCGCGAAGGTGAGAGGACGAACAAACTCCTCGGCAGCCTTGGTCATGATGACCTGAACGCGAATGCCGCGGTCCTGCAGCAGGCGCACGATCTCCGCCGCCTTATACGCTGCGATTCCGCCGCTGACGCCGAGTGCAAGTTTCATCTTGGTTCCGCGTCCTCCGAGTTTCGGCAGCTAACGCCGAACCCTCAAGAGTCGCTTCAGGCACGGCTTAAAGCCGTACCCTCCAAAGTCTTTGGGTGTTACTCCGTTCCCAAAGCCTTGTCGAGGGTTTCGTTCGCAACTTCAGTGGCGTTCTTGGGGGTTTCAGGGATGAGCCACTTTACTTTGCCCGCCTTGATCTCATCTTGGGCGATGCGGCAGGGTTTGCGAGAACTGGTGTCAATCACCGGTGGCGCGCCGCCTTGCAGTTGCCGGGCGCGTCGAGCTGCGACCAGAATGTACCGATAGTTGCTGTCGAAACCATCCATCAACTTCATATCATCTCCCTGTCGCTAACGGGCGCCTGGAACGGCGGTTTGCTCGAAGGACCGACGAATAGACTCGACATCGGTTTCCATGTTCGTCCGCCGGCATCGTTCCGCTAGTGCGAGCAGCTTCTTGTCACCCTCGCCTTTCGCTGTGCGCTTCAGCCTCTCCGCCAGCAGGATGGCCTTCAGCGCCTCGACGGACTCGTCCAGACGATCGTTAACCAGAATATAGTCGTATTCCTGGTACTTCGCAATCTCACCACTGGCCGTGACCAACCGGCGTTGGATCACTTCTTCTTTATCCAGACTGCGGTGCCGCAGCCGTTGTTCTAGCGTTGTGCGGTTTGGGGGAAGGATGAAAATGCTGATTGCCTGAGGTAGCTTGCGCTTGATCTGCGCCGCTCCCTGAACGTCTATATCCAGCAACAAATCGTGCTCATTTTCCTGGGCCTGCTCCAGAAAACACTTCGCGGTTCCGTAACAGTTGCCGAACACGTCCGCGCTCTCCAGGAAGTCGTCCCGGCGGCGCATCTCTTCGAACCGATCCCGCGATACGAAAAAATACTCCCGTCCGTTCTGCTCGTTTCCACGCGGCGGCCGTGTCGTGTAGGAGATGGAGAAGTCCAGGTCGCCGATAATCTGCCGCACCTTCTCCACCAACGTGGACTTACCCGATCCCGACGGCGCCGAAATGATGAAGAGGTTCGTCATTCGAGGTTCTGAACCTGTTCGCGGGCCTTTTCAATATCCGCTTTCATCGAGAGCCCATATTCTGTAATTTTCAACGCATCCCCGGCCAGTCCGGAAGTCTTCGAAAGTAGAGTGTTGGCTTCGCGGTTCATCTCCTGGAGCAGGAAATCTAACTTCTTGCCGACTTCCCCACCCTGGTCCAACAGGCCGAGAAAGTGCTGGATGTGGCTGTCCAGGCGGACCAACTCCTCTTGAATGTCGCTGCGGTCAGCGAGAAGCGCAGCTTCCTGCAGAATGCGCTCCGGCTCGAGCTTCGATCCGATGAGCTCCTGTATGCGCTGATTCAGTTTGTCCGCATAGGTATGGAGTATTGATTGGCGATAGTTCTCGACCTGCTGGCGCGCATGCTGCACGTGCTGCATTCGGTCGCGAAGTTCCTTCTCCGTGCCTCGGCCTTCTTCCTCACGCATTTGATTCAGCCGGGCAAGCGCCTCGTCGAGCTTGGAGCTCACCGCCTTTTCGAGCGCCGGATCAGCCGCCGGAGCTGAAGATTCCAACGCCCCCGGAATGCGCAGAATGACATTGAGATCGGGCTGATCAGCCAGTTGGAACTCCACCGCGGCGGCGCGAAACGCCTCCACATAGCCGCGGACCAATTCCCGGTTGAAGGCCAAGCCATCGCCCGTTTTCGCTTCGAGATTCAGGATCAGTTCGACATGTCCTCGGGCCATCTTCTCTTTCAACAGGCGGCGAAGCTTCATTTCCAGATCGTCGCTGCCCGAAGGCATACGGAAATGCAAATCCAGGAAGCGATGATTCACCGATTTGAGTGAAAGGCTGAAGCTGTGCTGGCCATTCACTTGCCCGGTGACCTGCGCGTATCCCGTCATGGAGCGAATGGGCATGAGTTATTGCCTCATCGGCGCAGCGCCGACCTTAGGCGCGTCGATATCCACGAATTGAAGATCATAAAGCCGTCGATAGGTACCGAATTTTTTCATCAAGTCCTCGTGCGAGCCGATGTCGGTCACATGACCATTCTCGAGGACCACGATCCGATCCGCCCGACGAACTGTAGATAGCCGGTGAGCGATCACGATCACGGTCCTGCCTACCATCAGGTTTGCCAGCGCCGATTGCACCAGCGACTCCGACTCGCTGTCCAGGGCCGACGTAGCTTCATCGAGAATCAAGATCGGAGCATTCTTCAGGAGAGCCCGAGCGATCGCAATCCGCTGCCGCTCCCCACCCGAGAGGCGGACGCCCCGCTCCCCGATCACCGTATCGTAACCGCCCGGCAAAGCGGTGATGAAGTCGTGCGCCAACGCAGCGCGGGCCGCGGCTTCGACGGTTTTCTGCGACACATTCGGCTGTCCATAAGCGATATTGTTCCGAACTGTGTCGTTAAAGAGGATCGTATCCTGGGAGACCACGCCGATCTGGGAACGAAGCGAGGCTAGCGTAGTATCGCGAATGTCCCGCCCGTCGATCGTCAGGCGGCCCGCTGTGACATCGAAAAATCGTGGAACAAGATGAACCAGAGTGCTCTTCCCTGCACCACTCGACCCGACCACAGCCAGTACTTCCCCAGCCCTCACTTCGAGGTTGATGTCGCGCAGAATCTCGCGCGCCTCTTCGCCGATTCGCTCATAGCAAAAGCTAACATCCTCGAACTTGATGCTGCGTGAGAACGGATTCAGCGGCTTGGCACAGGGGCGCTCGCGAACGTCGTCTTCCGTGTCCATGAACTTGAAGATCTCCGACGAGGCTCCCAGCGCCTGCTGGAAATTGTTGTTGAACAACGCGAATTTGCGGACCGGGTCGTAAAGCTTGAATACCGCGACAATGAACGCGAAAAAGACACCCGCCGTCATGCGCTGATGAGCGATCTGGTCGCGTCCGAGCAGGAGAAGTAAAGCGATCGCGATCGCGCCAAAAATATCCATTAACGGAGAACTGATCGCCGCCGCCGCCACTGACCGCAAGTTCGCCCAGAACAGTCGTCGCGCCGCTTTATGAAAGCGTGCAATTTCCCACGATTCCATATTGAAAGCCTTCACGATGCGGTTGCCGGTGATGGTCTCGTGAAGAATGTTCTGAATATCAGCGAGCTTGTCCTGCCCTTTGCGCGTCGTATGGCGAACCCGACGTCCGATCTTTCCTGCCGAATAGATGATGAACGGCACAAAGAGCAGCAGAACCCATGCCAATTTACCGCCCAGAAGCACGACAACAATCGCCGTAAAAATCAAGGTAAACAACTGTTGCAGGAACTCGGCCATGACCGTGGACATGGCATATTGCACCCGCTCGATATCGTTCACGATGGTCGAAACCAGTGTCCCGGTCGTGTGTTTTTGAAAGAAAGCTGCCGAGCGGCGAAGGACCGAATCGTACAGGTGGTTTCGTAGATCGGTGATCATGCCGAAACCGGCATAGTTGACCAGGTACGTTCCGACGTAGTCGAAGATCCCTTTAAGAACCGTGGACGCAACCAGGGCGTAAGCCACGATTGTCCAAGCATTGTGAAAATGCGAAGGCACGAATTGTTGCAGGTAAATCGCATGATCGGTTTTCGGGATCGTGAATAAGCGGATGTTATTGGACCCCGTGGACGGGTTCAGAACGCGATCCAGCACCGGCCCCACGAGCAAAACGCGGAAAGCATCCAGGAAGCCGACCAGGGCCATCAGCAGCACCGAAGACAGCAGTTGCCACCAGTACGGTGCAACGTAACGGATAAGGCGGGTCAGTTGCCGCATGGGCTATGGCCTGCGGATGAGATGGACATGAGTCGCAACCACTATTCTACGGTACTTGCGCCTACCGCGGGCTATCCCGGTGCACCACCTTTACCCGGTAACCAGCCTTGTGTAACAGCTTGCCAACTTCTTCCGCCATCATCACCGAGCGGTGTTGCCCTCCGGTACAGCCGAAAGAAATCGTGAGATAGCTCTTCCCCTCACGGATGTAATGCGGCAAGAGATAGATCAAGAGCTGTGAAATTCGCCGAATAAATTCCCGAGTTTGGGGAAACGATCGTATGTACTTCGCAACCTTTGGGTCACTGCCCGTTAGCGGACGGAACTCTGGCACGAAAAACGGGTTCGGCAGAAAGCGAACGTCGAACACCAGGTCGGCGTCCTCCGGGACGCCCTTTTTGTACCCAAAGCTTACGCAGGAGACCAGAATGTTCTTGTCGGACTCGCGCTTGTGGAATCGCTCGGTAATGTATGCGCGCAATTCATGAACATTGAATTTCGAAGTATCGATCACCAAGTCGGCTTCGGCGCGAATCTGTCTAAGCCGCCTGCGTTCGGCAGTCAGCGCGGCTCGTACCGGCCCGTCGGTACCCAAGGGGTGAGGCCGGCGGGTCTCGCTATAGCGGCGCAAAAGAATCGCGTCCTCCGCCTCCAGAAACACCATCTTCGTCGGAATCAGGCGTTTTACCGACCTTACGATCTCCGGCAGTCGTTGAAGCTGTTCACCTTCGCGTACATCCACTACTAGCGCTGTGTTTTTGATTTCCGAAGATTGCCCAACAAGTTCGGCGAATTGTGGGATGAGGCCCACCGGCAAATTGTCTACGCAGTAGTAGCCAAGATCCTCAAAAGCCTTGAGTACGGAGGCCTTCCCCGAGCCGCTCATTCCGGTGATGATGACCAGCTCCGACGGAGCTCGGCCGTTGCGCCCAGAGCCAGCCCGATTTTTTGCTTTCCCTTTGGCGGAGGATTTACGGCGCGGCATCTGCAGGCATGGTAACAGGGAGAACCGCCCCGGTACAGGACAGCGATGCTAGATATACACGATCCTCGGTAGAGGAAAGCCCGTGACCATTTTGGGCAGATTTCCTGCCCGGTTACAGAAAGGACCCGATACCTGTCTCCAGCACCGAAAACGTATGCTGCGAGTGATTGGAGGCCTGATGCTCTGGACGATTTTTGTAATTCTGTTGGTTCTTTGGCTTCTGGGGTTCAGTTTTCATGTCGCTGGGAGCCTGATCCATCTTCTGCTGGTCATTGCGGTGGCCGTGTTAATCGTGAACCTGATTACAGGAAGGAGAAGCGCCGTCTGAAACTCCTAACCCAAACGCGCCCTTCGATGAGGAACTCCATGATGAGATCACGAATCGTAACCATAGCGGCAGGTTTGAGCCTGCTGTTGGGGGTGGCTTGCTCCCGCGCGAACCGCGCCTCGTATAAAGACACGGTTCAACTCGCACTCGAGCAGGCGGACCTCAAGGGCGTAACCGTCTCGGAAGACCAAGGTAAGAACACCATCACGCTCGGCGGGACCTTGCACTCGCCGCAAGCTAAAGACCAAGCCGGCCAGGTGGCGCAGCAAGCGGCCGCCAGCCGGACGATTGTGAACCAGGTCAGTATTGAACCGGTCGGCGTCGGATCGGAGGCGAGAAGCATTGAATCCAACGTTGACAGCGGTATCGAAAGCAACTACAAAGCAGCCTTAATCGCCAACGGACTGGCAAAGCAAAACATCCGCTACCGTGCGAAAAATGGCGTGCTTACCTTAAAAGGCAAGGTGGACGCTCTTGGTCAGAGACAGGAAGCCGAGCAGATCGCGCAAACCGTGCCTAACGTCGGACAAGTTGTCAACGAACTCGACATCAAGCGTTAATTGAGAAGGTATTCTCCCCGGCACACTTCGGTGTGCCTTTTTTTGCATTTTTCGGGATCCAACTCATACCTGTACCGGATGGTACGATTCCATCAGTCCCGATCCCAGGTTGATGGAATGCCCGAATTTTGCGACGTTGCGCTCCCCGTGCCGCTCGATATGCTGTTCACCTACCGAGTCACGGATGGTTTGCAGCCTATCGTCGGCGCACGGGTGCTGGTTCCCTTTCGGCAGCAACGTCTCTCGGGAATCGTTCTCGATCTTCATGACCGCCAGCCCAACGTTCGAACCAAGCATGTTCTAAGCGTTCTCGACAGCTCGGCGCTCCTCGATTCGAAACTCATCGAGCTTGGCAAATGGATCGCCAACTACTACCTTGCGCCACTGGGCGAAGTTTTCCGAACCATGTTGCCCCTGGGTGCGGAATTCAAACGCACCGTCGTCTACCGAATTACCGACCAAGGGCACGAGGCACTTCATCTCGCCAGCATGTCGGGATCGCCGAACCGCTCGAAACGGACCCCTGGCGAACAACTGCAGGAATTCCGCGTTTTGGACTATCTGGCAGAACGCGAGAACACTCGTGCTGAAAGTTTGCGGCCCGCGGCCCGCGTATCGGACTCCCTGCTGCGAGGCATGGTCCGGAAGAAGTGGATCGTGCGCGAAGATCTGTCGGGCGCTCGCGATGCCCGGCGGCTTACGAGTTTTGCAGTCTTGAAGAAAATCGAAGGCAAACTGAGTGCGGATCAGAAAGCGTTGGTGGACACGCTCGCAGCCGCTGGCGGCAAACTCCCCTTGGCAGATTTGCGCGAAACGGCCCCGAGAAGCACTTTGAACACGTTAGTGAAGCGCGCCTTGGTCGAGATCGTCGAAGAACCGGCCGAGTTCAAGGTTTCCGGCCTCACCCGGCGCGTTCCCCGCATGAAGTTCGACTTTAACCAAGCCCAGAGAACCGCTCTAACCAATATCCGGGAACGGGTCGGTGCCGGCAAATTCTCCGGCATCCTCCTGCATGGAGTTACGGGATCGGGCAAAACCGCGGTTTATCTCGACGCCATGCGCACCGTGCTCGACGCTGGAAAATCCGCCATACTCCTCGTTCCTGAGATCGGTCTCACTCCTGCGGTCGCCGCCGATTTGCATCAGGCCTTCGGTGACGAAGTGGCGATCCTGCACTCTGCTTTGACCGATCAGGAACGAGCCGAACAGTGGCATCGGATTCGCCGTGGCGAAGCACGCATCGTGGTCGGCACGCGATCGGCGGTGTTTGCCCCGGTTTCCGACTTGGCCTTACTCATCGTCGATGAGGAACAGGACGCCTCTTACAAGCAGGAAGAAACGCCGCGATACCACGCCCGCGACGTTGCCGTAATGCGGGCCAAGATGGCCGACGCGGTGGTCGTGCTTGGTTCCGCGACTCCCTCACTCGAAACTTATTTCAACGCCAAGAAGAATAAGTACGCACTCTTTGAAATGCCCGATCGCGTCGAGCAGCGGCCGTTACCCGAAGTCGAGATCATCGATATGCGCCAGGAGTTCCAGGAGACCGGACACGAGCAGGTCATCTCGAGAAAGTTGGCAGAGGAAATTCGCGATCGCCTGGACCGCAAAGAACAGGTCATGGTGCTGCTCAACCGCCGGGGATATTCGCCTCTCGTATTCTGCCGGGCTTGCGGCAACCACATGGAATGCAAGAACTGTGCCATTGCCATGACCCACCACAAGCGCGGCCAGCGCATGGTCTGCCACTATTGCGGATTCGCTGCGCCCGTTCCGAAAGTTTGCGCAGAGTGCGGCAGCGACTATGTCTATTTCCTCGGTACCGGATCCGAAAAGTTGGAAGAACTTCTCCACGGGCTGTTCCCGCAAGCCCGCATCGGCCGCCTCGATCGCGATACAGTCCGCGGACGGGAAGATTTCGAACGCGCACTGAACGCGCTGAATGCTGGCGATCTCGACCTGCTCGTGGGAACCCAAATGATCGCCAAGGGTCACGACATTCACGGAGTGACGCTAGTGGGTGTTGTCGGCGCCGATGCGGCCTTAGGGTTCCCTGATTTTCGCGCCGCCGAACGAACCTTCCAGTTGCTGACGCAAGTTGCCGGACGCGCTGGACGAGGCGAAACTCCCGGCAAAGTCATTCTGCAAACCTACTTCCCCGATCATTACGCGGTTCAGTTCGCCGCGCGCCATGACTTCACCGGCTTCTACGAGAAAGAACTACGCTTTCGAAACTGGATGCATTACCCGCCCTATGATGCGCTCGCGAATGTCCTGATCCGCGGCGATAAGCTCGACGACGTCTTGCAGTGGTCTGGGACTCTCGGGCAGAGGTTCAACGCCACCCGGCACGAAGGGATTCGTGTAATGGGACCGGCCGCAGCGCCGATTATTCGCCTCAAAAATGATTACCGCTACCACTTTGTTTTGAAGTCCGGAAGCCGCGAAAAACTGAATTCACTGCTCCGCTCGATGCTGACCTACGCAGCGCAAAAGAAAATTCCTCGTACCCAAATTATCGTTGACGTCGATCCGATCTGGATGATGTAGCGGTTCCTTATAATCCTTTGGCTTTAATAAAGCCGCTCACCACTTCCTTCACATCCCGGCGTTGCCCATCGACCGCGTAGTTGAGTTGCCGCATGTCATCGTCGGAAATTTTTCCCGAAAGTTCGTCGAGCACATTTCGAACCTCTGGATGCTGAGTCAAAGCATCATCACGAATGATCGGCACGGCCTCATATGGCGGGAAGTAATGCTTGTCGTCCTGGAGCACCGCCAGATCCAGCATCGGAATTACGCCATCCGTCATATTTCCGGCGATCAAATCAACTTGTTTGTCTTTGAGCGCGCGATCGAGCAGGCCAAGGTCCATGATCCGCGGCTCACCGGCAAAGTTCAGCCCATATGTGGCAATCCAGCCTTTGTACCCGTCCGGTCGCTCCATGAACTCATAACCAAATCCCGCTCGCCAATGCGGGGTATATGCGGCCGCTTGTGAGATGGTCTTGAGCTTCAGCTGGCGAGCGTCTTCGCCGCGAATTTCGATTGCAAACGTGTCGTCAAACCCAAGCGTCGGCCCCACCGTCAAGTCGAACCGTTTTGCGTACTCGTTCTTGACCTCGTCGTAAACCTGCTTTCGATCTTTCGACGGCATCTCTTTCAGCACCGCCGTAAGGGCGGTGCCTGTGTACTCCGGATAGAGATCGATTCGCCCGGAAAGAAGCGCCTGATGACAGATATACGTGCCCGCCAAATAAAAGCGCCGTTCCACCGGGAGATGAGCTCTCTGCTCGATCATCTGCGCAAACAACTCCCCCAGCACCAACTGCTCGGTAAAATTCTTGGACCCAATAACAATCCGGTTGTGGCGCGAAGGCTCGCACGAACTCAGCAAAACCACCAGGCAAACCAACGCTGTAAGGCGGGAGATTGTCATTGTGGGCTGAGACGCCGCTCCAGCCAACCGAATCCGAGATCGGCGAGCAAAGCAAGGCAAGCCGCCGGAATGGCTCCGGCCAAGATCACAGTGTTGTTCACCATTGCAAGCCCCCGAAAGATATATTCTCCCAGCCCTCCGGCGCCCACCGCGGCAGCAATCGTCGCCACTCCTATGGAGAGCACGGTCGCAACGCGCACACCCGCGATGATCACCCCCAGCGCTAAGGGCAGTTCCACTTGAAATAAAAGTTGCCGGTCCGTCAGTCCCATGGCGCGACCGGCTTCGACGACCGCGGGATCTACGCTCTTAATTCCCGCATAAGTGTTGCGAATCAGCGGTAAGAGCGCATAAAGCATCAGAGCCAGAATCACCAGGCGGTCCGCCCGAGCGCCGATCCAGGGCGCAGGCAGAAGAAATCCAAACAGAGCCAGGCTCGGTATCGTCTGAATTACATTGGCGGTTCCGATCACAGGCTTATTCAGTGATGGCCTGCGCGTGATCAGAATACCCAGCGGTATGCCAATCACGACCGCCAGCACTGTCGAAAGTCCGACCAACCAGATGTGCTCGAGCGTCAGTTCAACCACTTCGGCATGGTTCTGCAGTATGAATTGCCAGATGTTCATGGGTGATCTCTTTTGCTGAAGTCCGTTTCAAACGCCTGTCGGTAAGCGAGCACCAGCGGTTCCCGCGAAGTTAGGAACTCGTCCCGAGTACTGACCGTGACCAGTCGGCCCGCCTCCATGAGCGCGATCCGCGTTCCGAGTATCAATGCTTCGTGAAGGTCGTGTGTGACGAACACGACTGTCTTTCTCAGTCGAAACTGCAGGTCGAGGAATTCTCTTTGCAGGTCGGCGCGAGTGAGGGGATCGAGCGCTCCGAAAGGCTCGTCCATCAGGAGAATCGGCGGATCAGCCGCCAGTGCCCGTGCCACGCCGACCCGCTGACGCTGCCCGCCAGATAGTTCACGAGGGTACCGCTTCGCGATTTGCTCATCGAGACCAACGGTTTTGAGCAATTCGTGAACGCGCTCTCGAATTCTCTCCGCAGGCCAATTTTCAATCTTTGGAACCAGGCCGATGTTCTTCTCAATCGTGAAATGCGGAAAAAGGCCGATCTCCTGAATGACGTATCCAATCATGCGTCGGAGGCGGATGACGTCCCATTGCTGAGCCGGCCGTCCATCCACACGAATCTCCCCGCCCGTGGGTGCCAGCAAATGATTGATCAGCTTGAGTGTCGTCGTCTTCCCGGAGCCGCTGCGGCCAAGAAGAACCAACATCTCACCGCGTCGAATTTCCAGATTCAGGTCGCGAACAATCGCATCCGTCCCATTTGCCTGGTAACAAACTTTGCGGAATTCGATGACGGCGTGGTTCTCGGGATTGGAATCCATAAGGCTCAGATGCCGGGATTCTCGGAAATTTATTGCGAATTGTATGCTGCCGGCGGCAATCCGGTGATGCGAATTCCAGAGTGGCCCTTGTGCCGGATGTTGAACCCGATTAGCAGCGCCGTAATCTGCTCCAGAATGCGCGCGTTTTCGAGCTTGCCACCATCGAGTGCGCGAACACCGGGAATTTTCACGGCCAGGTTTCGCACCACCTTGGCCGCCTCTGGATCATCGCTGCAAACGATCACGTCGCACTCGACCGGCCCATCCGCATTCAGCATTTCTGATCCTGCATTCTGAAACGCGGCCACGACGGAAACCCGTTTCGGCACCAGTTCGGCGGTCTGCTGGGCCGCAGAACCTTGCCAAATCCCCAGAGTGCGAGTCGCCCGTCCGCCTACACTCGCCGCCAATGGAACAGTCGCGTCCACGACAATGCTGCCCGGCTTCAGTGCAGGCTTGATTTGTTTGAGGAGTGTTGCATGGCCTTCGAAAGGAATCGTCAGAACAACGAGATCGGATTCGCCGCATGCCGTGATGTTGTCTGCACCAGAGATTTTCGCCGTCGGACCAACCGCTTGCCGGATCTTTTCCGCTGCAGTCTGCGCGCGGGCAGCATCTCGTGATCCGATGATCACCGTCTCGCCCGCGCGCGCCCAGCGCAGCGCCAGTCCATACCCTTCTGGGCCGGTACCGCCAAGCACCGCGATCGGGCGGCTCACGCGAACTCCGATTCCATAGCCTGTTCACCGACAAATTCTTCGAGCGCCGCTTTGATCTGGATTCGCGAGTAGGTCGTATTGCGCTCGGCGGGAATGCGGCCGATTTCGAGAATCAAGGACTGAAAATCTTCGGGACTCGTATATTGCCCAGCCGTAGCCCCCGCTTCGCGCGAAATATTCTCTTCCATCAAAGTGCCGCCGTAATCATTCGCGCCAGCATGCAGGCAGAGTTGCGACAGGCGGCGGTTCAGTTTCACCCACGAGACTTGAATATTGTTGATCACGCCAGCCAGCATGATTCTCGACAATGCGTGAATCTTCAGATGTTCGGCCAAGGTGGGTCCCGGCCGCGAAAGCCCCTGCTGGAAAAGCAAAGTATTCTGATGAACAAAACCCAGCGGGACGAACTCCGTGAATCCGCCAGTTTCTTCCTGCATGTTGCGCAGCAGGAGAATTTGATTGACCCAGTGCTGCGGCGTCTCCATGTGGCCATACATGAGCGTCGAAGTGCTTCGAATGCCGCATGCGTGAGCAGTTCGAATCACCGCCTGCCACTGCTGGACCGAAACTTTATTACGCGAAAGTACGAAGCGAACATCGTCATCCAAAATCTCGGCAGCCGTTCCGGGTAGTGTGCCCAGACCGTTGTCGCGCAGCATGCTGAGATATCCATCTAAGGGCATGCCGGTAAGTTCCACGCCGTAGATAATCTCCATCGGCGAGAACGCGTGAATGTGCATTCCGGGAACAGCTTGCTTCACTGCCCGCAGAATGTCGCGATAATAATAAGGCGGCAAATCGCGAGGCAGGCCGCCCTGAATGCAGACTTCGGTCGCACCAAGATCCCATGCTTCGCGCGCCTTCCGTGCTACCTCATCCAGGCTTAGGAAGTACGTATCCGGTTCACGCGGACCCCGGCTGAAGGCACAAAACTTGCACCCAACAAAACAAATGTTCGTGAAATTTATATTGCGGTTGACGACATAAGTAACCAGATTGCCCGCCACCTCGCGACGCACGAAGTCTGCCGCGACCAACAACCCGAGCAGATCGTCGCCCTGAGCTTGCGCGAGGATCATCGATTCTTCCCGGCTCAGGCTTCTCCCATCCAGCGTCTCCATTACTCGTTCGAGCGCTGAACGAACTTCAACGCTAAGACCCGAAGCAACGTCCTGCCATTCCAGAGAAGGAAAGTTCTCCAGTTCCGATTGTGCTAAAACACGTGCCACATTTCCTCCTCAACGAAACAAATCGTTAACTGCCGGACGAATTAACTCTCGAGCGCTACCCTGCCCGGCCTGATATCGAAACCCACGAATGATGCAAACCGGTACGCGAGCTAGCTTGCCGCATACGAGACCCGCAGCGCAAGCCAGTTCATCGGCGATCGCTTCGACCGTCGCATGTAACGAATAGCCATACGAATCCCGGCGTCCACGATAATCGACTAGCGGTTTCATTCCTGCTACGCCAATCGCCACTTCTGTTAGTCCTTCCCGCCACGGACGCCCAAAAGAATCTGTGATGATCACCGGAATCGAGAGTCGCAAAGATTTTTTCAAAGCACGATGCAGCTTCGCGGCCGACCGATCGGGATCTTTCGGGAGCAGCAACGCAGTCTGGCCGCCGTCGACATTCGAGACATCCACGCCGCTATTGGCGCAGATGTATCCATGACTCGTCTCGGTGATCATCACGCCGCTCTTTCGCCGAAGAATCTTCTTACTCTCAGCCGCTGCCAATTCGGAAACTCGCGCATCGAGCTTATATCGACGTGCCCAGGCTCGCGATCTCGGCGAGGGTTGGATCCGGTCCAGTTTCACCAGTTGCCCCTCAGCTTTGGAAACAATCTTATGCTTGATTACGAGGATATCGCCCGCCCTTAACTTGCACTTCCGATGCGAAACAGCGGTAAGAAGTTTCTCTAGCAACCGATCGCCGGGACGAATCTCGTCGGCGAATGGGATCGGAATGATTTGCAACTGGGACGCGGCTTGCATGAGGCAGTTCGCAATCCAGTGTACGCGGAAAATTTCTGTGCGATCGTTTACTCGTTTACGGCCAGAGACAAGTCGCGCAAACTCCACCGGCGCGCGAGTCTCTGCGAGCAGGTTTCGCCGGGCGCCGATGCGAGTTGTAGCAGATCGGAAGAGTTATCGATATCCAAACCAATTCCTTCAAACGACAGAACGGTACAGGGCCGTCCGGTGGCGCGGGCCACAGCCAGGTGCGGTTTAAAACTGTCGTTCCCAAACCGTAACGGAAACAAGCCGGCCGGCCTACGAAAAGCGGCATTCGTGCCGCGTCCGTCGCCCGCGGGAACGAGCACAGAGCCTTGCTCCGGCGCGGCTTCCAGAACTTTCTGCAATTCCGAAGCCTGCATCAGGGGAATATCAGCGGGAATGATCAGTGTGTCTTGAATTCCTCGCAATTCGCAGACTCGCGTCGCCATCTCGATCGCGTCGGTTTCACTGCGATTGGCATGATCGAGAATGACCTCGAATTCGAAGCGTTCCGCCTGCTCGATCGCGAACGGATCGCTAGTAACAAGGCTAACGTCGGGTCGGTTCGTCCAGGCCGCCAGGGTCTGCAATTCATCCAGGAGCATGGCCCGCGCAAGTTCCGTCCGAACTTCCTGGCTCAACACAGACGCGAGCCGCTGCTTTGCACTCGAAAGATTTTTGACCGGAATAAGAATCATGAAGGGTCCGAAGCGGCGCGAGCGGACTTCTCGGCGTTCAGCAGTGCAACCAGAGTCCGTGCCAATTTGATCTTGTCATCCGTCGTCTTCATCACCGTATTTGTGCTATGAACGCGCAACCCCGAGCGCTGCAGGTCGCGCGCTGCCTGCGCGTCACTCAAATCAGCAATCAGAATATCGAGAAAGTCGCCATAAGCCTGCGCGACTCCCGCAATCGAAACAGTCAGATTATGCGCCGCCATCAACACGCCTGCAGGTCCCGTGACGGCACGGCCACCGACAATCGGACTCACTGCGGCGACCGTGGCACGAGTCTCGCGCAAAGCCTCGCGAATTCCAGGCACCGCCAGAATCGGGCCAATACTTGTAATTGGATTGCTGGGCGCCAAAATCACCGCGCTCGCCGAAAGAATGGAATCGACGACTCCGGGCGCAGGCTCGGCCTCGGTCGCACCCGCGAAGCGCACCGAGTTCACCGGATCCTGATACCAGCGCTGCACGAAATACTCCTGGAAACTGAGTTCTCCAACCGGAGTATCGACCCGCGTCTCCACTCGCGAATTGCTCATCGGGAGCACGCGCGCCTGCACGCCCAGCTTCGAGCAAATTTGACTCGTCACTTCGGTCAGAGTCTTTCCTTGTGCCAACAATTTTGATCGCAGCAGG
>Ga0335078_10001666_pt1 | contig 33507 bp, 30 predicted proteins | sample Lox_Sample_32_FD_206711 | JGI IMG/M metagenome (GOLD analysis project Ga0335078, IMG submission 206711) | Soil microbial communities from Loxahatchee National Wildlife Refuge, Florida, United States - Lox_Sample_3.2 | ecosystem: Environmental > Terrestrial > Soil > Wetlands | place: USA...
GAATAAGGAGGCGCCCGGCTCGCCGGCGATCCGGCTGGGCTCAGGCGGGATTGCGCGGCGCACGGCACGCGCGGGCGGCCTCAGCCGGGTGCCGCTGCCCTCCCCCGACCGGGCCGGGCGGGTCAGCTCGCCCGGCCGGCCGTTTCCAGGTCGTGCAGTTCCTGCGCTTCCTCGGCCGAGACCAGCCCGATCTCCACGAGGTCGAGCGGGCTGATGAAGCCGTCGCTGATCCCGAACCCCCCGGCGCGCGCGATCGCGTCGCGCAGCGGAACCGCCCAGTGATGCTCGAGCAGGACCAGGGCGGCCGCGGAGTCGTTCGGGATGTCCGCGAGCACATCCCAGCCGTCTTCGTCGCCGAACACCGTGACCCCGCCTTCGGCGGCGGCCTCCTCGGCGCCGGCGACCGCGCCGGTCACCATACCCTCTTCGCCGGCGATGCCCAGGCCGATCAGCGCGCCGATCTTCGTGCCGAGCTCGATCGCCTCGTCTTCGGTGAGGTTACTGAGGTGTTCCACCTCCAGCTGGCCGTCGGCGTCCTTGTAGACGACCAGCGAGTCGATCACCCGCACCGTGCCGCTCGCGTGGAGCCGATCCAGTTCAGCGATGATCTCGCCGTGGAAGTCGGGCTGGTTGAACCCCAGGACGATCAGCTGCACGGGCCCGATTGCCATGTTCCTGCCCTCTTTCGCGCGATCGGCTGGATGATCCGGATCTTCACCCGGGAAGCATCCGGCCGCGGCGGGCGGCGCCGCATCACCCGCTAAGAGTGATGCGGCGCCGTCGGTCATGCCCGATGCGGGATCCGGTGCCCTCAGGCCAGGACCTTCGCCTTCTCGCGCTCGAACTCCTCGGCCGTGATGACTCCCCGGTCACGCAGGTCAGCCAGCTTGGCCAGCTGGTCCGCGGAGCTTGTCCCCGCGGCCTGCTGGATGTACTCGCGCGTCTGCTGGTCCTGCCGCTGTGCCTGACGTATCGCCCGCTCGTGCATCGAGCCGCCGCGGACGATCAGGTAGACCAGCACGCCGATGAACGGGATGATCACCACGAACAGGACCCACAGCGCCTTGGCCCAGCCAGACAGATCATGGCTGCGGAAGATGTCGAAGAACACCATGACCACCAGCCAGATCCAGACTATCCACAGGAAGAACTCAAGAATCGTCCAGAAGATGTTCAGCAGCGGATAGGACGATGACGAAGCCGCCAGTACCAATTCCCTCTCCTGCCTTCCCTTCCGCATGAGCGGAGCTTCCGTCCGGCCCGTAGCCGGTGGCGGTTATCACAAGCGCACATCTATCACAAGCGCACATCTCAGCATTGGCTGGCATCGGGTGAGCGGCATCACCCCCGCGGGGTGAGCCGAACCGTTCAGTAACGCCCGCCGCCATGCTGCCCCGCCGCAGGCCGGGCCGCCCCGCGCGGGACAGGGATTTCCGCCTCCCGGATGCCGGGCACGTGACCGGTTCAGTGGGTATATCGCTGGGGCGACGTTCTTCGGGGGGACCAACGATGAGCCTGGTCGGGTCGGTAGAGGTGGTGCCGCGCCCGGTCGCCCTGCTGGAGCCGGTGATCGGCGGCGAGCGGCAGCAGCGGCTGGTCCGGGTGGGCGACCAGTTCCGGCGGCAGCTGGCCGGGCGCACCGTCTGGAACGTCAGCTCGACGGCGGTCGGCGGCGGCGTCGCCGAGATGCTGCACGTGCTGATCGGGTATGCCCGGGATGTCGGGATCCCGACCCGGTGGAGCGTGATCACCGGGGACGCCGAGTTCTTCGTGATCACCAAGCGGCTGCACAACCAGATCCACGGCGAGGTCGCCGGCGGCCCGCTCAGCCAGGACGACGCCGATCACTACATCAGCATGCTGGAGGCCAACGCCGTCGAACTGCTCGAGCAGGTGGCCCCGGGTGACCTGGTCCTGCTGCACGACCCGCAGACCGCCGGGCTGGCCCCGGTGCTGGCCCGGGCGGGGGCCCGGGTGGCCTGGCGCTGCCACATCGGCGTGGACTGGCGCAGCGACGCGACCCGCTCGGCGTGGGACTTCCTGCGGCCGTACCTGACCGCCGCGGAAGGCTACGTGTTCACCCGGCATGAGTACGTGCCGTCCTGGGTGCCGGCCGAGAAGACCGCGATCATCCCGCCCTCGATCGACCCGTTCTCGCCCAAGAACCAGGACCTCGGCGACGATACCGTGCGGGCGATCCTGGCCCGGATCGGGGTGCTGGACGCCGCGCCGCCGGACGGGCGGACGACGTTCACGCGCAGCGACGGCCGCGAGTGCCAGGTGACCCGGCCGGCGGACATCACCGGCGACAGCCGGCCCGGGCCTGCCGACCCGGTGGTGGTGCAGGTCTCCCGGTGGGACCGGCTCAAGGACATGGCCGGGGTCATGCGCGGCTTCGCCGACCACGTCGTGCCCGCCGACCACGGGTACCTGCTGCTGGTCGGCCCGGCCGTGGCCGGGGTGACCGACGACCCCGAGGGCGCCGCGGCGTTCGGGGACTGCCTGCTGGCCTGGCACGACCTGCCGGCCGCGATCCGGGCCCGGATCCTGCTGGTCACCCTGCCGCTGGAGGACGCCGACGAGAACGCGGCCATGGTCAACGCGCTGCAGCGGCACGCCGCCGTCATCACGCAGAAGAGCCTGGCCGAGGGGTTCGGGCTGACCGTGGCCGAGGGCATGTGGAAGGGACGGCCGGTCGTCGGGTCCGCGGTCGGCGGGATCATCGACCAGATCGCGGACGGCGCCGGCATCCTGCTGCCCGACCCGCGGGACCTGGCCGCGTTCGGCGCGGCGGTCCGCCGGCTGCTCGACGACCCGGACGAGGCCGGCCGGATGGGACGCGCGGCCCGGGAGCGCGTCCGCGAGCACTACGTGGGCGACCTGCACCTGCTCCGCTACGCGGACCTGTTCAGCGCGATGATCTCCCGCCCTCCCCCGGGCTGACCGGCGCGCCCGCCCAGCCTGCTCAGGGCCGAGTAACGGCTACCGCTCGAGCAGCGACAGCGCCGCGAGCGCGGCGTTGACGATCGACCCGGCGTCCAGATCGTGCGCCCGGTACAGGTCGGCGACGCTGCCGGACTGCCCGAACGAGTCGACGCCGAGGCTGACCGCGGGCACGCCCAGCGCCGAGCCGAGCCAGCTGAGCGTGTGCGAGGCCGCGTCGTGCACGGTCACCACCGGCGCCCGGCCGGGAAACACGGTGCGCAGCGCGCCCGGGTCGGATGGCGTGGTCGCGGTGCGGACGCCCTGCCGCAGGGTCCGCTGCCAGGCCCGGTACAGCCGGTCGGCCGAGGTGATGTCGATGACGTGCGCGGCGATGCCCTCGTCCGCCAGTTCCGCGGCCGCGGCCAGCACCTCGGGCAGCACCGCTCCCGACCCGGCCAGGATCACCGCGGGCGCGCCGGCCGCCGCGGACGGCGCGGCGTCGACCAGCCGGTAACCCCCGGCCAGGACCTGCCGGCGCAGGATCGCGTCGCCGAGGCGGTCCCGGGCCCGGGCGAACGGGTCCTGGTCGATCGCCCGGGTGGACAGCCGGAAGTAATACGACCCGCTCTCGGTGATCGCGGTGCCGGGCGGCGCGGTGTTCGCGGCGGCGATCGCCTGCAGCGCGCCGCACAGCAGCCAGTCGAGCGCCCCCGCGTACGCGGGCTCGATGAACGTGACGTTCGGCAGCTCCAGCCCGACCGACGCGGTGATCGTCGACTGGTGCGCGCCGCCCTCGGGGGCCAGGGATACGCCGGACGGGGTGCCCGCCACCACGAACCGGGCGCCGGAATAGACGGAGTAGATGAACGCGTCCAGGCCGCGCAGCACGAACGGGTCATACACGGTGCCGACCGGCAGCAGCGGCTGATCGGACAGGTCCCAGGCCAGGCCGAGCTGGCCGAGCAGCAGGAACAGGTTCATCTCGCTGATGCCCAGCTCGATGTGCTGCCCCTCAGGCCCCTCCGACCACTTCAGCACCGCGTCCTCGCTCCATGAGCGGCGGGCGTCCGGGCTGAACACGCCCATCCGGTTGATGAAGCCGGCCAGGTTGGTCGAGGTGGCGACGTCGGGCGCGGCGGTGACCAGGTACGGCGCGACGCCCTCGTCGCGGGACAGGCCGACCAGGATCCGGCCGAGCGCCTCCTGGGTGGACACCGGCCGGCCCGCCCGCAGGCCGGCCGTGTCCGGCACGGCCAGCGCGGGCCAGCTGCCCCGCGGCGCGCGGGCCAGGTGCTCGCGGCGCGCCGCCACCCACTGGCCCGCCCTGGTCATCGGGTCGAGCCGGTCCCACTCGGTGGCCGGGGTCAGGCCCAGCCGCTCGCGCATCTCGTCGATCTGGGCGGTGGTCACCAGCGCGGAGTGGTTGCGCGGGTTGCCGGCCAGCGGCAGGCCCCAGCCCTTGACCGTGTAGGCGAACACCACGCTGGGCCGGTCCTTCTCCAGGTCGCACTCGGCGAACGCGCCGAGCAGCGAGCCGAAGTCGTGGCCGGCCAGGTCGGTGACCAGGCTGGCCAGCTCGTCATCCCCGGCGATGCCGGCACAGAACCGGCGGACCTCCTCCGGCGCGCCGTCCAGGAAGCGCGCCGCGGCCGCCGCCCCCGGCAGCCCGAACAGCGACTGGTAGTGCTCGTTGGGCATCTGGTCGATCCAGGCCCGCAGCGCCTCGCCGCCCGGCCGGGCGAACGCCGCCTGCAGCCGGCGGCCGTACTTGGCCTCGACCACGTGCCAGCCGGCCCCGGCGAACTGCTGTTTCCACTGGGCGATCCGGATCCCGGGCACCACCCGGTCCAGCGACTGCCGGTTCACGTCGACGATCCACATGACGTTGCCCAGCCCGTCGGTGGCCGGGTCGCTGACCGCCTCCCAGATGTTGCCCTCGTCAAGCTCGGCGTCGCCGATCAGCGCGATGAACCGGCTGCGCGGCCGGGCCCCGAAGTGGGCGTCGACGTAGCGCCGGGTGAGCGCGGCGAACAGCGGGGCCGCCGCACCCAGGCCCACCGAGCCGGTCGAGAAGTCGACCACATCGGGGTCCTTGGTGCGGCTCGGGTAGGACTGCAGGCCGCCGAACGCGCGCAGCATCGGCAGGTAGCCGCGGTCGAGGTTGCCCAGCAGGTACTGGATGGCGTGAAAGGCCGGGGACGCGTGCGGCTTGACGCTGACCTTGTCCGGCGCGTCCAGGTAGGCGAAGTACAGCGCGGTCATGACCGTGACCAGGCTGGCGCTCGAGGCCTGGTGACCGCCGACCTTGACGCCGTCGCCGGTGTCGCGATCGTGGTTGGCGGCGTCCACGATGCGGGTCGCCAGCCACAGCACCCGCTGCTGGATCTCGTCCAGCACGGCCAGGCCGACGGCCGCGGTGTCCCGCTCCGCCGCGGTGTCGGTCATGCCGCGCTCCTAACAAGAGGCCAGGTCCCGGTCCCCGCTCACATCACAGGGCTGGCCTGCCCCGTTGTCAAATGGCTCCCCGGCCCGCGCCGGATTACAGCCTGGTGCGCATCGCGACCTGGCTGAGCTCGGGCAGCCTCGGCCCGGCCACGCCGGCCGCCACCCGCACGCCGATCGTGGCCAGCACGATGCCGTAGACCGCCGCGCACGCGACCAGCGCGGGCATCCGCGCCGCCGCCGGATCCGAGCGGGTGACCACCGCGGCCACGATCACGGGCAGGACCAGCAGGCCGACGCCGAGCAGGCTGCCGATGCTGGCCGCGATCCGCGGGCCCGCATATCCGTCGGCGGGCCGGGGCAAGGGACTGCCGACTCGCCGCTCGGCCGGGTAGGGCAGGGCGGCGGTGAACACGTTGGAAAGCGCCAGGCCCGCGCCGATCCCGGCCAGGTCCACCGCCGCGGCCAGGAACCCGTCCACCGGGTGCCTGGCCACGGCCGCGAGGCCGAAGGAGATCACGATCAGCAGCGGCACCGCCACCATGCCCAGCGCGATGTTCTGGCCGGAGAAGTAGGCCCGCAGTGCGCGGCGGCCGCTCAGTGCCTCGGCCTCCAGCGCGAAGCTGGGCCCGCTCATCCCGATCGAGTTGGCGTGGAAGATGGCGACGAACGCCGCGCCGAAGGCCGCGCTGCCGAGCAGCGCCCCGAGATAGTTCGGGGTCAGGATGGTGCTGACCGACACCGCGACCATGATGACCGCGATGATGCCCCAGAAGATGAGCGAGCCGGGCTCGCGGCGCTGGTAGAGCCAGAACCGGGCGGCCACCGTGCCGCGCAGGCCGTACCGGGCGAACGGCAGCGCCGTGCTGTGCACCGCCGATGACTGGGTGCTGGTGTCGGCTGTCACCAGGGCGCGGCCCAGGGACCTGACCCACAGCCAGCCGAGCGCCACGACGATGGCGGCCAGCAGGGCCAGGAGCAGCAGGGCGGTGCCGGCGTGGCCGTCCGAGGCGTCCTGGATCGCATGCGCGGCCAGGCCCGGCGGTATCCAGCGCAGCCAGGCGTCGATGCCGCCGAAGCTGGCCGTGGTCAGCTTGCCCTCGGCGGTCAGCTTCGGCACCACCTGGGCGAAGGCCTCGTACAGGGCGAAGATCGGGATGATGAGGAATGCCGCGAGGTCGCGGCCGCGGCGCGAGCGCAGCAGGTTAGCCAGGGCCGTGGTCACGAACCGGGCCAGCGTGATGCAGAACAGCACCTGCAGCAGCACCGCGATCACCGCGATCACCAGGCCGGCCGCGCCGCTGGCCAGCCCGACGGTCACCCCGAGCAGGCCGAGCACGTTGGCCAGCGGCCAGGCTCCGGTGGCCGAGGCGGCCAGCAGCCCGGTGGCCAGCGGCCGGGTGCGCAGCGGGTACATGGCCAGCGTGGCCGGGTCCAGGGTGCCGTCGAGGCCGTAGACCAGCAGCGGCAGGATCAGCCAGCCGAACGCGAACACGGTGAACACGACCGTGGTCAGGTCGACCGACGCGGCGTTGCCGCGGAGCAGGGCCAGGCCGGTGAACGTGCCGACCGCGACCAGCCCGGCGAAGAGCGTGCTGATGATGAAGGAGACCTTGGCCTGCGTGGACGACAGCAGCGCGTTGCGCAGCAGGCGCAACTTCAGCTGGACGAGGAGCCGAGCCACGACAGCCCCTCCTCGCCGAGCGCCCGCGAGCCGACCAGGTCGATGAAGGCCTGCTGCAGGGTCTTGCCGCCCCGCACCTGGTCGGTAGTACCGGACGCCACGATCCGGCCCTTGTCGATGATCGAGACGTGATCGCAGACCTGCTCGACCAGCTCCATGACGTGGCTGGAGAACAGGACGGTCGAGCCGGAGCGGACGAACCGGGTCAGCAGCCGGCGGATCACGTCGGCGGAGACCGGATCGACGCCCTCGAGCGGCTCGTCCAGGAAGAGCACCGCGGGATTGTGGATCAGGGCGCAGCCCAGGGTGGCCTTCCTGCGCATGCCGGTGGAGTAGTCGGCGACCAGCCGCTTGGCGTCGGCGGTCAGGTCCAGCACGTCCAGCAGCTGCGCGGCCCGCGAGCGCACCTCGGCCACCGGCAGGCCGCGCAGCCGTCCGGCGTACTCCAGCAGTTCCTCCCCGCTGAGCCGTTCGAACAGCCGGGCCTCGGCCGGCACCACCCCGATGACAGCCTTGGCGGCGGGCGGGTCGGCCCACACGTCCAGACCGGTGACCACCACCTGGCCCGCGTCCGGCCGCAGCAAGCCGGTCATCATCGACAGGGATGTGGTTTTCCCGGCGCCGTTCGGCCCGACCAGCCCGGCGCAGGAGCCCGCTGCGATCTCCAGGTCGATCCCGGCCACCGCCTCCTTCGCGCCGAAGCTCTTGCGCAGCCCGCGCACCACGATGGCTGGCTCACCCATGTCCGCCTCCTCGACCGACAGGCCAAGCCTACGGGCAGCCGGCGCCGCGTCCTCCCGCCACTCGCCGCCGCCTGCCGCGGCCGGGTGAGCCGCCGGCAAGCCGACCCTTCACCCCCTGGTGCCCGGCCGCCGGGTTGCGTACCCTCGCTGACGCCGGGATGGTCCGGCGCCTCCCTGTCCCTGTTCGCGCTCGTCGCCCTGCTCGCGCTGTTCTCCAGCCGCCGCATCCCCGACCGGCAGCCGGGCGCGCCCCCGCCCGGCGCAACCCCCGGTGGCCGGGCCGGACACGGTCAAAGCGGCGGACGGCAGCCGGGGTCATCCAGCCATCCGAGGCGCTCCTCGTGCGCGGCGGCGACCCGGAACGCGGTGACATCGTCGTAGGTCCGGCCGACGACCGACAGCCCGGTGGGCACCCCGTCACGCGAGCGCCCGGACGGGATGCTGAGCACCGGGCACCGGCTGGCGATGTTGAACGGCAGCGTCATCATGACGTCGAGCCAGTCCTCGCGCGGACGGCCGTTGACCGCGACCGGCTGGTCGGTGTCGTACTGCGCGGGAAGGGCGGGAACCGCGAACGTCGGGCAGATCAGCGCGTCGAACTCGTCCAGGATCTCCCCGAGCGGGGCGTAGATCGCGGCCTCGAGCGCGAGGCCGGCCACGTAGTCGGACTTGGCGACCTGATCGGACTCGGCCACGAACCGCCGGGCGTAGGACGTGAGGTCCGCCGGGTGCTCGTCATAGATCTCGCGGACCGACGGCCCGAAGATCATGCCGAAGTGGATCCGGGCCGCGCGGTTGATCGTCTCGAGCCGCCAGGGCAGCGTCACCTCCCGCACCTCGGCGCCCGCGTCGCGCAGCCGGTCCGCGGCCGCGCGGGTGCTGGCCGCCACATCGTCGTCAACCTCGTAGCAGCCCAGGTCGGCCGACAACGCGATCCGCATCCCGCGGACCGGCTCGAGCCGGCCGGGGATCTCCAGCTTCGGGCGCAGCGAGGCGACGTCGCTGGAATGCGGGCCCGCGATCACGTTCTGCAGCAGCGCGCAGTCGGCGACCGACCGGGCCAGCGGCCCTTCGTGGCAGTAGTGGTCGAGGTTGAAGACCTCCACCTCAGGCACCCGGCCGTAGGGCGGCTTGAACCCGGTCACGCCGCAGAACGCCGACGGGATCCTGATCGACCCGCCGATGTCGGACCCGGTGGCCAGGGTCGCCGAGCCGGCGGCCAGCGCCGCCGCCGACCCGCCGCTTGAGCCGCCCGGCGAGTACGCGGTATTCCACGGGTTGCGGGTGACCCCCCACAGCCTGCTCCAGGTGAACGGCGCGCAGGAGAACTCGGGCGTGGTGGTCCGGGCGTGCACGATGCCGCCCGCGTCGATAATCCGCTGGACGAACACGGCGGTGTGGTCGGCGACCACGTCCCGCAGCGGCAGCGAGCCCAGCGTGTGCCGCTGCCCCGCGATCGGCGCCTCCTCCTTGACCGCCACCGGCAGGCCTTCCAGCGGCCGGGGCGCCGCCCCGGCGCCCGCGTACCGTTCCTGCGCGGCGCGCGCCGCGTCCAGGGCCTGGTCGAAGCGCGTCTCGGCGAACGCGTTGATGGCCGGCTCGACCGCCTCGCCGCGGGCGATCACGGCGGTCATCAGCTCGACCGGGGACAGCTCCCGGGACCGCAGCAGGCGCAGCGCCTCGGTCGCCGGCAGGTAATGCAGATCGCTCACGGCCCGTTCTCCTCCGGTTTGGTGACACCCCCCGCGGCCCGCGCCCGGCGGGCCGGCTTCCAGCCCGGCCGCGGGACGCTGGCCCGCAGCAGCCTGGTGTACTCCTCCTGCGGGTCGTCCAGCACCCGCGGTGTCGGGCCGCGCTCCACCACCCGGCCGCGGCGCAGCACGACCACGTCGTCGGCGAGCTGGCGGACCACGGCCAGGTCGTGGCTGATCAGGATGTAGGACACGCCGGTGGAGTCGCGGATGTCGGCGAGCAGGTTCAGCACCTGGGCCTGGATGGACACGTCCAGCGCCGCGACGGACTCGTCCAGGATCAGGATCCGCGGCTCGGCGGCCAGGGCGCGGGCGATCGCCACCCGCTGCCGTTGCCCGCCCGAGAGCGCCCGGGGCAGGGCCCGGGACTGACGCTCGTCCAGGCCGACCAGGTCGGTGAGCTCGGCCACGCGGGCCCGGCGCCGCTCCGCGGGCCAGCCGTGGTGCAGCCGGAGCACCTCGTCGATCGCTCCCTCGGCCGTCTGGCGCGGGTCCAGGCTGGTGTACGGGTCCTGGAACACGATCTGCACCTCGCGGCCCCGGCGCCGCCGGTCGGGCCGGGACCGGGCCGGACGGGACCGGTCGTTGCCGCAGGCGGTGATCGACCCGCCGGACGGGCGTTCCAGGCCGACGATCATCCGGGCGACCGTGGTCTTGCCCGAGCCCGACTCGCCCACGATCGCGAGCGATCCGGCCTCCGGCACCCGGAACGACACGTCGTCGACCGCCACCAGGTCGCCGAACTCCTTGCGCAGCGCGGTCACCTCGAGGACGGGGGCCGGGTCACGGTCAGGCATTGGCCCGCTCCCCCAGCTTCCCGCGCAGCTCACGTGCGCGCACGCAGCGGGACAGCCCGCCGTCCAGCTCGGTGATCGCGGGCGTCCCCGCACGGCAGGCGTCGCGGGCATGCGGACATCGCGGCGCGAACGCGCATTCGCCGGGCGGTGCCTCGAACGCCGACAGCGGGCGCCCCGGGATCGCGCGCAGCCGGCCCGCGGTCCGCGTGATGTCCGGGCGCGCGGCGGCCAGCGCCGCGGTGTAGGGGTGCAGCGGGTCGTCGTGCAGCCGGCCGGACTCGCGGACCTCGACGATCTGCCCGGCGTACATCACCACGGTGCGGTCGCAGATGGCGGCGGCGAGCTCGAGGTCGTGCGTGATGAACAGCATCGCCAGGCCGTACTCGTGCCGCAGCTCGTCCAGGATCGCCATCACCTCGGCCTGGGTGGTGACGTCCAGCGCCGTGGTCGGCTCGTCGGCCAGCAACAGGCGCGGCTCGGTGAGCAGCGCGGCGGCGATCATGACGCGCTGCAGCATCCCCCCGGACATCTCGTGCGGGTACTGCCGCAGCCGCCGGGACCCGCCCTCGATGCCGACCTGGGCGAGCATGTCCGACGCCCGGCGGCTGGCGGCGGCCGGTGACACCCCGAGGTTGGTCCGCAGCGCCTCGGTCATGTAGTCCCCGATCCGCCGGACCGGGTTCACGTGCGCACGCGGATCCTGGAAGATCATCGCGGCCTGGTTGCGGTACCGGCGCAGGTCCGCCCCGGACAGGGCGTGAACGTCACGGCCGCCGAACCGGATCGTGCCGTCCACCTCCGCCCCGCGCGGCAGGAGCCGGTCGATCGCGCGGGCCGTCATCGACTTGCCCGAGCCCGACTCACCGACCAGCCCGAGCGCCTCGCCCGCGCGCACGGTCAGGGCCACGTCGCGCAGCACCGCCCGCCGCTCGCCGCGGACCTCGAGGCGCACGGTCAGCCCGTCGACCGACAGCAGCGGATCGCTCATTGGCGGGCCGCCTGAGCCTGCTCGAACAGCCGCTCGCCGAGCACGTTGAACGCGATGACCACCGCGACGATGCACACCCCGGCGGACAGCGCCGGCAGCGGGTAGCCCTGCAGGATGCCGGTCTGGTTCTCCGAGATCATCACGCCCCAGTTCGGCTCGGGCGGCTGCACCCCGAGGCCGAGGAACGAGATCGCGGCCAGGTCGACCATGGCCCAGCCGAACATGATCGTCGCCTGGGCGACGATCAGCGGCAGCATGTTCGGGATGATGTGCCGCACGCAGATCGTGGTGGCCGACAAGCCCTGCACCTCCAGCGCGGCCACGTAGGGCTGGCTGCGCTCGCGCAGCGCCACCCCGCGCAGCACCCGGGCGACGTAGGGCATGTAGGCGATGGACAGCGCGATCGCGGCGGCGGTCAGGCCGGCGCCGAAGATCGCCGTCGCCAGCACGGCCAGCAGGATGCCGGGGAACGCGAACAGGATGTCGAGCCCGGAGGAGATCACGGCGTCCGCCGCGCCCCGCCGCCACGCCGCGACCACGGCCAGCAGCGCGCCCGCGGCCATGCTGAGCACCACCACGGCCAGCGGCCCGATCATCGAGGACTGCGCGCCGGCCAGCAGCCGGGAGAAGACGTCGCGGCCCTGGAAGTCGTAGCCGAGCAGATGACCGCCGACCGGGCCGACCCAGGCCAGCGAGAGGTTCGGCAGGTCGGGGTTGTAGGGGGCGAGCAGCGGGCCGAAGAGCGCCGCGATCGTCGCGAGCGCGATGACCGCGGCGGACACCATGCCCGCGACCCCGGTTGCGCGCAGCCCCGACAGCGGCCGGGCACGCCGGGTGCCGACGGCGGCGGTAACGGCCATCCCGGTGCTCATCTGCGCGCCTCCGGCACGACGCTCACTGGGCCCGGCTCCCCAGCGAGACACGCGGGTCCAGCAGCGCGTACAGCACGTCGACGAGCAGGTTGACCACGACGAACGCGGTGACGAGCACGAGCGAGATGCCCTGCACGACCGCGAGGTCCTTCGACTCCGCGGCCTGGACCAGGTAGGCACCCAGGCCGTTGAGGCTGAACGCGGTCTCGACCACCGCCGCCACCGCGATCAGCGAGGCGATCGTGATGCCGGTGATCGTGGTGATCGGTATCGCCGCGTTGCGCAGGATGTGCCGGCGGATCAGCTGGCGGCCGGGAATGCCGCGGCTGACCGCCGTCTGCACGTGCTCGCGTTCGCTCTCCGCGCGGATCGACGCCCGGGTGACCCGGGCCACGATCGCGAGCGCCGAGAACGCCAGCGCGACCGCGGGCAGCGTGAAGTGCTGCACGTTGCTCAGGAAGCTGGTCCCGTTGCCGAGCGCGGGAAACCAGCCGAGCTTCACCGAGAACAGCAGGATCAGCACGATCGCGGCCACGAACGCCGGGATCGCCGCCGAGATCGCGGTCACCACCAGCGTGCTGGTGTCGAGGAACCCGGGTCGCAGGCCGGCCACGATCCCCATGCCGATCCCGAACACCAGGATCAGCACCGACGCGTACAGGACCAGCCCAGCGGTGGTCCAGATCCGCTGCGAGATCAGCGCGGACACGTTCTCCCGCAGCGTGATCGAGATGCCGAGGTTCCCGTGCAGCGCGTTCCCCAGCCAGTACCAGTACTGCGCCAGGAACGGCTCGTTGAGGTGATAGCGCTGCTCGAGGATGCGGATGCTGCTGGCGGGCAGGGCCCGGCCGCCGGACAGCGCCGAGATCGGGTTGCCCGGGGCCAGGTACACGGCCGCGAAGATCACGAAGCTCGCGATCAGCAGGCTGGCCAGCAGCATGGCCAGCCTGCGGGCGAGGAACTGCCAGCGCACCGGGTCAGCCCGTCCCGCCCAGGCTGTTGGCCCAGGGCGCGAACATGTACGCGAATGACGCGACCGCGCCGGTGAGGTTCCTGCTCAGCAGCAGCAGGCTGGTCGGCTGGACATCGGGGATCCACGGCATCAGCTGGTTGTTGATCTTCTCGGCCTGCACCATCAGCGCAGCCCGCTGGTCCGGGCTGGCCGTGCTGCGCGCCTGCTCCAGCAGGGACGTGAGCTTCGGGTCGTTGAAGTTGTCGTAGTTCTGCGACCCGCCGGGCAGGTCGAGCGTGGCCAGCAGGGCCGCCGGGTCGGCGTAGTCGCCGTAGTTGACGGTCAGGAACCCGTCGATGCCCTGCCGGGCGCTGGCGCTGGTGAAGAAGTTGATGTAGTTCTGCGCCGAGACCGACTTGAGCGCGACCTTGAGCCCGATGGCCTGGGCCGCGGCCTGGTACGCACCGGTCACCGCGGAGATGTTGGCCAGCTGGCTGGAGGTGCCGATCGTGATCGTCTTCCCGGTCGCGCCGGCCTGCTGGACCAGCTTCTTGGCCTCGGCCAGGTTCTGGCCCAGGTACGGCGCGCTGGCGTAGGCGGCGTCGAACACCGGCTTGCCGTAGCCGAATGTGCCCGGGTTCGACAGCCACTTGGGCATCAGGGCCGCGCCCTTGTAGACCGAGTCGATGATGGCCTGCCGGTTCAGCGCCAGCGACAGCGCCTGGCGCACGCGCACGTCGCCGAGGGCCCCCTTGACGTTGCACACGATGAACGCGTCCGTGGACCAGCCGGGCCCCTGGTAGACGCTGACGTTCTTGCTGTTCTTCAGCTGGTCCAGGGTGGCCAGCCCGAAGGAGTAGGAGCCCTGGATCCCGCCGGTCAGCATGGCCGACGTGAACGAGGAGACGTCCGGCGCGCCCTTGATCACGATCTGCTGGACCAGCGGCTTGACCGCGGGATTCCAGTAGTGCGGGTTCGCGACGGCGGTGACGCCCACCCCGGGCTTCCAGGACTTGAACTCGTACGCGCCGGTGCACATGATGCCGCCGGCCGGGGTGCCGTAGTTCTTGCCCTGCTGCTGCGCGTAGCTCTTCTCGATGACCACCCCGGCCATCGACGACAGCTCGCCCTCCAGCCAGTAGTCGGGCTGGTTCAGCGTGATCGTCACCTGGCCCGGGCCGGTGGCCGTGATCGACTTCACCCGGTTGAACACCTGGCTGTAGAACCCGCCCAGCGCCGGGCTGGTGTTCCGGTCCAGGCTGTAGACCACGTCGGCGGCGGTCACCGGATGGCCGTCCCAGAACTTCACCCCGGGACGCAGCGTGAACACCATCGTGGTCGTCGAGGGGTTCGCGATCGTGGCCAGGCCGGGCTGGAGCGAGCCGTCCGGCGCCTGCCGGAGCAGGGATTCGCACATCAGCGAGATCGCGGTGTTCTCCGGGTAGTCGAAGGCGTAGATCGGGTCGAGCGAGTTCACGTCCCGGTAAACCGCCCAGGTGATGGAGGACACCGGCTTGGCGCCCGCCGGGGTGGTCGCCACCAGGCCTTTCGTCGCCGAGATGTTGCCCGACGCGGCATTGCCCCCCGCCGACCTGCCGCAGCCGGAGGCCACGAGCGCGAATGCCGCCGCGACGGCGGCCGCCGCCGTCCACATGCTTCGTTTGCCGCCCATTTCTCCTCCTGGTTCTGCGCTACGTCCTGGTTCTGCGCTGCGGGCCGCCGCGGCGCTGGTCCGCCGGGCGGCTGGGTTACCGCTGGTAGGCGAGCTGGCCCCGGACCCAGGTCGCGGTGACCGCCGCCCGGCTGATCTCGTGGTCGCCGACCTGGCTGAGGTCGGCGTCGATGATGGCGAAGTCGGCGTCCCGGCCTGGCCGGATGGAGCCGGTCACCGCGTCCAGGCCGTTGATCCTGGCGCTGCCCGAGGTGTAGGCGGCCAGGGCCGGCGCCAGGCCGAGGCGCTGGCGCGGCAGGAACGGCTCGCGGCCGTGGCCCCCGGCGTCGGCGGGCAGGCTCCGGTTCACCGCGACGTGCGCCCCCCAGAGCGGGTTGGGGCTGCTGACCGGCCAGTCGCTGCCCGCGCACAGGTCGGTTCCCGCCTCCAGCAGCGAGCGGAACGGGTACTGCCAGGCCGAGCGCCGCTCGCCGAGGAACGGGATCGTCAGCTCGTCCATCTGCGGCTCGTGCGTGGCCCACAGCGGCTGGATGTTCGCGGTCGCGGACAGCCGGGCGAAGCGCGGGACGTCGTCGGGGTGGACGACCTGGAGGTGCGCCAGGTGGTGGCGCTGCCCCGGCCGCCCGTTGACCCGCCTGGCTTCCTCCACCGCGTCCAGGGCGTGCCGGACGGCCCGGTCGCCGAGCGCGTGGAAGTGGACACCGAAGCCCTCGCGGTCCAGCGCGGTCACGAAGCGCGGCAGCTCGCCCGGGTCGATGAAGTCGAGGCCGCTGTGATCGGTGGCGCAGCCGTGACCGTCGAGGTAGGGCTCGAGCATGGCGGCCGTGTGGCTCTCGGCGATGCCGTCGAGCATCATCTTCACGCTGGTGGCCCGGAACCGCCCGGCCTGCCCCTCGGCCCGGCGGGCGACCAGGCCGGGGAGCTGCTCCAGGCCCCGGTGCCGGTCCCACCACAGGGCGCCCACGACGTTGGCGATCAGCGTGCCCGCCCGGGCGGCGCGCAGGTAGGCGTCGGCCGGGTCGGCTCCCTCGGCGCCGTGGGGCCGGCCGACGATGGCGTCCTGCCAGCCGGTGATGCCGAGCGACAGCAGGTGGGATTGGGCGGCCAGCAGGGCCTGGTCCCAGTCGCCGTCGGTGGCCGGGGGCAGCAGGCGGGAGACCAGGTGGGCGGCGCCCTCCTGCAGCATGCCGGTGGGCTCCCCGGCCGCGTCGCGCTCGATGCGGCCGTCCGGGGGGTCGGGGGTCGACCGGTCGATCCCGGCCAGCGCGAGCGCGCGGCTGTTGACCCACGCGCCGTGCCCGTCGCGGTTGGGGAGGAACACGGGGCGGCCGGGGACGACCGCGTCCAGCGCGTGGCGGTCCGGCATCCCGCCCGGGAAGGCGTCCAGGGACCAGCCGCCGCCGGTGATCCATTCCGCGTCGGGATGCTCGCGGGCGTAGTCGGCGACCAGCCGCGCGTACCCGGGCGCCGTCGCGGCCTGACGCAGGTCGCAGGCCCGTAGCTGGGCTCCCGCGAACAGCGGGTGCACGTGGGCGTCGATGAACCCGGGAACGATGGTCCCGCCCTGCAGGTCCACCACCTCCGCCCGGCCGGCCGGGCCCGCCGGCCCGACGCCGGTGATGCGGCCGCCGCCGACCCTGACGCAGGTGCCCCGAGGCAGGAACCGGCGGCCGTCGAAGACGCTGCCGTGGCAGAAGACGAGGTCGTCAGCGGGTGCGGCCACTCGCACCTCCCTCGGGAGGAGGGGACATCGCCCGATATCGAAGCACTTAGTCCAAGATTTTGTCAATACCGATGACATAGGCTTTGACATGCGTAAACTCTTGTGTGCCCCTGCATCGGCCCAGGCGACGCGCTCAGACAGGGAGTTGGCAGATGACCGCACCCACCGCCGCCCGTCGGCCCCCGCTCAGCCCGCGGCCAGGTCTTCGGCGGGGCAGCCTGACGCCGGAGCGGATCGTGGACGAGAGCCTCCGCCTGCTCGACGAGCAGGGCGTCGGCGGGTTCAGCCTGCCCAAGCTCGGCCGCGCCCTGGGTGCGGACCCGACCGCGGTCTACCGCCATTTCGCCAGCAAGGACGACCTGGTCCTGGCGATCGCGGACCGGCTGATCGAGGAGGCCATGGCCGGGATGCAGGCCCGGCCGTGCTGGGTCGACACGGTGATCGAGTCCACCCGGCGGCTGCGCGCCACCTACCGGGCCCACCCGGCCGCGGCCTCGCTGTCGGCCTGCCGGACGACGCAGCGGCCAGCCGAGATGCGGATCGTGAACATCCTCATCGGCGCGGTGCTGGCGGCCGGGTTCGAGGGACCCGCGGCGGTGCGCATCTACCGCGCCCTCGGCGACTTCGCCCTGTCCTGGGCCGGCGGGGAGGCAGCGTTCCTGGCCCTGGACGAGCGCCTGCAGGCGAGCGACCGGACAGCCTGGACGCGGGCCTACCTGACCGTGGACCGGGCCGAGTTCCCGCATATCTGGCAGGTCCGGCTGGAACTGCCGGATGTGACCGACGACGAGATCTTCGAATCCGTCCTGTCGCTGGTCGTCGGCGGGCTCATGCAAGGCGCGCCGCGTCCCTGCGGCTGCGGCGCGCACTGACGGTCAGGGCACCTCCCGCCCGGCGGCGAGGTCCTCGTCCACGACCAGGACGAGCTTGCCCTGAGTGTGGCCGCGCTCCACCTCGCGGTGCGCCTGCGCGGCCTCGTGCCAGTAGTACAGCGCCTGCACGGTGACCGACAGCGACCCGTCAGCGAACCAGGGGGCCATCCGGATCAGGCGGGTTCCGCTCGGCTGGCCGTCATACTGCTGCCAGCGGACCCGCCCGGCGCCGGCCGCCCCGGGGACCTCGGCGTGCACGGGCGTGGCCACGAGCGCCCCCTCGCGGGCCGCGCGCGCCGCGCCGTCCAGGGTCGGGGCGGCGCAGGCGAGCACCCGCTCCGATCCCCCGCCGGTCGCCTCGCGAACCTGCTCCGGCCAGTCGGGCCTGGTGTGGTCGACGACCACCGCCGCGCCCAGCCGGTGCAGGAACTCATGGTGCTGTGGGCTGGCCGTGGCCACGACGGAGGCACCCAGGATGCGGGCGATCTGCACCGCGAAGTGGCCCAGCCCGCCCGCGCCCGCCGTGATCAGCACGCGGTCCCCGGGTCGGATGCCCAGCACGTCGGTCAGCCCCTGCTCGGCGGTCAGCGCGTCGACCGGCACCGCGGCCGCGTCGGTGACCGGCAGCCCGGCCGGGATCGGCGCCAGCCGCTCCACGGGACAGGTCAGGTACTGGGCGTAGCAGCCGGTCAGGCCCGGGTAGCCGTAGACCGGCGCCCCGTCGTCCAGGGCGGCGTCCGCGCCGGTGTCGCCCACCACCACCCCGGCGAACTCGCCGCCCGGCACGTAGGGCAGGCTGCCGGACCAGCCGCCGCCGCGCAGGGCGGCGTCCCACGGGCCGACCCCGGCGGCGAGCACCCGGACGAGCACCTCGCCCGGCCCGGGCTGCGGCAGGGGGGCCTCGCCGACCTGCAGCACCTCGGGCCCGCCCAGCCGGTTCACCATGATTACCTGCATCGCCGCTGCGCTCCCTTCGTGTGGCGGTGAAACAATAGCCATCCGCTCGCGATCACCACGAGAGGATGACAATGCCCGAACGCGGACCGCGGGTAGCCATCGTCACCGGGGGCTCTCAGGGCATCGGCGCCGCCCTGGTGGCCGGGTACCGCCGGCAAGGCTGGGCGGTGGTGGCCAACGCCCGCGCGATCAACCCATCCGACGACCCGGACGTGCTGGCCGTGCCCGGCGACGTGTCGCAGCCCGCCACCGCCGAGCGGATCGTCGGCGCGGCGCTCGACCGCTTCGGGCGCCTCGACACCCTGGTCAACAACGCGGGCGTGTTCATGTCCAAGCCGTTCACCGAGTACACGGCGGACGACTACGCGCTCATGGTCGGCGTCAACCTCACCGGGTTCTTCTGGCTGACCCAGCGCGTTATCGCGGAGATGACGCGCAGCCACGGCGGCCACGTCGTGAACATCACCACCACGCTCGTCGATTACGCGAGCTCGCGGTCGCCCTCCGCGCTGACCTCACTGACCAAGGGCGGCCTGGCCGCGGTGACCAGGTCCCTGGCCGTCGAGTACGCCGCACGCGGCATCCGGGTCAACGCGGTCTCGCCGGGAATCATCCAGACGCCGGTGCACCCGCCGGAAAGCTACGACGAACTCGGTGACCAGCTGCCCCCGCTCGGGCGCGTCGGCCAGGTCAGCGACATCGTGGACGGCATCCTGTTCCTGGAGGCATCGCCCTACATCACCGGCGAGATCCTGCACATCGATGGCGGCCAGATCGCCGGTCACTGACCGCGCTGGCGGTAGCGGATGGCGAGCGGGGCCGCGCCGGCGGCCAGCGCGCCGTCAGCCCACCGGCGGGGATTGCGCAGGTCGGGCCGCTTCGGCAGCGACATCGCCTCGATCAGCAGCCGCGTGGCCGCCGGCCCGTTCCCGGGCCCGCCGCTGAACACGACGCGCAGGCTCTTGCCGAAGTCGGGCAGCTCGGCCCGGAACACCCGCGGGCCGCCCGGATCGTCGGGGTACAAGCGCAGGCAGGCACCGACAGGCGCGCCCGCCCGGACGCCAGGCCAGGGACGTTCGGCCCGAGGCGGGGAGACGATCGCCCCTCGCCGCCCCGCCCGGAGCGGGTGAGGCTGGGGGGATGGGCGCCGAGCGTGAACGCCGGGCGGAGGTCCGGCCGTTCCCGGCCAACCGCCGGCTGGTCACGGCGGCAATGCGCGCCGGCCGGCGGATGGCCCCGATGTACGGGCTCGTCGACGTGGATGTGACGACGGCGAGGCGGATCCTCGCTGAGCATGATCCTCCGCTGTCGCTGACCGCCTTCGTGGTGGCCAGCGTCGCCCGGGCCGCCGCCGCTCATCCCGAGGTTCACGCCTATCGCGACTGGCGGGGACGGCTGGTGATCCACCGGTACGTCGATGTCACCGTCCTCGTGGAGATCCCCACGCCGCAGGGTCCTTTCGCCCTGCCCCATGTGCTGCGCGACGCCGACATCCGCGACGTGCCCGACCTGTCCGCCGAGCTCCGGCGCGTCAAGCGCGAGCCGTCGGCCACCCGCACCGGCACGCTGGTCGAGCGGGCGGCGCCGCTCGCCACCCGCGTCCCCGGCGCCCTGCGGGCCATGTACGCGGCGATGGCCCGGTCGGCCGCCGTCCGCCAGCGGGTCGGGACGGTGGCCGTGACGGCGGTGGGGATGTTCGGCGGCGGCGGCGGATTCGGCCTGACGCCGCCCACCGTGATGTCGCTCGAGGTGGTCGTCGGCGGCATGACCCCGCGTCCCCGGGTCACCGGCGGCCAGGTACAGACCCGCGACGTGCTGGACCTCACCCTGGTGATCGACCACAACGTGGTCGACGGGGCGCCGGCCGCGCGCTTCGGCGCTGCGCTCAGGGACCTGATCGAGAACGCCGCCGTCCTGGCCCCGCCAGGCTGATGGCACCGGCCGTCAGCCGCCGGTTCCCGCGCCGGCCAGCCGGTCCAGGGCCTGTCTCCCGTCGGTGCCGCTGCGGTCGGCGTCGATGACGCCGAGGATCACGGCGAGCACGGTATCGGCGAAGATGCCCGCACCCTCCCACCGTGAGGACGGGTATTCCTCGGGCATGATCCGGTAGCGCAGCAGGAAGCCGTCCAGCACGGCCTGCAGCGCCAGCGCCAGGCGGTACGGCGTCCACCCCGGCCGCAGCACCAGGCCCAGGTCGGCGAGGAGCGCGGCGTAACCGTCGGCCCAGGCCGTGATCCCGTCGCGCATGGCCGGCTTGAGCGCTTCCCACAGCGACGGGTGCTGGGTGAGTAACGGGCCGATGTGCAGGGTCAGGTAGCTGCGCGGATGGCGCTGCAGCGAGGCGAGCAGGCCGTCCGCGATGCGGATCACGTCCTGAGAGAACGGCGCGGGCGAGGTCACGGTGCCGGGTACCTGCTGAGCCTGGTCGTTGGGTGCCTCGGGTACCTCGTCGTACACCAGGGCGTACACCACCGCGTCGGGCAGGAACTCCTCGCGCGTGGGCCAGCGGTTGAAGAACGCCTTCCGGCTGGCCCCGGCGTTCCCCCCGGCGGCCGCCATGCGGATGACGTCCTCGGTCCTGAGCCACTCCAGCGCCGCGGGGAAGCGGATCGACCGCAGCCGGGCCGGCCGCGCGTCCCCGGGCTGATCGTCGAGATAGGCGTCGATCAGCTGCGTCGCCGCCCGCAGGAATTGCTGGCCGGTCGCATCATGGCGGGACGCCGCGGGGCGGGGGCTCATTGGCACATCCGGATCATCGCCTGTCACTCCGATGGCAGCCGGGGCTTGATAGGGGACTCGGCTGTCTCCATACGCTTTCACCCTACTGAGTCACCATGTCGCCCGGTGTTAGCTACCGTTATCGGCACGCTTGACCAGTCCTGCGCCTATGCCGGCGCACCGGATTGCGTCACGCGCTAGGGAAGGGGGGGAATGGCAGGCCAGGCGCCGCCGACGAGATAAGGAGCTGTGCACCTGCCCGGTGTGCCGCGGTAATACGTAAGTTCCTTATTCCTTCGGCGATTGCATTGGCCGCGACGGCACAGGGCTCCCGGGGCGCGTGACGGCGGGAATGGAAATCGCTGACGATTCTCGCCGGGAGGCCGCCCGGGCTCTCAGCCCGTCCGCCCCGTCCCCGGGGAGGGAGGGGACGGGGCGGACGCCGCGGCACTCGGCCCGCCCCCGTCGGCGGGCGGTCGGCCAGCCGGCTAGGCCGTTGACCGCGGCAGCCGGGCTCGCTAGCGTCAATTAGAACGCGTTTCAATTCAGTGACGGCCGGCCCGGATGGTGCCGGATAGGAGGCCGCCGTGGCTGCTGCGGCGGCAGACCGGCCGCCCGGCGAGAAGCGCAAGATGACCGTCAGCGAGCGCAGCATCCCCGCGCTGACGGCGGCGCTGCAGGACTGGCTGGCCAGCCGTTCGGCCGGGGCGGGGCGGCCGACGCTGAGCGCGGTCGGCATGCCCGGCAACGGCGGCCTGTCGAGCACCTCGGTGCTGTTCGAGGCGTGCTGGCCCGGTCAGGCCCCGCCGCGCCGCGGCCGCTATGTCGCCCGGATGGCGCCCGAGCCGAGCGCGGTGCCGGTGTTCCCCCGCTACGACCTGCCCGTCCAGTTCGAGGTGATCAGCCGCGTGGCCGCGTGCTGTGACATCCCGCTGCCCGCGCTGCGGTGGAACGAGCCGCACGGCGGCGCGCTCGGCACCCCGTTCTTCGTCATGGACCAGGTCGACGGCCGGATCCCGCTGGACAACCCGCCGTACGTGTTCACCGGCTGGCTGCTGGAGGCCGCGCCCGCCGAACGCGCCCGGCTGCAGCGGGCCAGCATCGCGATCCTGGCCAAGCTGCACGCGATCCCCGAGCCCGCGGCCAGGTTTCCCGCGCTGCGCCCCCCGGCCGGCCGGCACGCGCTGCGGCATCACGTCGCCCGCCAGCGCGACTACTACCGCTGGGCCCTGGCCGGCGACGGGCTGCGGGTGCCGATCATCGAGCGGAGCCTGGACTGGCTGGAGGAGCACTGGCCGAGCGATCCGGGGCCCGACGTGCTGTGCTGGGGCGATGCCAGGATCGGCAACATCATCTACCAGGGCTTCGAGCCGGCCGCCGTGCTCGACTGGGAGATGGCCGCGCTCGGTCCCCGGGAACTCGACGTCGGCTGGTTCGTGTTCCTGCACCGGTTCTTCCAGGACATCGCCGAGTTCTTCGGCCTGCCCGGCCTGCCCGACTTCCTGCGCCGCTCGGATGTGGAGCGGTGCTACCGGGAACTGGCCGGCTGGCCGTTACGGGACATGGACTTCTACCTCACCTACGCCGCGCTGCGGCATGCGATCGTGATGGCCAGGATCAAGCGGCGCATGATCCATTTCGGCGAGGATCAGCGGCCCGACGACCCCGACGACTACGTGATGCACCGGGCGAGCCTGGAGAAGCTGCTCGCCGGCACCTACCGATGGGACTGAGAACGCGTGCCGACTCCGCTCGACGAGTACCCGGTCCACCAGACGCCGCTGCCGATGGACCGCGTGGCCAGCAGCGACCGCAACTTCTACGACCGCTGCTACTACAACGCGCACGACCGGACCGGCGAGATCTTCCTGGTCACCGGGCTCGGGGTGTACCCGAACCTGGGCGTGATCGACGCCTTCGCGGCCGCGCGGCGCGGCGCCCGGCAGTGGAGCGTGCGCTTCTGTGACGCCCTGGCCGAGCGGAGCCTCGACCAGCGGGTCGGCGGCTACCAGATCGAGGTGGTGGAGCCGTTGCGGCGGCTGAACCTCAGCTGCCGGTCACCGGATGGCAGCCTCGACTTCGACCTGCGCTGGACCGCGGCGTTCCCGGCGGTGCAGGAGGAGCCGCACCTGCTGCTGGCCGGGCGCCGGCCGGTGCTGGACGCCTCCCGCTTCTCGCAGATGGGCCGCTGGAGCGGGCACCTGCGGGTCGGGAACCGCGAGTACCCGGTCAGCGGCGAGCGGTGGGCCGGCGTGCGGGACCGCTCCTGGGGGATCAGGCCGGTGGGCGAGCCCGAGCCGCCGGGCCGGGCGGCCGCCGAGCCCATGGCGGGGTTCTGGTGGGTGTACGCGCCGCTGCAGTTCGAGTCCTGCGCGGTCATCGTGATCTTGCAAGAGGACCCGGACGGGTACCGGACGCTGAACGATGCCCGGCGGGTCTGGCCGGACGGACGCGTCGACCAGCTCGGCTGGCCGCGGATCAGCATCAGCTATCAGCCCGGAACCCGCCATCCGCGGTCGGCCCGGATATGCCTGACGGAGCGTGATGGCTCCCCGCTGATCCTGGATCTCGAGACCGTCACCTCGGTCCCGCTGCACGTGGGCGCGGGCTACAGCGGCGATCCGGACTGGTCGCACGGCCGGTGGATGGGCCGGGGGTGGAGCAGCGCCACCGTCTACGACCTCACCGAGCCGGCCGTGGCCGGCCGGGTACCGTTCGGCGTGACCGATCACCTGGCCCGCGCCCGGCTCGGCACCGAGGAGGGCTGGGGGATGTTCGAGCACGCCAGCATGGGGCGGCACGACCCGACCGGCTTCCGGGACTGGTCCTCGGTCAGCCCGTGACGCATCGCTACCCGCCGGGCCGGGGCACCAGGCGGATGACCGGCAGCTCCTGGTCGGTCTTCTGCTGGTACGTGGCGAAACGGGGGGCGGCGGGCGTCGTCCTGCTCCGATCATCGCTGACCGTCAACCGCCCGGCGGGGCCAGCTAGGCCTCCTCGAGCGCCTCGCCGAGATCGCGGACGAGCTTGTGATTGTGGTCGTCGGCAAGCAGGTGCCCCACGCCCAGCACGACCGCGACCGGCCATTCCAGGATGCCGAACGCGGCCAGGGCGGCCAGGCCGCCATAGAACGCCAGCCGCTGCGGTTCTGGCAGCCGCAGGGGGCCCAGGCCGTCGGGCAGGGTGACACGGAGATTGTGCCGCTCCATGACCACGGCGACCGCCCGCTGCGGATCAGCGCGTGGCCTGCCGGTTCGCGGCGCGGTCCGAGTACCGGTGCCGGCGGCCACGCGCCTACCCCCGCCGGGCCAGCACGTAGCCGATGCCGACCGCGGCCGCGACCGGCCACTCGATGGCCCCGAGGGCCCCGGCCAGGCCGAGGCCGGCCATGAACCCGGCGCTCCGGTACTCGACGTGCCCGAAGACGGGCAGGTCGATGCCCGCGCCGGGCTGCCCGGGCTGGTGATCGCGCCGCTCGCCGTTGTGTTCGGCCCGGCCGGCCGACGCGCCGCGCCGGGGACTGGCTTGAGTCTTGGCGTCCATCTCATGATCCTCACCGGCGGCCGCCCGGGCCGGCATCATCCGCTGGGGGTGATTGATCGCGCACGGAGAGTGTCCAAACCGGGAGATCGATCGCTCAGCGTCACCCGCTCGGCGTGATGCGTAGCGAAGCCCGGGCCCGGACGATGTGCCGATGCACCCAGCTGACGCCCGGTCGCTGCGGCCCCGCCGGTGACGCCCGACCTGGCCGGGCTCGTGACCGGGGTACGGCGGGCCGTTCGCGATCTGCAGTCGCCGCGGGTGGCGTGGCGGGGGGACGGGCGCGTCCACATCCGCGTCCGGGGCCTCACGCGGGGGGCGGCCCTGCCGAAGGCGGTCGAGGCCGGTCTTGCTGATCATCCGGCGGTCCGCTGGGCGGCCGTCAACGCCCCGCTTGGCGTGGTGATCGTGGCCTGTGCCGGTGACGCGCCGGTACCGGAGCTGATCGCCATCGTCGAGCGACTGGAGAACGAGTACCTGGCCGAGCCTCAGCCGCCGGCCGACCGGCCGGCGGCGGTGGACCGGGTGCCCGTGGTCGCGGCCCCGCTGGCGGCGGCCGCGGCGGGCCTGGCGTTCGCCGGCCTGGGCCGGGCGCTGCGGATCGTCCGGCTGCCGGCGGAGCTCGGCTCACTGGTGCAGCTCGTGGACACCCAGCCGCGGCTGCGCGCGGTCATCGAGCGAGCCGCCGGAGCCGAGCGCGCGGATCTGGCCCTGGCCGCGGCCAACACGCTGGCGCAGTCGGCGGCCCAGGGAGTGGGCGGGCTGGCACTCGACCTGGGCCAGCGTGCCGCGCAGCTGGCCGAGGCGGTGCTGCAGCGAGACGCCTGGGCTCGCGCGGAGCCGGCGCTGTGCCGTGACCGGCGCCACGCGGCGGCATCGCCGGTCACGCCGGAACGGCCGCGGCCGCTGCCGCCGGGCCCGGTCGAGCGCTACGCCGAGAAGATCGGCCTGGGGGCGGCGGGCGCTTTCGGCGGCGTGCTGGTGACGACGGGCAGCCCGCAGCGAGCGGCGGGCGTCGCGCTGGCAGGCTTGCCCAAGGCGGCCCGGCTCGGCCCGGAAGGCTTCGCCACGGTGCTTGGCTGCCTGCTGGCCAGGCGCGGGGTGGTCGTCACCGACCACCGGGCGCTGCGGCGGCTTGACCGTGTCGACACGATCGTGATCGACACCGACGCGCTGACCACGGGCGCGCTGGCGGTGGGGGACGTGCTGCCGCTGCGCGGCGCGGACGCCGCGCGGCTGACCGGCGCCGTTCACGCCCTGTTCCCGGCCGGCCAGGCCGGCGAGGCGGTGGCCGACGGCGCCTTCATGCTCGGCCCGCTCGGCGCCTCCGGGCGGCGCGGCGACGGGGCCAGGCTGGCCGCCAGGCTCGCCGATCATGGTGCCGCGCGCGTCCTTGGCCTCACCGAGCGCGGCCGCCTCCGGGCTGTCGTCGGCATCGTGCCGGAGCCAGCCGCCGGTGCGGACCTGGTGCTGGCGGCCGCCACCGCAGCCGGCGCCGCGCTCTGCCTGGCCGGCCCCGGCGCCGGGCCCGCCACGGCCAGTGCCAGGCGGGCGGGCGCGGCCCGGCTTCTTCCCGGCGGACGGCGGCTCCTCGCGTCGGTCCGCGGCCTGCAGGCCGACGGAGCCGCGGTGCTGCTGGTGTCGGGGCAGCGCCGGGCGCTCGCCGCGGCGGACGTGGGCGTGGGGCTCGCGTCGGCGGACGGCCGGCCGGCCTGGGGCGCCCACATCCTGGCGGCCACGGATCTGGCCGCGGCATCGCTGCTGATCGACGCGGTGCCGGCCGCCCGCGCGGTGTCCGGCCGGGGAATACGGCTGTCCCAGGCCGGGACGGCGCTCGGCGCGTCCGTCGCGGTGGGCGGGGCCCCGCCCCGGGCAGCGGCGCGGAGCCTGCTGGCCGTGAACGGGGCGGCCGCAATCGCGCTGGCCGGCGGCGCCTGGTCGGCCGCTGAGCTGGCCCGCCGCCCGGCGAAGATCCAGCCGCCGGCGCCACCCTGGCACGCCATGCCCGCCGATGTTGTGCTCGCCCGGCTCGCCAGCCGGCCGAGCGGCCTGACCAGCGCGGATGCGCGCCGGCGCTGGCATCCGGACGAGAGCCAGCCTCGCGCCCCGTCGCTGGGGCGCGCGTTCTGGGCCGAGCTGGCCAACCCGCTGACGCCGATACTGGGCGGCGGTGCCGCGCTGTCGGCATCGATCGGCGCCGTGACCGACGCCGTCATCGTCTCCGGGGTCTGCGTGCTGTCCGCGCTCATGGGGAGCGTCCAGCGCGTGTACACCGAGCGCTCGATGGCCCGCCTGGTGCAGGCCTCGGCGGTGACGGCGCGCGTGCTGCGCGACGGGGCCGAGCGGACCATTCCCGCTTCCGGCCTGGTCAGCGGCGACGTGGTACTGCTCGCGGCCGGGGACGTCGTTCCCGCGGATTGCCGGCTGCTGGACGCGCAGGCCCTGCAGGCCGACGAGTCGACGCTCACCGGTGAGTCGGTCCCCGTCGACAAGGCGGCTGCGCCGGTGGTCGCGGACGCGATCGCCGACCGGCGCTCGATGCTGTACGAGGGAACGACCATCGCCGTCGGGCGCGCCAGCGCGGTGGTGGTGGCGACCGGCGCGGCGACCGAGGTGGGGCGCAGCCTGGCCGCCCTGTCCGCGGCGGCGCCGGTCACCGGCGTGGAAGCCAGGCTGAGCCAGATCACGCGCACGACACTGCCGATCGCGCTGGGCTCCGCCGTCGCCGTCGTGGGGGCGGGATTGCTACGCGGGCGCCCGGCCCGGGACACCATCGGCGCCGCCGTCGGGCTCGCCGTCGCGTCCGTGCCCGAAGGGCTGCCGTTCCTGGTGACGGCCGCGCAGCTGGCCTCGGCGCGCCGCCTGGCCGGCCATGGCGCGCTGGTCCGCAATCCGCGCACGATCGAGGCCCTGGGCCGGGTGAACGTGCTGTGCTTCGACAAGACCGGCACGCTGACCCAGGGACGGATGGCGCTCGCGGCGGTGTCCGACGGCACGGCCATCCGCCCGCTGCGCACGGCCGGGGGCACTCATCGCGAGGTCCTGGCCGCTGCGCTGCGCGCGACGCCAGCGGTGCGCCGCGGGCGCCGGGCCGAGCACCTGACCGACCAGGCGGTCACCGACAGCGCCCGGGCGCGGCAGGTGACCCGCTCGGCGGGGCAGCCGGGCTGGCGACGGGCCGACGCGCTGCCGTTCGAGCCGAGCCGGGCGTTCCACGCCACCCTGGCCGGCACCCGGCGAGGCCCGCTGCTGTCGGTGAAGGGCGCGCCCGAGGTCATCCTGCCCCGCTGCGCGCGATGGCGCGGCGGCGATCTCGGCCCGCGAGAGCGCGGGCGGCTCAGCGCCCAGCTCGACCGGCTCGCGCAGGACGGCTACCGCGTCCTCGCCGTCGCCGAGAACCATGTCGGCACCGGCTACCGGCTCACCGAGCAGCCGGGCGGGATGACTTTCTCGGGGTTCGTCGCCTTCGGCGACCCGGTCCGCGCCACCGCGGGCGTGTCGGTCCGGGAACTGCGTGAGGCCGGCGTCCACATCGTCATGATCACCGGCGATCACCCGGTCACGGCGACGGCGATCGCGACCGAGCTCGACGTGCTGAACGGCGGCTCTGTCATCACCGGTGCCGAGCTGGACCGGCTGGAGGACAGGGCGCTCCCCCGGGCGCTGGCCGGCGCGACGGTGATCGCCCGGTGCACGCCCGAGCATAAGGTGCGGATCGTGCGTGCCTTCCAGGCCGCCGGGCGGGTGGTCGCGATGACCGGCGACGGCGCCAACGACGCCGCCGCCATCCGGCTGGCCGACGTCGGCATCGCGCTCGGGCGGCGCGGCACGCCCGCCGCCCGCGCCGCCGCTGACCTGGTCGTCGGTGATGACCGGCTGGAGACCATCATCGCCGCCATCGTCGAGGGCCGCGCCATGTGGCGCTCGGTCCGGCAGGCGGTGGGCATCCTGGTCGGCGGGAACATCGGCGAGATCGGGTACACGCTGTTCGGCACGCTGCTGAGCGGGACCTCGCCGCTGTCCGCCCGCCAGCTACTGCTGGTCAACCTGCTCACCGACCTGGTGCCGGCGCTCACGGTCGCGCTGCGCGTGCCGCCACCGCAGATCACGGGACGGCTTCTCGCCGAAGGGCCTGACACCTCCCTGGGGTCGGCCCTGACCGAGGAGATCGCCGTCCGCGCGGCGACCACCGGCGTCGCGGCCAGCGGCGCGTGGCTGGCCGCCCGGATGACCGGCTCCCCCGCGCGGGCGCGCACCGTCGGGCTGGCGGCCGTCATCGGCGCCGAGCTGGCCCAGACCCTGCTCGTGGGCGGCCGCAGCCCCGCGGTCGCCCTCGCCAGCCTGGGCAGTCTCGGCGTCCTCGTGCTCGTCGTGCAGACGCCGGGAGTCAGCCAGTTCTTCGGGTGCACGCCGATCGGCCCGGTCGGCTGGTCCATCGCCGCCGTGAGCTCGGTCACCGCCACCGCGGGCTCACTGCTGCTGCCGCGCGCGGGCCGCTCGCTCGGCCAGGCGATCTGGTCGCTGGCCAGCCCGCGGCCGGCGCGGGAGGCCGGCTCGCCGCTGGCCGGCACCGGCGCGGGGGCCGCGCGGCCAGCGCAGGCCGGGCCGCGGCAGGCCCGCCCGGGCGGTCAGCGAGACCAGGTGACCGTTCCGGCCGCCGGCCGCTAGCGCCTGCGGGCCGGCCGGGGCTTCGCCGCCGCCGGCCCTCTCGGACAGCCGCCCGGGCCGGGGACAGCCGGATATCACCCGGTGAGGGTGGTCCCCGGCTGGTTCCGGCCGGTGTTCATGATGGGTATGAAGACGGGGCGCAGGCAGGCCGGCCGGCCCGGCGCCAGCCCGGCGCCGGATGCCCGGCGCGGCGAGCACTGGTGGCCGGTGGCTCTGGCGATCATCGTCGTGGCCGGCCTGCACGTGGTCCTCCCGCCGCAATACCGGGTCCAGCCCCGATGGGTGGTCCCGGCCGTGCTGGTCGCCCTGCTGGCCGTGCTGATCGCCGGGGACCCCGGCCGCATCGACCGGCAGAGCACGTGGTTGCGGGTAGTCACCGGCATCGTTATCGCGTTCATCACGCTGGCGAACCTGTCCTCCGCGGTCCGGCTCGTCATAGACATCCTGACGAGCAACAAGCTGTACGCGAACAACGCCGGCGGGCTGCTGGCCGCCGGGGGCGTGATCTGGGTGACCAACGTGGTCGCCTTCGGGCTCTGGTACTGGGACCTGGACCGGGGCGGCGCCGCTGCCCGGGCTCACGAGCCCGGCCGGAACCCCGGGTTTGTCTTCCCGGAGATGCAGCACGCCGCCTACGTGCCCGGCGGCTGGGTGCCGCGGTTCATCGACTACCTGTCGCTGGCGTTCTGGACCGCGACCGCCGTCAGCCCGACCGACACCTCGGCGATCAGGCCGTGGGCCAAGCTCCTCATGATGCTGGAAGCCGCCGGGTCGATCACCCTGGCCGCGCTCGTGATCGCCCGGGCGATCAACATCCTCAAGTAGCGGCCCGCCGCTGCCGGGCCGCCCCGGCCGGCGCCTTCGTGATAAAAAGGAGACCCTGTGATAGAGCCACCCCGGTCGCGGAGTATCCGCTGGCGGCCCGAGGTGCTCGGGCTGCCAGCCGGCCCGGTTAGGCGGGGCGACGATATGAATCCCGGCGTTTACCGCCCGCTCGCCGGGCCGAGCGGGCCAGGGCGCGAGGTCGGGTGATGGCGCAGCCGCCCCTCTGGCGCAGGCTCTACGACACCGCGGAGCGTGCCGTCGCGCCGCGCTTGGAGTCGGTGGTGCGGACCGAGCACTTCGCCCGGGGCGCCGCGCTGGCCGCCTGGGCGCAGGCCGCCGCCCGGGCCCAGGCGGAGGCGCTGTCAGCGCGGGTATGGCACGTGGCGAATCTCCCGGCGAGCACCGACATCGCCCTGCTCCGGGCCCAGATCGGCGCGCTGGACCGCGAGGTCCGGCGGCTCGCGCTCCATCTGGAGCAGCAGGCACGGGGCGATGCGCGCACCGACGGGAGGGAGACGGACGGTGCCGGCGCTCAGCCCCCATGACGTGCTGGAGCGCGTGCGCCGCGACGTCGAGCGCAACGCCCTCCGCGCCCGTAACGGGATCCGCCTGGCCACCGTCCACCCCGCCGTCGGCGGCACGCCCAAGGACGTCGTGTGGCGTCGCGGCCGGACCGAGCTGTGGCACTACCGCAACGACGACGTCCGGTTCACCCCGCCGCTGCTCATCGTGTTCAGCCTGGTCAGCCACAGCTACATCCTCGACCTCTCCCCCGGCAACAGCTTCGTCGAACGCCTGCTCAAGGCGGGCTTTGACGTATGGCTGCTCGACTGGGGCGTGCCCGACGAACGCGACGCGCTGAACCGGCTCGAAGACTACGTCGACGAGTACCTCCCCGCCGGGATCGCCCGGGTGCTCGAGCTGACCGGCCGCGACGAGGTCAATCTGCTCGGCTACTGCTTCGGCGGCAACCTGGCCCTGCTGCACGCGGCGCACCACCCTGACTCCCCGCTGCGCAGCCTCACCGTCGTGGCGACCCCCGTCGACTTCCGCCACATGGGGCCGCTTGCGGACGTGTTCGGCATCGGCGGGCTGGACGTCGCCGATGTGCTCGACGCGGACGGCAACGTCCCGCCGCAGGTCGTGCTGCTGGGCTTCCGCGCGCTCAAGCCGACCGCCGAGGTCACCCGCTACGTCGACCTGTGGGAGCGGCTGTGGAACGACGAGTACGTCGCGGCCTACCAGGCGATGACCGCGTGGTCAGACAACCACGTGCCGTTCCCCGGGGCCGCGGCCGAGCAGGTAGTGCGGATGCTCGTGCGGGACAACGGCTTCGTCACCGACCGGCTGACCGTCGGAGGTGACCGCGTGCACCTCGCCGACGTCCGCTGCCCGTTCCTCACCGTGCTCGCCAACCGCGATCACATCGTTCCGGAGGCCGCCGCTGCGCCGCTGATCGACCTGGTGGGCGCGCCCGACAAGCATGAGCTGCGCCTCGATGCCGGCCACATCGGGCTGGTCGTCGGGAAGACCGCGGCCCGGACCACGATCCCCACGATCATCGACTTCCTGCAGCAGCGCAGCGAGGTGAGCACGTGACGATCATCGAGCTGCGCCCCGAGCACGCCGGCGCGCTGGGCCGGTTCTTCGCCGAGCTGCCCGCCGGCGACCTTACGTTCATCGAGGAGGACGTCACCGACCCCGCGCAGGTGCGCTTGCTGGCGAGCCCGGCCCGGGACCGCTGGCTCGCGGTCGACGACCGCGTCTCGGAGGATTCCGCCGTCACCGGGTACCTCGCCGTACGGCGCCTGCCCGGCTGGTCGGACCATGTCGGCGAGATCCGCCTCGTCGTGCACCCCGCGCATCGCCGCGCCGGGCTGGGCCGTGCGCTCGCCCGGCATGCGCTGGTCCAGGCGGTGGACCGGGGCCTGCGCAAGCTCGTCGTCGAACTGGTCGCCGACCAGGAGCACGCGATCGCCATGTTCACCGCGCTGGGGTTCACCGGCGAGGCACTGCTGCGCGACCACATCCGCGACCGGGACGGACGACTGCGGGACCTGGTCGTGCTCGCCCACTACGTCGATGAGACCTGGGCGGCGATGACCACGATCGGCCTGCAGGAGGAGATCGGTATATGACGGTCCCGGACAGTTCCGCTTGACGACCGGGCCGCCGGCCGGGCCGGGCCCCGCGCCATGGCCAGGGATGGCGTGATCGACGGCAACGAGAGCGCCCGCGCGCTGGGACCGGCCTCAGGATTGCGTTACCGGCCTGCTGAGGCGTCCTGCTTCTTGCTGACGATGTTCTCGGCGATCGAGGTCTTCTCGCCTTCCCCGGGAATGATGACCCAGGCCGCCAGGTACGCCAGGATGCCGGCGCCTCCGGTGATGATGCAGACGACGGCCACGATCACCCGGACCAGGGTCACGTCGAGGCCGAAATACTCGGCGGCTCCCGCGCAGATCCCGGCCACCATCCGGCCGTTCCTGCTGCGCACCAGGGTCTTGGTTCCGCTCCCGCCGTTCATGTGAGCCATCCTTACGGTCGCCCCCTATTGCTGGCCGCCGTCGGCGGCTGATCCCGGGCACGTCCCCCAGCCTACGTTGGCAACCTAAAACTAGCAATATTTTTCAGGAAACTAGGATACAGCTTCGCTGGCGGCGCCCCCGCCGCTAGGGCGGCCCCCGCGGCTAGGGCGGCCGTCGGGGCTAGGGCGGCCGTCGGGGCTAGGGCGGCCGTCGGAAGGAGCCGCGTCCGCGGCCAGGCCCGCCAGCCCGGTCAGGTCGTCCTCGCTTCCCAGTAGCACGGCCAGGACCTCGCCGATGGCGGGCGCTCGGCTGCCGGGTTCGCGCAGTGGCAGGTTCGTCTCGATCTGGTAGCGGTTACGGCGGCCGTCTCTCTGCTTCGCCACATAGCCCGCCTCGACCAGATCGGTGATGATGCCGTGGGCGCTGCGCTCGGTAATACCCAAGCTGGCCGCGATGTCGCGCAGTCTCGCGCCCGGGTCGTGGGCGATGCAGAGCAGCACCCGGGCGTGGTTGGTCAGGAAGCTCCAGTCCGGCACGTTCGTAATATAGCATAGATAGTTTCCGGAAACTTGCTTCCTGCTTTCTCGGTTACGCGTGGCCCGGCGGGGAGGGCGAAGACCTGACTCAGCACCGTGAAAACCGGACCTGCCCGCCGGACTCGGGTATGGCACCCTGATAGAAATTTCTTGAAATTTATTGCTGGTTATGTGGGTCCAGCGTAGCGTCGGTTGCAGACACCGGGTCGGGCGGGTCGCCGGCCGTGAGGCTGCCCGGGTCAGCGAGGAGGTCCGGTCGTGGATGAGGATCGACTGCACGTGGTGTTCGGGACCGGGCAGGTCGGAAGTGCCCT
>Ga0335078_10001667_pt1 | contig 33480 bp, 41 predicted proteins | sample Lox_Sample_32_FD_206711 | JGI IMG/M metagenome (GOLD analysis project Ga0335078, IMG submission 206711) | Soil microbial communities from Loxahatchee National Wildlife Refuge, Florida, United States - Lox_Sample_3.2 | ecosystem: Environmental > Terrestrial > Soil > Wetlands | place: USA...
GTTCCCCGAGCGCGCGCAACAGGATGTGTGGGGCGCGGACTCGACCGTCCAGGCCTCGTCCTCGTACGCGCCCACCGGCAAGATCGAGCGCGTCGAAGGCGGCTTCAAAGTGAGCGGGAGATGGTCGTTCTCGAGCGGATGCGATTTCTGCCACTGGGTGATTCTTGGCGGCGCGACGCGCAATCCCGACGGCACACCCGACGCGCGGAGCTACCTGCTGCCGCGCGCCGACTACGAGATCGACGACAACTGGCGCGTGATGGGGCTCAGCGGGTCGGGCAGCAAGGATATTGTGGTCAGCGGCGCCTTCGTGCCCGAATATCGCACGCACAAATTCCTCGACGCGTACAACCGCGACAATCCCGGCCAGGCGGTCAATCCGGGCGCGCTGTACAGGCTCGCGTGGGCGTCGGTGTTCGCCTACGCGATCGCGGCGCCGGCGGTGGGCGCCGCGATGGGCGCGCTGGATTGCTGGCGCGAGGGAAGCCGCGCGCGGCGCACCGCCTACGACCACAAGATGGTCGCCGAGGATCCGTTCGCGCAGATGCGTCTGGCGGAGGCCGCCTCAGCGGTGGACGCCGCGGGGCAGCGGATGCTCGACACGTTCGACGAGATGATGCGCCTTGCCGCGGAGGGGCGCGAGATAGGCGTCGCACGGCGCGCGCGGCTGCGCTGGGACGCGGCCAACGCGGTGCAACTGAGCGTGCACGCGGTTGACCTGATGTTCGAGTCGAGCGGCGGGCGCGCCATTTTCCAGGACAATCCGATCCAGCGTTACTTCCGCGAAGTGCACGCGATGCGCGCCCACGCGCTCAACAATCCGCAGCGCGCCGGGCGAACCTTTGCGATGGCCGATATGGGCACCTTCATCAACGAGCGCGGCTTCCCGGCCGACATTTTCGTTTGAGCACGCGTTGCGGGAGTTCAATACTTCTATGGAGACGATCATTGTCGCGCGGTGGCAGGGTTGGTCCGGCAAGGGAATCGAGCATACCGTCCTCAGATGCACCGATAACTCGAATAGCGCGGACGGGGTCGTAATCGGTATCGCCGAGGGCGAGAATTTCGCGGCCACCTATCAAATTCGATGCAACGCCTCGTGGACTCTGGAGCACGCGTCGGTCGAGATTGTTGGTGAGCGACGCCAGGCGGAATTCGCAAGCAACGGTCGCGGGCAATGGACCGACGGGTCGGGCAATGCTCTGCCCGCGCTCGACGGCGCGATCGATATAGACCTTTCGGTGAGCCCGGTTACCAACACCCTGCCGATTCGTCGCCTGAACCTGACCAAAGGAAGTTCCGCAGAAATCCGGGTCGCATACGTGCACTTCCCCGACCTCGCGATCGTATGCGACCCCCAGCGGTACACCTGCCTCGAGCTGCTGCGTCGCTACAGATACGAATCGCTGGACAGCGACTTCGTCCGCGAGATTGAGGTTGACGAGAACGGTCGGGTTGTTACCTATCCGGGCCTGTTCAAACGTCTTGTCTGAGTTTTAAACCTCAACCTTTTACCGCTGCCCGATTATCGTGAGCGGACATGAACTGTCGGAAGCTCGGACGGATCCGACCTCGGGCGGCTGGTATGACGCGTCGGGCGAGGAGAATGGCGACAAGTGCGCGTGGACGGTCGGTGCGCCGTACGTGACCTTCAGCAACGGCACCATCTGGAAAATCCAGGGATTGTGGTCCAACGCGGCCTATAACTCAGGCACCGGCTATCCAAACAGCCGCGGTCAGGACGGCTGCCTCAACGGGCCATAGAGCCTGACTTGTATCTCGCAACTCCCGGGAACCGTCGCGCGCCGCCGCCGCTCGCCGCGGGCTTCAAGTTGACTTCGATGCCCGATGATGACGAAATTCTGCGCGATGGAACCGCGCCTCGTTTTCGTCGTCGCTCTCGCTGTCGCGCTTGGCGGATGCGGTGTCGCCTATCAGGCCTCGACCGAGATGCGGGCCTCGCGCATGCAGCGCGACCTCAAGGTCGGCGAGAGCACCGTGGAAGTGCACAATCAGTGGGGCGAGCCCGATATCCGCCAGGATGCCGATCAGGACACGCAAATCTGGAGTTATGCCAAACGCTCCAACACCAATGACGTCGCTGCCACCCTGCTCTACACCAACACCAAGGAAGGCGATTCGGGCGAATTCGTTGACTTGACTTTCGTGGACGGCAAGCTGACTTCGTGGAAGGAAGCGACCCATACGATGCCCTCAAAGACGGGCGGCCCCGGTCTGAGTTTCGGCGTGCGCGGTCCCGGCTCGACTACCGGCAACAAACGCCACTACTAGGCCGGTTGGACGAGGATACCCGCCCGCATCATTCCGCGGCTTTTAATACTCCTTGTTCGTCCGAAGCAAACCGGCATCGGGTCTCCCTCCTGCCGCGCGGCGCTTTGACCGGACGAGTTCGCCCGAATTCGGTGGTAAAACCGTGAATTGGGACCGCTTTTAGGCTCGGCTGGCGATGAGGATGTTGCATGGCGACCGAACCATCGTGTCTAATCTCTAACGGAACACGGAAGGCGTGTAATCGCAAGGGACGCCTAGTCATCGACACTGAGGGCGGTAGGCTGGCGAAGAATTGATCCGATGGCGACGGCAAAGAAGACTTTCGAATCAATTCTCTTGGACCGTTCCTGGGTATCCGAACAGGACCTGGAACGCGCGCGCCAGCGCAAGAAGCCGGGGCAGGACCTCGCCGACGTGCTGGTCGATATGGGGGCGCTCGAGCCGCAGCGACTGGCGCGGGCGCTCGCGCAGGAATACTGGCTGCCCTTTCAAGCCCATGTCGACGAGCATGCGATCGATTCGGCGTTGCTCGGCAAAGTGCCGATCAATTACGCCAAGAAAAACGGCGTCCTGCCGCTTAGCGGCGACGGCCATAGCGTGACTGTCGCGATTTCCGACCCGGCCAACTACGAGCCGCTCGACGACCTGCGCATGCTGTTCGGGATGCCGGTGCATCCGGTGGTCGTGCCGACCGAAGTGCTGACCGACGCGATCAATCGCTCGTACGACCAGGCCACCACCACGACCGCGCAGGACCTGATGATCGACCTCGAAGAGGATCGCCTGGACGTCGTCGCCAACGAACTCGCGCAGGAGCCGCTCGACCTCCTCGACTCCGACGACGCTGCGCCGATCATCAAGCTGGTCAACGGCTTGCTCTCGCAGGCGGTCAAGGACCGCGCGAGCGACATCCACGTCGAGCCGTTCGAGCGCGAGCTGATGGTGCGATTCCGCGTCGACGGCATGCTCTACGACGTGATCTCGCCGCCCAAGCGCTTTCAGCCGGCGATAACCTCACGGGTCAAGGTCATGGCTGGCCTCAACATCGCCGAAAAGCGCCTGCCGCAAGACGGACGCATCCGCCTGCGCGTGGCCGGCCGCGACATCGACATCCGCGTCTCGACCATTCCGACCGCCTTCGGCGAGCGGATTGTGCTCCGCCTGCTCGACCGCGCGCAGGCACTGGTCGATCTCAATCTCGATCGGCTCGGCTTCACGGGCGACAACCTGGCGCGTATCGATCGGCTGATTCGCCAAAGCCACGGCATCATTCTGGCGACCGGACCTACCGGATCGGGCAAGACCACTTCGCTCTATGCCTGTCTCGCGCGGATCAATTCCCCCGAGAAAAACATCATCACGATCGAAGACCCGATCGAGTACCAGTTGCGCGGCATCGGCCAGATGCAGGTCAATCCGAAGATCGAACTCACTTTCGCAAGCGGCCTGCGCTCGATCCTGCGCCAGGACCCTGACGTGATCATGGTCGGCGAAATCCGCGACAGCGAAACCGCCGAAATCGCGATCCACGCGGCGCTGACCGGCCATCTGGTCTTCTCGACCCTCCATACCAACGACTCCTTCGGCGCGCTGACCCGGCTGGTCGACATGGGAATCGAGCCGTTCCTGGTCTCCTCGTCGATCCTGGCGGTAGTCGCGCAGCGCCTGGTTCGAATGGTCTGCCCGACCTGCCGCGAGCCTTACACGCCGACCCCCGCCGAACTCACACGCATCGGGGTGCATCCCGAGGACCTGAAGGGCCCGCTCTACCGTCCGTCGGCCAACGGATGCCGCGCCTGCCGCAATACCGGATACCGCGGCCGAACCGCCATCCAGGAGCTGATGCTGATGGACGACGAGGTTCGCACGCTCGTGATGCAGAAGGCGGACGCGGCGACGATCCGGCGCGCCTGCACCTCGCGCGGGATGAAGCTCCTGCGCCAGAACGGCGCCGAGCGTGTGCTGCAGGGCGAGACCACCGTCGAAGAGCTGTTGCGCGTGACGCAGGAAGATATTCTGTAGGCGCCCCGGCGTTCTAAAGTTCAGCAGCGATGCCTGTTTTCGCCTATCGCGGATTGGCCGCCAATGGCCGCTCGGTGACCGGCGTCGTCGATGCCGACAGCGTGCGCACCGCGCGCGGCAAGTTGCGCGATCGCGGCATCTTCCCCACCGAACTCGCCGAAGCGGAGCAGGCGGTCAGGCGCAGCCTGAGCGACTACCTGCCCTCTTTCGGCCGGCGCATCCCGCCCTCCGAACTTTCCCTCCTGACGCGCCAGCTAAGCTCGCTGCTTGGCGCCGGCGTGCAGCTGGTTGACGCGCTCGCCGCGCTTGCCGATCAGTCGGCGCGGGCGGTGACCAAACGTCTGCTCTCGCAGATCCGTGAGCGCGTACGCGAGGGAACATCGCTCGGCGACGCGCTCGCGGCCCATCCTGACACCTTTTCCGACCTGTACATCGGGATGGTGCGGGCTGGCGAGGCGGCCGGAGCGCTCGAAACCGTGCTCAACCGCGTAGCCGATTTCAGCGAGAGCCAGGCCGAGTTCAAGGCCAAGGTGACCCACGCGCTGACCTACCCGATAATCATGGTCTGCGTCGGCAGCGCGATCATGTTTTTCCTGATGGGTTACGTGGTCCCCCAGGTCGCGACCATCTTCCAGCAGAACAACGCCGCGCTGCCGCTCCCCACGGTCATCCTGATTGCGATCTCGAATTTCGTTTCGAACTATTGGATGGTCCTGCTGCTGGCAATCGCCGCAATCGTCGCCGCCGTGACGTACGCGCTCTCGACGCGGCGCGGACGGCGCCTTTATGACACCTGGCTCCTGCGGATACCGTATATCGGCGGCACGGTGACGCGAGTACTGTGCGCGCGTTTTTCACGCACACTCGCGACGATGCTGCAAAGCGGCGTACAGTTGCTGCCCGCACTCGCCTCGGTCAAGCACGTGATTACCAACGCGCTGCTCGCCGACACCATCGAGCAAAGCCGCACCTCGATTCGCGAGGGACACGGGATGACTCATCCGCTCGCCCAGAGCGGGCTGTTCCCGCCGCTCTTGATCGAGATGATCCGCGTGGGCGAGCGCACGGGCGAGGTCGAGTCGATGCTCGAGCGGGTGGCCGACACCTATGAGCGCGAGGTCGAGCGCTCGCTCAACCAGTTGACGACGCTGCTGGAACCCCTGATGACCTTGGCGATGGCGGGGATTATCCTGTTCATGATGCTGGCGATCCTGCTGCCGATATTCCAGTTGAACCAGTTGATGAAATGACCAAACGGGGGCGCACGTTTATGGATTCAATGCCGCGGCGGCGCAGGTTCGCGCCGGGCTTCACGCTGATCGAGATCATGGTGGTGATCCTGATTCTCGGGCTCCTCGCCACGATCGTGGTGCAGAGCCTCAGAGGCGCCACCGACAAGGCCAAGCGCACCAAGGCCCAGGCCGACATCTCCGAGCTGAAGACAGCGCTCGACCGCTATTATCTGGACAACGGCTACTATCCGACCAGCGACCAGGGCCTGACGGCGCTGGTCAGTCCGCCGACCGGCGGCCGCCAGCCCGCCAACTACGAGCAGGGCGGCTACATCGAAAAGATTCCGCTCGATCCGTGGGGCACCTCCTACTTCTACCAGAGCGACGGCAACGCCTACGTGCTCAAATCGTTCGGCGCCGACGGCAAGCCCGGAGGCACCGGCAAGGACGAGGATATCGACGGCAGTTCGTCGTGAGCCGAATCCGTTTCAAGCTCGCGCTGGCGGATGACCGTCCGCCGGCCATTCGTCCGCGGCGCGGCGCGAGTCCTACCCGGCACCCCGCGATGCGCGCCGCTTCCGGCTTCACCCTGCTCGAAATCGCGGTCGTCATCTTCATCATGGGGCTGGTAATGACGCTCGCGATCCCCTACCTGGGAGGTTTCCACGGCGCACAGCTCAAGAGCGAGTCGCGCCGCCTGGCCGGCAGGGCCAATTATCTTTACGACCAGGCCTCGATCGAGAAGGTCATCTACAAGATGACCTTCGACCTCGACAACAACAGCTACTTCGTCATGCGCCTGGATCCCTATGCGCCTCAGCCTCAGTTCATTCCCTATAGCGGGTCCTGGGGTTTCCAGGTCGCGATGCCGCCAGGGCTGAAGCTCCGCGACGTCTCGGTCGAGGGCATCGGCGGCGTAAAGATTGGCTCGATTAGCTGCCAGTTCTACCCCGACGGCTACGTGGACGCGACGGTGATCCACATCGTCACGGTCTCGGGCGAGGTCATGACGCTCAGTTTCAATCCGCTGACCGGCAACGTCGCGATCGAAAGCGGCGACCTGCCGCCGATACGGGCGCTCGCGGCGAATCAATGAGCGCCTCTTTCACGCGCGCCGCGCAGGATTGCGCCGGTGTCCCGAAGCTGCGCAAAGAGATCGCGCGCGCCGCCGGCCGCGGCTTCACCCTGCTCGAGGTTCTGATCGCGATCGCCGTGCTTGGCATCGCAATGCTCGCGCTGCTGTCGCTGGAGCATCAGGACCTTCAAAGCGTTGTGCGCGGACAGGAAATGACGCGCGCGGCGATGCTCGCGCAGGCGGTGATGACGCAGGCCGAGCTGGAGCGCTTTCCGCCGCTCGGCACCAGCAGCGGCAACTTCGACCAGATGTATGCCGGCCAGTATCCCGGTTTCCGTTGGACCCGCTCCGTCGAACCGTCGGGAAACTTCCCCGATCTGCGCAAAGTCGAAATCCACGTCATTTACGGCCCGCGCCTGGGCCGCGACTACGGGCTGGTCGAGTTCCTGCACAATCCGGTGCCGCAGTTAGCGACGCCGCAGAGTCAGGCGCCGCAGAACCCGGCGCTGCAGGGCTCGCAACCGCCGGCGGAAGCGCCCGGCGCGGCGCCGGTGGATTGAAGATGCCGGCGGGACGCGAATTGAAAATGTCCGCACGCTTGGCCCACGGCCGCCCTGCGCTGCTGCCGCCCTGCCGCTCGCTGAGCCGCGGCTTCACGCTCATCGAGATCATGCTCGCGGTGGCGATCCTCGGGGTGATCATGGTGATTCTCGCGGGCTCGTTTCATGCCGTGGCTGCGGGCAAAACGCACGCCGAAGGCCGCCTGCTGAGCAACCGGGAAGCGCGCGCGGTGCTGGCTCAATTGACCAACGAGCTGCACGGCGCGGTCCAGACGCCGCTCATCGCGAGCCACGTGCTGCTGGTCGGGCAGGGACGGATGCTGAACGGCGCGCCGTTCGACAACCTGATCATCTCGACTCTCGACCCCGGCCATCGCCGCAGCATCAGCACTTTCGGCGCCGAGGAGATGATTTCCTATACCGGCCAGGCCAACCCCGATCACCAGGGATGGTACATGCTGATGCGCCAGCAGCAGAGCGCGCTGCTCGGCGCCACCGCAGGCATCAGGGTTCCACCGCCGATGGTGCTCGCGGCCAACGTACTGTCGTTTCACGTGCGCTTTTTCAACGGCAACATCTGGCTGGAGAACTGGAACTCAGGGAGCCTGCCTCCCGGTATGCAGCTTCCGCAGGCAATCGCGATCGACCTGGTGCTGGCAGGTCCCGGCGGCGCGCCGTTAGAGCTCGCGACCCAGATCACCCTGCCGATGGCGTTCACGCAATGGTAGGCGCGGCAAAAAAGAGCGAACGCGGCGTCGCCCTGCTGGTCACCATGATGGCGCTCGCGCTGATGACGCTGCTGGTGATGGACTTCACCACCTCGGCCTCGCTCGGCTATCGCTCGGCCGCGGGCCAGGCCAACGAGCTGCGCTCCGAGTACCTCGCGCGCTCGGCGATAAGCGTAGGGCTCTCGCTGCTGTCGACGGACGCACAGCAGGATGCGCTCGCCAAGACTCCGCACGACGGACTGGACGAGCCGTGGGCGCAGCCGTATCCGCCAGTGCCGCTGGGCGGCGGTATCGCGCAGGTATCGATCGTCGACGAGGCACGTAAGATCGACATCAACCTGCTCCTCAACCCGCGCACCGGGCAACCTAATCCCGTCTATCTTGGGATCCTCGAGCGCCTGTTTACCATCATCGGGGTATCCCCGGCCCTCATTCCGGCCATAGTTGACTGGCTTGACCCGGATAGTATCGAATCACCCGGGGGGGCCGAGGCCGACTACTATCTGGCGCTGATACCGCCGTACGAACCCCGCAACGGCCCGATGCCCACGATTGGCGATCTCAGGATGATTCGGGGAGTGGACGACGCGATCTTTTTCCGGCTGCAACAGTTTCTGACCGCCGCGCCCGAGCCGCGCGTGAACATCAACACCGCGCCGCCCGAGGTTATCGCGGCGCTGTTGCCCGAGTTGTCCAACAATATCTCGATGGTGAAGGAGATCGTCCAGGCCCGAACGGTGCAGCCGTTCCTGATGGTCACCGACGTCGGCAACCTGGCCGGAATCGGTGACGCCGGCCAGCCGCTGATGAAGCTCATCACGACGCGCTCGGCCTATTTCACGATTACCGGCGTCGGCGCTTTCGCCAATTCGCGCCGGCGCATCACCAGCGTCTTTCGCCGCAACGCCAACGGCACCTCGATGCTGGCGAGCTGGCAGGAAGGCTGACCCCCGATGGCTCAACGCATACTCGCCATCGAGATCGCGGGCGACGCGGTGCGCGGCGCGCTCGGCGAGCGGAGCTGGAATTCGCTGGCGATGCTCGACGTGGTCGAAGAGCGGCGCGGAGCGGACGAGGCGGACCTCGCTCCGGCACTCGCGCGCCTGCTTGACGGCGCGGGCAAGCCCGATTTGGTCGTCAGCGCGCTGCCCGGCGAGCTGGTGGTCAAGCGGATGCTCTCGCTGCCGTTCAAAGACCAGCGGCGGCTGACGCAGACCGTGCCCTTCGCGCTGGAGGAGCATCTGCCCGTCGGCGTTGACGAGTCGGTGGTTGCTTTCACCCGCGTCGGCCAGGAAGACGGCAAGACGCTGGTGATGGCCGCGATGGTGCGCAAGGATGACCTGCGCCATCATCTGGACTTGCTCGCCCGCGCCGGGATAAATCCGAGCACGGTTACATTGAGCGCGCTCGCGCTCGCCGCCCTGCTCGCGCGCGTGCGCAACGGGAACGGTGGTCCGCATCTGCTGGTCGACCTCGACCAGAGTTCGACCTCGATGGTGTTGCTCGACAATAGCGGGATGCCGCGGGCGATCCGTACGGTCGTGACTGGTGGCGGCGCCGCCGCCAACGGAGCGCCGGCGCCCGGCGCTGCGGCGATCCTGGGCGCCGTGCGCCAGACACTGCTCGCCCATGCCTCGGATCATGAACAACCCGAGTTGGTGCTGACCGGGCCGATGGCGGCGGCGCCCGACGTGCGCCGGCGAATGGCCGAGGCGCTCGCGGTGCCGGTTCATACGCTCGATGAATTCAACTGCGCAGCGCTGCTCGGGCCGCTCTCCGCGCGCTCGACGCGGTTTGCTGGATGCCTCGCGATGCTGCTCGGCGAAACGCCGGGCGCAGCGGTCGAACTGCTCAACTTCCGCCAGGGCGAGTTCGCCTTTCGCGGCCGTACCGGCAGCCTGCGCCCATGGCGTACGAGCTTTATGCTGGCGGGCGCAGCCGTTGCTGCGATCGCACTGCATGTCGGGATCAAGGTCTCCTACAACCTCCGCCAGCTCTCAGAAATAAACCGCGAGATCGCAGCGATTGCAGCGCCGGCGCTCGGGCCCGGCGTCTCCGGGGCGGATGCCAGGGAGCAACTGGCCGCGCAGGTCGCCGCGATGGAGAAGCAGTTGCATCTGATGGGCGGGGCCGGCGCTTCGGCGTCGCCGCTCGACACGCTGCTTGCGCTCTCTCGCGCGCTGCCGCCCCATCTCGGTGCACAGATCGTGGATTTCACGCTCGATGAAGGCACGATCAAGCTCGATGGCCTGGCCGACTCATTCGCGACCGTCGACCGGGTCAAGAAGGCGCTCGACATGAGCGAGTACTTTCGCGATATCCAGGTCACGCATGCGACCGCCGGCTCCGACCCGAGCAAGGTGGAGTTCCGGCTGACCGCGACGATCCGCGGCGAGATGTTGGAATAAGGAACGGCTATGCTCGGCGGGATGCGAAAAGTCGTCGGGGAGCGCATGCGCGCTATCGGCGCGCGCCTCTCCCCCATGTCCGGTGCGGCCAGGGCGCGCCTGCGCGAGGCGCTCGCTCCGGCGCTCGCGGCCGCGCGCGGACGCTACCAGAAGCTCGAAGCGCGCGAGCGCCTCCTGGTGCAGGTCGCAGGCGTGGTGCTTGCGCTGTTTGTCGCGTTCAACTTTGTGTTCCTTCCGATCCAAGGCGCGATCGGCGGGCTCGGCGATCGGATCCAGGCGCGCCAGCACGACGCGGTCGACGTCGCGCACCTGATGCGTGCGTATCAGCGTCTGCATGTCGATCTGGCCACGATGCGCTCGCGGACGGTCGCGGGGAGCGGCGACTTCTCGCTCTTCTCGGTGGTCGAGCAGGCGCTGACGCGCGCGCCCGGCAAGGACAAGATCGGATCGATCACGCCGGCCGACAAAACCCTTCCGGGCGGCATGAAACAGTACGCCGTCGAACTCAAGCTCAACGGGCTCAGCCTTCCGCAGGTGGTCGATACGCTGTATGGGCTGGGCGCGATGAACGTTCCCGTGACCGTATCGACCCTGCATATCGCGCGGCGCTCGCAGGATCCGCATACCTTCGATGTCGAGATGACCTGCGTCGCGCTGGGCCGCAGTGGCTGACGGCCTGGCGAACCGGCTGGGCGGTTTCGCGCGCGCGCATCGCGGCGCGATCGTCTACTCGGCCTTCGGCGCCGCCGTGTTTATCGCTTCGTTGGCGGCGACTTTCCCCTACGCGGCGACCCTGACGGCGCTGCTACGACCGCTCAGGATCGGCTTCAGTTCCTCGGGCCAGGGCATCAGTCTGCCGCTTGGCGCGGCGCTCAGCGACGTGCGCCTGGTCTCGCTCGCACCGGCGGCGCCGTTCGAGATCGAAAGCCCCGGCGTGACGCTCGCACCCGCGCTCGGCGCGCTGATGCTTGGCGAGCCCGGCGTGCGCGTGCATGCGCAACTTTACGGTGGCGCGCTGCGCGCGACGGTCTATCGCCGCGGCACGGGCATCGGTCTCAGTTTCAAGCTGAGCGACATGGGCCTTGCGCAGGTGGCGGCGATGCGCGGTCTTGGCGGTAATGTGATCGGGCGGATCTCCGGCGGCGGATGGGCCGAAATGGTGGCGAACGGTACGGGTGCGGCCACCGGCGAACTCGAGTTCCGCACCGCCAATCTCACGATCCGGGTGGCCGAGGGTTTTGCGCCGATCCGCCTCGGCAAAGTCGAAGGCTCGCTCAAGCTCGCGCCCGGCGGCCCGCTCAGGGTGAACAAGGTGAGCGGCCACGGCCCCGACGGCGAGATCGAAGGGCACGGGACGATCCGCCTGGAACCCAACGCAGCACAAAGCCAAATCAATCTGGTGTTCACGATCACGCCGTCAGCGCAAGGGCGAACGCGCCTGGGCGTGCTGTTCGGACTGCTGCCCCATCCTCCGGACGCCCGCTCCTACCTGCTGAGCGGGCCGCTTCTGACCCCGTCGATCAGTTGAGCGCACGCAGGTTCTTGCCCGCCTCGCCCGCCCGCCGACGCGTCCGCGGACGGTTTCACTCCGGAACCGCCGCCAGGAAATCCTCGATCGCCTGGTGGAAGCGCGGATCGGCCGGAAGCGTCACGTGGTCGGCACCTTCCAGCAGGGCCACGCGCGCGTCGCGGAACCATTCGGCGAGCGGACGCGGATCGCCGGCGATCGCATCCTTGTCGCCCGTCGCGATTAACACGGGCTGCGGCGCGCACCCGAGTTTTTCGTGGTCGAGCACGGACTCGGCGTCGGTCGTCTCCTCGGCGCCGATACAGGCCGCGAGCGCGCGCAAATCCTTGCCGTTACGCTCGGCGCCGCGTCTGAACCGCCGCGCGAGCACATCCTCGATGACCGCAGGATCCTCGGCCAGGAGCGCGGCCGCGATACGATGGCGCTGGCCGGGAACCGCGATCTGGCCGCCCTCGCCATAGCCGCCGAGCACGACCGCGCAGAGGCGCTCGGGATCGCGCATCAGCACCTCGAGCGTGATCCGCCCGCCCATCGAGTAGCCGACCATCCGGGCGCGCGCGATCTTCAGATAGTCGAGCAGCCCGACGGCGTCGGCGCGCATGTTCGCAAGACCGTACTTCGCGGGATCGTGCGGCTTGTCGCTGCGACCATGCCCGCGCGCGTCGTACGCGACCACTCGCCATCGTCGCGCGAGCCGTTCGACCATCCCGGTCCTCACCCAGATCTCCTCGGTGCTCGAGCCGAAGCCGTGAATCATCAGCACGGGAGCGCCGCGGCCCTGGTCGAGGTAATGAATCTTGAGGCCGTTGGAATGAAAGAAAGGCATCGGTATGGCAACGCGCAGCCGGCGCTCAAGACCGATCATATAGTTCGCGCCGCCTTGGCCCGGCAACCGTCGCGGCGACTTGCGCAGGCAAGCGCGATAACGGCAGAATCGCGGCTGACCGCAACTAAACGGCGCCGGAAAGCGGATGTCACCACAAAACAAGAAGCTCGGACTGCATCTTTCGGTCGTCTCCTCCCTCTTCGGTTCGCTGGGCAAGCTCTCGCAGGAGGCCGAAGCGCTCGGCTACGGGTCATTGTGGGTTGCCGAGGTCGCCGGCCCCAATGCGTTCGTTGCGCTCGCGCCATGCGCGATGGCGACCAGGCGCGTCGACCTCGCGACCGGCGTGGTGCCGATCCAGATTCGCACTCCCGGCGTGCTCGCGATGGAGACGCTCGCGCTCAACGAACTTTCGGGCGGCCGCGCAATCGCCGGCCTTGGCGTCTCGAGCCCGGTGATCGTCGAGCGCTGGCACGGCGCGTCGTACCAAAAGCCGGTGACCGCGATGCGCGAGTGCGTGCACATCATGCGCGAATTGTTCACCAACGGGCGCTGCAAGTTCGAGGGCAAAGTTTACAAGTGCGACTTCCGCTTGAGCCTGGTCACGAACGCGCCGCGTCCGCCGCGGATTTATCTGGCCGCGCTCAACCCGCCGATGCTCCGGCTTGCGGGCGAAGCCGCCGACGGCGTCCTGCTCAACTACTCGCCGGCCGACGCGGTGCCCGCGATGGTGGCCGAGGTGCGGGCAGGCGCCGCGCGGGCCGGGCGCAATCCGGCCGAGGTCGATATCGCGATCTACCTTCGCATGTGCGTCACCGAGGACGAGGACAAGGCGCTGGAATCGTTCAAACGCGAGCTTGCGGGCTACGCGTTCGTTGACGCGTACAACGCGATGTTCGCGCGCTATGGGCTGAGCGATCAGTTCGCCGAGGTGCGCAAGCTCTGGCGCGAGGGCAAGCGCGACGACGCGTACAAGGCGCTGAGCGACGCCGACATGCGGCGGATCGGCGCGTTTGGCGCGGCGAAAAACGGCGCCGACTTCGTCGCGAGCTTTCGCGCGGCCGGCGTCAATCATCCGGTCATCTTTCCGATCGGTCCCGGACGCAGCGCCGAACGCGACTTTCAGAACACGATGCGCGCGATGGCGGGCGCCTAGCGCCCGCGCCCGCCGCGCTCGACAGTTCGTTGCACAGGAGTTCTGCAGCCGATGGGATATCCGTACAAGATCATTCTCTGTCCGGTGGATTTCGACGACAATTCGATGGCCGCGCTCGCGCATGCGCGCCGGCTCGCGATCGACATGGGCGCAACGATCCATCTGCTGCACGTGCTGCCGATCCTGCCGATGCTCGCCGATCACGGGGTCGGAATCGGTACAGACGAGCAAGTCGAGCAGCAGGCCAGGATCAAGCTGAAGGAGGCCGCCCGCAGGCGGCTTACCCGCGTGCCCGCCGAGCTCCACACTCGCATCGCGTTTGTCTCGGAGGTCCCGAAGAACATCCTCGCCTCGGCGCGCGACCTCAACGCCGACCTGATCGTCATGGCGACGCACGGGCGCACCGGCGTCAAACATCTGTTCTTCGGCAGCGTGACCGAGGCCGTGGTGCGCAACGCTTCCTGCCCCGTTTTGACCCTGCGATTTGCGCAAGCGGCCGCCGAATCCCAGCCGCAGGCGGCCAAGGCGCAGGCGTCCGCGCCGGCCGCGCCCGGAAAGAAAAAATCGGATGCTTCGCGCTAGAGCGCATCCGCAAAGGCGTTGCGCTCGCGATCACATCGAAATCCGACGGTATCTGCGGCGGCCATCGCGGCAGTCGCGATGTGGCTTGCGGCCATACTGATCGTCGTCCTGCCCGCGACGCCCGTTAGCGCGCGCGGCGGAAAAAAAAGCTTCATGCTGACCGTCGAGAACAAGCGCATCGACATCGGCCTTGGTCTGCGCTACGACGCGTGGACCTACGACGGAGCGGTGCCGGGACCGGTACTGCGCGCGCGCCAGGGCGACGAAGTCACGATCCGGCTCGTCAACCCGACCGCGATGGCGCACGGGATCGACGTGCACGCCGCGGAGCTTGCGCCCAAGGTCCACTTCTCGGCGCAGAGCGGCCAGCGCAATTTGAGCTTCACCTTTCGCGCCCGCGTTCCCGGCGCGTTTCTCTACCAGTGCAGCGCCATCCCGACGCTCTCCCACGTGGCCAACGGAATGTACGGAATGATGATCGTCGATCCTGCCAGGGGGTGGCCGGCGGCTCATGAAGTGATGATCGTGCAGGGCGAATTTTACGGCGTCCCGGACAAAAACGGGCTGGTCGCCGGCGACAGCCGCAAGGAGATGGAAGAGCGGCCCGACTTCGTGGTGTTCAACGGGATGGTGGACCGCTACGTCGAGCATCCGATTCCGATCAAGGTCGGCGAACTGGTGCGGGTCTTCTTCGTAAACGCCGGCCCCAACCTGACTTCGACGTTCCATGTGACCGGCGTTATCTTCGATTCGTTCTATCGCGGAGGCAATCCGGCCGACGCGATGCACGGCTTGGCGAGTTTCGAGGTCGGGCCCGGCGACGGCGCGGTCTTCGAATTCCGCGTCCACGAGGCGGGCGACTACGAGTTTATCGACCACGCGCTCGCGCGAACCACCAGGGGCGCCCAGGGAGTGTTTCGCGCCGCGCCGTAGCGCCACTTGCCACCCGCCGGTCCGTCCACGGCGGCACTTGCCGCCCGCGCACGCCGCATGCTAACGACCGTGGTAAGCGGCAACATCCGGCGCCGACCTGCAAGGAAGACATGGTCAAAATAATACTTCAGCTCTATCCCGTGATTCCCGCAGCCAGCGAAGAGGAGCGCGCCGCGCTGCGCCCGATCGGGCGCCATCGCGAACGCTACCACGAAACGCTGCTCGGATGGCATGACATCATCAAGGCCGCCGACGAAATGGGGCTGTGGGGCGCGGCCACGATCGAGCATCACTTCTGGTCGGAAGGCTACGAGGTCGGGCCCAACCCGGGCGTGCTCAACGCCTACTGGGCCGCGATCACCAAGAAAATCCGCGTCGGCCAGATGGGTTACGTGATGAGCACGCAGCATCCGCTGCGCGTCGCCGAGGAGACCGCGATCCTCGACCATCTCTCCAATGGGCGCTTCTTCGTCGGTTTCGCGCGCGGCTACCAGTCGCGATGGACCAACGTCATCGGACAGCATCTCGGCACCCGCGCGACCACCTCGCCGTCCGCCGCCAAGGTCGATCCGGCGCGTCTGTTCGGCAAGGATGTAGCCAAGAAGGACGTGGACGACGACGACATCAATCGCCGCATCTTCGAGGAAGAGATCGACATCGTCGTGAAGGCGTGGACCGAGGAGAGCATCGAGTACAAGGGTTCGGCTTGGCAGATTCCCTTCCCGTATGAGCGCGGCGTGGACGATTGGCCGCTCGGCAAGATCGGCGTGACTGCGCGCCTGGGCGCGCACGGCGAGGTTGACGCCGAGGGTAACACGCGGCGCGTATGCGTGGTGCCGTCGCCCTACACGCGGCCCCATCCGCCGGTTTTCGTCGCCACCGCGGGCTCGCCCGAGAGCGCCGAGTACGCGGCGAGGCGCGGCTTTATCCCGCTCTATTTCACCTCGCTCGACACCGCGCTCACCCTGGGCAACGCCTACGTCAAGGAGACCAACCGCATCGGCCGCCCGATGGCGCTTGGGCAGAACCAGGCGCTGGTCCGGATGCCGCATATCGGCGACACGATGGAGAAGGCGCACGAGTCGATCATGAAGTACGACTCGGACATCTTCCGCAATTTCTATGCGGCGATGGGCCGGCACAAGGTCGAGATGAATGACGTGGTCAAGGCGACCACCAAGTTCGGACTATGGGTGCCGGGCACGATCGACAGCGTCCGTGCCAAGCTCGTCGAGGAGTACAAGCGCTTCCCCTCCGAGTACCTGACCCTGATTTATCATTACGCACAGATGCCGAAGGAAGAGGTGCTGCGCCAGTTGCACATCTTCATGAAGGAGATCAAACCCGCGCTCGACGAGCTGGCGGAGTATCCGGCGGAGCCGTCGGTGGCCGCGGCGGGCGGAGGACAGTAGTCTCGCCCGGAAGCTCGCTGAAGAACCTCTCCCTTCAGGGGAGAGGCGTCGGGGGGAAGGGAAGGCAGGAAAGGTGAGGTTACTTGATCGGTTCGCCGCCGACCTTGCCCGGGCGGTTGGCGATAACCTCGTCGATGATCCCGTATTCGACCGCCTGCGTCGCATGCATGAAGAAATCGCGGTCGGTGTCCTTTTCTATGCGCTTCAGGCCCTGGCCGGTATGGTTGGTCAGGATGTTGTTCAGGATCTCGCGCAGCCGCAGCGCCTCGCGCGCCTGGATTTCGATATCGGTGGCCTGGCCCTCGAAGCCGCCCGAGAGCTGGTGAATCATGATCCGCGAGTGCGGCAGCGCGTAGCGCCGTCCCTTGGCGCCCGCCGCCAGCAGCACCGCGCCCATGCTCGCCGCCTGTCCCACGCACAGGGTTGACACCGGCGGTTTGACGAACTGCATCGTGTCGTAAATCGCCAGGCCTGCCGTGACCGACCCGCCAGGTGAATTGATGTACATGTTGATCTCGCGCTCGGGATCCTCGGATTCTAGAAACAGGAGCTGCGCCGTGACCAGGTTGGCGGTCTCGTCATGGATCGGACCGCCGAGGAAAACTATCCGGTCCTTCAGCAAGCGTGAAAAAATATCATAGGCGCGCTCGCCGCGGCCGGTCTGCTCGACCACCATTGGAACCAAAAGGCTGCTCATACGCTTAAGGATAGCATCGCCGCGCCCGCGCCGCATCACCTGCCGCGCGGCCGCAGCCTAATTCGAATCAACGGGCCAGCCGGAAGCGCTCGCCCAGGAAGACCTGGCGCACGACGTCGCTCTCGACGATCTCGCGCGGCCCGCCGTGGAACAGGATCTTGCCCGAGTGAATCACGTAGGCGCGGTCGATGATCGACAGCGTCGCGTGGACGTTGTGGTCGGAGATGACGATGCCGATGCCGCGCTCCTTGAGGTAGCTGATGATGCGCTGGATTTCGACCACGGTTATCGGGTCGATTCCGGCGAATGGCTCATCGAGGCAGAGGAACATCGGGTCGAGCACCAGCGCGCGCGTGATTTCGACCTTGCGCCGCTCGCCTCCCGACAGCACGCTCGCCTTGGAACGCGCAAGACGCGCGATGTCGAGTTCGTCGAGCAGCGTCTGCAGCCGCGACTGCCGCTCCTCTTCCTCGAGCGGCAGCGTCTCGAGCACCGCGAGCAAGTTCTGCTCGACCGTCAGCTTGCGGAAGACCGACGGCTCCTGCGGCAGGTAACTGATCCCGCGCCGCGCGCGTTGGTATAGCGGGAGCATCGTGATGTCCTCGCCGCCGAGGCGCACCCGTCCCTCGTCGGGCTTAATCAGGCCGACCACCATGTAAAAGGTCGTGGTCTTGCCGGCGCCGTTGGGGCCGAGCAGCCCGACTACCTCGCCGCTATGCACGTTGACGGCAACATTATCCACCACGGCGCGCCCGCCGTAGCGTTTGACCAGCCCCTCGGCCTCGAGCGAGACCTGCCGAGCCTTTGGCGCGGGCGCCTCGGGGAGTTTCCGTTCTCGCAGTGGTTCGACTTTCGCCATCATTGCTGGGCGCCCAAGGAGGCCGCCGCTCCCAGAAACTTATCCCGTTTCCGGTTCCGATTGAAGAAACCCAAACGCAATTTCGCCGCGTTTGCCGGCTATTACGTCGGCGCACACGGACGGTTTCAGTCTGGCCGTTCTCTCCGCTGGTTTTACTCGACGGATTTGACCGGATGGTCTTCCTCGACCCTCCGCCTTGATGATGCCGCTTGCGCTATGCGGCGCACCGGCGGGCGCTGTGCTAAGTTTGCCTGCGTATGCCCGACGGAGTGAGGAAAATCTATCTCTGTGGACCGATTATGGACGCCGACGTGCATGCGGCCAAAGATTGGCGCACGCGCGCCAAGGAGCGTCTGGCCGGCCGTTTTATCCTGCTCGATCCGATGCGCCGCAACTTCCGCGACAACGAGATAGATTCATCCAACGAGATCGTCGAGTTCGATCTTCAGGACGTCCGCGACGCCGACCTGCTGCTGGTCAATTACTGCAAGCCCTCGCTCGGCACCGCGATGGAGGTCTTCTACGCGAGTTACGACCTCGGCAAGTTCGTAATCGCGTTCAGCCCCCTGAGCTTCAAGGACTGTTCGCCATGGATGGTGCGGTTCTGCACCAAGATCCTGCCCGACCTCGAAAGCTCGCTCGCCTACATCGAGCGCCACTTCACGTAAGCCAAGCAGCGCGTTCGCGCAAATCAGCGCACCATCTCGAGCAGCCAGTCGCCGACCGGGTTGGCGACCATCCGATGCGAGGACTGGTAGGTCGAATGATAGGTCGAGACCGACGCGTACTGGTAGCGATGGCTGTTGCGGCGGACGCGGCGGTATCGGCGCGGCGCGTAGCGGCTTAGCGTCGCCCTGCCCCTCCACGGTTCCGGTGGCGCCACCGTCGATGAGGCCGACGCGGTCGCGTCGAGCCTTGCAACGGACACGCGCGCGACGCCGCTGTGGTTTAGCCCAATCTGCTTGGCCGCGCGCTCTGAGAGATCGATGCCGCGGCCGCGTACGTACGGACCGCGGTCGTTGATTCGCACCACCACGGCGCGGCCCGTGTCGAGATTCGTGACCTGTACGCGAGTGCCGAGAGGGAGGCTGCGCGACGCAGCCGTCAAATCGTCGCGATGGTAAACTTCGCCGCTCGCCGTCCGCTGGCCGATGAAGCCGGGCCCATACCACGAAGCGAGCGTGACGCGGCCCTGCGCCGAAGAGATCGGCGCCGGCGCATGTTCGACCGCAGGTGCGGGAGCTGGCGCAACGCGCGACGCGTCATAGGCCGAACATCCACCGAGCCACAGCGCCGCGCAGGTCAACCACAATATTCGCCTCGGCAGCAGGCCCCGCCGCAAGGTCACTCCCGTTCCCCGCATACCGAACCGGACCGGCCCCGATCGATTCGGTTTCATCCGGATTCTATCCGGGCTTGCCATAGCGAATCCAACAAATCGCGGCGATTTATCGCAGAGAATTGGCCGTCGTTTAGCCAACACTGGTCTAAAGCATTGCAGCGGTCTGGTTCTTTTTACTAAGTGTCCGATGTACACTAAGTCTCTGCGAGGAGGAGACGTGAGAGCGGGCGAGGAGTTCTTCAATTTCCACAACCACGAAATGGTCCGTGTCGCGGCCGCGATCCCGTCCGTGCGCGTTGCCAACCCAGCCTTCAACAGCGATCAGACGATCGCCTTGATGCGCCAGGCGGCCGAGCGCCGCGCCGCCCTTGTGCTCTTCCCGGAACTGGGGCTACCCGGCTACTCAAGCGAAGACCTGCATCAGCAGCGCGCCGTGCTCGACGGCTCGGCCGCGGCGCTGGGCAGGATTGTCGAGGCCAGCCGCGCGCTCGACCTCGTCGCCGTCATCGGCCTCGGCCTCGCGATAGACCATCAGCTTTTCAACTGCGCGGCCGTCGTCCATCGCGGACGTATCCTTGGCGTCGTGCCCAAGACCTATCTGCCCAACTATCGCGAGTTCTACGAGATGCGCCAGTTCGTGCCCGGCGATGTGGCGCTCCGCAACGAAATCGAGCTTTGTGGCCAATCCGCGATACCGTTCAGCGCGCGGTTGCTGTTCGCGGTCGAGACGCAGCCACTGCTGACTTTTCACATCGAGATTTGCGAGGACCTGTGGGTGCCGATTCCGCCGTCGTCGTACGCGGCGCTTGCCGGTGCTACGTTGCTGCTCAACCCCTCAGGATCGCCGGTCACCGTCGCCAAGGCCGAGTATCGCCGCGCGCTGGTCGAAAACCAGGCGGCCCGATGCATGGCGGGATATATCTACGCCGGCGCCGGCGCGGGGGAATCGACCACCGACCTCGCGTGGGACGGCCAGGGGCTCATCTGCGAAAACGGCCGGATGCTCGCCGAATCGCGCCGCTTCAGCCTCGAACCGCAGCTCGTGTGCTCGGAGATCGACCTCGAGCGGCTCTCCCAGGAGCGGATGCGCCAGACGAGCTTCGCGCAGACCGTGCGCAACCATCGCGACGCTCTCGGCGGATTCCGCACCGTCCGGTTTCCGCTCGAGCTCGCGCGACGCGGCCGGATGCTGCCCGAGCGGCGGCCCGAGCGCTTCCCCTATGTGCCGTCGAACCCGGCCAAGCGCGACGAGCGCTGCGCCGAGGTTTACGAAATCCAGGTCCAGGGACTGGCGACGCGGCTTCGCGCGACGGGCATAGAACGCGTCGTGATCGGCGTCTCAGGCGGACTCGACTCGACGCAGGCGCTGCTGGTGTGCGCACAGGCGATGGATTCGCTGGGCTATCCGCGGGCCAACATCCTCGGCTACACGATGCCGGGATTCGCGACCTCGGCGCGCACGCTCGAGCAAGCACGGAGCCTGATGCGGGGAATCGGATGCACCGCGCACGAACTCGATATCCGCCCCGCCGCGCAGCAGATGCTCGCCGACATCGGCCATCCCCATCGCGACGAAGCCGCGGTTTACGACGTCGCCTACGAGAACGTACAGGCGGGCGAGCGCACGAGCCATCTGTTCCGGCTCGCCAATCTCAACGCCGCGCTGGTGGTCGGCACCGGCGATCTGAGCGAACTCGCGCTCGGATGGTGCACCTACGGCGTCGGCGACCAGATGTCGCACTACAACGTCAACGCGAGCGTCCCCAAGACGCTCATCCAGCATCTCGTCCGATGGGTCGCCCAAAGTGGCCGGCTCGGCGCCGATGCGAGCGCCACGCTGCACGAGATCCTGGCCACGCCGATCAGCCCCGAACTGGTGCCCGGCGGCGAAGGAGGCGAAGGCCCCGCGCAGGACACCGAGGCGATGATCGGCCCCTACGAGCTGCACGACTTCAGCCTCTACCACGTGCTGCGCTTCGGCTATCCGCCGGCCAAGGTGGCGTTCCTCGCCTACTGCGCATGGCACGATGTAAGCCGCGGCGGATGGCCCGACAACATTCCGCCGGCCGAGCGCCATCAATACTCGGTCGGCGAACTCAAGGCCCATCTGCGCACCTTCCTGTTCCGTTTCTTCCAGACCAGCCAGTTCAAGCGCAGCGCGGTCCCCAACTCGCCCAAGGTGGGTTCGGGTGGTTCGCTTTCGCCGCGAGGCGACTGGCGCGCGCCGTCGGACGGCGATGCCGCAGCCTGGCTCGCAGCGCTCGACCTCGTCCCCGACCGCGAATAACGCCCCTGACCGCGACCGCGAAAAGCGCCTTTTCGCTACTCGTAACGCGCCACGACACTCAGGCGGGGCAATCCCGGTTCAACCGGACGAGGCTTCGCGCTAACGCTCGTTCATCAGGATGCAACTGCCGGCGCGCTCATACAAAAGCTCGCTGCTCAACGCCGCGCTCTTTACGACCGTAGCGATTCGCTACGCCGTCCTGCTGCGAGCGCTTCCGGGGCGCGCCACCCGCTACGATTTCAGCATCTACTATGACTGGGCCGTCGCGGTCCGCCGCGGGCTCGATCCCTACGCCGCGGACCTTTACGGGCAGGGCCTGAGCCTCGGGCTCGAGGTCCCGAACCGTCAAGCAGTCTACCCTCCCCCGGCGCTTTCTGTCTTCGGACTGCTCGGTTATCTCCCGATCCACGCCGCGTACTGGATCTGGATGGCGCTAAGCGCGATAGCATTCGCGCTCGCGCTGCTGTTCGATCGCATTCGGATTGGCAGCGCGGCTCCCGCAGTCGTCGCGCTGATCCTGCTCTCACCGCCGGTGACGACTCATCTCTGGTACGGCCAATCTCAATTCCTGATTCTTCTGCTGTTAGTCCTCGTGATGCGCTGTCTCTGGCGCCGGCGCGACGAACTGGCCGGCCTCGCTCTGGCCGCTGCGATTCTGTTCAAGGCCTTTCCCGCGGTGATTATCGGATACATGCTCACGCAGCGCCGATGGAAGGCGGTCGGCTGGACGCTCTGCGGCTTGGTCTTGGGAGAAATGGCGATGATTTCCGCGACCGGGCTCAAGGAATGGACCGAATTCCTCAAAAGCCAGGCCGGAGCGGCACCCGGCGTCGAGAACATGGCCGTCGCAGGTCTTATCGCCCGCATCTGCGGCCAAGTGTTCAGCGCTGCCGGCGCCGCGGCGGGCCGCGCGATCCTGGTCGCGGGCTTCCAGGTATCGCTGTTGCTCGCGACCTATGCCGCGACGCTCGGCGGCGACGATAGCGGCGGCGGGTGCTTCGGGCTCTGGGTCGCGGCGATGGTCGCCGCGTCGCCGATCGTGTGGGAACACTACCTGGTGCTGCTGATAATCCCCGTCGTCGCGCTTGCGGCCGCTGCCGCTGCTGGGCGCGTGAGCCGCCGCGCGAAACTGGCGATGCTCGCCGCGTGCGTGCTCGTTTTTGCGATCCATCCGCTGACGCTGATTTTACCGCAAAGCGGCGCTGCAGCGATTCTCGCCGAATACGGCGTCGCGGTGCTGGTGCTCGTTTATCTCTCGGCCTGGTGGCTGGTGCGCGATCGCGCGGCGCCCTCCTGAGCGTGAATCGCGGCTCGGTCAAATTACGCGCGGCCCCGCCGCACCGGCGCCGTCGCGAGCGCAGATATGCTAAGCTCGCGTGCTTTACGTCCACACCAAGGAGCATTGAATGGAATTCGGCCTGTTTCTGTCGCAAATCGATTTCGCAGCCGTGCGCGAATCTGCGCGCAACGCCGAGCAAATGGGCTTCGACCTGGTGGTATTCCCCGACCACTTCGTCCACGAAGGGCCCGGCGGTGAATACAACCCTCACACGCTCGCCCACGACGCGATCATGCTCGCCGCAGCCGCCGCCGAGGCGACCCGCAAGATTCGAATCGGACACCTGGTGCTATGCAACCTGTTCCGGCATCCCGCGGTGACGGCGCAGGCGCTGATGTCGCTCGACCATTTAAGCGGCGGACGCGCGGTCGCCGGCCTCGGCGCGGGATGGATGGAGACCGAATTCCGGATGACCGGAATCGGCTTTCCCGATGTTGGCGCGCGCCTGCGGATGCTCGACGAGGCGCTCACCTGCATGAAGTCGCTGTGGACGCAGGAGCGCACGACCTTCTCAGGCGAATTCTATCGGCTAAGCGATGCGATCCTATGGCCCAAACCCCTGCAGCGGCCTCATCCACCGATCCTGATCGGCGGCAGCGGCCACGGTGCGCTGCGCGTGATGGCCAAGCATGCCGACATCGCCAATATCGCCGTCGACACGGGCAGGCCGGGCAAGCTGACGCTCGAGGCCATGAGCAAGGTCAACGATGCGGTCTTCAAGGAACGGGCCGGATTCGTTCGCGCCGAGGCGGCGCGTCTCGGGCGCGACCCCAAGGCAATCACTATCAGCAACGCGATCTTCGCCGTGATGCTCGCGGATTCGGCCGCCGCAGCCAAGGCCAGCGCGCGCGAGGTCGGCAAAATGTTCGGCATCCGGGCCGATGACGCGCCGCGCTCGGCGCTCTTTCTTATCGGCACGCCCGAGCAGTGCGCCGAGGAACTCAATCGCCGCGCCGCACAATGGGGCGTCGGGCAATTTCTCCTCAACGCCGGGAGCCTCGAGACCATACGCCGCCTGGCGCACGAGGTCCTGCCGCGCGTCCGACGATAAACCGGCCACGCTCGAATCATCGTCCGGCCCGCGCGCCGGCTGTCCATTTTTGGGGCCGCGAGGTAAACGTTAGGAGGGTGAGAAACGTCAAAGAGGGGTGTGAGCGTCATCCGGGGTCGCAGGAGTCGTCGATGGGCAAATTGAAGATTCTGGCCGCCGTTGCGGGATTTCTCCTGGTCCTGAAAATGCCCCTGCGCGCGCAAAACCCCGAGGACATCTCCCCGCAACCTCTCGCGGCCGATCAGGAGCAGGGCGAGGCTACCGCCGACAACGGCCAGGCCCGGATGCTTGGCGATACCAACTGGTGGCTGGAAAGCGACGGACTTACGTTCGGCTACCTGGCCGGAGGGTACGGATACGGATTCGGAATGAGGTCGTGCGGCGGACTGTCACAGCCGGGAGGTCATGGCACTGCATGGTGGAACGCCGGCGGAACCAATGCATGGTTTCCGGCCGGCCAGCAGTTGCCGTATCCGTACGGCTCCGGATGGTGCGGTAGCAACCACGGCCCGTATGGCAACTACGGCTACGCGCTGACCGCCAACCGGCTGATCGTCCCCAATCGGCACCATCACGCGTGGAAGCAGAAACCGGACGTCAATGCGAACAACCGGGGGACGAACAACCAGAGGATCGCCAGCGCCGCAAAGACGCCGCACGCCTCTTATTCCGACGGGGGTCCTGACGACAATTGGGTGCGCGTCGAGGACCATGTCGAGTCGCCGCATAGTGGCGAGACCGCAACCGCCGCGGGATCGCGCACGCGCTCGGTCGCCAGCGCCGGAACCGGCCGGCCGCGGGCGCAGCATCTGCACGTTACGCACGCTGCACAGGTGCGAGGTCCCGAGCATCGGGCGCTTGCACAACCAGGAACGCTCGCGCATCCGCATGTCGCGGTCCATCCTGCGGCTCACGCCGCCGCTCACGTAGCGGTCCGAGCCGGCGGCCGCGGCCGTTCATGAGCATTGAGAATCGCTGAGCCGCCCCGGACTCGAATTTTCTCGCCCTGTCTGCTTGGGACGACGAAAGCCGCCGTCTCGGTCACTCGGTCGTCTGTTCGCTCTGGAGTTGCTGAATCTGACGCCGCTGGCTCTGGATCTCGCGCTGCTGGCCTTCAATCTCGCCCTGCTGCGCGCGCGAGGTTACTTCCTGGTTTTGCAGCGCGTTGCCGACGACGTAGCCGGTGCCTGCGCCAAGCGCGCCGCCGATCGCCGCACCCGCACCCGGAGCGCCTACCGCGGCCCCGATAATCGCACCCGTGCCCGCGCCCAGCACGCCGCCACCTATCGTGCCTTTTTCGCGAGTCGACAACGGCTCTCCCGAGCATCCAGCCAGCACCAGCGCCCCAATAAGCGCTATCGCGCCCACAGCGATAGCGGCTCGATTCGACCACTTCGAAGATTTCAGCATTCTGGCACCCTCCTGCTAGCCGCGCCGCAGCAGCAGCGCGGCGCGAAACTGAGTCAGATAGAGCACGGCTAGTGCCAATCGGAATGACCAATAAAGCTTAAGATATCGCCTTGAATCTTTCCTTAAGGCTCCAAAATTACCGATGAATAGTGGTAATTTTTACCGCATCGGCCCCGGCGGCCGACGGTCCGAAACTTCAGAGAACGCTTCGCCTCATCAGCTGGAAGCGCAACGGAACTATATACAAGTGAGGGATCAACTCTGCGTTCCGGCCAAGTGCAGAGCTCGGAGGAGTACGTCGCGGTTATTGGCGAAAGGCGCCAATCTCAATAAGCGTATGTCGGCTGGCAGGAACGCGGCGACTGAGTGCAGCATTCCGAGAAACAGCACCCCGAGCTCACCGCGGGCGAGTGTAGTGCCTATCCGCCGCGCTACGAACTGATCACGCTTTTGAATCAAGGCAGCACTCGACGCCTTGACGTTCTGGTCCTTCCCCGGCGACTCGCTATTTGCGAGCAGACGCCGAACCCGGCCGTATTCCTCGACTAACAGCTCGCTGGATTCGGTACCCATGACAGTCGCGCCGCGGCGCGCCATCTCGAGGAGCAGCCGGTGATTGCGGCTACCCGCTGCGGCCAACTCCTTGACGATATCCAATTCGCGTCCGCATACCGGCAATCAATCCTGATACACGCGGACTCGCTCGTAGGGAATATCGGGATTGATAGGGGCAGCCTCGATATCATCCCACGCGCGCTCGACGAGAGTAGCCTTGCTTTGCCACCATTGCTCGCCGAATCTCTGCGCAAGCTCGCGCTTGATACGATCGCCAAGCGTACCCATGTCGATCTGCGTATGGATTATCGGAACATGGATAAGTACCCGCCGCTGTGTGGTCACATCGCCCACTATAGCAGCGCTCACGGGGCAACGAACGCTGCGCCACTAAGCGGCTGACCGAGCGCCCGGCGATCGGACGAAGTTGTAAGGAGGCCATGGGCCGGTGATCGTTATGGAAGTGGCAGCGCGTGTGGTTAAGGGGCGCAATGCCTTCTTGAATTGGTCGATGCCGTCGCGCGAAACGAGAAAATGGAGCGCGAGAACTCCCTTGCCGCGGTCCTCGCGGTAGTCGCTCGCGTAGCGGACAAAGGTCCCCTGCGCCAAGCCGCAAATCGCCGTTCGAATGTCCTCAAGCTGGTGCTCGAGAGCATCATGGCAAACGTAATAACGGCTGCGTCGCGTAAGATACGCGATACCCGGGCGATCGCCGTGTCCGCCCGAATATCCAGCGAGCGGCGGCGGATTCATGCGGCGATGCGAAAGCGGCGCGCATTGATTCAGCACCACCCTGGCGGACATCTCGGCGTGGCCGTCCAATTGAGCAAGCAAATCAAGATATTCGCGCCGATGATCTTCGAGGAGCCTCTTGATGTCCCGCAGCGCCTCCAGAACGCATCCATAGCGCATCGGAATGACGGTGCGATCGCGGTTGTAGCAATCGACGACTTTCGAATAGGCGAGCAGCCGGGCAACATCATGCGCAAGATCGGCGAGCGACGTTTCGGACGCCACCGCACCCAACTCGCGGGTGCGTACCATAATGGATGCCCGAGGATAGCCCAGAAAGCGCAGCCGTCGCGGCGGCTCCCGCCGTTTGGCGCCCAGAACGCAGTAGACAAGATAGCTCATGGCGTCACGAGTGGCGGACAAAAACTATATGCGGGCCATGGTCCGTTCAGCATAAGACCTAGCCCCTGCTCTGCGCGTTTCAGGTTGAAATCCTCGACGTGCGCGATCAGCTTCTCGCGCCGCTCATGCGGGATCAGCGCAGCGAGGTTCAGTACCAGTTCCCGCGAATCGCCCACCGCCGCATCGAGTATTCTTCTCTCACGCAACTCGATTGCATACTTGTTCAAAGCTCCGGCGATGGATTCGCAAGCCTCCGGAAGCCATCGCTGAAGTTGCTTTACCGCCGCGGCTTCGGCGCGACGCTGCTGTATGTAGCGCAGGCCGGGTGCCGTCCCGACTTGACCAGAAGCGCTCGCAGCCAGTTGAGCGCCCAGCCATTTGCCCGCAATCGAGCGCTCGAGCAGCACCTTGACTCCCCATTCTTCGTGGCCTTTCACATGCTCCAAAAAGCCGCTAATCGTCTGCTGATTTAGATTGAGGAAACGGTCCAGGCTCAAGAGCGAGGAAAACAACGTGCCGAAGCGCGCCGGCATCACGGGCCCGCGGCTAAATCCTTGCTCGATCACCCGTTGATGGCGCAGCGCCCGCTCAGCAATCCATGCGACGTCGCCCAGGTTGGCTTCCGCTGCAAGACCGCAAAAGTCGTCGAGTCGCACGCTTCCAAGCATCGAGACGAAATCGGCCGAGCGATGCGCCGAGAGAGCGGCATCGTTGATGCCCGGGCCGTCAATTTCTCCTACGAATTGCGATCCGGTCACATAATAGAGGTACAGCGCCTCGTTCTGTCGGAGACCGGTCACGCGGGCTTCTCATTGAATGCGGCTTCGAAGTCTTCAGGCTCAAGCCGTATTGCTGCGGCGAAGGCTGCTTTGTGTGCTCCGCGACTTACGACTGCTCTTCGTACCGCGCTCAGTCCGGCGCGCCGGCAGAAAGACGCGATTTCAGCGCCTCCGTAACCTTCGATGCGCGCGGCCAACTCTCCAACGTCAACTTGCGCAGCGAGCGGCTTACCGCGGAGGTGAACGGCGAGGATTTCGAGGCGGTCGGATTCCTCCAGCCGCGTAATCTCGAGGATTTCGTCGAAGCGTCCGGGCCTCAGTACGCTCGGGTCCAGCCGATTGGTGGCGCCCAGCGCCAGCACGCCCTTCAAGTCTTCGATACCGTCGAGTTCAGTCAGAAACTGACTGAGCATGCGTTCGGCAACGCCATCGCTGGTGAGCCCCGTCCCGCGCGCCGGCACCAGCGGGTCGATCTCGTCGAAGAAAATGATCGTGGGTGCGGCCTGGCGCGCCTTGCGAAAGACGTCGCGCAGCGCGCGCTCCGATTCTCCCACGTATTTCGACATCAACTCGGGGCCCTTCACCGAAATGAAGTTGACGCCGCTCTCGCTGGCGAGCGCCTTGGCCAGCAAGGTCTTGCCGCATCCTGGAGGGCCGACCAGCAAAATCCCTTTGGGCGGCGCGAGCCGCGCCTGGGCGAATAATTCAGCGTACTTGAGCGGCCATTCGACGCATTCCCTCAGACGCTGTTTGAACCCCGCGAGACCGCCGATGTCGTCCCATTTGACGTCGGGCACTACGACGAAGACTTCGCGAATCGCCGACGGCTCGACTTCGCGCAGCGCCTCCTCGAAGTCCTCCATTCTGACTTCCAACCTCGCCAGAAATTCATAGGAAAAGTGCTCGGCGTTGAGATCGATATCCGGCATCACGCGCCGCAGCGTAAGCATCGCGGCTTCGCGGCACAGTGCTTCGAGGTCGGCGCCGACGAAGCCGTGGGTGATATCGGCCAGATGCGCGAGGTTTATATCCTGAGCGAGCGGCATTCCGCGGCTGTGAATCTCGAGCATCTCCAACCTGCCCGAGCGATCCGGAATCGGAATCGCCAGTTCGCGATCGAAGCGTCCCGGACGGCGCAGGGCGGGATCCAGCGCATTTGGAATATTGGTCGCGGCGATCACGATCACGTTCTCGCGGCGGGTGAGCCCGTCCATCAGCGCGAGCAACTGCGCCACGATGCGTTTTTCGACTTCGCCGATGACGCGTTCGCGCTGCGGGGCGATGGCGTCGATCTCGTCGATGAATACGATACTCGGCGCCTTGCGGGAGGCCTCCTCGAATATTTTCCGCAGCTTGGCTTCGCTTTCGCCGTAAAACTTGTGCACCACCTCGGGACCGCTCACCGAGAAAAAGTGACCTCGGTCTCGTGGGCTATCGCGCGGGCGATGAGCGTCTTGCCGCATCCGGGAGGACCGTACAGCAACACCCCCTTGGGAGCGTCGATGCCAAGCCGCTCGAAGACCTCGGGATGGCGCAGCGGCAACTCGATCATTTCGCGGATTCTCCGCAGCTGCGGTTTGAGTCCGCCGATGTCTTCGTACGAGATCGTCCGCGAGACCTTGTCGCTCAAGGTCTCGCCGATGGTCAACTGCGTATTGGGGCCGATCAGCACCGGTCCCCTGGGACTCGCGCTCTGGACCTTGAAGTCGAGCCAGCGGCTCCCGAACAGAGTCGCCCTCACGCGATCGCCTTCCACCAACGGCAGGCCGTCGAGCAGGCCGCCGATATAGTCGAGGTCGCGATCGGTCGGAGTTACGTTGACCGGCGCGAGGATCACGCGATCGGCGAGGCGGCAGGCAACCTTGCGCACCGTGGCAAGCTCATCCAGCGCAGCGCCCGCGTTCTCGCGACTGACGCCATCCATCTGGACGCACGACCTCCCGCGAAACTCCTTATGCAGAGGCATCACCTTGCACACGGTTCGGCGTTTGCCGGCGATCTCGACGACTTCGCCGATGGCAACGCCGAGCCGCGCGATGTTGTCGGGGCTGATGCGGGCGTAAGTGCGGCCCACATCCTTGCTCATCGCCTCCGCGACTTTCAGTCGAAACGGGGCGGCGGCGGGAGAATCTGCTGCGGCTTCACCTGGCATGGCGAAGTTACTGCTTAAGCGGGCATTCGATTTGGACGATGCCGTTGTTGCAGGAAATCGAGGCGTTTGCCCTGGAGACCGATCTCGGCAACAGGATTTCGTTGCGATACTTCTTGTCTTTGCGCCCGGCCTCGATGCTCATCACGTCGTCGGGTTGTTTTGTCGAATTTGATATCGCCGAAAGGCTCGACGTCCACTGCATCACCGCCCAGCAGGCCCAGCTTGACGCGCAACCCGTACACAGCCTTCATCTTGTCGTCGGCGCCGCCAAGCTCGCCGGCCTTGCGCAGTTCGCGCCCAGTTTCCGCAAGGTCGCCCAGCTTCTCGACGAGTTCGGTTAGTCCCTTGATGAAACCTTCACCGGGCGCGCTCCGCTGGTGCTCCGCGCCCCGCCGTTTTACCTTTTCGCTCATCGCCTTGACCCTCTGCGGCCGCCGCTCGACGCCGGCTACGGCCGCCGTTGCGCTAACTCGTTTTCCAGCCTGGCCAGGCGCTCCTCGAAGCCCTCCAGGGGCGAGGGCAGAAGTCCTCGATGCTCTTCGCGCGATTCGAGCGCGCTGCGGTTCCACCAGTCGAGGCCCAGTTCCTTGGCCTTCTCCACCGAGCACACGACGAGGCGAATCTGGATGGTCAGCAACTCGACTTCCACGAGCTTGATCTTGATGTCCCCGGCGATAACGATGCCCTTATCGAGCACGCGCTCCAGCAGGTCGGCCAGCGTCGCGGAGGAGACAGAATGCTGTACGGTTGGGGATCCCATAAGGCTCGCTATAGCAGCTTTCCCAGTGGACCCAGGTCGAGGTTGAGATCCTCCTCGGATAATCCGAAGGCGTTACGCAGTTTCTCGATCTGAATGCTTTGCTTCATCAGCGCGAGCCCGATCCATTCGCATTGATCTTCGCCCAGTCGGCCCGACTCGATCCGCCGGATCGCCTGCTTCTCGAGCAGTTCGTGCAGCAGTTTGACCAGCGTGAGGACGAGTTGCGCCAGTCCATTTTTGAGGTCTTCGGAATCGATATTGATTCGCCGGTCGCTCGTTTGTGCATGCCGTCGAACCGGCCGCGCGTCGTCCGCTTTAGGGCGCCGGCGCAAATCATCGGCCGATAGCCTGAGCGCCGCAGCTGCGTCGCTAGTCATTATGTGCGGTCTCAACCGAGCTCAGCATCAGTTGCAAGCCGAGATAGATAAGGTCGACGTCCGCCACCGAAATAGTCACTTCGCCGGCGACCACCGCACCCTTGTTGAGTACGCGATCGAGAGTTTCGCAGAGCGACACCCGTCCGCTATTGCGCATCGAAATGCGGTTCATCGTCGTTCTCCGCCCTTCAGCCGTCCTCATCCGCTTGGCGCCCTTCGCGCTCCGCCCCCCGAGACTTCAATTCCTCGAGGCGATCGAGGATTTTACGTTCGCGAAGGTCAAACTCGCGCTCGCCGATCGTGCGAGCCTCCAGACGCCGATGCAGTTCGCCGAGCTCCGCCGTCAGGCGCTCGCCCTCCTGGTCGAGTTCCTTCTCCGCGGCCTCATGGACCTGGCGCAGGACCCAGAGCACGAACTTGCCCGGCGCGAGGAGGAGATCGTCGATCAGAAACATCGGAGTTTCAGCTCTTGAGGTTGATCTCCGCGAACGTATGCGGCGCCCACGGTCCGTTGTAGTCGAAGGCAAAGCTGTTATCGAAGCGCTGCGCCGTGGCGAGCACGCCGCGTTCGAAGTCTTCGCGCCGGTCCTTTTCGACGAGGCACGCAAGATTCATGATTTCCTTTTCCTCGCGAACCCGGTTACGCCGGATTTCCACGCGATGGGCGGCCAGCACTTCCTCCGCCAATCGAGTATTGGCTTCGCGACTTTCATTGAGCAGGCGCTCGAACGTGCGCCCCAACTCGATGCGCTCCTCGTGCGAGACCCGGCAGCGTTGTAGAAAATAGTGTCGCGGAGCTCGCGGAGTTCGGGATGAACGCTGACGAAGTATTGAAAAATGTTGGGTACATCCCAGACTCCGCGCAAGCCCATCTCGACTTTGCCCGCCACGTGGCGCAACTGGCGCGAAAAGAGTCCGCGCTTGCGCGCGATTTAACCTTCCGATCTCGGCGGCCCCCGAGGCGATCGCCCCGAACCGCATCGGAAGCACCGCGTCCTCCTGCTCAATCAGTTTGGCCAGGACGGCGCGATGAGCGCTCAGGTGACGGCGTTCGGGCCGAATCCTTTCGGCCGCGAGGCCGCTGACGACCGATGCGATGCCGCCACGCTCGATGGTCTCAAGCGGGCGCTCATCTATGCCGACGAAGTCGAGCTTGCGCCCGGGCCGGGCCGGAATCACGGCATAGATGTATTTGCGGGCGCATGGAGCAGCGCTGTCGATCTTACGCGGCACGGTTGTTCGCTGGGGCATGTTGCAGACCACCCTCGCTGAGCGGCGGGGTGGCCTGCTTTGCCGCGCCTCGCGCTTTGTAGGATCCCGTCTTGCCACTCTTCACGCTCGCACCCTCTGGTTTTGCTCCGAGGCTTTGCCGTCGCTGTCGATTGACGCCGACAAATACCTTTCGGCAATCAGGAGGCCGCGAACCACGCCAAGCGTCTCAAAGGCGTCATAGGCTGCGCTCGAAATTGGGACATTTCCAAGAGCGCGCGAGACACTTGCCTGCAACAGATGATTCAGAGTGACGGCCTGGGTCAACGACAACTTGTGGCCGTATAGAAATTTGCCCAAGCGCCGCACGTCACAAACGTAACTTTCGAGATCACCCCTCAGCAAATCGTCCTTGCTGTGGGCGATCACGTCGCCGAGAAGATGGGAAAAGTCATCCTTTCGCAGCGAGCCGGAAAGACCGCACATCGCGTACAAGTCGTACCATCGGACCATGATCTCACGACGGTGGCTGAGAACCTGTTCAGCCAGGATGCGAAGCTCTTTCAGTGCAGGCTCGAGGCGTTCCACGGCCGACCGGTTGGCTTGCGATGAACGCGCCGCAGGCGGCTCCTGCCGACCTTGGATTCTTGCTACTACTGACACATCATTACTTCTCGATTACTTCTCGGCATGGTTGGAAATTTCCTGGGAAATTTGCTGCCGTAGGAACAGACCCGATACGGCATCCCCTGTTGGGGTCAGCCAAATTTGAGCAAGG